>WNGB01011900.1_pt1 | contig 12134 bp, 8 predicted proteins | sample 5400681 | NCBI WGS metagenome assembly WNGB01 (sample SAMN13153367, study PRJNA577476) | soil metagenome | isolation source: 115 cm soil or saprolite under grassland replicate 2 | place: USA:California | collected 2016-06-15 | reverse complement strand
AGGTCGGGCACCGGCTCATTCCACGGCGCGTTGAGGGCGCCGGGAATCCGCCCCGGGACCTTGTCGATCGGGTTCGGCTCGCCGCGCCAGCGCGCCGGGACGCGAGCGTCGACGACGACGAGCTCGCCGCGGCGCCGCTCCAGCTCGTCCGCCTCGATCGTGTCGTCGTCGCGCGGCCGCGGCACGAACCGCGCTGCCTCGAGCTCCTCGTCCCCATGGGTCAGCGGTCCACGCCACGCGCCGAAGCCGATCACGGCGCAGTCGACCCGCAGCGCGCGCGAATTGTTCGGGCTCGGGCAGCGGATGCCTGCCTCGGGTCCCGGGTGGCGCCGACAAGTCCCGATCGACATCGAGGAAGCTCGCGCCGGGAATGTGTCCCGCGCGATAGAGCTCTCGCCCGCGCTCGGGCTTCCCGAGCTCCCAGCGACAGTCGACGAACTGGTAGCGCAGGCCTACCAGTTGCCGCCGCTCGACGGCGGCAGCGGCACGGACGCCGGATGGATCACGTAGACGATCCCGCCCGTTGCGCTCATCCAGGCGTCCTCGAACTGCGTGCGGTCGTAGACATGACGGACACTCGCATCGTCCGGTGACGCAGGATCGTTGACGATCGGATTCCCGTCGGCGGTGAAGCCGACGATCACCATCAGGTGGCCGTTCGTGCTCTTGAAGAAGAAGCCGTCGAGCTTGCCCGAGTTGAACGCGATCGAGGCGACGAGCGGGATGCCCGCCTTGATGAACTGCTCCGCCTCCGCGAGCGAGTGCAGCTGCGTCACCTCGCTCTCGAGCCCGAAGTGCGAGGCGTAGGCGGTGTTGAAGGGCCAGTTGCCGGCGCCGTCGTAGTGGTAGTCGAAGACGTAGCGCGCGGCATAGTCCACCCACGGGTCCTGCTGCGCCGGGTAGTCGTCGAGGACGTAGGCGTAATCCGAGGCCGACGGCCCCTTGCCCCAGTACGCGACCACCATCGAGGTGGAGGTCGGGCTGCACCAGGCCTCTCCGCCGTTGTCGAATTGCGGGTACTCGCCGCGATGGGTCTCCTGCGAGTACCTGGGTACCGCGAGCTCGACGGCGCTCGACATCGTCGTCGCGCTCGGCGCGTACGGCTTGATCGTGACGGGATTGGAGACGACGGCGCCGATGCGGGTCACGCGCGGCGTCGCAGTCGTACCGACCGCGCGATCGAGCGTGAGCCGCAACTGGTACGACGACATCGGGTTCTTCGGGACGAAGGTGTCGATCGCGATGTAGCCGTCCTTGTCGCCCTGGCCGCCGACCGACGTGCGGTGGATGTCACCGTCGCCGTACGCCCAGCGCCCCATCACGTACCACTTGGTCACATGGCCGTCGCCGGCGGCGGTCGCGTGCATCTCGACCTGGATCCACGTGCCCGCCGGCGTGTCGGCGTTCCACGAGGAGACGAGCTCCATGAAGCCGAAGCCGGCGGGCTGCCACGGTGACGTCCACGTGCCGGTGAGGTAGTCGCGTGGCGGAAAACCGAACGGATCGGCGTAGGTCACGGTCGTCAGCCCGCTCTTCGCGAGCACCAAGCCGCCGCCCCGGTCGACCTGCGTGCCGCTCGTCGTGCCCGAGCTCAGCGCGAAGGCGTGGAACGAGACGGGATACGCCTGCCTCTCCGCCGCCGCTGCCGGTCCGACCAGCGCAAAGAGCGCGAGCGCACAGACGGCGAGTGTGCCTCGGATCACCGGGCGATCGTACGACCGCGGTCCTCCCGGGTCAAATCCCTTGCATACCGTCCGGCCGGTCGAATAGTCTCCGCAGCTTCATGACGCGCGAGCACGCCGAGCGGAACTTTCTCACCTCGCTCCTTACGCTGCGCGTCCTTACGCGCTAGCCGGCGTTTCGCTCCTCCGCCGACGCCGGCTAGGTCGCAACAGCAGGCGGAGAGTCCACACTCGAACAAGGGCGCACCGGGTGCAGCCGCCAATCGACATCACGCGCCGCGAGCGCGACGCCTGCGGCATCGGCTTTCTCGCCGACGCGACCGGCCGTGCCTCGCGCGCGATCGTCGACGGCGTTCTCGAAGGGCTGGGGCGCATGCGGCACCGCGGTGCGGTTGCCGCCGACCGACGGACGGGCGACGGCGCAGGCGTTCTGCTACCGATTCCGCGCCTGCTCGTGCCCGCGCCCTGGTGCGGCCTGGCGATGGTGTTCCTGAGCGACGACGCCGCGCGGGGCGCCGTCGAAGAGGCCTGCGTTGCCCAGGGGATCGGCCTCGGCGGCTGGCGAGAGGTTCCCGTCGAGCCGGCGGCGCTCGGCGAAGAGGCACGGGCGAGCATGCCTCGGATCGAACAGCTCGTCCTCCTCCAGCCGCTGGGGACGTCGCTCGACGAGGCGGAGGGGCGCGCCTACCGGGCCCGGAGACAAGCCGAACGCGCGACGGGCGTCTACGTGGCGTCGCTCTCGTTCCGCACGGTCACCTACAAGGCGCTGTGCGCAGCCGACCAGCTGGCGGCGTTCTATCCCGACCTGGCCGATGCCGCGGTCACGGCGGCATTCGCGATCTTCCACCAGCGCTTCTCGACGAACACGACACCGTCGTGGGAGCGGGCCCAGCCGTTCCGCCTCCTCTGCCACAACGGCGAGATCAACACGATCGAGGGCAACGTCAACTGGATGCGCGCCCGCGGCCTGGGCGCGCACATCGATACCGCCGGGTCGGACTCGTCCATGCTCGACAACGCGCTCGAGCTGCTCGTGCGCGGCGGGCGCGACGTCCGGCAGGCGGTGGCGATGCTGCTGCCGGAAGCGTGGCAGGGCAATCCCGAGCTGGACGAGCACCTCCGGACCTTCTACCGCTACCACTCCACGCTTCTCGAGCCGTGGGACGGCCCAGCCGGGGTCGTCTTCACAGACGGGCGGGTCGTCGGAGCAGCCCTCGACCGCAACGGCCTGCGCCCCTTGCGCTACGCGGTCGCCGACGACCGGCTCGTCGCATGCGCCTCGGAGGCGGGCGCTCTCCCTCTCCCCGGGGGCGCCCGCGTCCGGCGCGGCCGGCTCGGGCCCGGCGAGATGCTCCTCGTCGATCCGAGCGGGCTCGGCATCGAGGAGAACACCGCGGTCAAGGCGCGGCTGGCGCGGAGGCGGCCGTATGCGCGCTGGGTGCGGGGAAGCGTCCGCCGCTTCGACACAGGCGTGCCGGTCGAACCGCCGACGGAAAGCCTCGCCGCCCGGCAGGTCGCGGGCGGCTTCACGCGTGAGGACATCTCCCTCCTCCTCCGTCCGTCGGCGGCGACCGGTCACGAGCCCACGCTGTCGATGGGGGACGACACGGCGCTGCCACCGCTCGCCGGTCGGGCGCGTCCGGTCACGTCGTATCTGCGTCAGCGCTTCGCGCAGGTGACGAACCCGCCGATCGACCACCTGCGCGAGCGCTCCGTCATGACTCTCCGGACACTGCTCGGCACGTCCGCGCCGCTGCTCGGCGAGCATCCGCGCGCCGCGGACCTCCTCGAGCTGGAGAGCTTCTTCCTCTTTCCGTCAGCACTGGCTGAGCTCGAGGAGCGTGGAGCCGTGCTCGATGCGACGTTCGAAGAGCACGAAGGGCTTCGCCGCGCCTGCTCTCGCCTTGCGGGAGAAGCCCTGGCGGCCACACGGGACGGAGGAGACGTCTTGGTCGTCACCGATGGCGCGGACCGGTCGTCCATCCCCGCCGTCCTCGCTGTCGGCGCCGTGCACGGCGCCCTCGTCGAGGCCGGACTTCGAACGCGCACCTCGCTCGTGGCGGTGACTGACGATCCACGCGAGTCGCACGACTTTGCCTGCCTGCTCGGCTACGGCGCGGATGCGGTCTGTCCACGCCTCGCCCTGGAGACGGTCGCGGCGCTCGCCGCGGAGGACAAGCTCGGCGGCGACCGTCCATCCCCGGCCGAAGCGCAGCTCCGCTTCCGCGAGTCCGTCGAGGACGGCGTCCTCAAGATCATGACCAAGATGGGCATCGCGGACATCGCGTCCTATCGCGGCGCACAGCTGTTCGAGGCGCTCGGCTTGGCGCGCGACGTCGTCGACGCGTGCCTCCGGGGCACACCGTCCGCGGCCGGCGGCGTCGGCTTCGCCGAGCTCGAGCGCGAGCTCCTCGCGCGGCGGGCCGGGCCGCCACAGCTGGAGAATCCCGGCTACGTCAAGTTCCGAAAGGGCGGCGAGCCGCACGCGACCAACCCGGCCGTGGTGGACGCGCTTCAGCAGGCGGCGCACGCGCTCCGCCGCGGGGACTACGACCGTTTCGCGGCGCTCGTCAACGAGCGGCCGCCGCTGGAGTTGCGTGACCTGCTCGAGCTCGCGCCGGTCGAGGAACCCCTTCCGCTCGACGAGGTCGAGCCGGTGGAGACGATCGTCCGGCGCTTCTCGAGCGGTGCGATGTCGCACGGCTCGCTCTCCGCCGAGGCCCACGAGACGGTCGCGATCGCCTTCAACCGCCTCGGCGCGCGCTCGAACTGCGGTGAGGGCGGCGAGGATCCGGAGCGCTTCCGCACGGAGCGGAACTCGCGCATCAAGCAAGTCGCCTCGGCACGCTTCGGCGTCACTCCCGAATACCTCGCGTACGCAGACGAGCTCCAGATCAAGATCGCGCAGGGCTCGAAGCCCGGCGAAGGAGGACAGCTTCCGGGGCACAAGGTCACGGCCGAGATCGCCCGCCTGCGGCATACGCAACCGGGAGTCGCGTTGATCTCGCCGCCGCCCCACCACGACATCTACTCCATCGAGGATCTGGCCCAGCTCGTCTTCGACCTCAAGCAGGCGAACCCCAGAGCAGCCGTCTCGGTGAAGCTCGTCTCCGAGGCGGGCGTGGGGCTCGTTGCCGCCGGGGTCGTCAAGGCGCTCGCGGACGTCGTCCACGTCGCCGGCGCGGACGGCGGCACCGGAGCGAGTCCGCTCGCGTCGATCAAGCACGCCGGCATGCCCTGGGAGCTCGGCCTCGTGGAGACCCAGCGGACACTCGTCGAGAGCGGTTTGCGCGGCCGCGTGCGTCTCCGTGCCGACGGCGGGCTCAAGACCGGGCGCGACGTCGTCGTCGCGGCCCTCCTCGGTGCGGACGAGGTTTCCTTCGGGACGGCGCTGCTGCTCGCCGAGGGTTGCCTGATGGTGCGCTCGTGCCATCTCGACACCTGTCCGGTCGGGATTGCGACGCAGCGTCCGGAGCTGCGCGCGAAGTTCGCGGCGACGCCGGAGACCGTCGAGGCGTATCTCCTGCTCGTGGCGGGCGAGGTGCGCCGCCAGCTCGCAGCGCTCGGGCTCCGGCGGTTTGCCGACGCCGTCGGGCGCGCCGACCTGCTGCGGCCGCGAGAGACGGTCGAGCGTCGCGCACGGTCACTCGATCTCCGGGGGCTACTCGCACCCGCACGCGGCTCCTTCGCGGAGGAGCTCCAGTTGTCGCCCGAGGGCGGCGAGCTCGGCGACCGGCTCAGCGCCGACTCGGCGCCTGCTCTCGAGGAGGCGCGGATCGTCTCCCTCGAGTATCCGATCCAGAACCGGGACCGCGCCGTCGGCGCCAGGGTCGGCGGCGAGATCGCGAAGCGTTTCGGCACTGCACCTCCACCCGGCCGCATCCGCGCGCGCTTCGAAGGATCGGCGGGTCAGAGCTTCGGCGCCTTCCTCTCCGACGGCGTCGAGCTGGAGCTCGTCGGCGAGGCGAACGACGGCGTCGGCAAAGGCATGGGCGGAGGCCGTCTGGTCGTTCGTCCTCCCGCAGACGACGACGGCGATCCGGTCCTGCTCGGCAACGCCGCGCTCTACGGCGCGACGGGAGGCGAGGTCTTCTGCGCCGGCCGCGCGGGCGAGCGCTTTGCGGTTCGCAACTCCGGAGCGGTCGCGGTCGTCGAGGGCACCGGCGCCCACGCGTGCGAGTACATGACCGGCGGCACCGTCGTCGTCCTCGGCGAGGTCGGACCAAACGCCTGCGCGGGGATGAGCGGCGGCGAGCTCTACGTCATGGACGACGGCGCACGGCTTCCACTTCGCCTGAACAAGGAGCTCGTGATCGCCGAGCGTGTGCGTGACTCAGATTCGGTACAGCTGCATGAGCTCGTCGAGCTCCATTACCGCCTGACCGGCTCGGAGCGCGCCGCCCAACTGCTCGAGCGTTGGGACGAGCGGATCCATTCCATCTGGCACGTTCGGCCACGCGAAGACGTGGCAGCACGGCAAGGCGCGGCCGAAGGCACAGTGGCCTCGGCCGCGCCTTGACCTGAGCTAGCCGGACGGCTCGAGCGCCGGCTCGCCGGAGAGGGCAGGCGCCGGGCGTGCATGCCCGTGACCGAGGCCCAGATGCCCGTGCGATTCGGTGCCGTACCCGCCCGGGACCGGGATGTAGAACTCGGGATAGCCCCACATGCCGTGCTCGGACACGTCCAGTCCGGCCGTCTCCGTCTCGGGCTCGACGCGGATGCCCCAGAGCTTCTTCATCGTCCACAGCGTCCCGAACGACGCCGAGAAGGTGAACGCGCCCACCGCCACGAGACCGAGTGCCTGCACCCCGAGCTGGTGGAAGGAGCCCGTGTAGACGAGGCCACCGCTGCCCGTAGCGAGGTTGGACGCGAGCGCCGGAACGGCGAAGATGCCGGTCGCCAGCGTGCCCCACACGCCGGCCATCCCGTGCACCGAGACCGCGCCGATGGGATCGTCGATGCCGATGCGCTCGACGAAGAGGACGCCGGCAACCGCGATCAACCCGGACACGAGCCCGATCACGATCGCCGCCCACGGCGCCACGAAACCGGACGCGGCCGTGATCGCCACGAGCGCCGCGAGCACGCCGTTCAACATCATCGAGACGTCCGGCTTGCGCAGGATCACCCACGCACTCGCGATCCCGCCGATGGCTCCGGCGGCCGCGGCGAGGTTCGTCGTCAGCGCGACGTAGCCGAAGTAGCCGAGCTTGTCCCCCGTGACGACGCCGAGCGTCGAGCCCGGGTTGAAACCGAACCAGCCGAACCAGAGGATGATCGTCCCGAGGACCGCGTACGGCATGTTGTGACCCGGAATCGGATTCGCGCGCCCGTCCTTGCCGAACTTCCCGATGCGAGGACCGAGTAGCAGCGCTCCGGCGAGCGCCGCCAAGGCGCCCTGGTAGTGGACGACCGTGGAGCCGGCGAAGTCCTGCATGCCCTTGCCGAACAGCCAACCGCCGGAGTGCCAGATCCAGTGCGACGTCACGGAATAGATCAGCGTGAAGGCGACGCCGAACGCGAAGTAGACCCAGAGCCTCGCGCGTTCCGCCATCGCGCCCCAGACGATCGCGAGCGACACGCCCGCGAACACGACCTCGAAGAGATACCCCGTCGCGCCCGGAATGCCCGCGAAGAACGAGAACGGCGCCTGGCCGATCCCGAGCAGCTCGTCCGTCGAGGGGAAGAAGCCGTGCGTCCCCACGATCCCGTTGCCGTCCCCGAACGCGATCCCGAACCCGACCGCCCAGTAGACGAGGGAGCAGATCCCGAAGATGAGGACGTTCTTGCCGGCAATGTGCGCCGCGTTCTTCATTCGCGTCAGGCCCGCCTCGAGGAACGCGAACCCGGCCTGCATGAACATCACGAGCACGGCCGCGACGACGACCCAGATCGTGTTCGCCGCGATGATGAGGTCCTTGCTCGGCATCTAGCTCACCACCTCTTCCTCGAGCCTCGTTCCGGTTCGGCTGTGCGTGACGTTGTCGACCGCCGACGTCCACACGAGGCCGTCGCCCGACTCGTTGCCGGTCCGGGCGGCGTCGGCGATCGTCTCGACGACCGCTTCCGCGAGCTCGTCGCGGACGATGAACGTGAGGTGGGCCTTCGGCAGGAAACGCGACTCGAAGATCTGCCCGCGGTACTCGTGCGTGACCCCGCGCTGGCGGCCGTGTCCGATCGCCTCGATCACGGTCACGCCGACGTGCCCCGTCTCGTGCTCGACCGCGTCGATGACCGTCTCGACGCGCTCGCGGACGACGACAGCTTCGACCTTGATCATGAGATCACCTCGCTCCTGCGCTCCAGCACAATGGCGTCCCGCCAAACCCCGTCCCGCTTCGCAATCCGCTCACGCGTGCCGACGACGCGGAAGCCGCAGCGCTCGTGGAGTGCAAGCGATGCGCGATTCTCCGGGAAGATCGACGTCTGGATCGTCCAGATCCCCGTCGACTCGGCGCCGGCGATCAGTTCTTCGAGCAAGGCGCGGCCGACGCCGAGACCGCGGGCTTCGCGGGCGACGTAGACGGTGTTCTCGGCGACGCCCAGGTAGCAGCGCCGCGTGGACACCGGCGAGAGCGCGGCCCAGCCGACGACCTCGCCCAGCAGCTCGGCGACGAGCCGGTGGCCCCAGAGGTGTCCCGCGTCCCACGCCTCCCATGACGGAACTTCGGTCTCGAACGTGGCGAGACCGTCGCGCATGCCATCCCAGTAGATCTCCGCCACCGCCGGCCAGTCGTCCGCCCCGAGGTGCCGGAGCTCGATGAACGGCCGGGCGGCGACCGTGTCCGCTGTCCGTACTTCAAGCTCCAACACGTCGCCTCCTCGGTGCCTAGCAGTCGTAGTAGAGAGAGAACTCGGCCGGGTGCGGGCGCAGCCGCACGACGTCCGCCTCGTTCTGGCGCTTGTAGTCGATCCAGGTGCGGATCAGCTCCTCGCCGAACACGCCCCCCGCGGTGAGGAAGTCATGATCTGTCTCGAGCGCGTCGAGGGCCTCCGCGAGCGAGCCGGGGACCTGCGCGACGCCGCGGTCCTCCTCGAAGAGGTCCCAGTCGGCGGGCTCGCCCGCGTCGAGGCCCTTCTGGATGCCGTCGATCCCGGCCATGAGCATGGCGGCGAACGCGAGATACGGGTTCGCCGCGGCGTCCGGGCACCGGAACTCGATCCGCTTCGCCTTCGGCGACTCGGAGTACATCGGGATGCGGATGCACGCACTGCGGTTCCGCTGCGAGTACACGAGGTTCACCGGGGCCTCGTAGCCCGGAACGAGCCGCCGATACGAGTTCGTGGTCGGAGCGCAGAAGGCGAGCAGCGCCGGCGCGTGCGCGAGCAGGCCGCCGACGTAGGCCCGGGCGAGTTGCGACAGGCCGGCATACCCAGACTTGTCCGCCATCAGCGGCGTGCCCTCCTTCCAGAGGGACTGATGCGTGTGCATGCCCGAGCCGTTGTCGCCGAAGATCGGCTTCGGCATGAACGTCGCCGTCTTCCCGGCCGCACGTGCGACGTTCTTGACCACGTACTTGTAGGTCATGATCTGGTCGGCCATGCGCGTCAGCGTCTGGTAGCGCAGATCGATCTCGCACTGGCCGCCGGACGCGACCTCGTGGTGATGGAACTCGCAGGGAATGCCGAGGCGCTCGAGCGTCAGCACCATCCGCGTGCGCAGATCGCCCAGCGTGTCGTGCGGCGCCGGCGGGAAGTAGCCCTCCTTCTCGCGCACCGTGTAGCCGAGCCCGGGCTTGCCGGAGTTCCAGTGGCCCTCGCCGGAGTCGACGACGTAGTGCGACCGGTTCGGGCCGAGCTCGTACGAGACCTCGTCGAAGACGAAGAACTCACACTCGGGTCCCATGTATGCCGTGTCGGCGATGCCGGTCGAGCGCAGGTACTCCTCCGCGCGCTTGGCGATCCGGCGCGGATCCTTGGCGTAGCCGTCACGCGTGACCGGATCGGCGATCTCGCAGATCAGCGAGAGCGTCGGCGCTTCCGTGAACGGGTCGAGGATCGCGGAGGACGCGTCGGGCATCAGCAGCATGTCGGACTCCGAGATGCCCTGCCAGCCGCGGATCGAGGACCCGTCGAAGCCGAGGCCGTCGTCGAACGCGGACTCGTCGAAGGAGGTGATCGGCAGCGTCATGTGCTGCCAGGTCCCGAGCAGGTCGCAGAACTTCAGGTCGACCATCTGCGCCGTCGTCTCGCGCGCCCACTCGAGGGCCTCGCGCGCGTCGGGCGCGGTCGCCTGCCCGTTCGCCAGGTAGTGCTTCGTCTCTTCCGCTGCCATGCCGCTCCTTCCGATTCGGACCACAAAAAAAGAGCCCAGGACTCCCGCTGAGTCCTGAGGCTCCATTGCCTCGGCGCCCGCCTGCTCCGGCGGACGACCTGGGCGCACCTTAGCGCATCGCGCGGACGTCGTACATCGACGCGACCTTCGAGGCCGTCTCGGCAATCCGAGCCCGCAGCTCCGGAGGCTCGATGACCTCGGCGTCCGGACCGAACTTCAACAGCTCGCGGAAGGCGTCCTCCAAACTCTGGAACCCGACGACGTAGACGCCGTCCTCGGCCCGCACATCGGGGGGAAGGAACCGCCGAACGAGCTCGCTCGCCCTCACCCTCACCTCGACGCGCGGAAGCGACGCCTCGAACGTCCGCGACCACTCGTCCCAGTAGTCCGCGAGCTCGAATCCTTCCGGCCGTTCGAAGCCGTCGTCGCGAACGTGCACCGACGCAAACCGCGAGACGCGATAGACGCGCATCCCCGCGCTGCGATGGGCGACGAGGTACCACGCGCCGCCTTTGAGCACGAGGCCGAGCGGGTCGAGCGTGCGCTGCACCACCTTGCGTCCCTCCCGGTAACGCGCGCTCAGACGCTTGCCTTGCCACGTTGCGGCGGCGATCGTCGGCAGGTGAGGCACGGTGTCCTCGGCGCGAAACCAACCGCGCGTATCGAGGTGGAAGTAGCGCTCCGCGCGGCTCGCCCGCTCCTGCAGCTCGGCGGGAAGCGCGGCGAGAACCTTCAGGCGAGCATTCGTGAGGACCCCGCCGAGGCCCAGCTCCGCGGCCGGCGCAGGAGCGACGAACAACGCCTCCGCTTCGGCTGCCGTCAGGCCGGTCAGCTTCGTCCGGTAGCCGCCCGCGAGCCGGTAGCCCCCGGCGGGCCCGCGCACAGCCTCGACCGGCACGCCCGCGGCGTCGAGGGCCTCGACGTCCCGGTGAATCGTCCGGACCGACACCTCGAAGTGATGTGCGAGCTCCTGCGCGGTGAGCTGCCCGCGCATCTGCAGCAGGAGCAGCAGTGAGACGAGGCGTGTCGCCCGCATCGAGCGGAAACATACATGACAGAACCTGGCATGTATATGTCGTAGGCTCTCACCATGAGCGAAGAGCAGACAACAGAGCAGCAGGCGCCGGAGCTCGAGCGCGAGGAGCGTCGCCTCGAACGTCTCCGGCTCGTGGTCAACGCTTGGCCGCCGGAGGATCACTTCGACGACGACACGCCGCCGCAGACAGCGGCATAGCAGCATCGCTTGACAGGGCTGCTACGGTCCGTCGCGGTACATGCGACTCCTCGGCTGACTCATCACATCCCGTGCGCCGCCTGCGTTGGCAGGTGTGCTGTGCGTGTCCGTGTCCCGCCGAGTCGTAGGAGCATCAAGTGTCTGCCGTTGAAGTCCACAACTTGCGCAAGGAATTCTTCCGCCGCGACGCGACGCGAACGCACATGCGCAAGCGGCGGCGCCGCGTAGCGGCACTCGAAGGCGTCTCGTTCACGATGGAGCGCGGCGAGTGCGTCGCGATCCTGGGCCAGAACGGCTCGGGGAAGTCGACGCTGGTGCGGGTGCTGTCGACGCTGTTGCTCCCGGACGGCGGAGAGGCCAAGGTCTTCGGCCACGACGTGGTCAAGGAATCGCGCGCGGTCCAGCGGCTCGTGAACCGCGTATCGGTCGAAGCCTCGTTCTTCAAGAAGATGTCGTCGGAGGAGAACCTCGCCTACGCGGCGCGGTTCTACGGCATGCCACCGAGTGCGACGCGCACGAAGATCCCGGAGCTCCTCGAGAGCGTCGGCTTCCCCGTCGGCCGCCGCCACGAGGGCATGGAGCATCTGTCACGCGGGATGCAGCAGAAGGTGGCGCTCGCCCGGGCGCTTCTGACCTCGCCGGTCCTGCTGCTGCTCGACGAGCCCACGACCGGGCTCGATCCGCGGTCGAAGCTCGAGGTGCAGGATTTCATCCGTGAGGTCTGGACGTCGCACGACGCGACGATCCTGCTCTGCACGCACGACCTGCGCGAGGCGGAGATCCTCGCCGACCGCGTCGGCATCCTCGACCGCGGCCGGCTCCTGTGTCTCGAACAGGCGGAGCAGCTGAAGGTGCGCTACGAGGCGCCGACGCTGGAAGACGCCTTCTTCGCCGCCACCGGTCGCGCGTTCGAGGCCGAGGAGGATGAAGATGCGGAGCGAGG
>WNGB01011463.1_pt1 | contig 12136 bp, 10 predicted proteins | sample 5400681 | NCBI WGS metagenome assembly WNGB01 (sample SAMN13153367, study PRJNA577476) | soil metagenome | isolation source: 115 cm soil or saprolite under grassland replicate 2 | place: USA:California | collected 2016-06-15 | reverse complement strand
CGACGGACGATCTCCTCACGAACCGCGGTTTCCAAAGTCAGTGCCATAGCAATCCCAGGAAGGACAAGCCAACGGGCAACCGGCAACCACGCCGGACCGTGGAGGAGTTGTAGGACTTTCCTGCCTGCCGTGACTATAGTGGCTCGGCAGTCTCTCAAGGAACTCCGTCACGCGCTCGCTGAATTCCGGCGGTTCGGCCGCAAGCTGCGTGACCGACGCCTCCAGTCCGTGCGTCAGCTTGACGTCGTGCCCTTTCAGTTTCCGCAGCAGCTTGTCGTCGTGATTGCCGCGCACACACAGCGCCGTCCCGGCCGCGACCATGCCCATCACCAGCCGCAGCACCGCGGGGATGTTCGGGCCACGATCGACCAGATCGCCGACGAATACCGCCTTGCGTCCCTCGGGCGGACGAACCGCGTCCGGAGGCGTCACCTCGTAGCCGAGCCGGCGCAGCAGTTCGAGCAACTCGCCGAAGCAGCCGTGAACGTCGCCGATCACGTCGAACGGCCCGTCCTCGTGGCGGCGATCGACCGGCAACGGCCGGCGCTCGACGACGGCGCTCTCGACCTCCTCCGGCGTGGACAGGACATAGAGGCGACTGAAACGCTCACGCTCGACGGCCTGCAACGTCTTCTGCAACAGCTGCATGTGGCTGCTGACCACCCCGGGAACGACGGTGCGGTCGGGGCGCTGCTGATTATAGCGCTGGCAGAGTTCTTCTGGCAGATTGAAGACAATGGCGACCGTTTGCACGTGATAACGCCGTGCCAGGGCCAGCACCGTCTTGCGCGCGTCGGGCTGGACGTTGGTCGCGTCGATGACGGTGAGGCGGCCACGGGCCAGGCGCCGCTCGGCGACGAGGTGCAGCACGTCGAAGGCGTCGCGGCTGGCATGCTGGTTGGCCTCGTCGTCCGACACCAGACCGCGGAAGAAGTCCGACGACAGGATTTCCGTCGCCTTGAAGTGCTTGCGGGCGAAGGTGGACTTGCCGGAGCCCGACGGTCCGACCAGGATCACCAGGGAGAGTTCAGGGATCGAGATAGTCATACTAAAGGTCGTGGCCTGTCATCATCTGAGCCGGCCAGCACGCGCTCCAACAGCGCACGCTGCACGCGCTTGAGTCGAATACCGGGCCGCACACGTCGGAGTAGCGATTCGGCCTGGCGCACATCCGCCGCCAGTCCGCGGGCGAGCAGCAGGGCGGCGGCGACCGTCGCGGCGCGCCCGTGGCCCGAGGCGCAATGGATGTAGACACCGCCGCGGTGTTCGTCAACCCGCCGCACAACCGCGCGCAGAGCGTCCGCGTTCGGCGCTGTGGTGTCGAGCGTCGGCAGGCAGACGTAAGAACGACCCGCACGGACGGCGCGCGGTTCGGGGAACTCCGCGGTCAGATCGACAATCAGGCTCACGTCCGCCGGCAATTCGCTGGCGTAGACGCGCCGGCCGACCCAGATGCCAGTGACAATCTCATGACAGCACGGTTCCTTGCTGGTCAGGCGGAGGAATTGCCAGACGACCCAGGTTAGCAGCAGGTAAGGGAACAAGGCCAGCAGCGCCCACCAGGAGACCGTACCGTCTCTGCGTTTGCCGAAGACGCGCGGCCCCAGCCCGGCGAAGGCGGCCGCGACGAGGAGCAAACTGCCGCCGGGCCAGACGAGCAGCCATCCCCAACCGCGCACGATCACGGCCAGGCCGATGAGATAGACGCCGAGCAGACCGAAGACACCAGCGTACTTCATGGGTGCGGCCGTGAATGCCTACTCGAACTCCTCGCCCGGCGGCTCGCGGTGGCCTTCGCGCTCGATCCGCACTAAACGGATCGAGGTAGTCTCTTCCTCGCCATCGTCGTAATTGATGTGAATTACCTCGCCGCTCACACTTGTGATCTCGCCGGGATAGTAGATCGGCCCGCCGCCGCGACGGCAACAGACGCGATCACCCACCTTGAAGTCGAGATCCTTGACGCGCTCCGGCGTGACAACCGCCTGATCGCCGTCATCGAAGAGGACGTGCAGGCGCTTGCCATTGACCGAGACAATCACCCCGGGATACCAGTTCAGATCGAACCAGCACGCCAGGACGCGATCGCCCTTGTCGAAGTGGCTCAGTTCGCCGGGTGGGAACCAGTCATCGCGCTCCAACCGCACCAGCCGCAAGAGGGTCGTTTCCTCATCGCCGTCCTCGTAGTTGATGTGGATTACCTCGCCTTGCTTGCTGGTGATCTCGCCGGCGTAGTAGGTCGGGCCGCCCTTCCAGCGGCACAGGACACGGTCACCCACGCCGATCGTCACCGGCCGCACCTTGTCCGCCGTTACCGCGCCGATGTTGCCGTCGTCGAAAAAGATCTGATACTGGTCGTCGTTGACCGCGAGAATCACGCCTGGATACCAGAACAGGTCGTGCCAGCAGACGAGGACGTGTTCGCCGACCTCCCGTCGCGACGCCGCCACGATCGGTAGGGGCGCTGCCTTGCGCGTCTCCGGCTGCAGGCGGACCAGTGCCAGCTTCGTCCATTCCTCGGCGCCGCCTTCGTACTCGACGCGGAGCTGGTCGCCCTTGAGGGCGGTGACGGTGGCCGGCGCATAGGTCTGCGGCGCTGCCGTGCGCACGAAGACGCGATCGCCGACCTGCAGCTGGAACGCTCGCAGCCGTTCGAGATCGAGCAGGGCGTCGTCGCCATCATCGAAGATCACGTAGAAGCGCGTACCATCGACGTGCCGCACCGTCCCGGGATACCAGTAAGGCTCCTTCTGCCGCCGGCCGAGCACACGGTCGCCTATTTTCCACATTGCAGACCCTCTTTCAAGACATGGTTCGGGAAAGCGCCGGGCGCGACCAGGATTCCCCTTCTGTTGTTGAGGCTAAAGCCGCTGCGAAGGGCTGTCAAGGGGCGCAGCAGCACGCCGAGGGAGAAGGAGGAACAGGAAGTCTTTGGCCTTGCGAACGACTATTTCTTCCCCGCGCGGCGCGGATAACCGATCTCCGTAATATCCCCGGCCAACTCCTTCAACGTGACCTCGCCATTGATCGACTTGACGAGCGCCGCGGTTAGCGGCCGGTGGGCGTAGACGTGCTGCACCGCGTCGAGCGTCAGGCTGCGATCATCGTCCTCATCGAGTTCGTAGTAATCCGTCGCCCAGGCAAGGTACGTCTCGGGTTTACCGTCGAGTGGGGAGAGCAAAGACTGCGAGCCGTCGGGGTCAGGCCGCTCCGTCGGAAAGTCAATGATGCCGCGTTGCCACCCGGAGTCGCTGTAGCGGCGCCAGATGCAGAACGTGGTGTCCTCCATCGAGAACGCCGGCTGCTTCAACTCGTCGGCAAATTCCTCGGGAACGGCGTCAAGGACGCCAGGCCAGACCCGCTTCGGCTTCTGGCCGTAGGGGCTCATCATGGCTTCGTGGTCGAACCCTTTCAGGAAGCAGCCGTGCTTGTTGAACAGGGCGAAGAAGTCGTCGCCGCAGCCGTCCCGCATCGACCCCATTTGCTCGCCGCGGGACCACTTCGAGTTGAATGAGTAGTACCGATACTGCCACTCCGGCGACAGGATCGCGTCGAGCATGGCCATGCTCTGCAGCAGGCGCTTGAGGCCATCCACGTCAGGGAGTCCGGACAGGTCGCGCGTCGAGATCATGGCAAACGCCGGTGGGGTTTCATGGCTGGCAGTGCTCTGTCGAAACCCCTCCCCCCAACCCCCTCCCCGAAGCGGAGAGGGGGAGAAGAAGAGTGCTTTGTGTCTTGCTCCCCCTCTCCTCTCAGGGGAGGGGGTTGGGGGGAGGGGTTTGCGACGAAGCTGCCAGTCTTTTTCGTTGCGTGCGGTCGCTGGCCGCGTCATAGTCGATCTTCATTCGCCCATGTTACCGCGCGAGGGGACCATGAGGAATCGGCAACTTGGCATGGGTGGGATCGTGGGCCTGGTGCTCGCGGCACTAGCTGCCGTGGCGAGCGGGGTCGGGGCTGGCGACGCCACGATCACCACCGTCGCCGGCACCGGTACGAAGGGCTACAGCGGCGATGGCGGCAAGGCGAGCGCTGCACGACTCAATCAACCGTTCCACTGCGACCTCGACGGCAAGGGGCACCTCTTCATCGTCGACGCCCTGAATCATTGTGTCCGCAAGGTCAACCTCGAAACGGGCGTCATCAGCACGGTCGCCGGCACCGGCAAGAAGGGCTCCGGCGGCGACGGCGGCGCGGCCACGCAGGCGACGATGAACGAACCGTACGCGGTCACCGTCACCCCGGTGGGCGATTTATACATTGTGGATCGGCTTAACGCGGTCGTGCGCAAGGTGGACGGCAAGACCGGGGTGATCGCCACCGTGGCCGGCAACGGCACGAAGGGCTACGGCGGCGACGGTGGGCCCGGCACGGGCGCCATGCTGCGCGAGCCGAATGATTGCTGTCTCGACGGCAAGGGCGGCCTGCTGATCGCCGACGTCGCCGACTGGCGCATTCGCCGGTTGGACCTGAAAACGGGGATCATCACCACGTTCGCGGGCACCGGCCGGCCCAAGGGCAAGGTGGACCGCGCCCGCATCGGCGACGGCGGCCCGGCGAAGGAGGCGGTGCTGGTCGGTGCTCGTGCCGTATGCGTCGATGCGAAGGGCAATACCTACGTATGCGAGCGCGAGGGCAACGCGATCCGCAAGATCGACGCGGCGGGCGTCATCACGACCGTGGCCGGCACCGGCAAGGCCGGCTACGACGGTGACGGCGGCGACGCCCGCAAAGCGACGTTCCGCGGGCCGAAGGGGATCCGCTGCGATCGCGACGGCAACCTGTACGTGGTCGAGACGGAGAACCACGCCATCCGTAAGATCGACGCACGGACGAACGTCATCACGACCGTCGCTGGCGGTCGGAAGGGCACGGGCGGCGATGGTGGCCCGGCCATCAAGGCGGGGATGGATCGACCGCACGGCGTCTGCGTCGATGAGCGCGGCAATCTCTACATTGCCGATAGTAATAATCATCGTGTGCGCAAGGTGACGGTCAGATGACGGCAAGGGATTATTCAGGGAGAAAAAGTATGTATAGGATGTCTCTGGTGGTCTGTATTTTGGCCGTCGTCCCGTCCGCTGCGCTTGCCCAGGACACCTGGCCGCAATTTCGCGGCCAGGGCGCCGCCGGCGTGAGCGACGCCCCGAGCCTCCCCGACACCTGGGACCAGAAGCGCAACGTCGTCTGGCAAGTCGATGTGCGCGGCCGGGGTTGGTCGTCGCCGATCGTCTGGGGCGACAAGATTTTCCTTACGGGCGTCGTCAACGACAAAACGCCGGCGCCGCGCAAGGGGCTGTACATTCAGGATCTCTACGGCAAGATCCCACCCGGCGAGCATCAATGGGTCATCTCCTGTCTCGACTGGAACACCGGCAAGCTCCTCTGGGAGCGGATCGCCCACAAGGGCCTGCCGGAGCAGACGATTCACCTGAAAAACACCTACGCCTCGGAAACGCCCGTCACCGACGGGGAGCGCGTCTACGCCTATTTCGGCAACCTCGGTCTGTTCTGCTACGACATGCACGGCAAGGAACTGTGGGCGCGCAAGTGGGGCGCTTTCAAGACGCGCATGGGTTGGGGCACCGGCGCCTCCCCTGTCCTGCACGGCGATCGCGTCTACATCGTCAACGATAACGAGGAGCGCTCGTTCCTCGTCGCGCTCGACAAGGTTTCCGGCAAGGAGATCTGGCGCGTCGAGCGCGACGAGAAAAGCAACTGGTCCACGCCGTTCATCTGGGACAATGGCACCCGTACCGAGATCGTCACGGCAGGCACAGGCAAGGTGCGCTCCTATGACCTCGATGGCAAGCTGCTGTGGCATTTCAGCGGTATGTCGGACATTACTATCCCCACACCCTGCACGCGGCACGGCCTGCTGTACGTCAGTTCGGGCTACATCCTCGGCGGCCTTCGCCCCGTGTACGCGATCAAGCCGGGCGCCGCGGGCGACATCTCGCTGCCGAAAGGCGCGACGAGCAACGAGCACATCGCCTGGTGCCAGCGCGGCGCGGCGGCGTACCATCCCTCGCCGGTCGTCTACGGCGATTTCCTCTATGTGCTCTACGATAAGGGCTTTTTCGCCTGCTACGATGCCCGCACCGGCAAGGAGGTCTACGGCAAGCAGCGGATCGACCCGAACAGCGACAAGTTCACCGCGTCGCCGTGGGCGTACGGCGGCAAGATTTTCTGCCTGAGCGAAGACGGCGAGACCTACGTCATCAAGGCCGGCCCGCGCTTCGAGGTGCTGGGCAAGAATTCGCTGGACGAGATGTGCCTGGCGACGCCCGCCATCGCGCGCGACAGCCTCATCGTGCGGACGGCGTCGAAGCTCTACCGCATCGCGAACCGGGAGAAGGCAGGGAAGTGATGGCGGGGGTTCGTAGTTCCGCCTTTAGGCGGGGCGACGGCAAACCGCCTAAAGGCGGAACTACGAACACAAGCGTTACGCCAGGATCGCCTCCACGATGTTGCCGTGGACGTCGGTGAGACGGTGATGGCGGCCCTGGTAGCGAAACGTCAGGCGGCGGTGGTCGATGCCGAGGCAGTGCAGGATGGTCGCGTTCAGGTCGTGAACGTGGACCTCGTCGCGGGTGATGTTGTAACTGAAGTCGTCCGTCTCGCCGTGCGTGTAGCCCCGGCGCACGCCCCCGCCCGCCAGCCAGACGGTGAAGCAGCGTGGGTGATGATCGCGGCCGTAATCCGTGCTCGTCAGCGTCCCCTGGCAGTAGACCGTCCGGCCGAACTCGCCGCCCCAGATCACCAGCGTATCGTCCAGCAAACCGCGCTGTTTGAGATCGGTAATGAGCGCTGCCGAGGCCTGGTCGGTGTCGCGGCACTGGCCGCGAATCTGCCGCGGCAGGTTCGTGTGCTGGTCCCAGCCGCGATGGTAGAGCTGGATGAAGCGCACGCCGCGCTCCGCCAGTCGCCGCGCCAGCAGGCAGTTGGCAGCGAAGGTTCCCGGCACACGCGCGCTCGCCCCGTACAGGTCGAAGGTCCGCTGCGGTTCGCGGCCGACGTCCATCAATTCGGGAACACTCGTCTGCATGCGGAAAGCCATCTCGTACTGCGCGATGCGCGTCGCGATTTCCGGATCGCCGCTATCTTCCAGTCGCAGCTGATTCAGGCGGGCAAGATCGTCGAGCATGCGGCGGCGCGTCGTCTGGCCGAGGCCGTCCGGGTTGGACAGATACAGGACCGGGTCGCCTCCGGAGCGGAAGCGGATACCCTGGTAGCGCGTCGGCAGAAAGCCGCTGCCCCAGAGACGGTCGTAGAGCGGCTGATCGTTGGGCAGGCCGGTGCCCAGCGACACGAGCACGACGAACGCCGGCAGGTCGCGGTTCTCGCTACCCAGGCCGTAGGACGCCCACGCGCCCATGCTCGGCCGGCCCGCGAGTTGTGCCCCGGTCTGGATGAAGGTGATGGCCGGATCGTGGTTGATCGCCTCGGTGTAGACCGACTTGACGAAGCACAACTCATCGGCGATCCGCGCGGTATGTGGCAGCAACTCGCTGACCCAGGCGCCGCTCTGGCCGTGGCGGGCGAAGGCGAACATCGACGGCGCGATGGGGAAGCGGTCCTGCGTCGCGGTCATGCCCGTCAGGCGCTGCCCCATGCGGATCGAGGCGGGCAGTTCGCTGCCGCGCAGCCGCGCTAACCCCGGCTTGTAATCGAACAGGTCCATCTGCGACGGAGCGCCGGACTGGAACAGGTAGATCACGCGACGCGCCTTCGGGCGGAAGTGCGGCAGCCCCGATTGTGCGTCTTGCGCGAGCAGGTCGGGGTTGAGCAGCGAGGCGAGGGCGGCCGTGCCAATGCCGGTAGCGGCGCGGCCGAAAAAGTGGCGGCGCGTCAGGAGCAGGCGGTGTTCGTGGTGCGGGTGCATGGGTGGATCTCAGCGGCCGGATTCGGTAAGCAGGGCGTCAAGGCGATGGGCGAGTTCGGGCGGCAGATCGGCGAGGAAGTCGCGACCGATCAGACCCACGCCGATCATATCGCGCAGGTGGGTACGATCGTGGTCACGGTTCGCCATCAACTTCATCCGCACCAGGCTGGGCAGCGACACTACCTGGACGCCGGGAGCCAACTCTTGCCGCTCGTCCATGGTTGGGGAGGGGAGTGGATCTTTGGCAGTGACCTTCTCGCCGGCCCAGAGCAAATGCACACCGTGGCGCGGGTTGGGGTCGGCACGCTCCAGGAACATGCCGACATCCATCACCTCGAAGTAATCGAGGTCCGCCGTTAGAGCGGCTTTGCGGGCGCTGGGCAGGTCTTCGCGTCGCAGGAGAATGTCCACGTCTTTCGTGATGCGAATCGCGGCAGGGTCTTTGGTAGCGACCCATGCCGCCACCGCCTGACCGCCGACGAGGGCATAGGGGACGTTGGCGGCTTGCAGTGCCGCGGTGATCCGCTGTAATCGTTCCGTGATCCGTTCCACGGCCATCGCGTAGCGCTCCAGCAGGTTGGGGATTGGGAAAGTGGTCACAGGCATACTCAAAGCCTACCGAAGAAGTCTCTCCGCCGCAAGCCGCACGGCATCTTGTGATGCCCTGCCCTCGCGCGGTAGGATTCTGTGCCGGGTGCGAGTAAGAGCGGCGTGGCGCCGAAGGGAGGGTTCATGTCGATCCGCGAGGCCGTGTTCCTGGGGACCGCCAGTCAGGTGCCGACGCGCACCCGCAATCACAATGCGCTGTTCCTCCTCTGGGACGATCTGGGCATCCTCTTCGACCCCGGCGAGGGGACGCAGCGGCAGATGGTCCACGCTGGCATTGCCGCCACGCAGATTACCCATATCGCCATCACACACTTCCACGGCGATCATTGCCTTGGACTGGCGGGCGTCGTGCAGCGCATTTCGCTGGACCGTGTCGCCCACCCCGTTGAAGTGATCTATCCGCGCAGCGGTCAGGTATTTTTCGAGCGGTTGCGGCATGCGTCGATCTTCTACGACGCCGCGACGATCGTACCACGGCCGGTGGAGGGTGGCTCCGGCGAGGAGATCGACGTCGGCCGGCGCGGCTCCGTGCGGCTGGTCGCCCGCGCGCTGGAGCACGGCGTCAACTGCTACGGCTACCGTTTGCAGGAAGATGACAGCCGCCGCATGCTGCCGGAACTACTCGACAAGGCCGGGGTACGAGGCCCCGCGGTCGGCCTGCTGCAGCGGAAAGGCGAGATCACTGTCGGTGAACGAACGGTGCGTCTGGAAGACGTCAGCGTTGCGCGCCCGGGCCAGGGTTTCGCCTTCGTGATGGACACGCGCCCCTGCGAGGGTGCGACCCGTCTCGCCGAGGGCGCCGACTTGCTCGTCTGCGAATCGACCTATCTCGGTGCCGAATCGCAGGAGGCGCACGACCATTTCCACATGACGGCGGTGGACGCCGCGACGCTGGCGCGGACCGCCGGAGTGCGACGGCTGGCGCTGACGCACTTCTCGCAGCGCTACGGCGCGGGCGCGCAGTTTGCAGAGGAAGCAGCTGCGATTCATCCGGATACGATCGCGGCGGACGATCTGGTGCGCGTGCCGGTGCCGCGGCGCCCGTCGTGAGCGGCGCAAAGGCGAACCCGTGGCCCTCGCCGCCTCTCCTGCTATGAAGACAGGGGCAGCACCGTTGAAGGCAAAAGGAAAAAGGCAAAAGGAAAAAAGCCAAAGCCGTTCTTCCTTTTTCCTTTTGCCTTTTTCCTTTTGCCTTCCCTGGAGGAAGCATGGCCGATCGACCCCGATTCTACCTGACGACCGCCATCGACTACCCCAATAGCCGGCCGCACATCGGCACCGCCTTCGAGAAGATCGGCGCCGACGTGCAGGCGCGCTATCGCCGCATGGAGGGGTACGACGTCCACTTCCTCATGGGCAATGACGAGAACACCGTCAAGGTGTCGCGCCGCGCCGCCGAACTGGGTCGCGATGTCAAGGAGTATTGCGACGACATGGCCCGTCAGTTCAAGGAGGTGTGGCGCTCGCTCGACATCAGTTTCGACGACTTCATCCAGACGAGCGAGCCGCGGCATCACGAAGGATGTCGCAAGTTCATCCAGAAGGTGTTCGACAACGGCTACATCTACACGGGCGCTTACGAGGGTTGGTACTGCGAGGGCTGTGAGTCCTTCAAGACCGAAAAGGAGCTTGTCGAGGGGAACTGCGCGATCCACAAGACCCCGGCTCTCAAGCGATCGGAGCCGTGCCACTACTTCGCCTGGTCGAAGTTCCAGGACTGGCTGCTGCAGTTCCACGAGCAGAACCCGAACTTCGTCCAGCCCGAGAGCCGGCGCAACGAAGTGCTGTCCTTCATCCAAAGCGGCCTGCAGGATGTCAACATCACGCGCTCGGGCCAGACCTGGGGCATCCGCGTGCCGTTTGACCCAGAGTTCACCATCTGGGTCTGGTTTGACGCGTTGCTGAACTACATCACGGCGATCGGCTACGGCAGCGATGAAGAGCGGTTTCGGAAGTGGTGGCCGGCGGACATCCACTTCATCGGGAAGGACATCACACGCTTCCACTGTGCGCTGTGGCCGGCAATGCTCCAGGCTGCGGGAGTGGAGCCGCCTCGTTCCGTGTTCGGCCACGGCTTCGTGTCGATCAAGGGCGAGAAGGTTGGCAAGTCGCTCGGCAATGCCATCGAGCCGATGGACATTGTCAAGCACTTCGGCGCCGATGCGTTCCGCTATTACTTCTTGCGCGAGTGTCCCTTCCCCGGTGATGGAGACTTCAGCTGGCATCGCTTTGAGGAGGTCTACAACGCCGACCTGGCGAATAACATCGGCAACTTGTACAGCCGCGTCGTGAAGCTCATCAGCCAGAACTACGCGAGCCACCTGGAGGGCACCTCGGGCAAGGAGCCGGGCGACGTCTACACGGACGTGGACACACGCACCACGGTGGAGCAGGTGCAGGCGCACATCGAGGCGTGCCAGTACAGCCAGGCGCTGCAAAAGATCTGGCAGCAGATCTTCGACCCGGCGAATCGCTACGCCGACAAGCGCGAGCCGTGGAAGCTGGTCAAAAGCGATAAACAAGAGGCCAAGGAGGTGTTATACGACCTGGCGGAGCAGTTGCGCTGCGCCGCCATCCTGCTCAAGCCGTTCCTGCCGCGCGCTGCGGAGACGATCTATCGCAGTTTCAACTTCAAGCAGCCGTGGGAGGCAGTCCGCTACGAGGACGTATGGGTGCATCCGGGCCAGCACGACGACCTGCGCGTGCTGGCGGCGCTGGAGAACAACAAGGTCAAGCCGCTGTTCCCGCGGATCAAGCTCACCGACAAGGAATAGCCCCACCAAGCCTGTTGCCTCCGCCGGGCGAGGCTCTTATCTTGTCGGAGAACCCCTCCCCCCAACCCCCTCCCCTAAAAGGAGAGGGGGAGAAGAAAAGCGTTGTCTATCTTGCTCCCCCTCTCCGCTGCGGGGAGGGGGTTGGGGGGAGGGGTTCTCCGACAGGCTCTTACGAGGTTGACTGGTTCGCCGGCTCATCCCTGCCTCGCCCTCGGAGTGCTCCTGCATGTATCGCGCCATTTGGCCTCTTGTGAGTCGTATTTTGTTATGGTCTGTCCCTGTCGTGCTCGCCAGCGTGCTGTGCCTGGCGCCGGCGAGTTCGCAGGGCGTCGCAGCCAGGGGCGAAGAGCCTCGCCTGGTCGTCTTCGTCGTCTTCGATCAACTCCGCGGCGACTACCTCAGTCGCTGGCAGGATCTGTTCGTCAAGGACGGTTTCCGCCGCCTGCAGACGGAAGGGGCCTGGTATCGCAACTGCCATTATCCCTACGCCCTGACCCTGACGGCGCCGGGGCACGCCTCGATGGCGACCGGCTGCCCGCCCATGCTGCACGGCATTGTTGCGAATGATTGGTACGATCCGAACGCCCCCGATGACGGCTTCGTCAACGCCGTGCGTACCGAGCGTTACGAGCTGCTGCCGCCCGCCCCGAAAGGCGCGCTGGGCGCCTCGCCAGCGCTGCGGCGGCGGACGGCCGTCGGCGACTGGCTCGCGAAGCAACGCAAGGGCAAGGTCAAACTCGTCTCGCTGTCGATCAAGGATCGCTCCGCCATCCTGCTCGCCGCCTTGCTCCGCGGTCAGATCTGCTACTGGTTCAACACCACAATGGGGATGTTCGTCACCTCAACCTACTATACCGATCGTGTTCATCCG
>WNGB01018791.1_pt1 | contig 12138 bp, 9 predicted proteins | sample 5400681 | NCBI WGS metagenome assembly WNGB01 (sample SAMN13153367, study PRJNA577476) | soil metagenome | isolation source: 115 cm soil or saprolite under grassland replicate 2 | place: USA:California | collected 2016-06-15 | reverse complement strand
TGATGACCTACATCGAGACGCTCGAAAAAGCACTGGGCAAGACCGCGAAGAAGAATTTCATGCCGCTGCAGGACGGCGACGTGACTTCCACCTTTGCGGATACCGACGACATACGGTCATTCACCGGCTTCGCTCCCGCGACCCCGGTGGAGCAGGGCATCGGCCGGTTTGTCGCGTGGTATCGAAGCCACTACGGCGTCTAGATTTGCTTTTCACCCCCTTGTCAAAAGGGGCGGCGCGAAGCGTCTGGGGATTTCAGCGCTCGGACGCCACGGTCGCCAACGCCTCGCTGAACTTTCTCGCGCTAATCGGGAAGTCGAACTGCTCTTCAAACACGCGCCGCGCCCTTGCCCCCATCTGCAAACGCAACGGCTCATTGTCCCTGAGCCTCATCAGGATACCCGCCAGCTCGGCGTCCTTCCCCGGCTTCACGACGAAGCCCACGTTTTCGCGGCGGACGAGCTCCCCGATCTCCCCGTCTTCCGCGCCGACGAACACGACCGGCCTTCCGGCGGCCAGGATGCCGTAGATCTTGCTCGGAAGGATCAGCCCTTCGAGCTCGGGCCGAAGCGAAGCCAGATGGACGTCCGCCGCCCCCAGGCTGTCGGCCAGCTTCTCCCGCGGCTGATAGGGCTTGAGCGCCAATCCGGAGAGTCCCAGCCCGCGCCCCTTGCCTTCGATCGATACGCGCCGCGCGCCGCCGCCAATAAAAAGAAACACGGTACGTTCCCGGATTTCCGCCGAAGCGTCCGCTCGCTTCGCCTCCGCGGCCTGAACGAGCCGCGCCGCCTGGAGGATCGTGTCGAATTCGTGGGCGCGCCCCATGTTGCCCGAGTAGGACACGACGAATCGCCGCTGCAGCCCCCAGTCGCGGCGAAGCGAGGAGGAGCGGGCGTCGATCGGCCGGATCTGCGCTCCGTTCGCCCAGTTGGGAATGATGCGGATCGATTCCCCGCGGATTCCCAGAGCCTCGACCCTCGAGGCCATCCGTTCGCCGAGCACGACGTTCGCCTCGGCCGCGCGGAGCGACCCGTTTCGCAGCCGGCGAAGGCATGAGGCGACCGGGCCGCGGACCCAGCGCGTGCCCAAAGCCTCAGCGACCTCCGGAAACAGGTCCTGGAGCCAGTTGACGAGCTTTGCCCCGCGCAGCCGGCAGGCGATCGCCGCGACGACCGAAACGAGCGGAGGATCGGTCTTGGCGACCACGAGGTCCGCAGGCGAAGCGATCCGCCACAGGGCGATCCCCGCGGCGAAGTAGAAGGTCAGGTAGTCAACGGCCCTTCCAGGGAGATTTCCCCTGCCGAAGCGCGTCGTCCACACTCGATGAATGCGGACACGCTCGACCGAATCGCGAGGGGCCAGCGCAGCCAGGGGCTCGTCGTAGCGCTGGCGGCTCGTCACCACCACGACTTCGTGCGTTCTTGCCAGATCGACGGCAAGATCGGTCAGCAGCTGGCTCGTGGCCGAGTGATCGGGGAAGAAGTAGCGGTTGACGAAGATGAGTTTCAATCAGCCGCCGTCCGCTCTATATACCAGTCGCCGAGCACGAGCACATCCATCTTCGTCCTTAGAAAACAATCGAGCGCTTCCTCGGGTTTGCAGACCACGGGCTCGTTCTCGTTGAACGAGGTGTTCAGCACCATCGGCACGCCGGTGAGATCGCGAAACGCCTCGATCAGCCCGTGGTAGAGCGGACTCGCCTCTCGCGTCACAGTCTGCAGCCGGCCCGATCCATCCACGTGCGTAACCGCCGGGATGAGGGAGCGCTTTTCCGGCCGGATCGGATAGACCTGCGTCATGAAAGGCACATCGTCGTCCTGCTCGAACCATTCGCTCACGGCTTCCCTGAGAATCGATGGGGCGAACGGCCGGAAGGATTCGCGCCGTTTGATCTTTCGGTTGAGGATGTCCTTCATATCGGCTCGCCTTGGGTCGCACACGATGGAGCGATTCCCGAGTGCGCGTGGGCCCCATTCCATGCGTCCCTGAAACCATCCGATCACGAGGCCGCCGGCGACCGCCCGCGCGGTGCGGGCGAGAAGCGCTTCCTCCGAAGGCACACGCCCGAAGCGGCAACCCGCCGAGGAAAGAGCAACGGCGCGCGCTTTCAGCAGCGCGGCGATCTCGGCTTCCGGAAACGCCGGTCCCCAATAGGCGTGGTCCATCGTAAAACGGTCAGTGCTGCCGCTGACTTGATGCCAGGCCCAATAGGCAGCGCCGATGGCGCCGCCTGCATCGCCCGGCGCCGATTGCACGTAGACCTGTTTATATGGGGCGCGAAGCCTTACCTTGCCGTTGGCGACTGAATTCATCGCGCATCCGCCCGCGAGCGCGAGCCGATCGGACCCGTGCCGCGCGTGGACGTGGTTCAGCAGATTGAAGAAGGCTTCTTCGTACACCGCCTGCACCGAGCGCGCGATGTCCCGGTGCCGCTGCGTGAGCTCGTCCTCGGGGCGACGCGCCAGGCCGAGCAGCTCCTCGAGCGCGGGCGTATAGAGTGTCCCCACGGTGGGCTCGCCTCCCGCCCACATGTACTCGACGCGCTCGGTCGCATGGCGAAAATACGCGAGATCGAGCCGAAAGCCACCGTCGTTCCTCAGCGGCACCACCTTGCGCAACGCGTCGACATGCTTTGGCTCGCCGTAAGGCGCGAGGCCCATCAGCTTGTATTCGTCGCCATAGTGCGGGAAACCCAGGTACTGCGTGAGCGCCTGGTAGAAGATGCCGAGCGAGTGCGGGAAGTACACCTGTCCCTCGACCGCGACGGACGACCCGCGGCCCAGCCCCCAGGCCGCGCTCGCGAAGTCGCCGAACCCGTCCACGGACACCGCTGAAGCCTCCTCGAACGGGGAAACGAGAAACGCGGAGGCGAGGTGCGCGAGATGATGGTCGACTCGGTGTACTTGGCCTGCGAAGCGCTCACCCGGAAAGGCTTGTTCGAGGAGCTTCTCGACCCGGCTGCGTTTGGCGCGATTGCGCAGGCGCTGGAGCACCAGCGCGGGGGACGGGCGCGAGCTGAGTAGGTACGCCAGCCGCCGGCCGAAATTGGCGCGGGAATTTTGGTTGAATGCAACATGTGCGACGTCGCGAAGACTGATTCCTGCCTCGAGCAGGCAATAATGGATCGCCTCGGATGGGAAACCTGCCCAGTGCTTGATACGGCGGAAACGCTCTTCCTCGGCGGCTGCAATCAGCTTGCCATCGCGTACGATGCAAGCCGACGAATCGCCGTGATAGGCATTCATGCCCAACACAACACTCAACGGTTTCTCTCCCTTCAACAGCCCCGACTACGTGGCGAGTCAGGCTGCAAGCGACTGGTACATGGATACATACTTCGGCCCGATCACCGCGGGAGCATAGGTATCCAGCGCGACGGCGCGCGCCTTAGTACCACGCAGTCTTCGATCCTCCGTGCTCCAGTTGGACGCTTTTCGCAGCGCTTCCTGGATCGCCTCCACCGTTGGTTCGACAAGCATTCCGCCGCCGCGCTCGGCATCAGCGAGGCCGGCAGCTCGCGTGGTGATCACGGGAGTACCGCATGCCAAGGCCTCTAGCGCCGACATACTCAGACCCTCCGAGTAGGACGGTGCGCATAGGCACCACGCCGCTTTGAGGAGCCCCCACTTCTCCTCCCCATCAACGGGCCCGAGAAACCGGATCGCAGCTGATCTATCACAACGTGCGGCCCGTTCACGCAGCGCTGTTTCGTACAACGGGTCAGTAGCTGCACCGCCAATCCAGAGTTCAGGGGCATCTGAGAGTCGGCTATACGCCTCGATGAGCAATTCCAGGCCCTTCACCGGATGCAACCTGCCTAGGAAAAGAAAATAGGGGCGTCTAGTCTCGACCGCTCGTCCCTGCGCCCGTCGATCAGCCTCGTGCACATCGACTGCATTCGGAATTACCTCGATGCGCTGGGAGTCGAAGAATCCGTCCCTGAGGGTGTCACGCTCGAACCCCGTTAGCGCGTGCACCACGGCTGCATGCCGAAACACCGGATAAGCAAACATCTTCCAATAGGCCGCCTTCTTCGCCCAACGGATCATTCCGCGGCGCCACAGCCATCCGCCCAGCATGTTGTGCGGCGTGATCACAAAAGGGTGGGCCCGCGCTGCGGATTCCCTTGCCGCCATCCATTGTGGATACATCCAGAGCCCGTGAATGTGCAGGATTGCGCCCGAGTCGATCGCCTTTAGCAGGCCTTCTCGAAGCGACGGCGCCCTGCGCCAAACCCGTCCCATTCCGGCGAGCGGCGCCGAAACCGTGTATAGACCTTGGGCACTCGCTACTGTGCTATCGCCTGCCGTTAATACCTCGCTCCTAATCCCGTGCCGCTGCATCAACACTATAAGTTCGCGCACCGCAGTGGTAATGCCCCAATTGGTGGAAGAAAAGTCTTCCACTACATGTGCCAGTCTCAACGTCGACGCCTTACGCGTGAACGTGCGAAGCCACTGCGACGCGGATCGCATCCACAAGTTTGGCCACTTCTTCACCGAGCGTGATATGGCTCACGGTACGGCGTATGGCCTCGCGGTCGAAAGGATGGCGGTCGAGAGCGCGCCCGATGGCCGAAGCGAGTGCGCCTACGTCGCGCGGCGATACCATCTCCCCGTTCTCTCCAGGACGCAGCAGCGCGTATGAGGCCGCAGCGCGATCGGAAGCTACCGCATAGGTGCCCGAGAGAAACCCCTCGTGCAAAACCAAGCCCCATACCTCATTCAGCGTCGGGAACAGGAGCACGTCCGCGCGGCGATAAATCCTGTTCATGTCATCCTGTTGAATGTACCCTAGAAACTCTATCCGTTCTGCGAAGCCATTGAGCTTCGCGCGCTCACGCAACTTTGGCTCTAGCGGCCCGGCACCCACAATCAGGAGCCGCCACGGGCGCTGCGTGAGTCGACCCAAAGCATCGAACAATTGCAGCAATCCCTTGTTTGCGATCAATCTGCCGACATGCAGCAGCGTGGGTTCAGCAGTATTCCCGATGCGGTCGCAGCGCGGAAACGCCGCGATATTCGGCAGGTTATAGGACAGGACAATCCGCCGCGAATCTACGCCGAAGCCGAGCAGATATTCTGCACTCAACGGACTGAATGCATAGAAAGTATCGAACGGTTTTAGAAAATATCTCTTTATTGCATTCAAAAATCGCCACCTATGCGTACGCGTCGACAGCCGATGACTCTCTGACCAGAATACCATCGGCGTACCTCGCCGCAGTGCCCAGGACCGTGCCGCCCAATAGCCTGGAGATGCCCAGCCACCTATTACTACGGCGTCCGGCGCAAGCCGCGTTAGCGCAGAATGAACCTTGCGATAGGTAAAGTAGACTGCCCACTCGATCGAACGCACGACAAACTGTGGGGCATCGAGCGTTACCAAGTTCACCTCAATTTCGTTTAGCTTTACCTTCCAATCTCGCCCTTTCTCTACCTTTCCAAGAAGAAGTACCGAAAGATCGACTCGGCGTCCTAGCTCATTCCAAAAGGGAACTCGATAAGGGCCATATCCCTCCGCGACAAAAGCCACCTTCTGCATTTTCTTATTGGTGACGTTTCTCAAACTCATACTGGAACTCATAGTTCGTAGTCGTTATGCATTTCTCTGCCCGCACACCTTCAGCCGAGCTCTCCTCCAGGTGTGGGCGGAATCTCAACGCCAATTGCCGCCGTTCTCCCCATGCAGTAACTCGAGTGATCGCGCCGAAGCTATCGCAGAAGGGCTGGCTTCAAGTCGATATCCCGTCTTGCGATTACGCAAAAAAGCAACATCACGGGAAGCCACACCGAGAAATCGTAAGGACGACCATGCAAGATCAGATTTGGAAGGAAAAAAAGGTAAACGAGGAACGGGAACCTCTGCTCTACCGAAATACCACTGGAACGCACCTTTAGTATCCACCATCCAAAAGGCAAAACCAGAGTGACGAGAACGAAAGCAAGCCCGCCCAGGAGCCCTAGGTCAAAAAAAGCCTGTAGAACCGGCGCGTCAACGTAGAGTGCGTCGTAGCCCTGTCCCCACATATTGAATTCAGAGAACGCTCTTTCGCGCAACATCGTCCGCGCTTCTGCAGACTCATCCACCTCCCTCAATCCGCCCGCCACATACACATCAAACCCCGCTACCGTCCCCGAGACCAGTCCTTCCGTCGAAGCAACTAGCGCATTTCCGATGAGCGCCGAAATTAGCGCTGCCATGGGAACCCAAATTGACAGTAAGCCCCAAACGCGCTTCGTCTTGGGAAGATTCCCGTCCAATAAGGAGGCTGCCGCCCGGATGCGCCTCGGCGCAATTACATGCTGTAGAACAACAGAGCTTAGGCAAAGACCAAACCCAAGCAAAACGCTTCGTGTCCCGGAAAGCAACCACACGACAACAAGAAGTGGGATCCCGGTCACCCATAGCCACCATCGAACTATTCCCGAACCTGACCAATCTTTTCTCTTGCTAAAAGCTGCTACCAGTCCCAACCCCGCCACAAACGCCAGATAGTTAGGGTTCTTACTGTCACCGGCAAAGAGTCTTGAGCCGAAGTCAGCATCCTCAGACAGTAACAATACCGGCCCAAAGAACACAAATTGTCCGAGAGAAAGCAGCGCTACGATTAAAGCAATGTCAAAAAACGCAATCGGCATCATTAAGAACGCATGTCTCGGGGACGTTAGTAAAGCGAGGAAAAACGCACTAACAAAAGCAAGATAGAGTGCAGATATGTCATCTGATCGTCCGAAGAACCACGCCATTAGCATCGCGGGCCAGATGAAAAGAAATGGGAGCAACGCGACAAATGGCGAGACGGAGAAGCGTCCTCTAATCAGTCGACCCCAATGAGTCACTAGCAGGAGTGCAATAGCCACGAGAACAATAGAGAAAACGCGATCATCTTCTTTTCCGAACCACACACGCGAGTACCAAGCTAAGGGAAGACCAGAAAATATCAGAGCCGCACCCATTGCATGGCGATATCCGTGCACTCCCAGAGAATCTCTTGATCGTTGTCCCGACTTAAGCAATCCAATTACCCCCTTGTCTTACGGGCATGGCATCACGAGATGGCAGCCTGCGCTTCCTACAGCCGCAGCAGAGCTAACTAAGACTCCTTTGCGCCGGCCCGCACCACAAGCCCATCAGACAACCACGGCCATATTTTTCGCAAGAAAGAAAACACCGATCGGTCGATGAAACCTCGCCGCCTCGATGTTGGAGGCGACGCATAGTAGCGAAGATCAATGATCCGGAAGCCAGCAAGGTGCAAGAGACATCCTATTGTCGCGGGAGAAAAGTAATAGCAATGGTCCTTATGTACTGCCTCTATTCCTGCGAGAGCTCTTAATCCCGCTTTCATCGAAAACGCGTTAGGAACGGTTATTAACAGCTCTCCGTTTGGCGCTAATACGCTCCTCATTGCCTCCAGCGCTCGGACGGGATTGGGTAAGTGCTCGATCAACTCACCGGCGACTATAAGATCAAAAACCGGGGGCAATCCACACCGGTCAAGACGCTCAACGTCTGCGCAGATGACATTATCAAAACCAACTTTCTGCAGAAATGCGACCCCTTCTTTAGAAACGTCCACGCCAACTAGTCGCCCAGCAACTTTGCTAAGTTCCGCGTGCAGGTGTGCCCCGCGTGCGAATTGCTCTTCGAAGTAGGGCGCATCAGAGCATCCCACATGAAGAACATTCCGCCCACGAGCAATTCTCAGCACAACGTCGAACCGGTTCTCGACCGGCGCGCGCGGAAATACTGACCGGGGGAGCTCCAAACCGACATTTGCGTGATCGCTCATATACCCCTGATCCCCTTTCACGGAATCTGACTGCAAATTCAAAACGGGCATCTTAGAAACTCCGAGCAGCGCTTAGCCACATAGCTTAGATCCGACGGCCGCTTATGCGTACAAGTCATTTCTGATGCCGCAAGACGTACCACAATCTACCGTTAAGCACATGCCACACCAAGCGAAATAAGCGACCGATAAAGGTGGGCGACATCGCAGACAGTCGGTGTAACAAGGATCGACAACCGATCTCTCTTACAACCAGCTGATGCTCGCGAGTAGCCACATCAAGAATAGTCGAACTCTTCGCCGCGGGATGCCACCGGAAACCTCCTATGTAACGTTCGATCATTTCACTACGACAGCGCGCCGCGAGTAGTCGTGAAAAGTATTCGAAGTCAAAGCAAAAACGCAGTTCTTCCCTCATGTCTCCCAGCCGTTCTATGAGATCGCGTTTCCAAAAGGTTGCCTGGTTGTGGAACTGAATTCCGACGCTCAGTTGCATCCAGAAAAGTGGTGGAGCGACCAACTGAACGTCGAGCACGTCGTCGGTCTCGCCTATATGCACGATATGGCCATGGAATACCGTTGTCAGTGGCTGCAGAATGGCCGCCTCAGCAAACGCGGCAAATGCCCCGGGAAGATAGACGTCATCGGAATTCTGGAACGCCACCCAGTTGCCGGTCGCCCGCGACAGGCCCTTGTTGATGGCGTGAGCCTGCCCCCGGTCAGGCTCGCTCACCCAGTATGCCAAGTGCCGCTCATAGCGCTGGATGATGTCGACCGAGCCGTCGGTCGAACCGCCGTCAATGATGATGTACTCGAGGTGTGGATATCCTTGGGCAAGCACCGACAAAATTGTTCGCTCTAGATACGTCGCTTGGTTGAACGATGGCGTGACCACGGTCAGGGTGGGCAGCTCGTCCGCTGTCTGCGGAAGAGGTAGCTTGATGTAATCGCTCACCGCGAGAAATCGGCGCAATGCAATTGACATCGCTGCCAAATTCGGTCGCGCACGTGGTTCCCAGAGCTGGGCGTCGCCCGAGGAAACTACGTTTCTCTTCATAGGACTCACCCCGCCGCAATTTTCCCGGAGTTTTACGACCAAAAATCTGGGAAAATTGCGTGAAGTTCGAAGCCTAGGTCGCGCACGCGGCGGTACATTTCGTCGAAAAGCGGCTGATCCTTGTAGAGCTGTGCCAAGCTGAGTTCGAGTTGGAGGCCTTGGACTTGCTCGATCAGGGTTTGGGCGCCAGCTAGCACGCGATCTTCATAGCCTTGGGCGTCTATCTTGAGGTAGCCTCGACTGCCATTATCAAGATAAGTCCCTGCAATGGCGTCGAAACGTTCCAGCCGGACGTGTTCGGTACCGCGATACGCGGCAAAAGGTGCTGCCGCTAGGTGTATTTCTGTCATGCCAAGCAGGGAACTGCTGGTGGAATTACCGGCCACGTTCATTTCGGCTTCGCCAGAGGCGTCGCTGAGCGCCATGCGGGGTGCAATCTCCCACAGCGGGTCGCTCTTAGCCGCTGCAACGAGTTGGGCATGGGCTGCCGCAAGCGGTTCGAACGAGACGATTCTGCCGCGGTAGCCCGCATCGCGTAGGAAATGGCCGTATTGGCCAGTGTTCGCTCCAACATCGAAAACGACGTTGATTCGGTGGCTTCTCAACAAATGGATGGTCTGAGCGGCTTCCGATCGCGAGGGAAGGTACTTTTTGACCTCGATCCCAAGGGTACGCAACAGACGCTTTGCTACCCGTATCATGCAATTCCCTTCGGAATAAATGCGTCGTAGTGCCCGTTGTGATCTCAGACAGGAATAGTCACAACTGTACCCGAGCAAAGGAGTTATATTCGCAATCTCCAACTACGGGACAGTCCGGTAACATAAGTAGCTAGTAATCACGACAATGCCATAGAGGACGCGGCAAAGCGCAGCCCCCTCAACCCCGAAAATCGACACGGCTGGATATAACGCAACGATCGCCAGCAGCGCCGCCGCGCCATTAGTCAGGGATACGTACCGAGCACTCCCGCTCCCCAGCAACACGAAGTGGGGCGCTATATTCATAGACAGGATCAGGAAGGCAGCCAGCACGAGTGGATAGATGCGAAGAACGTCGGCGGTGGCCGTCTCGCCCAGCCACAAATGAAGCAGTGCTGGCCCGAATATCCATAACGGTAGGCCGACAGCGATGACGGCGGTGACATTAAGCGCTAGAAAGCTACGCCATGTCTGCGAAAAGTGCTGTGCTCTAGAATTTCGGTCGCCCGTGGCCATTTGACGGCTCAATCGCGGCAGAACCACCGCAAACGTAGCAGAGAACCCGGCATGAACTAAGGCACCAACCTGGCTTGCGACTGAGTAGTTGGCCACGGCTACCCCGCCAAGCATTGCCGAAAGGAGGAGCCGGTCGGCCTGCTGGAACACCGTAGCTGAAATGCCTTGTAGCCAAGTCCAGAGTCCGAAGCGAAGCAGTGCACGATCGGGAAAACGCCACGAAAAGACCGGGATAACGCGTTTCAAGGCGCGCCGTAATACTATGCCTTTGGCAATGACCGCCGCGACGGCGAACGTCGCAGCTACGATCAGCACCGCCTCGACATCTCGCGACCAGACAGCCGTCGCAATCACGGCCGCAGCTCCGAGCGACTTGGTGGTCGCCTCGGCCTTAGCAGCCAGGTCAAACCGCTCCAATCCTCGAAGGCCAGATGCGAGAACGGATTCAATCTGCTGACAAGCAATGACTACACCTGCGACTTGTATGGAAAGAATGACGTGCGCTTGCACTCCCATTTTGCCGAGGAAGATTTCCGCCAGTGGTCGAGCGGCAAGGAGCAGCACCACGGCGAGGACCGTTCCCCCAATGGCGGCCAGCAACAATGTCTGCGCAACAACGGCGGCCGCTTGCTCCATAGACGCGGACTTGGATTTCTCTCCGCGAGCTCGGGCGACGAACCTCTGGGTGGCGAGGCCCATCCCAAAGTTCGCGAGATTGCCGAAGCCCGCAATTGAATAGGCTAATACCCAAAGTCCATAGTCGGCCGGACCGACCGTTTTTAACAAGACGGGCGTCAATATCAGCAATAGTAGTGGGTAGACGAATGTTTCAGCGACGCTCCACAGCGACTCGGAGTAGCGGGAGAAGAACATCCAGTGGAGCTGACGGCGGACGCGATTGGCAAGAGAGGACATCGCGTGACGCACTGGTGCTATTGAGCGAGGTTTCGTCCACATTCTCTTGCTGGATGTTCAGACTCGCCCCACTACGGCCTCCAGCATTTCCCATGAACTCGGTATCGCGACCGCGAGCTTCGTCGTGCAACCGTGTGCCAACGAACTTAATGTGTGCATCGGGGCCACACACGGTCCGCGATTCCGCCCCGAATGACAGCGACTTCCTCGAAAAACAGCTGCACCTTATCTGGCGATCTACGCAACTCAGGAGTGGTGGCCGCCTGTACGCAGATAGGCTTTCAGCCGAGTCAGTCGCTGCGATTGCTCGGGATCGCTCTTGGCATTCGCCATTGCCTCAAGCACGAATGCCAATAGGACGGAAAGAAGGCCCGCCACCAGCGCGGAGAGCACGACGATCAGGGTGCGCTTGGGCTTGGACCTGCGGTCCGGCTCGATCGCCTTGTCCATCACCTGAATGATGGCAGAATCCTTGGCTTCGTCGATCTTGGCGGATTCGTACTGCTGGGCCAGCAATCCGTACATCGTTTCGTAGTACTTGACGTCGCGCAGCAACCCAAGGTTGTCAATTCCAGAATTCTCTCGGGCGGCGCTGCGCGCCGTCTTGTTAGGTGTAGTGCCCTCGCTCTTGGCGAGCTCCCGCTTCATCACCTCGATTTCTTGCTGGGCGAGTTTGAGCTCGGGGTTGCCTTCGGAGGCGAAGGTGCGCATCGCGCCGATCTGCACTTCCTTGACTGAGATCTGGGCGCGCAGGCGGGCGGCGGTTTCCACCGCCGAGCGGCCTTGCACATCGACCGCAGCAAGGCCTCCCTGTTCGAGGGCTTTTCTTGCCTCCGTCTCCGCCTTGACCAGGTTGACCCTGGCCAGGTCGAGCTGGCGCTCGAAGAACAAACGCCGCTGCGAAGCCTCGGTTACCGCCAGCACGGTGGTGAGCTTGAAAAGCTCGTCCACATAGGCGTTCGCCAGATCCGCGGCGCGCTTCGGATCCCGGTCTTCCACTTCGATGGTGATGATGCCGTCCTTTCCGGCGACGATGGTCGTTTCCTTTTCCAGTTGTTTGCGGGTCTCGGACGGGTATTTCTTGTCGTAGAGCTTGTTCAGGTCGAAGCGCTGGATCAGGTTGTCCGCCACTGTGCGGCTTTTCAGCATGCCGA
>WNGB01011459.1_pt1 | contig 12141 bp, 11 predicted proteins | sample 5400681 | NCBI WGS metagenome assembly WNGB01 (sample SAMN13153367, study PRJNA577476) | soil metagenome | isolation source: 115 cm soil or saprolite under grassland replicate 2 | place: USA:California | collected 2016-06-15 | reverse complement strand
GGCGATGATGTTCGCGCCCGGCTGGCGCTGGATGTTCAGAATCACCGCGGGGACCTCGTTCATCCACGCGGCCTGCTTGACGTTCTCGGTGTCGTCGATCACGTTGGCGATGTCGGAGAGGTGCACCGGCGCGCCGTTCTTGTAGGCGACGACGAGCGGCCGGTATTGCTCGCTGGAGAGGAGCTGGTCGTTGGCCCCGATCGAATAGGACTGCTGGCTCCCGTCGAAAGTGCCCTTGGCCTGGTTGACGTTGGACTGCGCTACCGCCGTCCGCACGTCCTCCATGGTCAGGCCGTAGGAGGAGAGCGCCGTCGGGTTGACCTGGATGCGCACCGCGGGCTTCTGGCCGCCGGAGATCGAGACGAGCCCGACGCCCGGCAGTTGGGAGATCTTCTGGGCGAAACGCGTGTCGGCGAAGTCCTCGACTTTCGAGAGGGGGAGAGTGTGCGAGGTCAGCGCGAGCGTCAGGATCGGGGCGTCCGCGGGATTGATCTTGCTGTAGATGGGAGGGTTCGGCAGGTCGCGCGGCAGGTAAGTGCCCGAGGCGTTGATGGCGGCCTGAACCTCTTGCTCGGCTACGTCGATGTTCAGGTCCAGGACGAACTGCAGCGTGATGACGGAGCTACCGGAAGAGCTGTTCGACGTCATCTGCTTCAAGCCCGGCAGTTGCCCGAACTGTCGTTCCAGAGGGGCCGTGACCGCCGAGGCCATCACGTCCGGCGAGGCGCCCGGGTAGAACGTCACGATCTGGATCGTCGGGTAATCCACCTGGGGGAGCGCGGAGACCGGGAGCTGCTTGAATCCGATCGCTCCCGCGATCAGTAACCCCACCATCAGCAGCGATGTCGCGATCGGCCGCAGGATGAAAGGCCTGGAGGGGCTCACTTCTTCCCTTTTCGCGGTTTGCCGCCGCCGGACGTCTTGCCTTGCTCCTGCCCGCCCGCGGCATTGCCGGATTGGCCGGCGGCTGCGACGGGCCCGGCGAGCGCTACCTTGCTGCCCGGCTGCAGCTTATCCACGCCGTCGGTCACGACGGTCTCTCCGGGGGTAATCCCCTTGCGGATTGCCGTCTCGTCGCCCTGGGTCATCTGCGCTTCAACGTTGCGCATCTCCACCGTCGAGTCCGGCTTGATGACGAAGACGAACGTGGACTGCGGGCTGCGCTGGATGGCCGCCGTCGGGATCAGCACGACTCCGCTCAGGGTGTCCACGAGCAGACGCGCGTTGACGAACTGGTTCGCATAGAGCGACAGGTTCTCATTGGAAAAGATGGCCTTGATCTTGACGGTCCCTGTCGTCTGGTCGATCTGATTGTCGAGCGCCAGCAGCGTTCCGGACGCGAGCTTGTTCTTCAGGTCCCGGTCGAAGGCGTCCACCGGGAGTTGTTGCCCGGATTGCTTCTGCCGCAGCACCTGCGGGAGCTGGTCCGCGGGTATGGTGAAGATGACGGTGATCGGCTGGATCTGCGTGATGACGAGAAGCCCGTTCGGATCGGCCGCGTGGACGATGTTGCCGACATCCACCAGCCGAAGTCCGACGGTGCCGGAGATCGGCGCCGTGACGCGGCTGTAGGTCAGGTTCAATTTCGCGCTCTCGACCTGCGCCTGGTCGCTCTTGATCGAAGCCTCGAGCTGATTGACCGTCGCGGCCTGCGTATCGAGCTGCTGTCGCGAGATCGAGTCCTCCCGGACGAGGACCTCGTACCGCTCCAGATCCACTCTGGCGTTCTTCAGCGCTGCCTCGTCTTTGGCCCTCTGGCCCTCGGCCTGCATGAGCTGGACCTGGAAGGGGCGAGGATCGATCTCGGCCAGCAGGTCGCCCGCACGGACAAGCTGTCCCTCACTGAAAGCGACGCGGATCAACTGGCCGTCCACGCGGCTTCTGACCGTAACCGTGTTGAGCGCCGTCACGGTGCCCAGGCCGGTCAGATACACCGGAAGGTCGCCGGTTCTCGCGGCGGTTCCGGCGACGGGCACGGCCCGCTGAGCGGCCTTCGCCTTGGCCGCCTGAGCCTCGCTCTGCTTCTTGTGACTCGCCCGTACCAAGAGGAGAACGGCGAGCAGGACGGCCACGCCGATCCCGGCCACCCAGGGCCACCGCCGGCGCCGCGGCTTTTCCTCGGCGGAAGAGCGCGAGGGTTTGGGAGCTTCGTCGCTCGGCTGCGGGAGAGTCTCACCTCGAGGCACGAGCGCTTCGTCCCGGGCGACCGGAGCGTCGGATTTCATCTTCAAGACAGTTCTCCCGCGGCCCCGCGCGGCCTTCTTTAACTACGGACAACCCCACGCCGAGATTACCCGCTCTTCCGATTCGCGCAACGTCTTGTCCTCATGAGGCTTCGAGCCGCCTTCCCGACGGCCAGGGCATCCGGACCCTCCGCAATCCGCGTGCCGGACAGTCTATTCCAGCCGCGCGCCGGGCCGAACCGGGGTCCTCGCGGGCTACGCTAATCCACCGCGCCTATTTCGGCGTCGTGCAGGTGTCATGGCACCGAAGGAGAGGCTTTCCGTCCCTGCTGACCAGCCAGAAGAAGCTGTCGCCCGACGAGACGAAAAACCCTTCGTCAGTCTCCGCAACCAGCGTCTTGATCTCGGCCTTCTTTTCGAGGCGGCACCGCCAGACGGCCTTGCCGTTGCTCTTGTCCAGAAGAACCACCTCTCCCTCGTCATTGCCGATCACAACTCCTGCACCGGTCTCATGAACGAAGTTGACGCTCTTCCCTGCCGAAACTTCCCAGACGACCTTCCTGGTGGAAAGATCCAGAGCAGTGACATTCCCACGGTCGCCGTGGTGTGGCTTGTCCCAATGGAAGAAGCGGACCGTAGCGCTCACCTGAGCGGAAACGACTAACCCGAGCAGGACTCCGAAGATGGCTTTCATAGTGTCTCCCGTCTGGTCCAGTCTAAACCCCTCATCCTCACGTTCTCGCGCCCCGTTGATGCGGGAAGAGGCTCGGCCCTGCCCGCTCAACGACCAGCAATCTCGAAGGTTCAGCGAAGAACTCGTTGCGGCGCTCCATTCCCAACATGCCACCTAGCTAGCAAGCCTGACCCCACAGATCCCATATGACCCCACAGATCCCATAGCCGTCTCGCAGCGTCGGTTTCAATCGCAGTTCAGTACTCTGGAGGTCATTTAGCCGACATTGCACCAAGGTCTGCATCCGCAGGGCCGAGGGAGAAGTCATACGTAACGCCCCGCAGACGCACACGGTTGACCGAAGCGAGAGAAATCAGTCCTGCTGCGATTGGCCGCCCAAAAATGGCCACGTTCGTCAGCGGCTCGGGTTTGACCAACGAGAAGTAACTATTGTATTGAAAGCCGTCATATCCGGCGGCGTGAATCTCCCGAGCCAGTAGCCTGCAGCAGTTATACTCTCGTTCTCCCTCGTAGCAAAGCGTTTTGATCGTGATTTCGTAGCTATCGAAAGGCAATGGACCCGGCTCCTCGAATCTCTGGGTAAGATCAAGGAGCCGTAGATCTCTCTGAACGCGAAGAGTCGCCAGCGTGATTTCATCAGCAACTGTTACTCGACATTCATGCAGGCACGTCTCGATGTTGGGTGCTGCGTAGAGAACTCGCAGTCCACTGAGTCGAACCTCGAATGCTCGGTGATCGCCCCCTTCGGCGGCGCGTCGAACGCTGTAGCTTCCGCCGAGACTTCCCCAAGCCGGGTGCGGTAAAGCGACGTTCCGTTCGCCAGCACAACCGCGGAAGCCGCTTGGATTATGGCTCTGACAGTTTCTACGGCTGAGTCACCGCCCGATTCGAGCACCTCGTGAGGCGTCGTCAAGCCGACACGCCACATGGGCAGGCCATAGTGAAATACGTAGACACCTCCTTCGGCCCGAATCGCTTCGTAATCTTCGCGAAGGGAGCTTTTGAAGTTAACGGATTCCATATCGGGGTGGTCAGAAAGCTGAAAGACCGGCGTTGAATGCGGCTGATGGGGTGGCACGGAGCCTGTCACGAAAAAGCGGCCAGCGATTTCGTAAAGCGTGTCCTTGTCTATCGGTATCCCATTCCCTCCGCAGCGGTTACAGCGCTTCGGGACACCCTTCGCCAGAGAGCTGGCCAAGAGGCGCAGCCCCTCGTTCGCAAAGCAGTTCGTGCAAATCATCCGGTACGACGGGTTTGAGGCATAGCCATTCCCCCGGGGAACCTACCTGAGATTCTAGACCCTCGGACGAGGAGCGGTAGAATCACAACAGGAACCACCAAAACACTAAGCAGATATGAGACGCACTCTCGGTACTCTCCTTTTTTTCGCAGGCTTTTCAGCCCGCGGCGGCGCTGGCTCCCGATTCGGCATCGCCCACGCCGACAATCCGCTCGGAGCAAAAGGAGCAGACCGTCTACGGGTCGCGCCGCTCCAGCGTCTACCATCGCGCATCCTGCCGACACATCAGGCGGATCAAGCTCGACAACCTCATCTCCTTCCCTTCCGGCGCAGAGGCAGAGAAGGGCGGCTATCGGGCCTGCAAGGTGTGCAGACCATGACATCGGTCTGCCGCAGCGCGCTCACTCGCGGCTTCCGGCTTGCCCTACTGGTGGCACCATTAAGTTTTGGTTTTGCCAATGCTTCCTGGGCCGGCGAACTATACGCGGGCGTCAAGTACGGTGATTGGCCCACAAAGGAGAGGCATCATGAATAGAGCGCGTATCCTCTTGATATTGATGGCCTTGGCCGTTCCAGTGGTGGCTCAGCAACGATGGCCGAAGGAACCCACAGCATTCGGTGGGTTGAGGTGGGGTGCAACTGTAGCCGAGGCGAAGCAGGCATATCCTTCCGCGCAGCAGTCGATATGGGGCAATGGACCGTCGCTCCACTACAACCTTGACGTCGGAACGGTTTCTACTAGAGTGTGCCTTGACTTCAAGGATGACCATTTGGTTCAAGTTCGAATGGAGTTCTCAAACTCTGGCTTCAACGAAATGCGGAAGGTCTTCATAGAGAAATACGGATCGCCGGCGAGGGTAACTTCGGAAGAGGGAGACCCTATTCTATGGTGGCAAGGTAAGACCGTCAGAATCCGCCTCTATCGGTACACCGGAGATGAGGCTGGGGCGGTCTTTTCAGTAGTCTCCTATGTGACCGAGCAGTTGCAGAGGCAGAAGAGGGACGCCGAACAATCGAAGGCCAAGGATAAAGAAAAGATGCGTCACGCTAAGGATGCATTTTAGGAAGGGAAGGCATGGGGGAACGGGGTCGATGGCGTCAGGTTACATAAAGACGGGGCAAGCTTTTCGGCAACGGCGGCGAGGGAGCTGCTGATGCTGAAAGGAGGTGGCCCCGATGTTGTCGGTAGGACTGGATCTTCACAAGCGGTACTCGCAGGTTGAGACACTCGAGGAGAACGGGCGCGGCGTTCGTCGGCTCGATTAGGTCAACGAGTTCGAGGAGATCGAAGGATTCTTCGGTCCCTCGGGGGCCCTGCCGGACGGTACTGGGGGTGGGGCGGAACTGGGGGTCGATGTACGACTGGCTCAAGCGCGTGGGGGAACGTGGGTCGAGGTTTAGCTGTCGTACGGAGTTCGAGCGATCGCGGCGGCGCTGATCAAGAATGATTTGTTGAGCCGCTGCTCCGATGGACTGCAGCCGACCCGGTCTGCCGGTCAGTTCACTTGGAAATGGATGCGATAAGATTACAGGATGACCATTAGCGCCGCGTGCCGCTGCTTGACGCAAGATCTTCGCAACAAGCTACGCCGCGAGCTCCGAATGGTACGGTTCGCCAAGCGACACGGAATTATGAAGCGCTTCGGGCCGGAGGACCGGAAGTTACTGAGCGAGGCGCTAGCCGGGGCAAAACGAAAACTGCTTGGCACTGGTTGTCCGGCTCATCCTCCTAAGCCCCCCCAAGGCAGGCGCGGCCAAGCCTCAAAGCACACGCAACGGCAAGGCGATGAAAAGCCACTTAAGCGTTAGAGGCTCAAGATCAAGTTTACGGTTAGCTGTCGCGTGACAGCCCTTCGGCGGGGCCTATCGGGCATATCCGGGCATTCAGTCAGTGGCGGCCTTCCGAGTCTGGGAAAGAAGCGACCGTGACGACGAAAGGGAGCAACAGATAAGTGGATGGTAACGGGGTCAGCGTCCATGATCCTGGGCTCGCCCGCGAGGATAAAAATGCCCGGTTTAGACTGACGGCGTGGAGGCGTCAGCCAGGCCCCGGTTTTCGGTTGTCGTCCCGGCCTACAACGAGGAGAGGCTTCTGCCAAGGCTGCTCGATTCGATCGACGCGGCGCGGGAAATCTACGGGCGCGGCCCCGGCGCCATCGAGGTCATCGTCGCCGACAACGCGTCCACGGACTCGACAGCCAGCCTGGCGGCCTCGCGCGGATGCGTGGTCGTCTCCGTCGAAAAGCGCGTCATCGCCTCAGCCCGTAACGGCGGAGCCCGGGCCGCAAGGGGAGAGATTCTGTGCTTCGTGGACGCCGACACATGGATTCACGCGGAGACCTTCCGCGCGATTGACGGCGCTCTGGCCGGCGGCCGCGTGGTTGGCGGCGCCACCGGTGTCCGGCTCGAGCGCTGGTCTCCGGGGATCGCCGTTGCTTACATGATGATCGTGCCCCTGGTCTGGATCACCGGAATCGACACCGGTCTCGTCTTCTGCCGGAGAGAGGACTTCGAGGCAGTCGGAGGCTACGACGAGAATCTGCGCATCGCCGAGGACGTCGCCTTTCCCTGGGCCTTGAAACGCCTCGGGCGGCGCCGCGGGCAGCGGCTCGTCCGCTTGCGCCGCTTCAAGGCGACGGCGTCTCTCCGGAAGTTCGATGAGCATGGCGACTGGCACTACGTCGCGATGCTGCCGCGTACGACGTTTCTCTATCTCTTCCGTCGGCGGGCCTTCCTGGAGTTCATTGACCGCTACTGGTATCGGCCGAGCCGCTGATGATCCAGCGCAGTTGATTGGTAATAAGCTACAACGAAAGAAAACGAAGGAGGACTCATGGCAAGGCGTCGTAAGTCATCTCTGGCCTTATCGTCGGAGCACGCCCGGCAGGCACTCGCGGTTCTCGTCCAAGAAGGCAAGCTCACTGCGGGAGAGGTGTGGAAGGCTCTCCAGCGGCGTGACCGCCTGATCCGTGCGTTGCGAGATAGTCTCGCCGCCCTCGGCGAAGACGCGGGGAGAGTCGGGAAGCGGCTTTTCAGGGCAGGGGCGCTTTCCATCAAGGCGCGGAGCGGCGGGGCCGCCAGGCCCAAGGTGGCGAGGAGGAAGCCGAGGATTTCGGCGGCGACTCGGAAGAAGTTCCAAACTCAGGGCCGATACATGGCCTCCCTCCGGAATCTCTCCAAGGGATCACGGGCCAAGATCAAGGCGATACGGAAGAAGTCGGGGGTCGGCGCGGCGATTGCGGCGGCCAAGGAGATGGCGAAGTAGGCCCGACTGTCGGTCGAAGGCGTTCGCTTCGCGGACCCCCTCACCCCAGCTCTCTCCCGCCCGGTGAGGGAGAAGAGTGGCGGCCGAGAGAGTCTAGACCGGAGCCGCGCGCCCTCCACGCAAGCGCATACGACGAAGCGCGTCTTGCAGCCTCCGGCGACAATCGCCCGGGCTAGCCCCTGACGGCCCACCTCCGTCCTCTTTTTCCAAACGGTCCGCTGCCGGGTCGCGTCTAACTGGTCGAAGAGGTTGAAAAGAGGTGCAAATTGGGCGGCCACCGGAGGATCGTTCGCGTATCTCCTTTCTTGCGAAGGAGGGGAATCTGCCGGACTCGGATCGCCCGGGCGGACCGCGGGACGACGAGGCGCTCCTCGAAGAATGCCGGGCCGGGAACCTCTCGGCCTTTGAGCACCTGTACGAGATGCACGGGGCGCGCATGAAGAGCATCGCGGCGAACCTGCTCGGAAACCTCGCCGACGCGGAGGACGCGGTGCAGGACTGCTTTCTGAAGGTCTATCGCGGGGCGGCCTCCTTCTGCGGAGCCTCGCGACTCTCCACCTGGATCTACCGGGTGCTCGTCAACTCCTGTTACGACATGTTGCGCAAGCGCCGGCGGTACCCCCTCGAAGCGCGATCGGAAGGCGAAACGTTGGCCTCCGGTCGCGAGGCTGTGACTCCCGCCTCGGATCATCCGCTACGCCTCTCGCTGGAAGCGTGTGTGAAAGACCTGGAACCCCGGCGCCGGGCGGCGTTCCTGCTTTTCGAGGTCGAGGGCTTCACGCACCGGGAGGTCGGGGACATCCTGGGCGTTCCCGAGGGGACGTCCAAGACTCTTCTGTTCGAGGCCCGGCGCGAGCTGCAGCGGCGGCTCTGGAAGCGAGGCGTTGTGCCCCGGGTGGGCGCGTGAATAGCGGCGAGTGCCGTCAGTTCGACAAGGCGCTCGCCCGCGGGCAGGAGGCTGTCGCGGCGCTCGAGATCCATACCGCCTCCTGTGGAGATTGCCGGGAGCGGCTGCGCGTCTGGAAGGAGATCTCGCAAGCGGCTCCGGCTCTCAAGAAGGAGTGGGAGAGCCCGGATCTCTTTTCCCGTATCGCCCGCGCCCTCGCGGCCGCGCCGCCGCACGGCGCCCAGGCCCCCGCTCTCCCGCGCCGGCGCGCGACCTGGATCCCCGCGGCCGCCGCGGCGGCGCTCTTCGTGCTTTCGATGATCGGGCTCTCTGTCTTCAAGCCCGGCGAATCCGGCCGCGAGCCGATCTCGAACCTGCGGGTCTCGCGCGAGCCGCTCATGACGGAGCAGACCTTGAACGAAGTCGAGAGCGCGGAAGCGAAGTACCTTCAATCGATCGAGAAACTCTCGCGCGTGGCGCGGCCGCGCCTGGAGAGTCCCGGAACGGCGCTCCTGGCCGCCTACAAGGAGAAGCTCGAGCTGCTCGATTCCGCGATCGCGGAAACCCGGGATCAGATCCAACAGAACCGTTTCAACACCCACCTGCGCCGCGAGCTGCTGGCGATGTACCAGGAGAAACAGCGCACGCTGCAGGATCTGATGAAGGAGGCGAAATCATGATGCGGACATTTTCTCGAAGCTCCCGGCGCGGGCTCGCGGCGGCCGTTCTTCTTCTCTTCGCCCTTCCCGCGATGACCTTCGCCGGCGAGGGCCGCCGCGAGTTCCAGAGATCCTTCAAGAAGACGCTGCCGCTCTCCGCGGGCCACAAGCTTTCCATCGAGCACAGCAACGGAGAGATCCGGATCGAGACCCACCGGCAGCCCGAGGTCTCCATCGAAGCCTCCATCCATGTCTCTTCCTCCGACGAAGAGGGGGCGTCGAAGTTCTCGAGCGAGATCGAGATCGAGGCAGCCGAGAAACCGGGCGGCGTCTCGATCCGCACGCGCTATCCGGAGCGGAAAGGGATGTTTCACGGGAGGGGATACCAGTCCTTCGCGGTGGACTACCAGATCCGCATGCCGGAAGGAGCGGAGCTCGAGGCCTCCAACCGCTTCGGCAACATCTCGATTACGGGCCTGAAGGCGGCGGGCAGTGTGCGCAACTCCAACGGCACGATCGTCTTCCGCGACGGGAAGGGAACCCAGCGCCTGGAGAACTCCTTTGGCACGGTGGAGGTCTCGGTCAACAACGGTCCCGTGACCATCGTCAACAGCAACGGCGCCGTGACCGTGACGGGAGTCGAAGGGACTCTCGACGTGCGGGACCGCTTCGGCCGGGTCTCCGTCTCGAAGGTCGGCAAGCGCTGCCTCGTCAACAACAGCAACGGGGACGTCACGGTCTCCGACGCCGGCGGGGAGGTTCAGGTGACGAGCTCGTTCGGGTCTGTCGAAGTCCGCAACGTCACGGGCGAGGTCTCGGTCGTCAACGCCAACGGCAAGGTGACGGCGCGAGAGATCAAGGGCGCGGCGAAGCTCGAGACGCGCTTCGGCGCGATCGACGCATCCGGCATCGCCGGTGACGCGACGGTCGCCAACGGGAACTCCTCTATCACGCTGACCGGCGTCGAGGGATCGGCCGACGTGCGCGGCTCCTTCGGCGAGATCCGCGTGATCCGCGTCAAGAAGGGGGTAAAGGTCTCCTCCGGTAACGGGCGCGTCAATCTGGAAGACATCGGCGGGCCGGGTTACGTCAAGACGAGCTTCGGCCTGGTCGAGGCGGCCCGGATCGGCGCCGACCTGACTGTCGAGAATTCCAACGGTGCCGTGCGGGCCTCGGACGTCAAGGGAGGAGCCAACGTGCGCACCTCGTTCGCTTCGGTCACGCTCGACGGCGTCGAAGGTCCGGTGGACGTGGACAACCAGAATGGCTCGATCGACGTGAAGCGGGCGGGCGGAGGGGCGAAGGGCTGCCGCAACGTCTCTCTCAGAACCTCCTTCGGACCGATCCGTTTCACCCTCCCGGAGAATGCCGGCTATACAGTCAACGCTCGGACCTCCTTCGGGAAGATCCGGACGGAGCTGCCGATCACCTCGACCGGCACACTCTCGGACGAATCCCTCCACGGCAAGATCGGCGACGGCCGCTGTGAGCTGACCCTGACCGACAACAACGGCACCATCGACATCCTCAAAGGGAGATAAGCCACAACTCCCTCTCCCGGCGGGAGAGGGGCGGGGTGAGGGGAACCGGAAAGCCGCGCTGCTCATCTTCCCTGGTACATTCCTCGCATCTGCCATCCGCGGAGACATCCAATGAAGGACCGCGCATGTTCGTGCCTGCTTGCCGCAGCCGTCCTTCTTTCCGCCTCTCCCGTCCGGGGCGCCCAGACGGAGGCGGTGACGATCCCCTTTCCCCGCGGTGCAAGCGCCTCCGTCGGACTGACCAACGGGCCGATGCTCATCCGATCCGACAAGACGCTGATGCGTTGGGTCTTCCAGGTCGCCAACGCGGGCCGCAGGGACTGGCATGCCCGAATCCGTGTCCGCGTCTATTCGGCCGACGAGCGTCTGCTCGCCTCCAATGACCGCGAAGGGGAAGTGGATGCCCGCGACTGGCATGACCGGATCACAGTCTGGACGCGGATCCGCACACTCGACTATCCCCGCGCGGACCACGTCCGCGTCGAGGCGGTCTTCTATCCCGATTGACCCCGAGGCCCGTTACTTCCTGCTGCCGCGGCGACCGCGGGCTCGCTTGACGAAGATGAAGATGCCGGCGAGGACGACCGCGACGGCCAGGAACAGGAGGATTCCCGCGCGCCCGGTCCAGCGCACGATGGTTTCGAATTCCTGTCCGCCGAAGTAACCGAGCAGGGCGGAGCCGGTTCCCCAGAGGACTCCTCCTGCGACGTTCCACGGGAGAAATCGCCGGTAGGGCATCCTGGCCACTCCGGCCGCCGCCGGAATGAACGAGCGCAGGAACGCCACGAAGCGTCCGAAGAAGACGGCCGGCGCGCCCTTCGTCTTGATCCAGTTCTGTGCCCTGGCCCAGCGCTTCTTGATCTTCCTGTGGGATACGTTCTCTCCGTAGCGGCGCCCGATGTAGTAACCGATCGAATCGCCCAGGATCGGTCCCGCCACGCTGGCCGCGATGACGCCCGCCAGAGGCACGTGAGCGCGCGAAGCGAGAACGCCCCCCAGGATTACGGCCAGCTCCCCGGGAATCACGAACCCGACGAAGAGCGCCGTCTCCGCCGCGGCGAGAAAAAAGACCGCGCCCACCGCCCACGGGCCCGGGATCGAGAAGAAGAATGAGATGAATCGGTCGAGCACGGGTTTTCGTAAGTCGAGCCGGTTCGCGCACCACTACGAGCGATGGAAGGCGGGATGACCTTCCTTGACGAAGCTCTTGATACGCAAGCCTTTCTCGTAGGCCGGTCTACAAGCAAAACAGCGGTTGGCAGGCGCGAAGCGGCCCTGGAGGCTATCCATGACCAGAGGTTACAGGAGAGCCGCTCCGACGGCCAACTTCCTTAAGGGAAAGCAGCGAAAGCGAATCAAAATTGGTTCGAATTGCTCATCCGCCGCGGGGCGAACCTCTTCAATATAATGCCGCTCTCGGCGGCACCTCCGCCCTCGCTGTTCGAGAGCGGAAAAGGAGCTGCCTATGACGGTTGCAGAAATGGAAATGCCAAAGACTCTCGGAGAGCCCGGAAAAGAAAGGGTCGAAGCGCTGAGCATCACGGATCGCCGGACCGGACGTGTCTACGAGGTCCCGATCAGCAACGATACGATCCGCGCGATCGATCTGCGTCAGATCAAGGTCAACCCCGAAGACTTCGGGCTGATGTCCTACGACCCGGCCTTCATGAACA
>WNGB01011457.1_pt1 | contig 12142 bp, 11 predicted proteins | sample 5400681 | NCBI WGS metagenome assembly WNGB01 (sample SAMN13153367, study PRJNA577476) | soil metagenome | isolation source: 115 cm soil or saprolite under grassland replicate 2 | place: USA:California | collected 2016-06-15 | reverse complement strand
GCTTCCAGGTGTGGTTGGTCTCGACCGCCGACGAAGAGAATCCCGACAAGGGGAATCTTGTCGGAGGTTGCACCGGAAATCGGAATGCTCAGAGCGATGAGTAGAGCAGCCACGATCAATGAAAATTTTCGTCTCATCATCATCTTCACCGCTACGTCATGATTCTTTGCGCTCATCGAATGACTTTGTCCGCCCGCGCCAGCACATTGGGTGGAATCGTCAGGCCGATCTGCTTGGCGGCTTTCAGATTGATGATGAATTCGAACTTCTTCGGCTGCTCCACGGGTAGTTCGCCGGGCTTGGCACCTTTCAAAATCTTGTCCACATAGGTAGCGGCGCGTCGGTACATGTCAGGCAAGTTCGCCCCATAGTACATGAGGCCCCCAGCCTCCACGTACTCTTTCCAGTGGTACGTGGTTGGCAACCGATTCTTTACTGCGAGATCCACGATCCTTTTCATTGAGAGCGAGGTAGACGGGGTCGGAAGCACCATGAGAGCGTCAGGATGGCCGTTCTTCAGAGTTACAAATGCCTCCTCCACTTGCTTGGGACTGCGGCCTCGGAGTTCCAAAGATAGAAGTTTCATACCCAATGCCGCGGCCGGGACCTGCATCTCCTTGAGAAGGAAAGCATGAAGCGGGTTGCCAGGAGACAGAAGGATAGTCACGCGGGAGGTTTGAGGAAGGACCTCCTTGAGCAGTTCTAACCGTTTTCCACTGAGATCCGGGCCAAGATTAGTCAGCCCGGTGATATTGCCGCCGGGATGGGCGAGGCTGGCTACGAAGCCAAACCCAACAGGATCGGAGACGAACGTCATCACAATGGGGATGGTGCCAGTGGCGTTCTTCGCTGCCTGGGTCGCCGACGTGCCCATCGTCACAATAGCGGCTACCTTTAGACCTACTAGCTCGGCTGCACGGTTTGAGAGGCTGTCGGGCTTCTCACCCGAGGATCTTTCCTCAATAACGATATTTTTCCCCTCAACGTAGCCAAGCTCTCGCAGCCCCTGCCGGAATGCCTCAATGCGTGCTGATGACTCAGAAGGGTCCCCCTCAAAAAGAAAACCTATCTTAGGGATCTTCTCAACCTGCTGCGCCTCGGCGGACGAGCAAAGCGCAAAGAGCATGGCGCATAGCGCAAGACAAATGACGTTCTTTCTCATAGGTTTTCTCCCGTTTCTTGCCCGTTGCTCTTTGCCCCATGCGCTTTGCGATTTTTCACCGAATTACTTTATCCGCTCTCGCCAGCATATTCGGCGGAATCGTCAGGCCGATTTGTTTCGCTGTCTTGAGGTTGATAATGAGCTCGAACTTCTTCGGTTGCTCGACGGGAAGATCGGCGGGCTTGGCGCCTTTCAGAATCTTGTCGACGTAAGTAGCGGCGCGTCGAAAATTATCGGCGACATTCGGTCCGTACGACATTAGACCGCCATCATCCGTGAATTCTCGCTCTGGAAAAATCGTCGGAAGTCGCTGCTTATTCGAGAAATCGATAATCGTTCTTCGGTTGTTCCATAACATCGCGTCCGGGAGACTCATCAGACCATCGGGGAGATTCGGCAATAACGACTTTAGCGAGGGGGCAAGATCGGCTGGATTCTGGACGTCAACGAGCTGCGTCTTTACACCCAGTGTCTGAGCTGCCATTTGTGCTTCGCGATAGTAGTCATCGCTACTAAAATTGGCGCGATTGCGCAGCACGGCTAGTCGCCTCGCCTCGGGTACGGCTTCCTTAAACAGTTCCACCCGCTTACCGCTCAATTCCGTCGACAGTAGTGTCAGGCCTGTGACATTGCCACCGGGGCGCGCGAAGCTTGCGATTAAACCTCCTTTTACCGGATCTCCGCTCACCGCCATAACGATGGGAATACTCCGCGTCGCGTTCCTCGCTGCCGATGGCGCAGTATTTCCGCCATCAGTGATGATAACGTCAACGTTGAGCTGAACTAGCTCGGCAGCCAAGGCTGGAAAGCGGTCAAACTGTCCTTTGGCAAATCGAAAATCCAGCGCAATGTTCCGACCCTCTTCGTAACCGAGATCCTTTAATCCTCTGCGAAATGCCTCGAACAACGGCGTTGCGGATACGGATGCACCCGTGAGAATACCGATTCGAGGAATCTGTTTTGGCTGCTGTGCCTCGGAGGAATAAGTGGTTGTCAGAAGAATAGTTGCCAGTAGCCAAAAAAGAACCTTTAGTTTTATTGGCATTCGTCTTTCCCTATTTGAGGATGATGTTATCTGATAACTCTGTCGGCTCTCGCCAACACGTTCGGCGGAATCGTGAGGCCGATCTGCTTGGCGGTTTTTAAATTGACGATCAGCTCAAACTTCGTCGGCTGCTCCACGGGAAGATCGGCGGGCTTTGTACCTCTTAAGATCTTATCGACGTACGTAGCCGCCCGACGATACGAGTCGGGAAAGCTCGGCCCGTAGGACATGAGGCCCCCGGCGTCCACAAACTCCTTGTAAAAGAACATCGACGGCAAACGACGTCGTGCCAGAAAATCCATGATACGGGTTCGTTGGCTCGAGAAGAGCTGGGGTTACAATGAGAGCCCCGGCGTGTTCCTTCTCCATTCTGGAAACCGCGCTGTCAAGCTGACTGGGATCTCGCGCCTCAAAGAAAGCGAGCCTTACGCCAAGCGCCCGGCCCGCCGCCTGCATTTCTCTCAGAAAGACCTCGCCGACCGGGTGGGCCGGATTCCGGAGGACGGCCATCCTCGCGACTTTCGGGACGGCCTCCTTGAGCAGCTCGACCCATTTTCCGCTGAATCCCTCTCCGACCCCCAGTGCTACCCCCGTGATGTTGCCGCCAGGCCGAGCGAGGCTGTCGATGATGCCATACCCTAAGGGGTCGGTCACTGTTGCAAAGACGACAGGGGTTGTAATCTCCGCATTTTTCGCCGCCAGAGCACCGGCCGCCCCACCGATAACCATGACGTCTACCTTGAGCCGGATCAGTTCGGCTATGAGGTGGGGCAAGCGTTCGGCCGACCCCTCTGCCCATCTAACCTCAATGGCGATGTTCTCGCCCTCAAGGTAGCCTAGGTCGCGCAACCCGTGCCGGAACGCTTCGAGGTTAGGGCCGGCGGTCGAAGAAGACGAGGGACTTATGAAACCTATGCGGGGAATCTTCTTTGTCTGCTGCGCCTCGACGGTTGCCGCTCCACAGAACACAACACTGATTACAACAAACCAAAAAATCCTTCTCATGTTTTCTCCTCGCCCAGGACTGAGGGATGAGTGCTGAGCGATGAGTTTTTCAATTTCAGCTCAGTCCCCGTTACTCAATCCTCAGCACCGTCATCTGATGACTCGGTCCGCCCGCGCCAGCACGTTCGGCGGGATCGTCACGCCGATCTGTTTCGCCGCTTTCAAATTGATCACGAATTCGAACTTCTTCGGCTGCTCCACCGGGAGATCGGCGGGCTTGGCACCCTTGAGAATCTTGTCTACGTATGTGGCGGCGCGGCGATCCAAATCTGTATAGCTCACGCCGTAGCTCATGAGGCCCCCATCTTCCACATATTCTCGCCTGTAGTACATCGATGGTAGCCGGCTCTTTACCGCGAGATTTGCAAGTTGTGTTCGCTGAGAGATTAGGACAGGGCCCGTCAGCACGAGGACTGCATCAGCGCGCCCCTTGCTTGCGGCTTGGAATGCAGCTTCGATATCCTTAGTAGCTAGTACGTCTAGGTATTGAAGCTGCACCTTAAGCGCGGCGGCGGCGAGTTCCGTCTCTCTTAGCGTTTCTGCGTAGCCCGGTTCGGTAGAAGTTCCGAGAACGGCCAACCGGGAGAGTCTAGGATCGGTCTCCTTCAGAAGCTCCAGTCGTTTTCCGGTCAGCTCAGGCGCAAGAGCGGACAATCCAGTAATGTTGCCGCCGGGTCGCGCAAGGCTGGCGACAAACCCGCTTCCAACAGGATCGTTATCGAACGCCATGACAATGGGAATGTTAGAAGTTGCTTCTTTGGCGGGACGAGTTGCTGCCGGACCGGCTGTGACGATGACGTCCACCTTTAGATGCACTAGCTCCGCCGCGAGCGCGGGTAGGCGATCTAGTTTTCCATCTGCATACCGCCAGTCAATGACAATATTTTTGCCCTCGATGTAACCCAGATCGCGCAGCCCTTGCCGGAATGCCTCGGTGCGGGCCAGGTTAGTGGAAGCAAAAACAGCCTCTAGGTATCCTATCCGTGGGACTTTCGTCAGCTTCTGCGCCTGAGTCACAGCCCCAGTCACTGCGAGGACGAAAGCAATTATCGAAAGCCCCACCCATTTTGGATTTTGGATTTTAGATTTCCGATTATCGGAGGGAGAATGCCAGAGTCGAATTAAAATCGCTTTACTCATAGTTTTATTCCCCAATCGAAAATCGGTAATCGAAAATCTAAAATTATTTAATGACCTTGTCCGCCCGGTACAGAACGGACTGCGGAATCGTCAGGCCAATCTGCTTCGCCGCTTTCAGATTGATGATGAACTCGAACTTCTTCGGCTGCTCCACCGGGAGATCGGCGGGCTTGGCGCCTTTCAGAATCTTGTCCACATAAACGGCAGCACGCTTCCAACCCCAACTGGGATCCGACTCGTTCGGCCCGTAGGCCATCAAGCCGCCGGCCTCGGCGAAAGACCTGTTATAGTAAATGGCCGGGAGCCGGTGCCTTGCCGCCAGCCCTGCTAGACGGGAGGCGTTAGTGGTCAAGAGCGCAGAGCCTAAGATGACGAGGCCTTTGGCCTGGGCGGTGCCCGCAGCTTCAAATGCACGGTCGAAATCCGCAGCGCTACGTACCTCAAGAACTTGAAGCTTCACGCCAAGGAAACGGCCTGCTAAATCTATAGCTTTGAGCTGGTAGGCAGTGCCCGTGGCATCCCAAAGAACGGCTAAATTTGAGACTTTGGGAAGGGCCTCTTTAAGAAGCTCGAGCCACTTGCCGCTTAAGTCACCCGTCTGGAAGGACAGGCCTGTCACGTTTCCACCGGGCCGCGCCAGTGTAGCTACGAATCCGTGTACATCAGCATCATCAATCCGTCCCATGACGATTGGGATGGTGTTGGTCGCAGCTTTTGCGGCTCGCACTCCTAGCGACCCGTGTGTGACAATAACATCCACATTGAGCCGGATCAGCTCGGCTGCAAGCTCAGCGAGGCGCTCTACTTTCGATTCAGCCCACCGGATCTCGAGCGCGAGGTTCTGGCCTTCGAGGTAGCCCAGTTCGCGGAGCCCTTGCCGAAATTCGTCGACGGTCTTACGAGGAGGCGAGTCGATGCGTAATAGCCCGACCCGCGGCATCTTTACTGACGGCTGCGCCGCCAAAGCAAAAGAATGAAGCGACAATACGGCAAGGACAAAAATACCGATTTTCATCATCATGGATTTTCGCTTATCTAAATCTCGTTTGCATTCGGCTGCTTCCCCGAATCGAAAATCGGCAATCTAAAACTTGTCCTGAACGAACGTGAAGGATCTTGTTTCACCGAATAACCTTGTCCGCACGGTACAGCACGGACGGCGGAACGGTTACACCGATCTGCTTGGCCGCTTTAAGGTTGATCACCAGCTCGAACTTTATCGGTGCTTCCACCGGCAGGTCAGCCGGCTTCGTGCCCTTTAGGATCTTGTCGACGTACGTCGCGGCCCGCCTGTGCATGTCCGCGTAGTTAGGCCCATAGGACATCAAACCGCCCGCCTCGACCAACTCCAGGTACGCATACACCCCTGGCAAGCGGTGTTTGGCGGCGAAATCCATGATACGCGCGCGGTTGTGCAGGAACACACGATCCGCTAACACGAGCAGTGCCCCTGGGCGCTCTTTGAGAATTTGTGAAAACGCATTGCCGATCTGTTCCTGGATTTCTACGCCTAGGTACAGCACTTTCATTCGCAACGCCGCGGCTGCGGCTTCCACCTGCTTATTTTCGATCGCATGATACGCATTCTTGGGATTCCAGAGCACGGCGATGTGCGACAGTTTGGGAATCACTTCCCTGAGCAGCTCTATCCGTTTACCCTCCAGTTCCGGTGAGATCGAGGTCAACCCGGTGATGTTGCCGCCGGGCCGATTGAGGGACGCGACGATGCCCGTGCCGACGGGATCGCCGACGGCCACCATGACGAGAGGGATCGACGTCCTCGCCTTCTGGTACGCCTGGGTAGCGGGTGTACCGGCGGTCACAACCACATCGACCTTGAGCGCGATCAGCTCGGCAATCAGATCGGGAAAGCGCTCGTACTTTCCTTCTGCCCAGCGCCACTCAATAACGATGTTTTTACCCTCGACGTAGCCGAGGTCACGTAACCCTTCGCGAAAGGGCCCGATGAGATTTTCCTCAAGGGCTGCGGTTGAATTCCCCAGGAAACCGATCCGGGGAACTTTCCCCGGTTGCTGCGCCTCGGCGAGACAAAGAGTTGCCCGCAGGATAATTGCCAGTAAGCAGACGAGAATTGTTTTTGTCACTGCGGTCGCTCGTTAGGTTTTACTGACAACTGACAACCGTTATCTGATAACTCTGTCGGCTCTCACCAACACGTTCGGCGGAATCGTCAGGCCGATCTGTTTAGCGGCTTTCAGATTGATGATGAACTCGAACTTCTTCGGCTGCTCCACAGGCAAGTCGGCAGGCTTCGCACCTTTGAGGATTTTATCGACATAGATGGCGGAGTGGCGGAACATGGCGACAAGGTCAGCCGCATAAGACATGAGACCGCCCGTCTCGACATATTCGCTGTTTGGATACATCGCTGGCAGCCGGTTCTTGGCCGCGAGGTCCACGATCCGTTCTCGAAGACGATCCAACGTAGGCAGTTGCAGGCTAATAAAAGCGCCGGCACGCCCCGTTGTCATGGCCGAAAAAGCGCTCTCCAACTCGTTGGGCGCTCGAACTTCCGCGGGTCGAAGTTGTAGACCCAACGCCCGTGCAGCGACCTCGATCTCTCTTATCTGTGGACCGTGGCCTTGCGTGCCCGGATCGGTGAGGACAGCCACGCGCGAAAGCTGGGCAATAATGTCTTTGAGCAGCTCAAGGCGTTTCCCCCCTAGCTCCGGTGCGAGGTGGGTTAACCCCGTGATGTTTCCGCCAGGTCTCGCAAGGCTCGTCACGAACCCGAGCTCAACAGGGTCACTGCCGTGCGCCATGACGATTGGGATCAGCTTGGTGACATTTTTAGCCGCTCCAGTTGCGGTCGATCCGCCGACAACGATGATATCAACTTTTAGACGGACTAGTTCCTCCGCCAGGTCGGGGAGCCGATTCAACTTGCCCTCCGCATATCGGGACTCGATGGAGATGCTCTGTCCCTCAACGTAGGCCAGCTCGCGCAATCCTTGGCGGAACGCCTCAATGCGGGTGGAATCAGAAGAAGGTGAGAGTACCGACAAATAACCTATCCGCGGGACTTTCTTCGCCTGCTGCGCCTGGGCCACTGCCCCACACATCGCGAATGTGAGAGCGAAAGCGAAGATCCCCACCCATTTTGGATTTTGGATACTTCGACATGGCTCAGTACAGGTTTTCGATTTCCGATTGTCGGAGGAAAACGCCGGAAATCGGATCGAAAATGTTTTGGTCATGTTTTTGTCTCCGTGAGCCTAATCCAAAATCTAAAATCGAAAATCCAAAATTGTTTTACCGAATCACCTTATCCGCTCTCGCCAACACGTTCGGCGGAATTGTCAGACCGATCTGCTTCGCCGTCTTGAGGTTGATGATCAGCTCGAATTTATCGACCGTCTCAATCCGCAGGTCCCGTGGTTGCGCGCCCGTCATGATTTTCTGAACATACTTCGCCGACAGGCGACCGATCTCGTGAAAATTCTGTCCGTAACTAGCGAGGCCGCCCATGGCAACGAGACTTTGCTCCGAGAACATCGTTGGCATCTTTTTTGACGTTGCCATGTCGATGACGAGTTGCGCCTGACTCGTCACCATTCCGTCCGTAGTGTAGAAATAAGCGTCGGCTTCTTTGGCTTTGAGCGCCCCAACGCGCCGACGCAGCTCGTCCACAGAGGTTGCGTGCCGTTCGACCAACTGGACGCCGAACTGCTTTCCTGCCTGTCGGGCTAAAGCTGCGGCCTCTACAGCGATGCGGTTGCTAGGATTATAGAAGGTCACCACTCGGGTAAGTTTCGGAAGAATTTCCTTCAGGATCTCGAGTCGCTTCCCCGTAAGATCTGTGGTCGAATACTGTACACCCGTGAGTCTCCCGCCGGGTTTCGCGAAGCTTTGCACGAGTTTGCTGCCGACCGGGTCGGTTCCGACGGAGAAAACGATTGGAACACGCGAGGTGACATTCTTCACTGCAGCAGCGACAGACGTAGTAACCGCGAAAATCAAGTTAGCGTTCTCGCGTTCAAGATTTCTCGCGGCCTCCTCGACCACTTTGAGATCGCCCTTTGCATCGCGAATATCGAGGAGGATGTGTTTGCCCTCTTCGTACCCCAACACCCTTAGTCCGTCCCGCAATCCATCCACGACAGCTTTATACGGTCCGCCCTGATGGATAACGCCGATACGATAGACCTTGGGCTGCTGCGCCTCGACGGGAAAAACACTAGGCAGAAGGACAGCAAGCAGTAAGCTGACAACAATCCTTCTAGTCATGGGTCTCTCTCCCGTCTTACTGCCAACTGCTTTCTGCTCCCTGCTCACTGTCACTTGATCACCTTGTCCGCCCGCGCCAGCACATTCGGTGGAATCGTCACGCCGATTTGCTTCGCGGCCTTCAGATTGATGATCAACTCGAACTTCTTCGGCTGCTCCACCGGGAGATCAGCGGGCTTGGCCCCTTTGAGGATCTTGTCCACGTAAGTGGCGGCGCGCCGGAACAGGTCGGTAAAGCTTGGGGCGTAGGAGAGGAGCCCCCCGTCCTCCACATATTGTGGCTGCCCGTATACTGCCAGCAGCCGGTTCTTTACAGCAAGATCTGCAATTTCTATTCGGTGAGAATTGAGGACGGCGCTCGACAGCACTAGGATCGCATCTGCACGCCCCTTGCTGGCGGCTCGGAATGCAGTCTCAATATTCTTAAGATCTCGTACGTCTAGGTATTGGAGCTTCACTCCGAATGCCCCTGCGGCGAGTTCCACTTCTCTTAACGCTTGTGCGTTGCCCGGGTAGGTCGAAGTCCCGAGGACGGCCACGCGGGAAAGCCTCGGTATGATCTCCTTCAGAAGCTCCAGTCGCTTTCCGCTTAACTCCGGGGAAAGAGCGCTCAACCCTGTAATATTCCCGCCGGGTCGGGCAAGACTGGCAACGAACCCCAAGCCGACAGGATCATTATCATACCCCATGACAATGGGAATCGTAGTAGTTGCTTCCTTGACAGCAGGCGTGATTGTCGGACCGCCCGTGACGATGACGTCTACCTTGAGGCGCACTAGATCAGCTGCAAGCTCCCTCAGGCGATCTAGTTTTCCCTCTGCATATCGCCACTCAATGATAATGTTTTTCCCCTCCACGTACCCAAGCTCCCGCAGCCCCTGCCGAAATGCCTCGATGCGGGTCGGGTTCACGGAAGGGGAGGTGGCACTTAGATAACCTATCCGGGGAACTTTCGTTGGCTGCTGCGCCTCGGCCACCGCCACACAAACCGTGAATATGACACCGATGGCGACAATCCCACCCCATTTTAGATTTTGGATACTTCGACGTGGCCCAGTACAGGTTCTCGATTTCCGATTGTCAGAGGAATACACCGGAAGTCGGATCGGAAATGTTTTAGTCATGTTTTTGTCTCTTTGAGCCCAATCCAAAATTGAAAATCCAAAATTGTTTCACCGGATCACTTTATCCGCCCGCGCCAGAACGTTGGGGGGGATCGTCAAACCAATCTGCTTTGCCGCTTTCAAGTTGATGCTAAATTCAAACTTCATCGGCTGCTCCACGGGCAGATCCGCAGGTTTCGTGCCCTTCAAGATCCTGTCCACGTAGTAGGCAGCGCGCCTGTACATATCAGGAAAGCTCGGCCCGTAGGCCATAAGACCCCCAACCTCGGTGTATTCTCTTGTCCCGCTCACGGTCGGGAGACGGTGCTTCGCCGAAAGATCCGCAATTTGTTTCCGCTGAGCCGTGAATACTGGATCATTTAGAACAAGGAGTGCTCTCATGCGCTCTTTCGCCACCCCTGCGAAGGCGCGGTCGATCTCATCGGGGGCTCGCGCCTCCACCAGCTGAAGCTGCACGCCCAAAGCGCGGGCCGCGGCCTCCGCCTCTCTTCGCTGGATGGCTTGGAAAACTGGATTGGCCGGATTCCACAGCCCGCCGACTCGGGAGATCTTGGGAATAGTTTCCTTTATGAGCTCTAGCTGTTTGCCAACTATCTCGGCGGTCATGGAAGACGTTCCAGTGATATTCGCGCCTGGCCGCGCCAGGCTGACAACGAGCCCGGAACCCACAGGATCGGAAACGCCGATCATGACCACGGGGATCGTCCCAGTCGCCTTCTTAACCGCCAGTGAGGCTTGCGTAACCACCGCAACAACGACGTCAACCTTGAGACGAACTAGCTCCAACGCTAGGTCGGGGAGCTGCTCGAACTTCCCGTCGGCCCATCGGTACTCAATGGCGATATTCTGTCCTTCTACATAGCCAAGCTCCCGGAGTCCTTGCCTGAACGCTTCAACGCGGGAATCATCAGACGTGGGACTTAGGAATCCCAATCGGGAAACTTTCTTCGACTGCTGGGCGTCAACAGAACCGCAAAGCGCAAAGAGTATGGCGCCTACAGCAAGGCAAATAATTTTGTTATTCATGTCTTCTTTTCTTGTTGCAAACTGCTCTCTGCTTACTGCGCACCCCTATTGTCCCGCTTGTGAATTCCCACGCCCATCACGTAGTCATAGAGATTTGCGATGTTGAGCCGCATGACGTGCGGCGACATGCCGTCCTGACCGACGTCCATCGGATATCTGTCGGTCATTGCCGTCAGATTGGCAATGCATTCGTCTTTACTCATTCCGCGCGCGATGCCGCCGCGCACGTACTCGACCCATTCTTGAATGAACGCGCCTTGCTCGTCGAGATAACTTTTGTCGCACACCGGTCCGTGGCCGGGAACAAAGGTTTCCTCACGCAGCGCACGCAGCGAATCGAGCGCCTTGAGCCACTGTTCCAGGTTGCCTTCTTGAATCCAGGTGTGCACCTTGCAGAAAATGTTGTCGCTCGTGAAGACGACACCCTCTTCTTCCACGATGACCGCGGCCTGATAAGGCGTGTGCCCGGGCATGTGAATCATGCGGAAGGTGTGATTGCCCACGTGCAGTCTCATCTCGCTCTGAAATGTGATCACGGGCGCGTTGGGCTTATAGTTTTCCAGTAGTTTTGGCTCCTCCGGGCCAAAGGAGGCCACGCGCGCCACGTGCGCGGCGAGGTCTGTGCCCAGAATTCGCGCCCGCACGCCTTCATGCGCAACCACGGGAACATTGAAGAACGCATTGCCGGTCCAATGGTCGCCGTGAGGCTCGGTGTTAATGATGTAGCGAAGCCGGCCGCGCCGCTCGATTTCGGCTTTCAACCGCAGCGCGTCGCTGGGTTTGTGCGGAGTGTCGATCAAGACGACACCGTCGGAGGTAGTGACGATCCCATGGTTGGCGCCCTTGAGTCCGGTTTCCACTAGCACTTTACTCGTGAGTTGTTCCATGGATCACCTCTCGACAGTCAAAATCCGAAATCCGAAGCACTAACCCAAACAAATCTAAAGTAGCCAAACCTAAAAAACGGAAAATCCGAAACGACCCAGTTTGAAATTTTGCGCTTTCCGATGACTTGGATTTGGTCGAATTTCGAAATTCGAATTTACTCTCCTTTGCGTTCTTCGCGCCTAAATTCTCTTTCCTCACTCCCGGTGCCCGAGCTCTCGCGCGACTTGCAGGGCGAGGCGCGGGTCGGCGATTTCTTCGAAAGCGACTTTTCGATCCGCGAATCGACCCTGAGATTGAATCCCCTTGACGATATTCTCTATGCCCGTTCGCGTTGGCACGCCGCTCCCAGCCCACGCGAACGCCATCAGCTCATGCGTCTTCGTTGCGGTTTCCTGATCCATTTTCATCGTCTTGACGATAAACTCCACGGATCTTTCTTTTGAACCGATGAGCGCTTCCTTCGCTTCCTGGAGCGCTCTGATGACGCGTCGGACTTGATCCGGT
>WNGB01030995.1_pt1 | contig 12145 bp, 8 predicted proteins | sample 5400681 | NCBI WGS metagenome assembly WNGB01 (sample SAMN13153367, study PRJNA577476) | soil metagenome | isolation source: 115 cm soil or saprolite under grassland replicate 2 | place: USA:California | collected 2016-06-15 | reverse complement strand
CATTTCGTGCGGCCGCATGAGTCGCTCCGGCAAGCGCTGGCGTACCCCCTTGACCGTGGTGGGAAACGCCAGCCACAGCGCTACCGCCAGCGGACCCCGGCGATGGCGGCCGGACTGACCAGCCGGCGCTGGAGGGTGCGCGACCTCCTGACGCTGCCACTGCTGCAGGCGCCACTTGGCGCCGCTTAAGCGTGGGGTGGAGGGACCCGATGGCCCCCGATCACCCAGGAAATGCCGTGGCGGACCAAATTGGCGGGCATGAGGGTGGTCATGGGTGCCGGATCGGCGCGAAAACGGGCATGAATCCGGTCGGATGGGGAGAAGGGAATTATCCACCATATCCGATAGGTGCACCCTTGACAGAGCGGCGAGCGGCCTGGACACGAGGTTGGTACTCTGGGGGTGCTGAGGACGGGAAACAGTACACACATTGAGCCGACTCCGGCCCTCCCAGGCGATAGTGTAGCCCCACCAGCCGCGATCTGCCAATCGAGCCATGGCGTTCCTGAATGAGTCCAATATACAAGCGCACATTAGCGAACGTGAGCCAGGTTCAGGTGATAACAATAAGCAGGAGCTCTTGGCTCCTCCGCTACAGAGGCCAAGAATTCCTGCCCTTGTTGCGTCCTCTCGATCCTCACGTTCGGTATTGTGCGATATAGAACGTCAGACACCTAGCATAAGCGCGGGTGGCAGCGTGAGCCTTCGGCGAAGCTTCAGTGTCTTCTGGTTCACTGACTCCTTGCGCAATTGATGGTAGCCCTACTCGGCTCTCTCACCGTTTGGACCGTATTTGCTGATAGTGATCTTCCCACTGCATTCGCACCTGGTCTTCGGTGACGTCACGGTCATAGGCCGGCGAAATCAGCGGTAATGCCCGCTGAACTTCGACCATGACGATCGCCTGGATCCGACGTGGCGCGTCAGATGGCCTTGCTTGGTTGTAGAATGAAACCAGTTCGTCAAAGAACGAGCCGGCTTCAATCACGGTCGCGATCCCCTTAAATCGGTAGCCCTTGCGCGTGAACCAGTCCACCACATTGATCTCGATGGCCGGATTGTGCTTCAGGTTCGCAATCGTTCTGGGCGAGCGAATATCAGCAAACACTAAGTGGTCGTCGTCCCACACCCGAGTTGTCCCTTTGGGTGAGAGATTCGGTGTGCCATCGGGACACACAGTCGCGATATAGCCAAGCTGTTGTTCGCGAACGACCCGTTTCATGTCTTCGGTTAGGGGTGCCATACACCTTTTCTCCTATGGGGACAATAGTGTTCTGATTGCTACTGCTCACACGTGGCCACAGTGATGATACGGCAGTTACCGCGCAGGTCGGCATCGGCTGTGCGCCTACTCGACCAAGCGTCCAGCGACCTCCAACTCGACCTCCTCGAGTGCCACACACACCTCATCCGAGAGCGCCGGCAGGACGGCGTCCGCGAGACGCATCGCGCCAGTTGGGCCGGGCTGTACCAGGATCGTCCGCTGCCACACTGGCTCTGTCGCAGGAAAGTCGGCCCGCTGGTGGGCGCCACGACTCTCGGTTCGCGCCAGCGCTGAACGCACCGTCGCCTCAGCCGTTAACACCATCGACTGCAGGTCGAACGCGGCCGCAAGGTCCGGCTCGCCAGTCGGACTATTTTTAGCCCGCCGGCGAATGCCCGCGATCCGCATCAGCGCATCTTCCAGCGTCTCAGCGCTCCGCATGACACCGCAACCCTCCCACATCACCTGTTGGAGCGCTGTGATAAACGACCGTTGCAGAGCGCCATCGCGCTCCTTCAGCTGTGTCAGGATCGCACGCTTCTGGTCAAGCTGCGTAGGATCGATTGGCGGCGCAGGATGCTCGGCGGCATACACACCAGCTTGCTCAGCCGCGATGCGGCCAAAGACCAGGATCTCGGCCAGACTGTTGCCGCCCAATCGGTTGGCACCATGCACCCCGGCTGCCACCTCACCGGCCGCGTACAGGCCGGGCACGTCGGTCGCGTGGGTCAGTGGGTTGACCCGCACGCCGCCCATCGAGTAGTGCGCCGTCGGCGCAATCTCCATCGGCGCGCGGGTGATATCCACCCCGACCGCACGGAACTGCGCGTACATCCGTGGCAGGCGGTTGTGGATGAGCTCAGGTGGCAGGTGGCTCACGTCCAGCCAGACCCCGCCATGTTCGCTGCCGCGACCGGCCACAATTTCGCTATAATTCGCTAACGCGACCCGGTCGCGCGTCGATAGCTCCATGCGCTCCGCGTCGTAGCGCGCCATAAAGCGCTCACCACGGCTGTTGAACAGCCGGCCGCCCTCGCCGCGCACCGCCTCGGTCACTAGAGTACCCTCCAGCTCAGGCGGCCATACCATGCCCGACGGATGAAACTGCACCAGCTCCATGTCCGCCAGCGTCGCACCGGCAGCAAACGCGAGCGCCATGCCGTCGCCGGTGTTCTCGCGCCGCCGTGACGACGAGCGCCGGTAGATGTGGATGTGACCGCCCGTGGCCAGAAGCACCGCACCCGCCTGCACGACCACCTCATGGCCGGTGGCGAGCTCGAAGCCCAGCGCGCCATTGACCCGCCCGTCGTGGCTGAGCAGATCGGTAATGTAGACCCGCTCGAGGATCGGGATCTGCAGGCGGTCGACCTCGCGCACCAGTGCCTTGATTATCTCCTGCCCAGTGTAGTCGCCCACGAAGCAGGTGCGGCGGTAGCGGTGTGCGCCGAAGTAGCGCTGCGACAGCCGGCCGTCCAACTCGCGCGCGAACGGCACACCGAGCTCCACCAGTTCGTCAATCGCCCGCGGCGCCTCGCGGCACAGCAGCTCGACTGCGCGTGGATCGCCGAGAAAGCGCCCTTCCTTGAGCGTGTCGGCAGCGTGAATCGCCCAGGTGTCTGCGGGATCCATGGTCGCGAGCGCTGCGTTGATTCCCCCCGCTGCCAGGACTGTGTGGGCGTCAGCCTTCGGGCGCTTGCCAAGCACCAGGACGTGACGTCCTTGCTGCTGCAGCGCGATGGCAGCGCGCAGCCCGGCACCGCCCGTCCCAATCACCAGGACATCCGTGGTCAGGTAACGAGTATCCGTATCTATCATCGTCTGCTCCATACCGCTGTTCGTTGTGCGGTTCTGGGCCACGTACTCGTCGATGCGAGCTAGTGGCGCCACTCGAGCGTTCGCGTCAGTTATCGAACGACAACCGTCGGTTGTCATTGCTTCACAGTAGACACAGTATACGCTTGCAGAAACGTGGCGTCCAAGATATACTTCCTATACGAATAATAGCTTGGAGCTATGAATGGAACTGCACCATCTGCGGTACTTCGAAGCGGTCGCGCGCCATGGGCATGTCACGCGGGCGGCGCAGGAGCTGCATATCGCTCAGCCCTCGTTGAGCAAGCAGATCCAGGCGCTGGAAGCCGAACTCGGTGTGGTGCTGTTTGACCGGGTCGGGCGACGGGTCGAGCTGACCGAGGCGGGCCGGCTGCTACTGCCTTACGCACGCCGGGTACTGCGCGAGGTCGCGGATGCACGCAGGGCACTACAGCAATGGGGCAGCCTGGAGCACGGGCAAGTGGCGATCGGTGCCCCACCGACGGTCGGCGCCCACGTGCTACCGCGCGCCCTGGCCGCCTTTCACCAGCTTTACCCGGCGATCGAGTTGCGCCTGCACGAGATGGGTGCGGCGCGGCTGGCGGCCCTGCTGGAAGAAGGAACCATCAATCTGGCGGTGATCTCAGTGCCATTACCTGGTCTCGTCAGCGCCGAGCTGTTCAGCGAGGAGCTCGTCGTGGCAGTCGCCCACGATCACCCACTGGCGCAGCAGCGGGCGATTCGCAGTGCCGAGCTGGCAGCGGAACAGTTTATTCTGTTCCCAGAGGGGTATGAGCTGCGCAGCCGTACACTGCAGTTTTGTCGGGCTGCCGGTTTTGAGCCGCAGGTCGCACTCGACGGCGGCGAAACCGACACGGTGATGCGGCTGGTGGCGGTCGGACTGGGGGTGGCATTGGCGCCGCGACTGGCGCTGGAGGGGGTAACGGGGATCGTGGGCCTACACGTTGCGGATGTCGAGCTCGAGCGCACGCTCCGGCTGATCTGGCATCGGGAGCGATCCAGCTCACCTGCGGCCGAAGCGCTGCGGTCGTTCCTTATCGAGCGGCTGCAGGTACATCCAACGTGACAGTAGCATTCCTGTAGGTTCGTACGGACCTCGCTCCAGGTGTTTCGCCGCGCTCCAGTCTAGTAGCAAGGCCGTGGAACACTGGGGAAACACTGATGACCTGGGGATGCTGCAACAACTTGGAGTGGCGCCGCCACCAAGTCCAGGTCCGGCGTTTCAAAGGTACCCGCTTGTTGACCAACGCCGACATTTGGCTGGGGCAGCTCGCTGAGGGATTGCAATACCGTCTACGAGCGGTGGAGTAGCACACAACGCTTACAGGCAGCGCTTCTCAACCGGGCAGCGCTGCCGTATATCAGACGAACGCACGATAGACGACCGGTCAGATATGCTGGGCACACCAGGATCGAGCCCAAGCGCACGCCCGAACAAAGGGAGTGGTGGTGAGACGGATGGCGGCACTGATGAGTCAGTGCTATAGCGGCGTCGACACAATTCCCTCAGCACGCTCCCACTTAGCAACCTCACAGTGGCGGTAGCGGAGACGCCGGAGCTGTATCCACACCTGCTCGCCGGCCATCTGCAGGCGCCGCCGCTCGTCGGCATCGAGCGCATGCCCGCTGTACTGCGCCCGTTCGACCAGTTCGACGATCTCAGGCAGCGACTCGTTGTTAGCGATCTGTGGCGCCAGCAAGGCGGCATACTCACGAAACGTCGCCCCTTGCGGCCAGGCGACACCGGCGCGTGTACCGTACCACTCCAGGTTCTTCTGCGCCTGCGCGACCGGCTCGGCTGGCCAGCGGCGCCGAGAGAGCCACGGCGTTGTAGCCACACGAATCCTCCACACAAGCCCGCTGGTGCGGGTAGGGGTGGTGGACTTCTCTACGTCATCCCTCGATTGCGCTACAGGGAAGATTGTTGAGCTGCTGTACGTGTTCATCGTGACCTCCTTTGCGGTCTGATGGGAGTAACCATGGTGGTAGGATTACATCACATTTCCTCTATCCAATGGTCCCGGTTTACGGTACAATAAGCGACACAAAAAGCGCCTCAGTAGAGTTATCCCCTACCATACTAACCAGATGGTAGGCAACTCCGCCCGCTGTACCGCTCACAGTACGAACGGAAGGAGTCGGAATGGATGGTGATGCCTCATTCGGCTACTGGGTCCGCCGGCGGCGCAAAGCGCTCGACCTGACCCAGGACGCGCTTGCGAGGCAGATCGGCTGCGCCGAGTCAACGATCCGCAAGATCGAGGCGGACACGCGCCGGCCCTCGCGCCAGACCGCCGAACGCCTGGCCGAGTGCCTGGGGATTCCCATCGCCGAGCGTGCGGCCTTTCTGCGGGCGGCGCGAGCTGAGCTGGCCGCGGATCGCCTGGCCGATCCTACCCAGGACGCAGCTGTCCAGTCTGCCGACTTCCCGCCGTTCAAGACCCGAGACGCGCGCCAGCACAATCTGCCGGCCCAGCCGACCACGCTGATCGGACGCACCAAGGAGATCGCGGCCGTGCGCGACCTGCTGCGCCGCGCCGACGTGCGGCTGGTGACGCTGACCGGCCCCGGCGGCACGGGCAAGACCCGCCTGGCCCTGCAGGCTTCGGCCGAATTGCTCGGCAACTTCGCCGATGGCGTCTATGTTGTCATGCTCGCGCCGATCAGCGACCCGGCGCTGGTCGCCCCAACGATCGCCCAGACGCTGGGGGTCAAGGAGCGCGCCGGCCAGACGCCGATCGAGCGGCTCAAAGCGCATCTGCGCGACAGGCGCCTGCTCCTGCTGCTCGACAATTTTGAGCAAATTCTGGCGGCGGCGCCAATCGTCACAGAGCTACTCGCGGCAGCGCCGGAACTCAAAGCCCTGATCACCAGCCGGGCATTGCTACACCTGTACGGCGAGTACGAGTTCGCGGTACCGCCGCTGGCAGTGCCTGACCTCAACCAGTTGCTGCCGCTCGACGCGCTGGCACAATTCGCAGCTGTGGATTTGTTCGTCCAGCGAGCACGGGCGATAAAGCTTGACTTCGCCCTGACCCACACGAATGCGCCCGCCATCGCCGAGATCTGTGCCCGCCTGGACGGGCTGCCGCTGGCGATCGAGCTGGCGGCTGCACGCACCAAGCTGTTCACACCCGAGGCTTTGCTTGCACGTTTGCGCAACCGGCTCGCCCTCTATTGCGGCGGCTGGGGGTATTTGTCGGCGGTCGTACGCTGGAGGCAGCAACCGCCGTGATGAATTCTGAGCTCCGAGCTGTAAGCGACGATCTGTACAGCTCGGAACTGGATGTCCTTGATGGGTTGGCCTCGCTACTGGACAAGAGTCTACTACGCCAGAACGAAGGGCCGGACGATGAGCCGCGCTTCATGATGCTGGAGACCATCCGTGAGTATGCCCTGGAGCGGCTGGCGGAGAGCGGCGAGGAGGAAACGGTCCGAAACCAGCATGCAGTCTATTACTTCACGCTGGCGCACGAGGCTGAGCCGCAACTGCGCGGTGCGGAGCAGGTACGTTGGCTTGCGCGGCTGACACTCGAACACGACAATCTGCGTGCTGCGCTCGCCTGGAGCCAGACGCACGCTGGCGCCGCCGATGCGGAGAACCTGCTCGTCCAGGAGCAGATCGCGGACGTATACTACCTGCTCGGGGAGCGTTCCAAGGCGGTACCGATCTACCAGGAGGCCCTCGACCACTGGTACCGCAGGGCAGACCTACCCCCGCTGCTGGAGGCGCGGCTGCACTGCAAGATCATCCAGACGATCTACGAGATGAAGTACCGCTCCGACTTCGCCACCTGGGATGCGCTGGCGCAGACGCAGGCGGCTTTCCGTGGGCGTCGTGAGGTCCTGTTGCAGCGCCTGGCGGGCGCAGCGCCACAGCCGGAACAGGTGCACCTGTTGGTTGCCCTCGCGCACGATGCCGTAGAGCTGGCCCAGCCCCCAGACCCGAGCGCAGCCGAACGATATGCGCATGCTGCCGTGGCTATCGCCGAGCAGCTCGACGAGCCGGCTACACTGTCGGTGGCGCTGGCGGTGCTCGACGATGCCTACTTCCGAGGCGGGCTGCTGCGCGAGCGAGTCCTGGTGATGCTCCGGCGGCTGGCGCTCAGCCACGATCCGCGCCTCATAGACCCGCACGAACGACTCGAAATCTTGGAGCGCGCCAGCTCGGCACAGCAGGACGTTGGCGACTATGCCCAGGCGCTCATGCATCTGCACGCCGCTGTGCGTCTTGCCGAAGAGCAGCGCGCAACGATGCAGCAAATGGAATTACTCAGCGTCCAGGCTGTATGCTTGCTGCGCCTTGACTGCTGGGACGAGATTCTCAGGATCGAGGCGCAGCGGCAGGGGCTGGAGCAGCGCTACTCCGCCGAGCAGTTGGGCACAACTTGCGTCATCGATGCAATCGTCGGTGCAGTGTACGCGCTACGGGGCGAGAGCGCCACGGCCGCCGTCAGGCGGCAGAAGTCGTATGACACCATGGTAGGTGTTGCAGGGCCAGTCGAGCGCTGGCTTCGTGGCCAGCACTTCTGAATAAGCCTGCCGCTGATGGCGGAGGGCGAGTTCGCTCTCGTACGACAGCATTTGGAAGCCGCGAGGCTAAAACCTCACTCTATCCGCACTCTGAGCTGGGGCGATCATGATTTCTACGCGCTGCTTGCAGATGCCGCTGCGCAGCAGCGCGACCGGGCCGCCTTGCACGCGTACGCGCCGCCCGCTCTGGCGCTGGCGGAACAGCTGGGGCATCGCTTCTACCAGGCACTGGCGCTGCGTGCCTGGGGTGTGCTACACCGCTTCGAAGGCGATTACGACGCGGCGTTCACGCGGCTGAACGCTGCCTTGGACATCTTTCGAGCGTTAGGCGCCCCGTGGCAGATCGGGCGCACACTGGCTGAACTCGGCGAGTTGGCGCGTGTGCGCGGCAGCGAGAGCACAGCACGCCAGCATCTTACCGAGGCCCTGGCAGCATTTGAATCGCTGGGCGCGCTTCCGGACGTAGCGCGTACACGCGTTGCCTTGCGGGCGCTAGGCTGAAATGCTTGCATCCCCGCTGAGATTCAGAGAAAGCACGCTGGTGTGGAAATATGAAATATCACGCTGCTAGCGGTAGGCGAGTGCGGAAGCTAACGACTGCGTTAGCATTACAACCACCAAGGTAAAGCGTGGTGGTTTCACTACGGAGGCAAGTGTTTTTGATGAGCGCCCACCGCAACCGGAGCCCTTCCTCAACTGTTGACAAGGGGCAGATGCTGTTGGTCGGTGTACTGAGCTCTCACTTGATTGTGTTGTTCTGATACTGTATCCAGTAGAGACAATCAATCACGGGTCATCACCTTCTCTGCCCGCCTTCGCCTCGCGGTCTAGTGGTCGGGATGGGGCACATCGATCAGGCACGACTGGCTTCCATCTGCCGTCGAACATACGCGGCCTGGCGTAGCGGGAAATACTATGCAAGTGGATATGACAATCCTGATTCTACAAAAAGGCGTACTTGAAGTGGTTGGGTTGGAAGACGCGGGTGAGAGCGGCGGTGCTCCCATGGATCTGACTATAGAGATCGTGCCATTCGTCCGGCGCCAGGTCCGGTAGGACTTCGCAATGCCGCCGCAGGACCCAAAAGCACTGGCCTAAGAAGTTCTGGTTGCGGTTGACGACCAGCCGCCAATAGGGGCCGGCGGAGACCACCGGCCCAAGATCGGGGCGGCATAGGCTGCATGCTGGGCCGTCCTCGTTCGCCAGCAAACGGGTCATTCGCCAGGTCGCGAGGACGGCCAGAACAAACCTCGGTCAGAGACCTGTGTGGTGCATCATATCAGTAAATAACACCAAGTGCTACTTGTTGCAACTGACGCATCTCCCTTCTACTCCAACCTTATGATATCGGCGGTGTTACTGGTCGGAGGTCGTTACAGATTTTGACCGGCCAGGAGTCATGCGCCCAATTGAGGCCCGTGTTGCGGATGGTCCGGTCGTATACCCATAGATCAAAGGTATACACGCAGCACTCGCCCCTCGCAATCGTGAACTCATCCGGCACAGGATACGGCAGCGAAGGCTTGCAGATCAGGTCCACCGCCCGCAAGTCGAACAGGGCCAGCGTCCCGAAAATGGCACCAGGATCAGGATGGGCGGGATCACAGTGTGTGCATAGGGCGCCTGGGTCTCCCACACGTGAGGTTCCGCGGAAGCACGTCCCACCCGGACCGAATATGGGGATCTGGATGCTAACACCGCCCTGCTTGGTCACTTGAATGTAATAGTAGTCAAAGTTATCGTTGGGGCGCGTCAATGGAAGACCCCCATCGATATATTCATCATAGGCTATGCCTGAGATCGGCAGACTCCACGGCACGCTACAATCAGGTGGATTGGCAAATGTGCTGACGAAGAGATCGGCGCACTTAGGCACGGCGTCGATCCGAATCATGGCGCAGATGGGCTTGTTATCGATCCAGACGCGTTGCGTGTCGCAGTATGTTGTGCCATCCGTCGCTTCCACCATCAAGCGCAAGGTATACAATCCGCTCAGTTGACAGGTTCCGGTGTGGCTCTGCCAACAACTTGGGTACAGTAGCGCCTCGGGCACTAGGCGGAACGGCGGCGGGCCGCACGACGCACCCGACATAGCGGGGATGCAGTCCGCTCCCCAAACACTCGTCAACACCGAGTTGTCGGTACGCCAGTTGATGAACCGGTACTGCGCGGGTGTGTTGTATTCGACGATCCACCGGTTGGTCCAACCCGGCGTGTTGCAATCGGTTTCGAAGCCCGGTTTGGAGTCGATCATGTAGCGTTTGATCTTCTTGCCCTCGCAGCCGCCGACGAAGGCGCCGCCCTGAATGGTGAGACAATCGCCAAAAGAGACCTCGAACGTTCCGGCTGGTCTGCTGCATAGCGCCGGAACGGTCTCGACGAATCTGGCCGCCGGGTCCACCCAACTCGTATCCATCGTGAAATAACTATCGACGCCCGTGATTCGGACATCCTTTTTGAACAGTTCGAACTGCTTCTTGAATACACAAGTGGCGCCGGTGACGGAATAGACCGTTAAGCGGATGTAGTACAGCCCCGGATCTTTGAAGCTGGTGTCAAAATAGGCCAATAGGCCGCCGAACACAGGGCTGTTCCCCTGAACACCGCCGCCCGGCGGAATCGGCGGGTAGTGAAAGTCCGCAGCGTGATAGACCACATCATTGGTCGACCATTCCAGAACGTAGTGGCTGAAGCCGGCGCCGCGAGCAGTTCCACTCACCGCCACGACGAACGCGCCGAGGTCGGAGTTCACCGCTTCGGCGACGCATCCGGTCGGGGCGGTGAGTTCACAGACGAGTGGACCGAAACACTCGCGAAGACAGCGCCGATAGAAACGCAGGCAGTGCAGCACATCGACAAGATTCCGCGCACGCGCCAGGCAGCAGCCGAAACGAATCGCGCAAAGGCACCAGCAGCGACAAAACCAGAAAAACGGCTCTTTACTATGGGCTTCAAAGCCCGCTCTTCCCAGGAGCGCCGGCGCGGTGTCGACGGTGAGAAACCGCTCGAAAATCGCAGCCGCTTCCTCTTCCCCTTCGGAGCAGTCGATCTTTCCGGCAAGCACCTCATCTGGTATCCCGCCTGGGAACTCAACAGTGGCTAATTGGTCGGTCAGGTATGGTCTGTAAGCGCCAGCCAATGCCTGGACCAGCGTCTGCAAGTCCTGTCGCTCTTCTGCGGTCAGCGGGCTGCTAACAGGCGTGCCCAGCGCTTGGCGAACGCAGATCCAATACCTGTAGAGGTAATAGACGAACGCTCGAAAAGTTCGCGGGCCACGACAAACCAACCACCCGAAAATAATACAGCAGCGAATGTGCAACACGCACCAGCGCCACCGCTCGATCGGACCCATCAGCTCCCGGCCCTCTGCCGGAAGCAGCCGCACTGCTACTTCCTCGGTGAAGAATTTCTCAAAAATCCGGTTAGCCAATTCGAGCTCGTCGTCACAACTCGGTGGCTTCTCCTCCGCTTCCTTCTTTAACTGCTCAGGCGCCTTGGCTCGCTTAAGGTCTTCTTCCAGGATTGGCCGGTAGGCATTGAGCAATTCTTTTAAGACAAACTGGAAATCCTCGTTGTGGATTTCATCCTGTTCAACCGGCCCGGTTTCCTCAGTCATAGTGTTTTCCTCCTTGTATCCTGTTCGGATGTCTCATCGCTTCGCGGTGGGCAGGAGCATGAGCGCCTCTGAGTGATGAGTGGATCTCAATCGTCATGGCTTGATACGGCGTCCAGGCGTCCAACAAAGGGGAACCACCGTGTTTCGCCGCAGCGTATAGGCTTGGGTAGGTCGCATCACTCTTGTGAACTTGACTAAATCCAAACAATTCATAGGGTTTCACTCTCGGCGTGTCATGTTACGTTGACATCTTGGCACGCCGAAAATGCCTATGACATTGCACGAAAATAGCTGGCTTATTAAGTTCACAACGAGTAGGATAGAAGTAGACGAGCCGACTGACCTGGACAGGGAAGGCAAGGATAGCTGTACAACGAGGTACGACGAAACACAAAGGAGGGAAGTTTGGCAGAATAGCCCTACGCCACTATTATACTCCGGGAGTCAAGTAGCGTAAGGAGTTCGGGTACCCGTCACAGTTTTGCTCGGACGTCGGCCTGGGCCATCCGCATCTTGGTCGCGTGGTCCGTCTGGCGCCACGGGTGACCGGCGGCTGGCTATCTACCCCAAACGGAGGTGATTGGACGCAGACGCATGGCCTCACGTAAGATCCTACTTGCGACAATTACAACCCGACGTAAGAAACGGGCATGAAACAGGAGTTTGAGCCCATGCAGACAGCATAATGAGACACTGGTTGTGCTGGACCGGTATTGCATCCAGTAGAGACAATCAAGCGCGGGTCATCACCTTCTCTGCCCGGCTTCGGCTCGCAGTCTAGCACTGCATTGGTCAGCACGCAAGCGCCGCCTTGAAGCAGGGCGGCGCTGATCTTTATTCATTGTAGTTCAGCCATCCGAGAGCGGGCATAACCCCCATAAGCGCGAACATACCAGGAA
>WNGB01021714.1_pt1 | contig 12146 bp, 13 predicted proteins | sample 5400681 | NCBI WGS metagenome assembly WNGB01 (sample SAMN13153367, study PRJNA577476) | soil metagenome | isolation source: 115 cm soil or saprolite under grassland replicate 2 | place: USA:California | collected 2016-06-15 | reverse complement strand
CGGATAACGGACCGCCGGGGGACGATTCATGGATCTTCAATTCCCGCCACTTTGGATAAAGTTCAGCAATTACAAACATCAACGCCCGCCAACGTGGAATGCTTTGGCAGTCGACGCATTTATAATCGTTACGCAAATACGGGCCTTCGATTGTAAAATAGACTTGGTGCTCACAAATAGGGCAGTAACCGCGATTACCCTTTCTCCGCAATATTTGCCACGTTCTGCTGATCTTGGCGCGCGCGCGCCGCGCGCGCTCGCTGCGTTTCAATCTTGACAGCATACCTGTATTTGGGAACCAGCTTCGTATAGGCGCCCCACGACCTCATCCAGCGGGCAAAGCCAAGTCCTTCCTTGTTCCGCGCGCGGATCAGAGAGCAGAAATTCGACGTGCATCAGCGACGAATGCGTGGAAAGTCCGCATAAAATGCTAGATCAGGCGTTGCGGTAGATTTACCACCCCCCTCATAATCTGCAATCCGAAGAGAGATGTAGCGCTTGCGGATACCTCGATCGTTAAAGCAACGAATGTTAAATTCCCAGTCCGCCAGAGATCGGTATTTCGTGTTGTAAAAACCTAGTCGCTCGAACACCGAACGCTGATAGAAAATGGCTTGGTGACAAATGTTGCGGCGAAGCAACTTGAAACGGTTAAAGCGCCCATCGTAAGGTCGGCTGAAGATTGACCAGTCCACATTTCCATAGAGGAGTGTTGGCCGCGACGTTAGGCCCTGGCCGGGGAATTTCCTGATCTCGGCAGCCACGGTTTCCAGTACCCCAGGTAGCAACCGGTCACCTGCGCCGAGGAAGTAGAGAAACTCGCCGCTGGTCAGCCGAATGCCTTTGTTCATTGCGTCGTAAATACCCTCATCCGGCTCGGAGAGGTAGCGCAAGGCGGGACCCTGCGCGCGCAGATACGCCAAGGTGTCGTCGGTCGAGCCGCCGTCGATGACCAGAAATTCGCACAGTTCTTTTCGTTGCGCGAGGACCGAAGCCACCGTGCCTGCGATTTTTGATCCACTGTTGAAAGTCGGAGTAATGACCGAGATTAGTGGCGGATTCATGACTAACATCCCTTAGCGGGCACAGAGGAACACAAGTGCATTGCAGAACTTAGTGGAATTGATAGAGGCGCTTACGGGGAGATGGCTACGGTCGGTGTTCTCGCCGTTGGCGGAAAATCATGCTCTTAAGAGACACACCGAATGCAAGGATTTTTTTTAACCTCGCAAAGGAGAACCCACACATCGATAAGGCAACCAGGCAAATTGTCTTGGCGGAGCAATTTTGTCTTAACAGCGCAATTTTCCGTCGTAGCGGTATGCGCGAACCAGCCCGATATAAAGGCCACACGGCATCCAGCGCCAAAGCCAAGTCTCTTGCTTGTTCCGCGTTTAACCACCCGCGCCAAAAATATTTTATCCTGAAAAGCTCAATAGATCTGTCTAAAGCTTCCGATCTCGTGCGAACCGCTGAGCTTGAAACAACACGGTACCTGGCCGCTGGGAGCTTATCATAAGCAAACCGAAATTCTCGGCTAATCCGCATCCACATGTCCCAGTCCTCGAAGCAAAGGTCTTCATCATACATTCCAACTTTGGTAAAGCAGTCACGGCGAATCAACGTCGTCATTGCAGGAATGAAGTTTCCCTCCCAAAGCACATCGAATAGAAAGCCTTCTGGCGGAACAACGAATCTCCCGGCATCTGTTCCATCATCTCCACCTGCCGAGACGTCTTATCCGGCTGCCAAACATCGTCTGCCGCAACCATCGATATGTATTTTCCGCGCGCTAGCCGCAGCACTTCATTAAGGCTCGCACAAATACCAATGTTTCGGCTGTGCGGAATGAACTGCCAATCGAGGCGATGCCTTTTCAGCCAGCTATCGATCACTGCAACTGAGTTATCTTTCGAGCAATCATCAAAAATGATTACCTGTAGGTTCGGATACGTCTGACGTTTAACGCTGTCGAGACATTCTTCGACGAAGCGTGACTGATTATAACATCCAACAAAGACCGTCACGAGCGGAAAGTCCTCTAACCCAGGGTTTAGATGGTTAGCCATTTAGCCAAATTTTCGATCCCGTTTATCTTGCGGCAGAAACATTCCAAGCCCTTCAAAGCCTCAATGGAAAGAACGGATTGCTGCGATTACATGATCTTGGGCTTCGCGGTTCAAATGGGGCCCAATGGGCAAGCTCAAGACTGTCCGAGACTGTTCTTCTGCGATCGGGTATGAGCCTCGGCGATGCCCTAAATCCGAATAAGCCTCGGACAGGTGCGGTGGCACCGGATAATGAATAAGAGTCCCTATACCTGCTCCCGCCAAATGACGCCGGAGTTCATCGCGGCGTGTGTGACGCACAACGAATAAATGCCAAACAGGATCAATATCTGCCGGCACAAATGGGAGCACTAGTTCTGGCAATCTTTGCAACCGGTTCAAATAATAATGGGCAACGGCCTGGCGGCGGGCGTTCCACTCATTAAGTTTTGCCAATTTCACCCTCAAAAAGGCGGCCTGAAGCTCGTCAAGGCGTGAGTTTATTCCAATGCGCTCATGGTAATATTTTAACGTCGAGCCATAGTTACGGAGCGTACGCAGTTTATCGGCCAACGCCGCGTCATCAGTAGTTACCGCCCCAGCGTCGCTGAAGGCACCAAGGTTTTTGCTCGGATAAAAGCTGTGCGCGGCGGCGTGGCCGAGCGAGCCTACACCTCGTCCCTTATAGCGCGCGCCCTGGGCCTGCGCGGCATCTTCCAAAACCTTCAGCCCGTGCTTCTCGGCGATTGCATTAATCGGCTCCATATCCGCCGGCTGGCCGTAAAGATGTACAGGGATAATGGCACGGGTGCGCGGAGTGATGGCGGCGGCAACGCGCTCGGGATCCAGATTGAGCCCAGCAAAGGTGACGGCGAGCCAAGTGGCGATGAAGGTGTGCGCCGGTACGATTACTTCGTCGCCTCGGCCGATTTCCCACGCGCGCAACCCGAGATGCAAGGCATCAAGGCCGGAGCCGACGCCGACGCAATGTTTCGCGCCACAATAGGCAGCGTATTCCTGCTCGAACGATTCAAGTTCGCTGCCAAGCAGATACCAACCCGAATCCATGACCCGATGCCAGGCGGTATCAAACTCATCCTTAAGTTCAAGGTAGGTGGGCGTGAGTTCCAAGAAAGGAATTCTCATGATTCGACATGAGCCACCTTCTTAAATTCGAAGTAATCCCGGAAGTAATCCAACTCGTCGTAATATTCTGATGCGAGGACGAGGCAAACAGATCCCGACGAGAAATTATCCAATTCTCTCCAAATCATCCGCGGGATGTACAAACCGTAGAATGGGCGATCCAGATGGAAGCGAGCCTTATCACGACCGTCATCGAGCACAACATCAAAACTGCCAGACACGGCAATGACGAACTGTTGCAGGACTCTGTGTGCATGCCCACCGCGTTCGGCGCCACCGGGAACATCGTAGAGATGGTAAACACGAGCGATGTTAAACGGAACGTGGCGGTTCGATTCGACAAATGTTAAATTACCACGTGGCTCCGGCCCGCCGACGCCGCGCTTGTATCGCTTGCCACATTGGCAGCTCAGGCCGCTGTCCCGAAGAGTTTCACCGCACAAACAAACCCACCCTTTCCGGCGGGCTGGATTTCCGATCATCAATGCATGATCAGAAACGTCTCGTGTTACAACAGCACCGGCAGAGACCATTGCAGCCTGGCCAATAGTCAAGCCAGGCAGAATCGTGGCGTTGGCTCCAATTGTGGCGAACCTTTGCACCCGGGTAACCAGTGGGCTTTGCCTTTTTCTGGAGCGAGGGGTCCTGTCGTTTGTAAAGGTGGCATTAGGTCCGATAAACACGTCATCCTCGATACGAGTGCCATCCCACAACTGAACCCCGGACTTAATGGTGACACGGGAGCCGATTACTACGTCGCCCTCGATCAGCACGTGTGCGCAGATATTGCAGTCGCAACCGATCTGCGCCTCGGGCAGGATGACGCAAAACTGCCAAACCCTGGTTCCCGATCCGCCTCGGGCAGGATGACGCAAAACTGCCAAACCCTGGTTCCCGATCCAATGCTTGCTCCGTCTGTTTGCGCCGAAGGGTGGATCTGTTTCTTCCGCGCTTTGTCGGCGCGCTTATTACGGGGGCTTAATGCTTTTCTGCTCCCGGAGTGTGCTGCTGTGTCCATTCGATGCTATGACGCTACGAACGCTTCCTGCTCATCAAGAGACGTCTGCCAGGTGCAAAATATGCCCATCGTTGGATTTCTCGGCTTTATGAATTGTCCGACTCGGCAGAGCTCTCAATAGATCAATCGTTCCCGTATCATCTCTGAGTAGGTCGTTTTCAATGGTAGCAGAATACGCGACCTGCGTTACCGCTTGTCGACTGCAAAAATCGCTATCGATGAGGCCGGAGTACTCCCATGACTGCTGTGCGGATTTGCGCATCCAATCATCTTCGCGCGACGGTAAAAGGTCGTCCTTGGCTCTGCAGACAACCGAGAGATAACCCGACTCCACATTCGTCACGTACCTGACGGAGGATGTGATATCCCGATGCGGGATGTATAAGCAATCAATCGGAGCCAGCTTCAGATATCTGAGGAGGTAGTCCAGAGTAGGGACCGACATATACCAGAAAGTGTTTATTTCGTCTTGTAGACGGCCGGCGTTGTTGAACTGCATCGTAAAGGCGTCATCGATGACAACGTTGGTTGACACGATCATCAGGCCATTCCTCTTCAACAGAGCGCGGACCCCAGCTAATACCATGAGCGGTGAAAATACGTGATACAGCACTCCGGAAAGATTGATGACATCAAAACTGGGCGTTCCCAATTTTCTAAGTTTATTGGTAAGATCATACATCAAGCCAATCTTCTGGAATTCGAAGGTGGCTTGATAGTAATGGCGAAGCGCCGCCATCTTTTCCCGGCAATGACCGATGGCGTCTGTCGCCAACACTGTTTTGGCGCCTTGCCGGCACATTACAACAGGTATCAATCCTTCCATCGAACCGACATCGAGGCAGGTTGTCCCACGTAGATCGCAGTTCCGTAAGAGGATTCTCGGCAGCATCGGGAAACTATCGGGATATTGGCCCTTAGTGATTAAGCCCGGCATCAGTTCAACACTGTAGTACCACCAGCCAGTGAAAACATCGCTTTTTGCCAAGTCCTCGGCAGCGTCAGGGAAGCTCTGCCGAGAAACATACTGATGAATACGCCTTATTATGTTCATCAGCCAATACGTGCAACGCGCGCTTTACGAGAATATCAACGGTGGATTCTTCATCGAATTTTTCTCAGCGAAAACAGCGCCGCAGTTTTCCGCAATTTAAGCATTCTTTTCGCATGCGGGAATCACACCCAATCGTCTTCTACAGCCGGTGTTCTCGTCGTTGTCGGAAAATCATCCTCTTAAGAGCCACACCGAAGGCAAGGATTTGTTTAAACCTCGCAAAGGAAAACCCACACATCGAGCAGACAACCAGGCAAATTGTCTTAGCGGAGCAATTTTGCTTTAGCAGCATAACTTTCCATCGTAGAGGGATGTGCAAACCAGCCTCATACAAACGCCACACGGCCTCATCCAGCGCCAAAGCCAGGTTTCTTCCTTGTTCTGCGCGCGGCTCAGAGAGCAGAAATTCAATGTGCGTCAGCAACGGAATGAGTGGAAAGTCCGCGTAAAATGCTAGATCGGGCGTTGTGATAGATTTACCATCCCCCTCATAATCGGCAATCCGAAGAGAGATGTAGCGCTTGCGGATACCTCGATCGTTAAAGCAGCGAATGTTAAATTCCCAGTCTGCCAGCAACCGGTATTTCGTGTTGTAAAAGCCTACTCGCTCGAACACTGAACGCTGATAGAAGATGGCCTGGTGACAAATGTTGCGGCGAAGTAACTTGAAGCGGTTAAAGCGCCCATCGTAAGGTCTACTGTAGTGTGACGAGTCCACATTGCCATAGAGAAGCGTTGGCCGCGAGGTTCGGTCTTGGCCGGGCAATTTCCTAATCTCGGCAGCCACCGCTTCCAGCACCCCGGGCAGCAACCGGTCGCCTGCACCGAGGAAGTAGAGAAACTTGCCGCTAGTCAGCCGGATGCCTTTGTTCATTGCATCGTAAATGCCCTCATCCGGCTCGGATAGGTAGCGCAAGGCGGGACCTTGCGCGCGTAAATGCGCCAGGGTGTTATCGGTCGAGCCGCCGTCGATGACAAGATATTCGTACAGATCTTTTCGTTGCGAGAGGACCGAAGCGACCGTGGCTGCGATTTTTGGTCCACTGTTGAAAGTCGGAGTAATGACCGAGATTAGCGGCGGATTCATGCCTAACGTTCAATCCTTGTTCAGATAGTACTGGCGAAAAGCCTGCTTTAAGGACCTCAGTAGATTTAGAAAATGCGTCCAACTATCTGTTTGGATTCGCCTGCCGGCTAGTTGTGCATATTGACGAACAAGTATTTGATCGCCCCGCCGATTGGCTTCTCGAATGACATGCTCCAAAAGACTGGTTAGGCGTTGTTGCAGCAAGCATTCTGCAACCGGCCCTTTAATGCCGGCGTACGAAATAATTGAACGTTGAATTTCCTCAAGTTGAGGATAGAAGTCGGCCTTTCTCCAGCTCTCCGTCTGGTAATTCGAATCGTGCAGTTCATAACGTACTGCCAGAGGACTTTCGATAATGACCACAGGAAAGTGAGCCGCGATTCTTGGGAAATATTCAAGATCGGGGGAATAACAAAACTTGGGATTAAAAACGCCGAGTTCTTGAACAATTTTTCGATGAATCACTGCGCCAGACGGGATGGTGGGACAGTGCAGAACCGACCAGGCACCGGGCGACCAGAAACGATAGCGAAAACTTTCGTCACATTCTGTTTGCCTCTCCGTTGGAACAATAAGGGCCGGTTCGCCTGCAAGTGCGCAAGCGCGGCGCAATGCTTCCAAGCCTCCCGGCACAAGCGTGTCGTCATCATGTATAATGCAAATCCAGTCGCAAAACGCTTGCTCCAAGCAGTAATTCCAGTTTCGAACCATGCCTTGGTTCTCCTTGTGACGAACCAAGCGGATTCCGGGTATTCTGCTCGCTTCTTCAAATGTTCCATCGGTCGAACCATCGTCAGAAAGAATGATTTCATCTTGCTCTCTAGCTTGGGCTTGGATCGCCTTAAGGAGCAACTGCACTGATGAACACCGATTGTAGGTCGGTACAGCAAGAGTTAGCGGAATGTAACCGCCGGGTTCTATAACGGAAGCCGCTCTCACTTTGTTTTCCAGACCGGAAGATTTTTGGAGATAATCGGCCAACCAAATATTAGCATCGCTGCGCGATTACAATCCATTGATCTCCCAAGCCCAACATTTCAATTAAGATAGGTTTGATTTCGTGTCGGTGGCGAGGGAAACGCAATTCATTAAGATCGGTCGCGCGCACGTAGCGCACGACAAAGCCCGCCAATTTCAAAGCACGAGTAATCGATTTTTTGGAGTAATAATTTACGTGTCCCAATGGTCTGACCATCCTCCATTGTTGGCGGTCCCGTCTGGCTCTCAGCGATTCCCGATTAGGCATCGCACAGTAAAGTTTCGCTTTTGGAGCGGCAAGTTTCCAGAGGTTGCGCAACATCGACACGGGATCGGAAACATGTTCAAGGACATCAAAAGCAACCAACAAGTCGGCGGTGAGAGTAGGATCCACGTCACTAAGATCACGGTAAACGTTGGGAAACCTGCCAGCCCAATCACCCGGATCAACGCCTGTACATTTCCAGCCGCGTTCAACGAACAACCGGTAAAGGTGCCCATCTCCTACTCCGAGCTCGAAGTACCGGCCGGGGGTTCGCTTCATTTCGCGCCGTACGCACACCTGTTCAGGAATGGTTAATTGATTCGGCCCCCATTCGCCGATGACAGAGCGTGACCCGCGACCATAGAGATAATTGAGTAACCCTTGCGTCGGCATGGGATCAATCCAGCCGTGACTGCACGTGGAGCAAACCCGGAAGTTAAAGGCGTAAGGCTTATCGGGATGAATGTTGCTTGCCGAATGCAGAATCCTAGAGGACGCGGCACAAACAGGACAAATGGGACAAGGCGCGAAAGATTGCCCAGGATAATCTTCAGTGAGATCGGAAAGTGTTGTGCCCATGTTGTGTTTCGATCAGAATCCCAGCCGTAGTCAGGGACTGCCAATCGGCTATGTGATTGCGGACCACCGTGCAATCGCTTTCGAGCGAGCGTCGGTCCCCAAGGTGGTGTGGAATTAACGTAGCACCCCGAAGGCATCTTCTCAGTGAAAGCTGCGCTACTGTTTCCGCGACGGGTCGGACAGGGGCAAGGAATTGGGGCATTAAACCAAACTTGAAATCGCTTGGGAGTATTATCCGGGCATGCGGTAAATGCCGATCCCAAATCCAGGCTCGTCATTGACAACGCGCTCCTCAGTCTCGTGCTCGACAGTGAACTCTCGCCAAAACTGTGCCACTCCCTTCGTCTGCTCTGCCGGATTCTGAGAGACATCATGGAACGCAACAAGTCCGCCGGGAGCGACAAAAGGCGAGTAGGTCTCGAAGTCTTGCCATACCCCTTTGCAGGAATGGTCGCCATCAATGAAGAGAAAATCGACCGCACGACCGTCCAGCAATGCCGCAATGCGCTGGCGTGTGGTTTCGTCGTGAGAGTCGCTGTTCATCAGCAAAGTTACGCGTTGCGAGCCTACCGCGAATCCTCGGCGTACGAGAGAAAATGGCGACCACATGCCAAAACGACCGACTGGCTTGGTGTCGATTGCCAACAGATACGCGTCGGAAGCAGCAGCGCGCGACCACATGAAGAACGTGCCGCCGAGGTCTAGTCCGATCTCGAGCACGACACGTGGTCGTTCCGCGCGGACAAGCTCGAACAGCCACCGGATCTCCTCGCGCTTCTGCGCGATTCCGATCTCCGCGTCAGCGAATGTATAGGCGTTGTCGAACGTAAGGTTTTGCGCGACTGCGCGGACCCGACGCAGCTGTCTGAGCGCGGCGGCGTAACGCAAGACACGTCGAATAGTTCCGTGTCCTTTTGCGCGCATCTCGGCAACTAACACGCGCCAACGAATGATGGCGAATCCGTTTGCTCTGAGAAACCTCACCATCGCAGATTTTGCGGCGATTTTCCCGTATTGTTCGCGAATGAACGAATAAGCGTTTTCTGCGTCCGCGCTTGTTAACACCGATTCTTCATGAAACTGCCGACGTGCTGCGGAATGTGATTCCGACAACCACCTTTCGATACAGCTAATAATGCGGGTGTCGCCAGGTTCTTCCATTTCTATGACCCTGTTTTCATCGAGTCCTGAACGCCTGAAGTCCATAGCTACTGATCCCCATCGGAAAATTCCATTTGGTTTCGTGAGAATTTGCAACATCGGCAATGCCTTTCCTGCGGTCGATGTGGTCAACACCGTAATTCCGCTGAAGCAACCTACTAATCCTGTGCAATGGCGGGCCAGGGCGGCATTTTCTCTGTAAGTGAGGCAGGATGCATCGACGACTTGAGATGTTGGCCGGGCAAGAGTTTCGCTTGAGCTGATTAAAAAAACCACCTCTGGATGGGATTTTCCCACTGCGTGCGCCAGTGCTTCAGCCCTGGCGGGCGTCATGGGTGATTGTCCGCTGCCAGGACCGCATTCGAACAACAAAACATGTTCGAATTCACGAAGGGAATGCTTCACGGCGAAGTCGGCAACATTCCGGTTCTCTGCTTCTGTTAGGAACAGCTCTGGGAGATGTGGCCCCGTTATTGGCTTGCCATATGCCCCATAGATAGTGGTGCGGATCAGTCCGTCGTAGTATCGAAGGTTGTTCGGAAAGATTTGAGTAAAATAGGCCTTTTCGAGATTTCCAATGCGAAGTTGATCAGCTACCCAGCTTTTTGCCTTCTCCCAGCCGGATGAAAATGCTTCGCCCCTACTAGTTAAGACTATTTTGTGGACCGCATCTACATGCGGGTTTCCGTCAAGTATGGAAGCGAACTTGTCTCCAATCACCCAGGTCAAATGACATCCGGGATAGTCCCGCTTGATTTGCCGCGCAACGAGAGTTGCGAAAAGGCAATCTCCATACGCGGCCAACTGAACTAACGCAACCCTCATAGCTTGCAACGACTCCGCTAAGGCCCATCGGGCTTCTTTTTGGAGACTCCACAACGCCGTGCCGCCTCTGCCATCATCATCGCGGCAAGCCCGGAAAATGCGCATTCAGGCTTCCAACCCAGGCTTAAGAGCTTCGCCGGATCACTCACGAGCCGACGATAGGGCCTTGCATAAGTCCCGTCAGTCTCTGTGTAATCGTTCCAATCGAGACCTACCTCACGGAAGCATGCTTCGATCCAATCCCGGACAGCGTGGCTTTGACCAGATCCAACAACACATTCAAATAGTTCATCTTGTCGAATCAATAGCCACATTGCGGCAGCCACATCGCCGGCGAAGTTAAACTCTTTTTCCGCATCCAAGTCGCCGATGAGGAGTTTTTCCTTGCTGCCGTTTGCGGCGCGGGCGGCTGACACGGCGATTTTCATATTGAGGTGACGGTTGCTGCGCAATGGGCTGTCGTGATTGAACAGGTAAGCAAAGTAAATTTTCAGGCCCCTCTCCCGGAAATAGCGGGCGGCGAACAGCGAGGAGTTCCTTGCAACGACATAAGGGCTGGAGTGGTCGAGCGGAGATTCTTCATTTAATGGGAGCCCCTTGTTGACGAACTGCAGGCCGCTCCCGGCTAAAAGGACTTTCGCTTTCGGGGCAAGCCGATCCACAGCGTCGAGGATGGCAAGCGTGCCTGTGACAATTGCCTCATGATTCTCGAACAGCGCGTCATGTCGCGTAGTCGAGTTGGCCGCGAGGTGAAAGATGTAATCGGGCTGATGTTTCCGAACCAGAGCCTCGACTTGTTCGCGGTTCGCCACGTCGCCGACGATCCAGCGACCGTCACCATCTGATCGTGAGATGCCAACGACCTTGATCCCTTGCCGGCCAAGCAGGTTGCCCAGGTAAAAACCGTCCTGTCCACTGATTCCAAAAACAAGGGCGTTCACAAGGTTACGACCGGAACCGACATTTAAAATCGGTTATCTCCCTGAGCAGGTCCTGGCAGCGGCGTCTTCCGCATCAAAGGCGTTGAGCTGGCACCTCTTGAACAGGTAGTAGTGGCAGAGGCTTCTCGTTGGTTTTGTGCACAATCTCTATGTTCGGTAAGGGGAATATTAAGCCGATGCCACGCGCCAGTGTCTTGCTTTCGCGCCGGACGAACTCCTCCTTAAAATGCCAGGGGAGAACCAGGTAATAATCCGGATTCATTGCGCGTGACTCAGCTTCACTGACAATAGGAATGTCCGTGCCCAATGTCCTGGCGCCGTATTTATCCGGATTGCGTTCGGCGGCTACATCCACCAGGCGGTTATCAATGCGACACCATTGCAGGATCGTGTTGCCTTTAGTCGAGGCGCCATAGATATGAATTCGTTTTCCCTGTTTCTTGAGCCCTTTTAAGACTTTGATGAGTTCCTCGCGATGAACATTGATGCGGTCCTGGAAATGTTTGTATGGTTTATCGGTGTCCAACTCCAGGTCAAATTCTTGCTGCCGCATCGTTTTGATGTTTTGCAGGAACTCATCTTTTCGATAAGAAAAGTTTTCCGCGTGTGTCGCGTAGCAACGCAAGCTGCCGCCATTAATGTTATTGATCGCGACATTGAACACCTTCATACCGGCTTCCTTGAGGATGTGCTCTATGTTGGCAAGGCTGTAGTATTCGAGATGCTCGTGACAAATGGTGTCATAGGAGTTCATCTGTAACATCATTGGCATGTAAGACATTTCAAAGATCCACAGACCTTCGGGCCCGAGCACTGATTTAATGCCACGGGTAAAGGCAACCGGTTCTTCTAAATCATAAAACATAGCAATCGAGGTAATGATGTCGCAGCCGCGATTATCAAGTCGTTTGACCAGCTCTGCCGATGGAAAAATGTCCTGAATGACGGTGATGTCATCGCCGATCTCTCGGGTCACATCGGAGGGATCGACACCGAACTTTTCAAAATCGGCTGGATAGCAGCTTAGCAAAGTGCCGTCGTTGC
>WNGB01014785.1_pt1 | contig 12146 bp, 14 predicted proteins | sample 5400681 | NCBI WGS metagenome assembly WNGB01 (sample SAMN13153367, study PRJNA577476) | soil metagenome | isolation source: 115 cm soil or saprolite under grassland replicate 2 | place: USA:California | collected 2016-06-15 | reverse complement strand
CTGAAGGACTCCCCGCCCGGGTTCGACCTGCGCGCCGCCGCCGAGGCGTACGGCGACGAGGCCGAGGACGAGGACGAGAGCTTCGCCGAGACCGAGCAGTACTGACCATCCGGGCCCGCGGCCCTTTGACCTGGAGTAACGAACCATGCCTACCCCCAAGAAGGGCCCCCGTCTCGGCGGCAGCCCGGCGCACGAGAAGCTGATCCTCAGCAACCTCGCGACGTCGCTGTTCGAGCACGGCTCGATCACCACGACGCAGGCCAAGGCCAAGCGGCTGCAGCCGCTGGCCGAGTCGCTGATCACCAAGGCCAAGCGCGGTGACCTGGCGGCTCGCCGGCACGTGATGAAGACGATCCACGACAAGAGCGTCGTGCACGTGCTGTTCACCGAGATCGGTGAGCGGTTCGCGGAGCGCCCGGGCGGCTACACCCGGATCACCAAGCTGGGTCCGCGCAAGGGCGACAACGCGCCGATGGTCGTGATCGAGCTCGTCGAGTCGATGGCCGACGCCGCGAAGAAGGCCAAGCCGGCCAAGAAGGCCGCCAAGAAGGCGGAGCCGAAGGCCGAGGCCAAGGCTGACGAGGCCAAGGTCGACGAGGCCAAGGTCGACGAGGCCAAGGTCGACGAGGCCGAGGTCGAGGAGACCACCGAGGCTCCGGCCGAGACGGCCGGCGAGTAAGGCCGTCGCCGCCTGAGCTCTGTGCGCGCCCCCTCCGCCGAGCGGAGGGGGCGCTCGCGCGTAATACGGTTGGCGAATGCGCTGGCGGATCGATGTTCGGTACGACGGGGGCCGCTTCCACGGCTGGGCCCGTCAGGACGGCCTGCGCACCGTCCAGGGCGTCCTGGAGGAGGCCCTGGGCGTCGTACTGAGGCTCCCGGAGCGCCCGGCCGTGACGTGTGCCGGACGGACCGACACGGGCGTGCACGCCCGCGGGCAGGTGGTGCACGTCGACCTCGAGATGGAGACCACCGCGACCGACCTGCTGCGGCGGCTCAACGGGGTGCTGCCCGAGGACGTCGGGGTGACCGCCGTGGCGCCCGCGCCGGCAGGTTTCGACGCGCGGTTCTCGGCGGTATGGCGGCGGTACGTGTACCGGCTGTGCGACGACGCGGCCGCCTGGGACCCGCTACGGCGGGGCGAGGTGCTGCGGGTCGGCCGGCCGCTGGACGTCGTGCGGATGAACGAGGCGGCGCGGCTGATGCTGGGGGAGCACGATTTCGCGGCGTTCTGCCGCAAGCGGGAGGGTGCGAGCACGGTGCGGGCGCTGCTGGAGTTCGGCTGGCGGCGCGCGGAGTCCGGGCTGGTCGAGGGGACCGTGGTGGCGGACGCGTTCTGCCACTCGATGGTGCGGGCGCTGGTCGGGTCGATGATCCCGGTCGGTGACGGCCGGCGCGAGGTGGGCTGGCCGGCGGCGGTGCTGGCCGGCGGCGTACGTGACCCGGCGGTGGCGGTGGTGCCCGCGCACGGGCTGACGCTGGAGGAGGTCCGGTACCCGCCGGACGACGAGCAGGCGGCACGCGCGGAGACGGCCCGGCAGGTCAGGGGAGTGGTGCACCGTGGCTGACCAGTACTTCTCGGCGGAGCCCTCGTCGGACGACGTGCGACGCGTTGTCGCGGCGCGGATCTGGGGCCGGGACTACGAGCTCGTGACCGCGTCGGGGGTGTTCTCCCGGGACCGGCTGGACCTCGGGACGTCGGTGCTGCTGCGCGAGGTCGAGCCTCCCGTTGCCGGCGGCACCTATCTGGACCTGGGCTGCGGGAGTGCCCGGACGCGCTGGTGTGGGCCGTCGACGTGAACCGCCGGGCGCTGGAGCTGACCGGGGAGAACGCGACCCGGCTCAAGGTCGCGGACCGGGTCCGGCCGGCGCTGCCGGAGGACGTGCCGGCGGACGTGCGCTTCGACCAGATCTGGTCGAACCCGGCGATCCGGATCGGCAAGCCCGAGCTGCACAGGATGCTGCTCACCTGGCTGCCCCGGCTGACCCCGGACGGCGTGGCCTGGCTGGTCGTCGGCAAGAACCTCGGCGCCGACTCGCTGCAGCGCTGGCTGGCCGACCAGGGCTTCGAGTGCACCCGCGAGGCCAGCGCGAAGGGCTTCCGCGTGCTGCGGGTGGCGCATGCAACGAACGCTCCCGGGGACGCGTCCTCTGGGCATGGAGACGCAGGACGGTGACCCGCTCGGCCGGGCGCTGCGCGCACACGCGGGCGACGCTCCGCACGCGGAGGACCTGGCCGGCGCCGTACGACGGCGCGCGCGGGCTCGTCGTACCTGGCTGACGGCCGCGGCGGCGGCCGCGGTCGGGACGGTGGCGATCGGCACGTTCGCCGCCACCGGACAGCTCGGCCCGGGGCGTGACCCGGGGCCCGCCATGGCGCGCGGCCGCGTCGTACCGCCGTCCACGCTCCCGCCGCAGACCCTGTCGCGGGACTGGCGGTGGGAGTCGTACGGCGGGGTGGAGGTCTCGGTGCCGGCGGGGTGGACGCGCTACGGCGTCAGCGGCGCTCCGTGGTGCGTGGGCGGGCAGCATACCGGTGAGATCGGCCGGCCGGGGCCGGTCGAGGCGATGCCGTGCCCCTGGCCCATCTCGCCCGGCAAGCTGGGCGAGCACGTGTGGCTCACGACGGTCGTCGGGGGTCCCGGGAAGCCGCGGACCGAGCAGCTCGGTGACGGCTGGGTGCGCGACCGGATCACGGTCGGCCACGTGGAGCTCGAGGTGCAGACGCACCGGCACCCCGCCGTACGACGGCACATCCTCGACTCCGCCCGTCTGATCGACACCGTCGATGCCAACGGCTGCCCGGTGACGCACCAGGCCAGCGCGCCGGGCGTCGTACGGCCGCAGCAGGGCCTGGGGTGGGACGAGCGCGTGACCGGGCTGGCGGCCTGCCGGTACGCGATCCAGCTGGACCGGTCCGTCGTACCCGGCCTGGTCGCGTCGGTCCGCTTCGACGAGGCGCGCGCGACCGCGATCCTGGACGCGATCCGGCGGGCGCCGGAGGGAGCCGGACCGGACGCGCCGGGGACGGTGACCGCGGACCTCAAGTACGGCGAGGAGGCGACCGTGCTGCGGTTCGGCACCGCCGACGGGGTCCGCGAGGTGTGGGTCCGGTACGGCGGGTCGGAGCTGAACGGGTTCGACAACGGCTCGTCGCGGCACCGGCTGACCCGGGAGGCGCTGGCGTTCATGACCGGTCCGCTGGCCCGGTTCACCGGCAACGCGCCGACCGCGCGGCTGTTCCCGGAGCCGCGCTGATGAGCGTCTACGCGGTAACGGATGCCGACCGATGGCAACGCAACCGGCCCGCAGGGCGTCCTGCAGGTGTGGAGGCCCTCGCCGCGGTCGCCGAGAACGCCGCGGCCGACTTCGAGACCTGGGTGAGCAGCCGTGGCGACGCGCTGCTGCGGTTCGCCTATGTCCTGACCGGTGACGCCACGCTGGCCGAGGACGCGGTGCAGGACGCGCTGACCACCGCGTGCGCGAAGTGGCCGCGGATCCAGCAGGCGGACGACCCGGACGCCTATGTACGACGGATGATCGCGAACGCGCACGTCTCCTGGTGGCGGCGGTTCCGCCGGCGCGAGTCGCCCGTGGCGGAGCCGGAGCGCGGTCACCTCACGACCGCGGACGGCGCCGAGGAGCGGGCCGAGGCGGACGCGATCTGGAAGCTGTGCGCCGGGCTGCCCCGGCAGCAGCGGGCCGCCGTGGTGCTGCGGTACTACGAGGGGCTGTCGTACGCCGAGATCGGCGCGGTGCTGGACTGTGCGGAGGCGACCGCACGGTCCCGGGTGCACCGTGCGCTGGCCACGCTGAAGCAGACGTTGACCGGGGAGGGGGACGCCGATGAGTGACGACGACTTCGGCTCCCGGGTCGAGCAGGCGCTGCGCGCGCACGCGTCCGACGCCCCGCGCGCCGGCGACCTCGCGGGTATTGCGCGCCGGCGGCTGAAGCGCCGCCGCCAGGCCGTGGTCGGTACCGTCGCCGTGGCCTGCGCCGTCGTCGTGGGCGGCGGCCTGGTGAATGCGATCGGCCGGACCGGCGCGGAGACGTCCGCCGGCTCCGCCGCCAACGGCGCCGACTCCAGGGAAGGGCCTGGGCCGGCGTACGCGGGCAAGGGCACCGAGCGCCCGCAGCCGGCGTCCCCCGACGCCCCCTGCCCAGCGGACCCGCTGGTGCGGGCGGGCGACTACCGCGCGCTGGGCAACGGCGTCACGCTCGACGCGACCGTCAGCGGCGCCTGGGTGTGCCGGTACCGGACAGGCCGGTCGGTGGCATTGGCCCCCTCCAGCCCGTCGGTCACGCCACCCCTGCTGGGCGCCGTGCACCTCGACGCGAACCGCGCGACCGAGGTGCTGGCCGCGATCCGCGCCCTGCCCGCCGACAACCCCGCGCTGCCGGCGCCGGCATGCACGTTGGCCGCCGACTACCCCCGTGAGGCGATCGTCGTGCGCTTCACGACCAAGGCCGGCCCGCGCGAGCTGTGGGTCGAGTACGACGGTTGCGTCACCCCCGGCTTCTACACCGCCGACGGCCGCAAGGCCCTATACGCCGCCCCGCTGCGCCTTCTCGCGACGGGCCCGGCCAGACCGGCGCAGGGCACCTGGCTCGCGTCCATAGGCTGGTAGACGGCGCATCCTCGGCGGTCGTCCGCACGCGTGGATCTGAGCATCGACAGCTACCCGTCTCCTCGTCCGGCCGGACCGCGATGATGCGTTTCGCTGTGCTTCCCTGGCGCCGTGTTGTGAGGTGCGGGGCGTGCCTGAGGTGAGCTGGCAACGGGTGCAGCCGTCGCGCGGTGTGCAGCTGCCGGACCACTCAGTCTCTCGACAGCCTGGGCAGGGTGATACTCGTCGGCGAGGTCATCGACCGCCAACGACAGGTTGCCGGCCGCCTGCTGACCGATATGCCATCCGCGCTGTGCTTTTGCCGCGTTATCGAGGAGCTCGGACTCCTCCACGGCGTACACCTGGGCGTAGTCGGCTCGGAGCGCGTTGGCAAGCCGACCGCGAACTTGCTCACGGTGCTCTCCGGATATCTGGCTGCCGAGTCGAGCGTCGATGGCGATATCGGCTATGACGTTCCATCGCTGGCTGATATCGGTTCGCATGAGCTGATTTGCCAGTTCGGCACGACGGCGTCCGGAGATCGTTGCCAGGCCGTCGATGAAGCCATTCCGGGCTCCGGAATATGCCGGATACGCGTCCTCGGTCTTCGCGTCCATGACTCCCGGCACGACTTCGTCCGCGCGGATGTCATAAAGGATGTTGTCGAGATGAGCGTGCGTCCAAGCCTCGACCAAACCCTCGTCGAGCGCGGTCGCGGCAGCGTCGCGGGCGGGATGCGCGCCCGCTGCGTTCGGATTGCCCGCGTGCGTGCACAGATGGACGGCCTCGTGGGCGACTGTGGCAGTAGCGTCGCGAGCCAGCCGTATGACGTCGATGTCGGGTGACTCGGTCGTATACGCGGTGCGGGCCGGTTCAAGGACCTCTTCCTTGCTCAAGGTCATCGTTCCGTTGTCACATGCGGCGCCCGCGGTGTCCGGATCCAGCTCCTCGCAAATCCGACCGTTCCATCGCGATCGAAGCCCGAGCCGTTGATGGACCGCGTTGATGATGGACGACGCCCATTGGTACTCGGGCGAAGAACGATCGAACTCAGCGCCAACGCCTCCATTCATCCCGTGGTCACGTACCGCGGATCTGCCAGTATTCGATGAGCCGGGCGATCGAGCTGTTCATCCGCAAGATGGTCATGCGCTCATCCGAGGGCGCCTGCCTCGCCAGCTCGGCGACCTTCGCCTTGGTGCGCTCTGCCTCAGCGATTCGTTCAGGCAGCGGCCTTTCATCGCCGTGTGCGCGCGCAACTAGGATGACCGCCTCCGAGTACTGCGGACTCTTCCCCGGCTGGGGGCCGGCAATGAGTGCGGGAAGCTTCTCGATTCGCTGCAGGGCGCGACGGCGCCACTGGTCATCGGAGATCTGCTCGGCCATGCCACGCAGTCGAGTCATGTTCGCCTTGACCACGGCCTCGTCGGCACCGCGCAGCGTGAACGTCAGTTCCTGCAGCTCCGCGTCGATCGTCTCGTAGTCCATCCTCGGAACCTCCTCGGCGAGCAGCGTAGCGGGGCCACTACCGACTGCGCTCGGTAAACCGGTCGCGGCTGTGGACAACGGCGTACGACCCGGGGCGCATGGGTCGCGCGGATGTCGCCGGGGCGGGGTACGAGCTGCCGGACGTGCGGGTGTAGCTGGACGACGTCGTGGGCGGCGGGCTGGTGAACGCGATCGCCCGCACCGGCGCGGAGCCGACTGCCGACTCCGCCGCCAGCGGCGCTGACTCCAGGGAGCGACTCGGCCGAAAGGGCCTGTACGCCGCCCCGCTGAGACTGCTCCCCACCGGCCCGGCCCGGCCGTCACAGGGCACCTGGCTCACGCTGATCGGGTGGTAGTGCAACCCCCTGACGCGAAGTCTTGTCGGCCTTGCTGACGCGGGTCGATACTCGACATAGATCGGCCAGGGGCGGCCGATTCGTGGCGGGGATGCCGCAGGGGGAGTCGAGTCGGCGGGGGAATCACCCACCGCACCCGCGCCGCCTGGCTTCCGGGAGGGGGAGCGATGACGGAGAACGAGAAGTTCGAAGAACTTCAAGGCCGAGTCGTCAAGATCGAAATGCTTCTGAAGGCGACGACCGGTGTGGACCTCGGGGAGCTCACCGTCGACGATCTCGACGCCATGATCAGCCGGGTCGGAGAGGCTCTGGCCTCCTTCCCGGGTCCGATGCCGCTGGCCTCGGTGCCGAGGTGCTCAATCTTCTCGAGTCCGAAGTGCTCTGCTCCAGGCGCGTACAGCCCTGAGCCCCGCCGCGCGTCGCGCAGTGCCGACGGGCGGGAGGTCGGCGCTGTCCGGCGGTTCGCGGCGCTGGGCGGATGACCCCGGAGCCGGTGCGGACCGAACCGTTGATCGCGCCGGCACCCGAGCTGGAGGTCGCGTCGTCCGTCGTCGCCGGACCGGGCGCAGCCGATGGCGACCTGGTCGTCCGGACAGCATCGGCCACGCTGCGGCTGGAGGGCGGCGTCGCGAGCGTGGTGCGGGATCGGATCCTGCCGGCGCTGGGCAGGCCGCGGTCTCGGGCGGACCTGCGTGACGAGCTGTCCGACCTGCCGGCCGCTGAGATCGAGCGGCTGCTTCACCTGCTGCTCGACGCCGGTGTCCTGGTGGAGACGTATGCCGACGTACCGCGCTGGCTGGGCACGGTGACGTCGTCCGGTCGCGAGCGCGAGGCGCTCGCCGTCCGGCTGGGCGCGCTCCGCGTCGTACTGATCGGGCAGGCCGATGTCACCGGCGCCGTGGCCGCGGCACTGACCACCGCGCAACTCCCGCCCGAGCACGTGGCGCGGGCGCCGTACCCCCGACAGCGTGACGAGTTGCCGGCACTGCTGGCCGGAGCGGACCTCGTCATCGCGGCCGCCGACGGCGCCCTCCCGGTGCTCCACCCCTGGGTCAACACGGCTGGGCTGGAGTCCGGGGTGCCGGCGTTGCATGTCGAGCTGCGCGGTGCCCGGGCGACCGTCGGCCCGCTCGTCCTCCCCGGTGAGGGCCCCTGCTACCTGTGCTGGCGCATGCGCGCGCTGGCCTGCGCGGACGACTTCGCCGCGGCGATGGCGCTCGAGGAGGCGATGGACGCCCGCCGGTCGCCTGACCCGGTGAGGCCGATGCCGCCGGCGCTGCTGCCGATGGTCACCGGCGCTGTGGTGGCGGAGCTGTTCGCGCTGACCCTGCGGATCGCGCAGCCGCGGCTGGTCGGTGGTGTGCTCAGCCTGAACGCGCTGGGCGGCGCCGAGGCCCTGCACCCCGTTCTGCCGCGTCCGGACTGCCCGGCGTGCGCAAAAAAAGCTCGCCGGCCGCGAGTGGCCGGTCCCAGAACGGAACAGGGCCTGCCGATTTCGACGGCATAGCCCGGCGCGCGGTCGACTCCGTGTGCGGGGTGGTCCGCACGCTCGAGCCGGTGTCCATGAGCACGACAGAGCCCGAGAAGCCGTACGTCGTCCGTGCCGAGCTGGCGAACGTCCTCTTCCGCAGCGACGACGACGCGTTCGTGCAGTGTTTCGGCAAGGGCTGGACCCGACAGCAAGCGCGCGACGGCGCGCTCGGCGAGGCACTCGAACGGTACGCCGCGATGACGTGGCGTCCCGAGCGCTCGATCAGCGCCACGTACGACGGTCTCGGCCGGCCCGCGCTGCATCCGCGCGACCTGGTGCTGTTCGCCGACGACCAGTACGACTCCCTGCCGTACCAGCCGTGGCGGCCGGAGACCGCGCTGGACTGGGTGCCGGCGCACTCGCTGGTGACCGGGGACGAGGTCTGGATCCCGTCGCCGGCGGCGCATCTCGGCGATGAACCGCCGGCCGCGACCGCGCTGTTCCCGGCGACGTCGAACGGGTTCGCGGCCGGTCCGGACCTGGCTGGTGCGACGCTGCGGGCGCTGCTCGAGGTCGCCGAACGCGACGCGTTCCTGATCGCGTGGTCGCACCGGCTGCCGGGGCGTTGTGTCGCCGCCGCGGACGTCCCGGACGACGAGACCCGTTCGCTGGCCGCGGCGTACGCACGGCGCGATACGGAGCTGGCCGTGCACCTTCTGCCGACCGACTCGTCGGCGTTCGTCGTACTGGCCGTCGCCTGGTCGGAGCGGGCACCTGCGGCGGTCGTCGGGTTGGCGGCCGCGCTGGACCCGGTCGCCGCCGCCCGGTCCGCGGTGCTCGAGGTCGGGCAGGCCCGGCCGGCGTTGTGCGCCCGAGTGCGGCTGCCCGAGGTCCGGGCCCGGATGGCGGAGCTCGCGGCCGCGCCGGCCGAGGTCGCGACGCTGACCGACCACGACCTGCTGTACGCCGACCCTTCCGCGGCGGCCGCCGGGATGCTTTTCCTCCGTGAGGCCCCCCGCGAGCCGTGGCCGTACCCGACGACACCGATGGTTGCTGAGGGCAACGACGACCTCGGCAGGCTGACCCGTTCGCTGGCCGCGGTGGCCGGTGACGTGCTCGCCGTGGACGTCACGCCCCCGGACGTCGCCGGCCTCGGAATGAGCGTGGCACGCGGCGTGGTCCCGGGCTTCGTGCCGATCTGGTTCGGCGCGCACCAGGCGCGGCTCGGCGGCACCAGGCTGCTGGAGATGCCGGGCCGGATCGGCCTGCGACCGGGTCCGGCACGGCTGGAGGACCTGAACCTCGACCCGCACCCGCTGGCGTGAGGACGACACCATGATCACCGAACCCACCGCCTTCCGCGCGGCACAACCGCTGGCGTGGAGCTTCCACCGTGGAACCGTCCGCCTGCCGCTGAGCACCCCGGAGGGACCCGCGCCGCCACCGGAGCCGGGGCGCGAGGATCCGGCGGCGGCGTGGTTCCCGTTGCCGGCCGGGGTACCGGTCCCTGGGGCACTGGACGACCTGGTGCACGACCGGGTGTCGTGCCGCGCGTTCCGCGATCGGCCGATCGGCATCGCGGAGCTGGCCACGCTGCTCCGGACCGGCTACGGCGTCACCGCGGCTCCGGACGAGCAGTCGGTGTACCTGGTCGACCGGGCGGTGCCGTCCGCCGGCGGGCTGTACCCGCTCGAGGTGAGTGTGCTGTTGCGCGCGGTGGACGGCATGCCGCCCGGCGTCTACCACTACGTGCCGTACGCGGACGGCCTGGAGGAGGTGCGCGGCGGTGCCGTGCCGGCCGCACTGGTCGGCTACCTGTTCATGGGCCAGCGCTGGGCGGCCGAGGCCGCGGTCGTACTGGTGCTGTCCGCGGTCTGCCGGCGCAGCCTGGGCAAGTACGGCGACCGTGGCTACCGCTATCTGCTGCTGGAGGCAGGACACGTGGCGCAGAACGTCGTGCTCGCCGCGTCCGGACTCGGTCTCGGCGCGGTCAACCTCGGCGGGTTCTTCGACGACGAGCTGTCCGACCTGCTGGGCATCGACGCCGAGTCCGAGATCGTGCTGTACGGCACGGCCGTCGGCCACCCGTCATCCGGCGACCGCGCGGCCCGTCGCGCCATCGAGTCCCTGGTGGCCGGCGGCTCAGGCGTCCCCGCCTGAAGACTGGCCGAGCCGGACGGCGAGGGCGGACACCTCACGGCGCGACGACGTCCCGGTCTTGCGCAACAAGTTCGACACGTGCACGCTGACCGTCTTCTCACTGATGAACAGCGCGGCGGCGATCTCGGCGTACGTCCGGCCCGAGACGAGATGGGCGAGCACCTCCTGCTCGCGCGTCGTCAGGGAACGGAACGGCGGCGGGGGCTGATCGGGTGGTCGGACCGTCGGCTCGTCGAGCGGGATCTTGCCCAGCGTGGCCAGTGTCTCGGCCTCGCGTCGCAAGGGCAGCGAACCGACCTCGACCGCGAAGCGATACACCGACCTCAGCGGTACGGCGATGAGCGCCCGCGCGGCTCGTTCGTCGAGCAGGGCCTGTGCCAGCCGCCACGACGCGACGGCTTCCTCCCAGCGCATCCCCGCCGTGTGACACCGGTCGACGGCCTCGCTCCACACGCCAGACGTGCCGGTCTCCGACCTGCACCGTGCCTCCTCGGCTGTGAACAGCGCTCTCATGGCCGGTTGGATCAGATCCTCGTGCGTGATGACCTCGAAAGGCGGCGGCAGCAGGCTCCGGCGCAACGAGACAAGGTCGTCGAACTGCACCCGCGCGTCCCTGACGCCTTCGCTGTCGCGCCGGTCTCGCGCGGACTCCGCCAGGTTGGCAGCAGCGCGTGCACCCCACATGAGCGTCTCATCCACCTCGCTGGGATCGGCGAACTCGGCGAGCTGGCCTATGAGCCTTCGCGAGAGGTCGAGGGCTCGCTCGGATTGGCCTGTCATGAGCAAGTACTCCGCCAGGACGGCGGGAGCCGCCAGGCCGGGACGGATCTCGAGACCCGGTATCAGCTCCGCCGCCCGCTGCAGATGCATCGCCGCGACCTCCGGGTTTCCACGCCGCAGCGCGAGCGTGGCCGCGCTCAACCGCACCTTCGCGTGCGCGATCGGCAACCCGGCGAACGACAGACCTTCCCGGATGACGTCAGCGCTCTCGGAGAAGCGCCCCAGTATCAGAAGGTCGTGCGCCAGTACCCCGGCGGTGAAGACCGCCACCGACAACGCGCCGAGGTCGAGGGCGAACGGAAGGAAGTCCGCTGTCATCTCGACGCATTCGGTGAGGCGGCCCCGTTGAACCAGGTAGGTGTCTCTGGACAACACGGCTCGCCAGATCAGTTCCGGATCGCCGGTCAAGCGGGCGAACCGCAACGCCTCGGACGTGTCGCGATCGGAGCGCTCGTCCCGCAGGTTCGCGCATCCACGCGCTGCGTACGCCAGGCTCAGGGCCCTGACGGACGCCGACCGGTTCGCCGTGTGGACCGCTTCCTCGGCGGACTTGCGCGCCGGCCCGAGCTCGTTGTTCCAGATCTGCCGCCAGCTCAGACAGGCCAGCGCCTCGGCGTACTCCTCGCTGTCGGGGAACGCCTCGCTCAGCTCGACCGCACGGCTGGCTTCGGCGATGGGCTGGCCGGCGCCCGCGATCCTGCCGGTCGCCCAGAACGAGTCGGCCCAGCGCCGCTGCAGCCTGCTCGCGTGCAACGGGTCCACGCGGTCGTCCACGAGCTCGCGCGCGCGGCGCCAGGCGTGGAAGCTCACCTCACCGTCGCCGACCAGATAGGCCGCGCGGCCCAGCCGCTCCAGAAGGTCGAGCTCACGGTGCGCCTCGGCGCCCCCGGACGTGTGCACTCGTGGCCACAGGAGTGCCGCCCGGCGTAGGTGGACCGCCTCCTCACGGGGCGCCTTGATCGCCTCGGCGAGGTCGGCCGCCTTCAGCGACGCGTCCAGGCATCGGGTCAGGTCGCGTGCCCCCTCGTAGTGCAGGGCCAGGTCGCTGTGCCGTCGTATCTCGTCGAGACCGGTGCCGGAGCGGGACTCGAGGACCTTCGCCCACGCCGCGTGTACGGGCTCCGCCTCGCCGGGGACGAAGGTGACGTACAGGACCTCGGCGAGCAAGGGGTGCCGGAACCAGCAGCGATCAGGAGCCTGCCGCACGCAGATTCCCGCGTTCGACGCCTCAGCGAGCGCTGCCGACAGCTGCTCCGGGCCGATACCGCGTGTGGCGGCGACCTCCC
>WNGB01051278.1_pt1 | contig 12148 bp, 14 predicted proteins | sample 5400681 | NCBI WGS metagenome assembly WNGB01 (sample SAMN13153367, study PRJNA577476) | soil metagenome | isolation source: 115 cm soil or saprolite under grassland replicate 2 | place: USA:California | collected 2016-06-15 | reverse complement strand
TTGCCAACCTTCCAACGTTCCAACCTTCTAACCTTCCAACGGCTTCACCCGCACCGGCTGCCCGAGGTAGATCGGCTCGATCGTCGCCAGGTCGTCTGCGTCGCCCGCGCGCAGCCGCTGCCAGGCCAGCTCGGCCAGGTAGCCCGGCCGCCGCATAGCGGCCGCCGGCGAAGGGAAGCTCGCACGATTGCCAAGCTGCTCGCGCAGCGCCGCCTGCACGTCGGCGTCGACGTCGCCACAGAACAGCGCGCGGCCGGTGGTCTCGGCGGCGACCTCGGCCAGCGTCACGTTGCGCGGCGCAAGCACGCTGCGCTCGTGGCCGCCCTGCGTGGCCGCGCCGGTCGCGAAGCGCGCGCGTCCGAGCCGGATGAGCGGGATGGTGGCCGCGCCGGGCCGCTCGTGCTGGTAGACCAGCGCGTCCAGCGTGCCGACGCCGACGATCGGCAGGCCGCGGGCGAGCGCGAATCCCTTCGCTGTGCTCATGCCGACCCGCAGCCCGCTCCAGCTGCCCGGCCCCAGCGCCACCGCTACCGCGCCGATCTCGTCGCGCGCACGGCCGATGTGCCACAGCAGCAGGGTCAGCTGCGGCAGCAGCTGCGCGCTGTGGTCGCGCCCCGACTGCCATACGCACTCGCCGAGCAGGCCGCGCTCGTCGTAGAGCGCCAGCCCGGTCTGATTGGTGGATGTGTCGATTGCTAGGAGCATAGCTCTGAGTTTTGAGTTTTGAGTTTTGAGCTTTGAGTTTTGAGGTGGCACAGTTAACTCAAAACTCAGCGCTTAGAACTCAAAACTGGTTACGCGAATGTGGTTCTCTTGAACGCGGCGACCAGCGCCTCGTAGCGCGCGCCGTGCGGCACGAAGCGCAGCACGCGCTTGGTCTCGCTCAGGTGCTGGAGATAGATCGCCAGGTGCTCCTGGGGCAGCCGCCCGCCTGCCTGATCGGCCCACTCGATCAGGCAGACTCCGTCGCCCGACCAGGCCTCCTCCAGCCCGATCGCCGCCAGCTCGCCCGGATCCTCGATCCGGTAGAGGTCGGCGTGGTAGATCGGCATGCCGGCGTGCTGCGGACCGGCGCGATACTGATTGATCAGCACGAAGCTCGGGCTGTTCACCAGGTCAGTCGATCCGAGACCCTGCGCGATCCCCTTGATCAGGTGCGTCTTGCCAGTTCCGAAGTCGCCCAGCAGCAACACCAGGTCGCCCTGGCGCATCAGCTCGCCTAGGCGCTGTCCGATCCGGATCGTCTGCGTCGCACTGTGGCTGATGAAGTCCAGCACGTGCTGAGACTGGATCGCCTGCGGGATCTGTTTGCTCATAAGGCCCATTGTAGCACAAGAGCACACCTTAGATTTGATCATTGGCCTGAAATGGGCACCCACGCTGGCGTTCGTACGGTATAATACACATGGGCTTTTTGTTGGAGCAAGCACGACGTGTCGCGACTGAGCTACAGCGCCGGTGGCTATGACTGGCTCGACATCTGGCGCCGGATGTACGACGAGGAGCGCGCGCAGGCCGAGCGCGCGAACCTGCCTGGCTTCGAGCCCCAGGCCGACTGCTGGGCCGGCCAGGCCAATCGCTTCGCCGCGGCCGCGCGGCAGGCGCCCCAGCCGGATGGGTTCATGCGCTTTTTGCTACCGCGCCTGCGTCCGGCCAACCGGCTGCTCGATATCGGGGCGGGCACCGGCCGCTACGAGCCGCTGCTGGCCGGCGTCGTGGCCGAAGTGCTCGCGCTCGAGCCCTCGCCCGCGATGCGCGCGCAGCTTGAGCAACGCCTGGCCGAGGCGCGTGTGAGCAACGTGCGGGTCGTCGCGGAGCGCTGGCCGGAGGCGGATCTGCCGGCGTGCGACGTAGCGATCGCGGCCCATGTGCTGTACGGCGTGCGCGAGATCGAGCCATTTCTGACGCGTATGAGCGCGGTGGCGGCGCGCGGCTGCTACCTACTGCTGGCGATCCGCCACCCGTCGTCGTTTATCAGCCCGTTCTGGGAGCGACTGCACGGCCAGGCGCGGCTGCCGCTGCCGGGCGCGCTGCCGCTTCAGCTACGCCGATGCGGACGAGGCGCTGGCCGACCTGCGCTGGCGCCTGCGCGCCCCAGCCCAGCCCGAGTACGACCGCGCGATCCGCGCCGCCGTCGCCGACCTGCTGGATCGCGACGACGACGGACGTCTGTCGCCGCGCGGCCTGCCGGATTACGCCGCCGTTGTCTGGTGGGAGCGCCCGGATTCTAGCGCAGAGACCCACGCATAAGGAGGCGCTATGGCGATGTTCCCGCTGCTGCTGATCTGTGGGCTGACCATTCTGCTCGTTGGCGGCGTCGGCGCCTTCCTGGTGCTGCTCAAACTCGGCGTGATCGTGCGCGAGGCCGCCCGGCCGCCGCAGGTCGATTATGGCAACTATTCGCTCGATCAGGGGCGCGAAATGCGCCCGGAGGAGCAGCAGAAGCAACGTTAGAAAGTTAGAAGGTTCGAAGGTTTGAAGGTTGTAACGTTGCAACCTTCAAACCTTCGAACGAACACGTTGCGTTCTATGAATATGCGTAATGATCTGATCGACAGCTTGCTGATTGGTGGTGGCATTGGTTTCGTCGCGCTGGCGCTCCACATGCTGACCGACGGCTCTGCGCCGTTGTTGCAGCTGGTCGCGCTGGTGCTGGCGGCCATCGCGCTCTTCTGCCTGCAGATCGTGCTCACAGTTCGTCGCTCGCCCCGCACCGGCGGCTCGGCGGAAGAGCCGTCCGAAGCGGAGCAGCGCGTGTCGGCGCCACGCCACAGCCGGCGCAACCCGTTCTTTCGCGAACTGGCCCACGACTGGACCGGTCTGGACGAGCGCGGCCCCGAGCAGCAGGCTGATCCTGTGCCGCCTTGGGACAGCCAGCATCCCAGCGCCCCGGAAGAGCTGGAGATGTAGGAACAGAGCACAGAATAAGGTTCTTAGACAAGGTTCTCGGTAACGAGACAATCTGGGCGAGGGTGGGGGTGTGAGGGCGGGCGCAGCCTGCCCTCACACCCCCAGCCCACCACAGAATGACAGTACAGCTAAAACTAATGAAACCTTGTCTTTGCTTTACAGCGGCCATTACGCGGCTCGATATGGTATAATGTGCGCGATCGCGTGGATCTGGAAAGGGTTACCAGGTGAGCGCAGCAGACGAACTGGCACAGGTTGCCGCCGAAGTCAATGCTTGCACGCTCTGCAAGCTGTACAGGGGGGCTACCCGAGGAGTGCCGGGCGAAGGTCCCGCCAATGCCAAGATCATGTTCATCGGTGAGGCGCCTGGCTTTAACGAAGACCGCCAGGGGCGCCCGTTCGTCGGCGCGGCCGGCCAGTTTCTCGAAGAGTTGCTGGCGCTGGCGGGGATGCGCCGCAAGGATGTCTTTATCGCCAACGTCGTCAAGCATCGCCCGCCCAACAATCGCGATCCCGAGCCTGATGAGATCGCGGCGTGCGCCGGCTACCTCGATCGCCAGATCGCGGCGATCGATCCGCGTGTGATTGTGACGCTTGGGCGCTTCTCGATGGCGCGCTGGTTCCCCGGCGAGAAGATCTCGCGCATCCACGGCCAGCCGCGCTGGTCTGGCGGCCGGCTGATCGTGCCGATGATGCATCCCGCCGCCGCGCTGCACCAGGCCCAGAACCGCCCGCTGATCGAGGCCGATTTCCGGCGCCTGCCGGAGATCCTGGCCCAGGCCGAGCGCGAGGCCGCCAAGCAGGCGCCGCCACCGCCGCCGGATGAGCCGGAGATGGAACAGCTGTCGATGTTCTAACCTTGTCGCAAGTCGCGCGTCGCAAGCTGCCGTCTGCGATCTGCGACCTGCAACCTGTGACTTGTATTGATGAAAACATACCGCCTTTCTTCTTCCGGCCGCCGAACGGCGCTTATCCTGCTGGTGGGCGCGCTGATCATCTGGGCCTTTGCACTCTGGACTTTTCGCGCCACGCTCGGCATCAGCTACAACCCGATCGCATTTTGGGGCACGCTCCGTCAGAGCGTCGAGCAAGGCCTGTCGATCAGCCAGATCGTGCCGGCCCTCCTGATGCTCGTGCTGATCGTCGCAACCCCGCTGGTGATCTGGAATATCCTGGAGGAGTGGGGCGCCGCCTACACACCCGCGGAGGATGGGCTGCGCTTTGCTTCGCTCGGAGTCGCGCTGACCTACCCGTGGACGGGGATCAGCTCAGTCCGCCGCGTCGACGCAGATTCGGATGAGCCGGTGGACGAGTTGCTGCTGAACGAGGATTTCACGCCGCAGATTCGCAACCCGGTGCTGCGGTTCCTGCACGCGCAGAGCTATGGGCGCACAAAGCTGCCGCTCTACGCCGGCCTTGAGAATCGCGACGATTTGCTGGAGGAGATCCGCCGGCGCGCGGGGTTGCGCGAGGCGAACGAGGCTTCGCTAGTCACAGAGGTCACAGAGAAACCTGAGAATAGGCAAGCAACTGGATAACCCTTTGTCCGCTCTATGTTCTCTGTGGCTAGACAAGGTTCTCGGTAACTTTACAATCTGGGTGGGGGTGTGGGGGCGGGGCGTAGCCCTGCCCCCACACCCCCACCCCAACCACGGATCGACTGCAGAGCAAAGGCGAGGTTTCCGAAAGCTTGCCTGGGAATAATGTGGTCACAAGGGTCGCCTGAGCGTGGCGGCCCTGAAGATAGAAGATTGGCATATATTAGTGGTCGTGGCGATGTCTCGGGGTAGCTCCGAAGGCGCCGGCCAGCGGGTTCAGGCAGATGTCCTGCTCTCCTGCCGGCGGTTTTTCCGCGCCTATCGGACTCGCGGCGGCCCGTCCAGAAAGGAGCGAAGTACGGGCCTTCCGTCATTCTGACCGGCGACCGACTTCACAACAACCTATGGCAAAAAACAGAATGCGCGTCATCCCACTCGGCGGGGCCGGCGAGGTTGGGCGCAACATGTGGGTACTCGAGTGCGGCGACGAGATCCTGCTGCTTGACTGTGGCGTGATGTTCCCGGAAGCCGAGATGCTGGGTGTCGATCTCGTGCTTCCCGACATCACCTACCTGCGCGAGCAGAAGGAGAAGATCAAGGCGATCCTCCTGACGCACGGGCACGAGGACCACATCGGCGCGCTGCCACACCTGATCGCCGACCTCGGATTCCCGCCTGTCTACGGCACGCCGCTGACGCTCGGGATCGTCTCCGGCAAGCTCAAGGAGCATCGCCTGCTTGACCGCACGACCCTGGTGCGCTTCCAGGCCGGCGATAAGATCGAGATTGCCTCGTTCACGATCGAGCCGTTCCACGTGGCCCACTCGATCCCCGACACGGTCGGCTTCGGGATCACCACGCCGCTCGGCCTGATCGTCTACCTCACCGACTGGAAGTTCGACCATACGCCGGTGGATGGTCGCCCGACCGACACGACCTTTATCGCCGAGCTGGGCCAGCGCGCGCCGCTGGCGCTGATCACCGACTGCGTGCGGGTCGAGTCGAAGGGCTACACGCCGAGCGAGCAGGTGGTCGGCGAGGCGTTCGACAACATCTTCGCGACCGCGCCGGGCCGGATCATCGTCGCGACGTTTGCGTCGAACATCTCGCGCGTCCAGCAGGCGATCGACTCGGCCGAGGCGTATGGCCGCAAAGTCGCGCTGGCGGGCCGCAGCATGGAGAACAACAGCAAGATCGCGCTGGATCTCGGCTACCTGCGCGCCGAGGAGGCCACGCTGATCCGCCCGCACGAGGCGGCGTCCTACCCGGACGACCAGGTCGCGATCGTCTGCACCGGCAGCCAGGGTGAGCCGATGGCCGCCCTGGCGCGTATGGCCAACCGCGATCATCAGCACGTCAAGATCAAGCCGGGCGATACGGTGGTCGTCTCGGCCACGCCGATTCCGGGCAATGAGATCTCGGTCGGGCGCGTGATTAACAACCTGTTCCGGCTGGGCGCCGACGTGATCTACGGCACCGCCGGCGTGCACGTCTCGGGCCACGCGGCTCAGGAAGAGCTGAAGATGATGCTGGCGCTGCTGCGCCCCGAGTTTGTGGTGCCGTTCCACGGCGATTTCCGCCACATGGTGCTGTACCGCAAGCTGGCGCTCGGGATGGGCGGGCTGTTCGATCCGGAGGACATCATCCTGGCCGAGAACGGCTCGATCATGGAGTTCAGCCGCAACTACGGCAAGATCACCGGCAAGGCCCAGGTCGGCTATGTCTACGTTGACGGCACGACTGTCGGCGATGTGGGCAATGTTGTCGTGCGCGACCGGCAGCTGCTGGCGCGCGACGGAATCTTGATGGTGGTGGTCAGCGTCGATCGTACGACCGGCGAGCTGGTGGCCGGGCCGGACGTGGTCTCGCGCGGCTTCGTGTATATGCGCCAGTCCGACGATTTGATCGAGGCGACCAAGACCACTGTTCGCCAGGCGCTCAACGGCCACACCGGCGACGGCCAGACCGAGACCGACAGCGCCTTCATCCACCGCAAGATCAAGGACGTCGTCGGCGAGTTCCTCTACAGCCAGACCAAGCGCCGGCCGATGGTGCTGCCGGTGGTGATGGAAGTGTAGCTCTCAGCATCTGAAAGGGGAGGGGAAGCCCCTCCCGCCTTATCTGAATGCTGGCAGCTACTCGGCCGTCCGCGACGATCGAATCGTCATTCCCCCGTTCGTCCCCGCCGGCGGTGGCTCGGCCGCCTCGATGCGCAGCCGCTCGAACAGCTTCTCGCGCAGATCGTGCAGCCGATCCTGGTAGGCCTGCGCGTGGATCGACTCGGTCCACATGATCAGCGCATCCTCGGCGTTGTCGGTGTAGTAGCGCGGGCGCGTGCCGGCTGCCTTGAAGCCGTACTTGAGGTAGAGCTGCTGGGCGACGACGTTGCTGAGGCGCACCTCCAGCGTCAGCATATCGGCGTTGAGGGCCAGGGCCTGGTCGATCAGCCCGTTGAGCGCCAGCTCCCCGATGCCGAGGCCGCGATACTCCGGCGCGACGGCGATTGTGGTGATATGCCCCTCGTCCACACTCAGCCACAGCCCGCCGTAGCCCACGATCGGGTAGGGGCTGGGCGGCGATGTGGTCGAGCCTCCGAAGAGCGAGGGCAGCAAGCTCGCCAGCAGGCTGCGACGGGCCGCCTGGCCGTCGTGGCGCGGCGGCGGCGGGGTCGTCGAGGCGCGTGCGACAATATAGCGGCTGTTGGAGGGGTGGCGCAGCTCGTGCCGGTACGTGTTCGCCGACCATGTCGTCGTAAAGCTGCGCCGCTCGATCTCCTGGACCCGCTCGATATCGCTCTCGGACATTGGCTCGATGAAGTAGTACACCGTGCGCCTCGCAGTTACCGTCTATCCCTGTGATGAACCGCGAAATACGGGGCGCGCGATACGCGTCGCGCGTCGCGCATCGCGTGTCACTTTTTGATATCCTCGAGCGCCGTGGCCGCCTTCGCCTGGAGGAACTCGGTGTACTTGCCGTCCTTGCCGAAGTTGCCGCCGCTCTTGAAGTCGCCGGTGACTTCGACCAGCCCCCAGACGAAGCTGTTGTTTGGGCCCAGGTGCAGCTTGGGCGAGACGTCGGGCGGGAAGCCCTCCATCCAGATCGTCTTGCCGACCGGCTGCGGGCTGCTGCCGTCTTTTTCGGTTGAGATGCCCTCGGCGAGCACAAAGATTACGCCATTCCAGAAGTAGTATCCCTGCGTGGTGATGGTCTGGCCGTTATACTTGGCCGGATCTTTCATTAGCTCGAGCAGTGCGATCTTGCCCTCGCCGAGCGGCCTGTCCTGGACTCGAACTTCGGTGCGCTGGACGCGCTCGATCGAATCGGCCGAGGCCACCCGGATCTGATACTTATACTGGCCGCCCGGTCCGTAGCCGCCGGCTGCCTCGAACTGCCCGCTGATGCGCACCAGCCCGTAAGTTGCGTCGCCGGGCTGGTGCAGCGCGCTCCGGGCCGAATCGGGAAAGCCGTCGAGCCAGATCGATTCGCCGTTTGGCCGCGCGTCGAGCCCATTATCCAGCGTGCTGATCACCGGCGCCAGCACCGAGATCGGCGGGTCGCCGCCACGGTTGAGGTAGAATCCGTCGACCGTCACCTGCTTGCCGTTATATTCCTGCGCGCGGTCGAGCAGCGCCGGCACCGAGAGCTCGCCCGCCTGGCCGCACGCCGACAGCGCCAGGGCCCCGGCAAGCACAGCGGCCAACAGCAGCGCGCGCATCATGATCCGATGTCTCATCGTGGAATCCTCGCATTGAGTCGCGGGTCATCGCCGTCGCATTATAGAAGCCGCGGCACATGTTGTCAACGCCGGGCGTCGGGGGGGGGTATGGGGGCGGGGCGCAGCCCCGCCCCCATACCCCACCCCCGCCCAGATTGTATAGTGACCGAGACCCGTGTCTAAGGGTGTAATCCATATGTCATCCTCGACCCCCGCTGCGTATTGACCCGGCGCTACCGCTCTGCATATAATCTACGTAGGAGGAAGACTATGAGTGCGTTATTCGTCGCATTAGGCATCATGGTGCTCGCGCTGCTGGCGCTACTGCTCTGGTTCGTGCCCCATCTGCTCCAGCAGCAGGCGACGCGTGTCGCCGGAGAGACCGCGCAGCTTCGTGAGATGCTGCTCGACCTGCTGAGCGAGCAGGAGGCCGTCACGATGCGCCAGACGCAGCTCAGCTCCTCGTTTGCCCATCTCCAGGATCAGCTGACCGAAATTGCGCAGGATGCGCATCACTCGCGCTCGCTCGACCAGCAGTCCTCGCTCGTGGCCGAGAGCGGCATCCAGCAGCTGGAGGTCCGGCTGGGTGAGCTACAGAGCCAGATCAAGGCGTGGGCGGATGGGCGGCAGCAGGGCGCGCGATCCCGCTCGGCGCAGGATAACGAGTCCTGGGCCAACCTGATGGGTCTGCTGGCCTCGATCCAGGAGCGCGTGGGCGTGCTCTCACAGGATCGGGCAAGCGCGATCGCGGGCCTGCAGGCTGGTGCGCTGCTCGAAGAGCTCGAGCAGGAGATGCAGAATCTGCGCAATATCTCGGCAGAGATCGAAATGCTGCAGTGGCGCCTGCGCCGATCGCTCAGCGAGCGCGAATCGAACCTCTCGATCTTGCGCACGCGGACCAGCGGCGGAGCATGAGCTGCGCTGTCCCTTACTACAAGCTAACGGACGACGGGAGACGATAGAGCGATGGTGGTCGTTCCTCCGTTGTAAAGCAAAGTGAGTATTTCCGAAACCGTATCCCGGCATGAGACAAAAGTCCTGAATTGTAGGCCGATCCATATCCAACTTCCAAGCCTTGGCGGTTCTATGGTATAGTACAAGCGTAATCCCTCACGACACTTCCGGTTGCCCGAACTGCCACCAACACAGACGGACACTCCAATGAGTATCATGGTCGTCGATCAGCAGGTGGTCCACTACGAGGTCTTCGGACACGGTCGGCCAGTGCTGTTTCTGCATGGCTGGCTCGGCAGCTGGCGCTACTGGTTCCCGACGATCGAGCGGGTTGCGGAGCATTTCCGGACATACTCCTTCGACTTCTGGGGCTTCGGCGATACGAATCGCCACTCTACGCAGGAGAGCATTCAGAGCTACTCCGATCAGGTCATCCGCTTCCTGGACGAGCTGGGGATCGACCGGGTCCTGCTGGTCGGGCACTCGATGGGCGGTATGGTCGCGCTGAAGACCGCGATCAACAACCCCAAGCGCATCAGCCGGGTGGTAGCCGTGGGCGCGCCGATCGTCGGCGACTCGCTCTCGTGGCTGCTCAAGCTCACCGACCGGCCGGTGATGGCCGACGCCTTCGCGCGCATGCCCTGGCTGCGGCGCCGCATGTTTCGCATGTTCCTCGGCGAAACAAACGATCCCGCGGTTCACGAGATCCTCGACGACAGCGTGAAATCCAGCTCCACGACGCTGCGCCGCTCGGTCGGCTCGATGTGGCGCACCGACCTGCGGCCCGAGCTGCCGCGCCTGACTATCCCCGCGCTGATCGTCCACGGCGGTCGCGACGAGATCGTCAATCCGAATCAGGCTGATCTGTTCGACGACATTCCCAGCGCCGAGGTCGTCGTGATGCCGGAGAGCCGGCACTTTCCATTCCTCGACGAGGCCGATCTCTTCAACGATACCCTGCTGCGCTTCCTCCAGCAAGATGCTCCGCGTACGATGCCGCGCGTTCGGACGCGCCAGAGCAGCCGCAGCGTCGTCGGCTAACGGTCTACCATAGGGGATTTTGATCGGAGGTGTGTCAGGGGAGGGCAAGCCCTCCCCTGACACACCTCCGATCAAAACAGCGTGGCCACCCGCGGATCTTCGCTCTGCGAATCGAAATACGGCCGGTGCTTGACGCTGGCCCGTCGCGCCGCTATAATATCCCTACCCCCCCGGGAAGGGGGAAGTGAGGAATGCGATGGAAAACAAGCAACAGCTGATCAACCGGCTCAAGTCAGTCGAAGGTCACGTCCGGGGTATTCAGCGGATGGTCGAAGACGACGAGTACTGCGTCGACATCATCAAGCAGACTCTGGCGGTGCAGCGCGCGCTCGAAAAATTCAACAGCATTATCCTGGAACGCCACCTGCAGGGCTGCGTGACCACCGCTATTCGCAGCGACGATGCGGGCGAGCGCGAGCGCGGGCGGGGCGCAGCCCCGCCCCAACCCCCACCCCCCCACGGATCGACTGTAAAGCAACGTCGAGATTTGCGAAACCTTGCCTAATAGTGAATATCGACCTGCGTGCCGATGTCGGCCCACTCGTAGAGCCACTGGGCGTCGTCGATATTCAGGTTGATACAGCCGTGCGACAGGCGGAAACCGGTGCCCCACTGGTCGTGCCAGTAGGTGCCGTGCAGCGCGACTCCGCCGACCACGTACTGCACCCACGGAATGTCAGGCACGTTCCACGTCTCGCCGCCGGCCGAGCCAACCATCGTCTCGATCGGATATTTGCTGTAGATCGCGTACGCGCCGGTCGGCGTATTGAAGCCGTCTTTGCCGGTAGCGACCGGCGCGTGGTAGACTTGCGTGTCGCCCTCATAGGCGGTCAGCTGCTGGGCCGATAGGTCGACATCGATCCGGCGCTGCCAGATCGCCGGCGACCAGTCCGGCGCTCCGGCGAGCTGCGAGCTATTTCCAAATGCGTAGCCCTTGCGCTGTGCCGCCTGGCGCCCGAGGTCGGAGAGCTGGACTTCGTGAAGCGCCGCGAGCTGAACGCCCAGCGACTGCTCCTCCTGCTGGTAGAAGCCGTCCAGCTCCTCAGGGTGATACTCGAACCGCGCGCGCTCGAAATACTGCGTGATGCGGTTCTGCCCGTCGATCGGGCTGACCTCCTCGAACGGCTCGCTGATCGGGTAGCCAAAGATCGGCAGGCCGCCGTGCTTGAGCCAGAACTTCAAGAACTTGTCGCTGAGGGTGTGCTGCGTCTCGGGAAAAAACTGCGTTCCGGCGTCGGGCGAGCCGTTGGGAAACGACCGGTCGGCCGTCAGATCGCGCCCAAGCAGGGAGAGCTGGACCTGGTCGCCCTTGCCGAGCTCCTCGGGATGGTACTCGAACCGCGCGCGCTCAAAGTACTGCACGATCCGGCCGTTCTCGACGATTTCCTCGCTGATCGGGTAGCCGAAGATCAACACGCCGCCGTGCTCGCGCCAGAACGTCAGGAAGCCGGCGCGATCGCTGAGATGGTGGTTCGACTGCGCGAAGAACAGGCTCTGCACCATCGGCAGCGAGCCTGTCGAGGTGGCGCCCAGGCGCCGGGCGAGATCGGCGCGCTGCTGCGCTTCGGCCTGCTGCGCCGCCGCGACGCGCACCTGGGCCTCCCGGCGCGTCATGGGCGCGACGAAATCGGCGACCGACGGATCGTGCCACGCGGCCGTCGAGCGCGGCAGCATGACGGTGAAGGCTAGCAGACCAGCGACGGCGAGCGGCACAAATGCGAGGCGGCGCGCAACATTCATAGTGAACCTCTAGACAGATCAGCAGTCTCGGGCACGCGATTTACAGTAGCACTTATTATATGCACAATTTGTTATTCTGGCTATACCCCAAATTGCCTTTTGCAGGTAGACAGAACGTAGTAAAACACATGTTCCAGATACCAGAATATAGTAAAATGTTTTTTAGACAAGGTTTCGGAGACGCGTCTTTGCTTTACAGGCGATCGGTGGTAGGGGTGGGGCTGCGCCCCGCCCCTACCACCCACCCCCA
>WNGB01011445.1_pt1 | contig 12149 bp, 12 predicted proteins | sample 5400681 | NCBI WGS metagenome assembly WNGB01 (sample SAMN13153367, study PRJNA577476) | soil metagenome | isolation source: 115 cm soil or saprolite under grassland replicate 2 | place: USA:California | collected 2016-06-15 | reverse complement strand
GCGTGTTCAACGCCTCTCCGACGGGGTTTCCCGGATCCATGCCTGCTCCCCAGGAGCCGGCGAAGATCTCGTAGGTCCGCCGGCCGAACAGGAACGCGTCGGCGCGCTGGAAAGCCTGGCCGATGAACGTCGAGGCCTCGTCGTCGAGCAGCGGCGGGGCCCATCCGAAGCGCTCGAATCCGACACTGCCGTCCTCGTCCGGCGCGCCTGGTCCGCTCCGGGTCCCTGCATCAATCCGTCGATGTCCCTGCGTCACTCCGTCGAGGGAGACGTTCGTGATAGTCGTCAATTTCATGATCGCGGTTCCCTCTCGTTGATGGCGCCCCTCGAGGGCGGCCCCTCACCGGTGCTACGAACACCTCAGCCCCGATCCGACACCGCCTCCCGAATTTCTTCCAAGAACCTCCTCGTACGCCGGCTGTAAGCGATCCGACAGCGCGACCGTTCCGGGGCGACTGCGCCCCACTTCCTCATGCGCGCCCAGCGCGGACGAGCTCTGCGACCAGACCGATCGCGAAGACCCTGACTCGTCGTCCGCACCTGCCGCGATCCGCGCGCGTGGTTGGCCTCATGCCTTCTTCGACGTAGATGTTGATCCAAAGCGGAACTCGACTACGTCGCCGTCGGCCATGACGTAGTCCTTGCCCTCCATGCGGACCTTACCGGCCGCCTTCGCCGCGGCCATCGAGCCGGCGGCCACCAGGTCGTCGTACGAGACGATCTCGGCCTTGATGAAGCCGCGCTGGAAGTCGGTGTGGATGACCCCGGCCGCCTCCGGCGCCGTGGCGCCGCGAGGGATGGTCCAGGCGCGGGCCTCCTTCGGGCCGGCGGTGAGGTACGTCTGCAGGCCGAGGGTCTCGAAGCCGACCCGGGCGAGGACGTCGAGGCCGGGCTCCTCGACGCCCATCTCGGCGAGCATCTCGCGGGCCTCGTCCTCATCGTCCAGCTCGACCAGCTCGGACTCGAACTTGGCGTCCAGGAAGATCGCCTCGGCCGGCGCTACCAGCGAACGCATCCGCTCCAGCAGCTCGGTGTCGGACAGCTCGTCGTGGTCGCAGTTGAAGACGTACAGGTAGGGCTTCGCGGTCATCAGCATCAGCTCGCGGATCAGCGACCGCTCGATCGAGGTCGCGATGACCGGAGTGCCGGCCTCGAGCGCCTTCTGCGCCTCGCGGACGGCCTCGAGTGTGGCCGCGCTCTCCTTCTTGAGCCGGGCCTCCTTCTCCAGCCGGGGCAGCGCCTTCTCGACGGTCTGCAGGTCGGCCAGGATCAGCTCGGTCTGGATCGTGGAGATGTCGTCGGCCGGCGAGACCTTGCCGTCGACATGCGTGACGTCGTCGTCGCGGAACACCCGGGTCACCTGGCAGATCGCGTCCGACTCGCGGATGTGCGACAGGAACTTGTTGCCCAGGCCCTCGCCCTCGGACGCGCCGCGGACGATGCCGGCGATGTCGACGAACTGCACGGTCGCCGGCAGCTGCCGCTGGGAGCCGAAGATCTCGGCGAGCTTGGCCAGCCGCGGGTCCGGTACGCCGACCACCCCGACGTTCGGCTCGATCGTCGCGAACGGGTAGTTCGCCGCGAGCACGTCGTTCTTGGTCAGGGCGTTGAACAAGGTCGACTTGCCAGCGTTCGGCAGGCCGACGATTCCGATGGTGAGTGCCACGGGCGTCAAGGGTACGTGGCGCTCACCATCGCCGACGAATCAGCCGAAGAACGCGGTCAGCTCCGCGAGCACGGCGTCCGGGTTCTCCTCGGCCAGGAAGTGCCCGGTGCCGGGAACCTTGTGCACCCGCACGTCCGTGCCCTGCCCGGCCCAGACGTACCGCATGAAGTCGTAGCTGAACTCCGAGGCCAGCCCGAGCATCGGCACCGAGATCTTCGGGTACGACGCCTCGCGGTCGGTCATCACCTGCGGCTCGGCGCCCAGCCAGCGCGCCACCTCCCACCGCCGGTAGATGTCGAACACCCGGTCGCCGTCGGACTCGGCCCACTCCCGCACGACCAGCCGCTCGGTCTCGAAGATCACCCGCCCCATAGGGCACATCGTCGTACAAGCAGGAAGCCGTCGCCACCGGCGTCAGCGCTCCAGCACCTCCTGCGCTGCGCGCTTGCCGGCCCGCACCGCGCCGTCCATGAAGCCCGCCCAGTACGTCGAGGTCTCGGTCCCGGCCCAGTGCACCCGCCCGAACGGCGTGCGGATCTGCGACCCGAAGGCCGTGATGGTGCCGGTGCCGCAGGACGCGATCGGCGACCCTTGGGTCCAGCGCTCGTGTGTCCAGTCCTGCTCGACGTAGTCGATCGGCGTCAGCGCCTGCGGCCCGAACAGCCGGGCGAACCCGGCCAGCACGGCCGCCCGCCGCTGGTCGAGGGTCTGCGTCCCGTAGGTGCGCCACGTCGATCCGCCGACGAAGGCCAGCAGCACCCCGACGCTCGCGTCCGGCGGGCTGTTGTCGAAGCTGGCCCGGACCGCGCCGCTGTCCGCGAGGCCGCTGCCTGACAGGCCCGCGGCCCGCCAGAACGGTGTCGCGTAGACCGCGTCGCACTTCATCAGCGTGCCCATCGCCATCCGCTGCATGAGCTGCGCCCGCAGTGGCGGCAGCAGCGGGTCCCAGTCGATCGCGCCCACCAGCGGCGGCGGGGCGGCGACGATCACGTGCGCGGCGGATACCGCCCCGCGGTCGCTGTGCACGACCACGCCGTCCGCGGTCTGGCTGATCCTCCGGACCGGCGCGGCCAGCGCGACCATGTCGCCCAGCTGGGCCGCCAGCCGCAGCGGGACCTGCTGGGACCCGCCGACGAACCGCGAGTCCTGCGCGCCGTCCGCGGTACCCGAGGACCGCTCGAAGGTGCCGGGGTTGGTCTCGTTGCCGGCCGTCGCGATGTACCAGAGGAAGAACAGCAGCGACAGTTCGCGCGCGTCGGTGCCGAAGCTCGGCTGGAGGTAGCAGAGCAGGAGGTTCGCGGTCGCCGGGTTCACCGTGTTCGCGTGCACCCAGTCGTGCAGCGAGGTCGCGTCCCACTCGGCCGCCTTCGGCGCGGTCCACGGCGCGTCCACCGGCACGTCCCGCGACATCTGGTCGATCAGCGTCTGCAGCAGCGCGGCGTCGGGGAGAATGGTCGGGTCCGGCGGGATGGTGCCGGTGTACTTGAGTGTCACGAGACCGGACGAGTAGACGTTCTGGCCGTCGACGTACTCCTTGAACGTCTGCACCCCCAGCTCGGACGCAAGGGCCAGGATGTGGTCCTGGGTCGGACCGACGAACGCGCCGCCGCGCTCGATCACGGCCCCGTTCGCGAGGGTGTGGTTGAACACCCGCCCGCCGACCCGGTCGCGGGCCTCGAGCAGCAGCACCGACCGACCCGCGCGGGCCACCTCACGGGCGGCGACCAGGCCGGAGACACCCGCGCCGACGACCACCACGTCGACGGCCTTCGGCAGCGTTCCGGTCCGCCCGGTCGCGGCCCGCGCGCCCGGCGACCCGACCGTGAGCATCGCGCCGCCTGCCGCGATCCCGCCGAGGACGGAGCGCCTTCCGAGTGCGTTCATCACCGCGTTCCCTTCGTGGCGACCGCGGCCGCGATCCGGCGCGCGTCGATGGCGATCTCGCGGAACATCCCGCTGGGCGGGTTCGTGTAGCCGATGAAGTACAGACCCGGCGCCGCGCCGAGCGTGCGACCGCCGTGCGTACGCGGCACACCGGCGGCGTCCAGCACGCCGAGGTGCCCGACGAGCGGTTCCAGCCCGCGCTGGTAGCCGGCGGCGACGATCACCGCGTCCGGCTGGATCGCGGACCCGTCGGCCAGCCGCACCGACGCGCCGTCCAGCGCGGTGACCGCGGCGACCGGCTCGACCTTGCGAGTGCGGATCGCGTCGACCAGACCGACGTCGAGCACTGGGATCTCGCCGCGCCGGGCCCGGGTGTAGAGCCCCTTGCCCGGGTCCGGCAGCCCGTACTCGCGCAGGTCCGGCACGCTCAGCTTGCGCACCGGTTCCGCCAGCAGGTCCGCGACCGCCGTCGGCACCCGTCGTACCAGGACACCGGTGAGCTGGGCCGGGATCCCCATCGGGGCGCGCGGCAGGATGTACGGCGGCCGGCGCACCGCCAGCCGCACCCGGCGCGCGCCGTGCTCGGTCAGGTCGACCGCGATCTCCGCCCCCGTATTGCCCGGCCCGACGACCAGCACGTCCTTGCCCCGGTACGGCGATCCGTTGCGGTAGCTCTTCGCGTGCAGCAGTTCCCCGGTGAACCTGCCCGGCCAGTCGGGCAGCATCGGCGTGTGGTTGTACCCGGTCGCCACCACGACCGCTCCGGCGTCCACGTCACCCTGCGCCGACCGCACGAACCACTCGTTGCCGTCACGCTCGACCCGGTCCGCGGTGACGCCGGTGCGGATGTCGAGCCGGTGGTGCCGGGCGTACGACTCCAGGTAGCGGACCACGCCGTCGCGCGACACCCAGCGCCCCTCGCGGCGCGGAATCCGGTAGCCGGGCAGGTGCGACAGCCACCGCACCGTGTGCAGGTGCAGCCGGTCGTAGTGCGTGCGCCAGCTCGCCGCCAGGTCGTCGGCCCGCTCGATCACGGTGGCCTTGACGCCCTGCCGGCCGAGCATCGCCGCCGTCGCCAGCCCGGCCGGTCCGGCGCCGATCACCGCCACCTCGAGAGCCATCCCGAAACCTCCCCAAAATATGAATATGAGTCAGATTTGGATCTTTATACAATGCGGGTATGGGTTCCGCAAGGGATGACAGCCGGTCGGCGACGACCCGGCGGGCGCCGACCCAGCGCCGCAGCCGGGAGAGGGTCGAGCGGATCTTCGACGCGGCCGAGCGGATCATCGTCGAGGAGGGCGTGGACGCCCTGACCACGCGCACCTGCGCGGCGCGCGCGGGCATGCCGGTGGCGTCGCTCTACCAGTACTTCGCGGACCGGGACGAGATCGTGCTGTCGCTCGTGCAGCGCGACATCGCCGAGATGGACGCCGCCGTGACCGAGGCGCTGGCCGGCCTCGAGGTGCTGTCCGTCCGGTCGATCGTGGAGACCACGATGCGCGCGTTCGTCGAGGTGTACCACCGGCGGCCGGCGTTCGCGGTGGTCTGGTGGCGCGGCCGCACCAGCCAGGCCGTGCACGACTTCGGCCGCGAGCACAACCGGCAGACCGCCAAGGCCGTGTACGACGTCGCGATGGCCGCCGGGCTGATCCGGCCGGACACCGAGCTGCTGATCGCGGAGCTCGCCGTCGAGGTCGGCGACAGGGTCTTCCAGCTCGCCTTCGAGCACGACCTGCGTGGCGACGAGCGGTTGATTGCCGAGGGCATCGAACTCGTGTCGGCGTACATCGAGAGGTTCGCCACCCCCGCCGGCCGCACCGGAGTCCGCCCGCCGGCCTGATCGCCACTGTGATCCACCCGAAACACGGATCGGCCAACTCCTCCCCCGGTGCGGGCGTCAACGTCTCGACAACACCGAGACACGGGGAAAGCCGCCATGACACGCAGGATCGGCACGATCGTCGCCTTCACGCTCGTCGCGGGAGTCGCGCTCGGCGCGATGCTCGCGGCCCGCACACGGATGGAGGCCGAGGCCGCACCGAAGCCGGGGACCGTCCGCCCCGCCGCCACACCGAGCGCTGTTCCGAGCGCGGTTCCGAGCGCCGTGCCGAGCGCGGTTCCAAGCACCGCGCCCAGTACCGCGCCGAGTACCACGCCGAGTACCACGCCGAGCTCGGCGCCGACCGAGTGGCCGACGCAGGAACCGGTCGAGCGGCCGACCGACGAGCCGACCGCCCCGGCGGGCAAGGTGGTGTACCTGACCTTCGACGACGGCCCCGACCCGCGCTGGACGCCCCAGGTCCTGGACCTGCTGGAGCAGCACAACGCCAAGGCCACGTTCTTCGTGCTCGCCGAGAACGCCGGCCGCAACCCCGACCTGGTACGACGTGCCCGCGGGGCCGGACACGCCATCGGCAACCACTCGGTGTCGCACAAGAACCTGACGAAGCTGTCCGCGGCGCGGCTGCACGCCGAGGTCGCCGGCGGGGTAGCGTCCCGCTGCTTCCGGCCGCCGTACGGCGCGACCAACGCCAAGGTGCGCGCCGAGATCAAGCGCGACGGGATGAAGCAGGTGCTCTGGGACGTCGACCCCGACGACTGGCAGCGGCCCGGCGCGGCGACGATCGCGAGCCGGATCCTGACGGCCGTGCACAGCGGCGACGTGGTGCTCATGCACGACGGCGGCGGCAACCGCAGCCAGTCCGTCACCGCGCTGTCGCGGGTGCTGTCCGTCCTCGAGGCCCGCGGCTACACCTTCGCCGCCCTGCCCTGCTGAGCTCCGTTGCCCAGGGCAATCGCTTCGGGGCGGTCGCGCGGCCTGCCGGGTTTTGTCGGTGGTGGCTGTCAGTGTCGGGGCATGGACGGTACGGCGTTGGTGGCGCTGGTCACCGGGCTGGCCCTGGGAGCCCTGCTGGGCGTGCTCTGGGCGCGCGGGCGCGGCGCGTCCGAGCTGGCGCGGGCCACGGCCGAGCGGGACGCGGCGCAGGACCGGGTGGTCGAGCTGAGCGGGCGGCGCGACGAGCTCACTGGGCCGGCGGTGGTGAAGGAGAGCCTGGACCGGCTGCACGAGCAGCTGCGCGCGCTGGAGCGGAACGGCGCGGCCTGGCAGAGCCAGCTGCGGCAGCAGGTCGACGACGTTCGGCTCAGTGGCGAGGCGCTGCGCCGGGAGACGGCAGCGCTGTCGACCGCGCTGCGCAAGCCGCAGGTGCGCGGCCGCTGGGGTGAGCTGCACCTGCGCCGTACGGTCGAGCTGGCCGGGATGGTGAAGCACTGCGACTTCACCGAGCAGACCACGACGGTGGCCGAGGACGGCGTGCTGCGACCCGACCTTGTGGTGAAACTTGCCGAGGGCAAGCACCTGGTCGTGGACTCGAAGGTGCCGCTGGCCGCGTTCCTGGAGGCCGCCGAGACCGACGACGAGGAGTACCGCACTGCACGGCTGCGGGCGCACGCGCGCCAGCTCCGCACGCACGTCGACCAGCTCGCCGCGAAGGCGTACTGGGCACGGCTGGAGTCGACGCCGGAGTTCGTGGTGCTGTTCGTGCCCGGTGAGTCGTTCCTGTCTGCCGCCCTCGACGTCGAGCCCTCGCTGCTGGAGTACGCCGCCGAGCGCAAGGTGGTGCTCGCGACCCCGACCACGCTGATCGCCACCCTGCGCGCCGCGGCCTACGCGTGGAACCAGTCGGCGCTCACCAACTCGGCCCGCGAGGTGTTCGAGCTCGGCCGCGAGCTGTACGACCGGCTCGGCACCATGGGCGACCACCTCGGCCGGATGGGCCGGTCCCTGACGTCGGCGGTGGACGCCTACAACCGCACCGTCGGCTCATTCGAGAGCCGCGTGTTCACGACCGCGCGGCGGCTCCGCGACCTGCACGTCACCCAGTCCGAGCTCGCCGCCATGGAGGCGATCGAAGCCTCCGTCCGCCCCCTCACCGCCCCCGAGCTCCTGGCCGCCGACGAGACCCCCGACACCCGGCGCTGGTCGGCCGGCTGACCGGGCGGTCTTGACGTGGTCGATGGTTAGTGAGAACTTACCGTTCGTGGGGACTTACCAAGCCACGCAGCACGACCGGGTGCTGGACGCACTCGGTGATCCGACCCGGCGCGCGATCGTCGCCGCGCTGCGCCGTGGGCCGTGCTCGGTCGCCGGGCTGACCGCCCACGTGCCGGTCAGCCGGCCGGCGATCTCGCAGCACCTCAAGGTGCTCGGCGCGGCCGGCCTGGTCGACCACGAGGCCCGTGGCACCCGGCACATCTACCGGATCGAGCGAGACGGTTTCGCCCCGCTGCGCGAGTGGCTCGACCAGTTCTGGGGCGACGCACTCGACGCCTACGCGGATCACGTCCGCCGCACCGAAGCCGATCGGAGGCAACCATGACAACCGGCCACACGACCCGGATCGCGCCCGTGGTGAAGCGCGTCGTCGTACCGGTCCCGCCCGAGCGGGCGTTCCACGTGTTCACCGTCGACATCGACGAGTGGTGGCCGCTGGCGACGCACTCGGTCGGCCTGGATCTCGCCCGGCACCTGACGTTCGAACTGTCGCTCGGCGGCCGGATCACCGAGCACGGCGACGACGGCCCGATCAGCGAGTGGGGCACCATCACCGAGTGGGATCCGCCACACGTCGTGGCCTTCACCTGGCACCCCGGGTGGCCGCCGGACCAGGCCACCAGCGTCGCCGTCCGGTTCACCGCCGTCGCCGGCGGCACCGAGGTCGAGCTGACGCACAGCGACTGGCACCGCCGTCCGGACGGCGCGGAGGCCCGGGGTCGCTACGACTCCGGCTGGCCTTACACGCTCGAGCAGTTCGCCGCGGCCGCCGCCTGACCGGCGCGGCATCCGGAGGCCATCGCGCCGACGACCTCCGGATGCGGTCGACCTCGACCGGTCAGTTCGCGACGGTGAAACGCTGCCGGCGGTGGGCCGCGCGCTCTAGCTCGTCGATCAGGGCGACCGCGAAGTCCTCGGCAGAGATCGCGTCGCCGGCCGGCGAGTCGAGCTCGGTGCGGTAGGAGCCGGTCCGCTCCCCCGGCGCGATCACGGGCGCAGGCGACAGGAAGGTCCAGTCGACGCCGTCGCCGAGGCCGCGGACGTAGTCGAGGGCCTTCGCCGCGGTCAGCGCCTCGGCCTTGTACGCCTCCGGGAAGGCGGGGCTGTCGACCAGGCGCACGCCGTCCACGAGCAGGCTGCCGGCGCCGCCGATGACGAGGAGCCGGGCGTCTCCGGCGGTCTCGGCCAGCACCTGCAGCGCGTCCAGGTACTCCCGGTGGTCGCCGCCGGTGCGGCTCGGGCCGATCGCCGACACCACGACGTCGGCGTCCGCCGCGACCTGCTTCGCGGACGCGGCGTCACCGGCATCGCCCGCGACGGCCACGGCGCCTTCGGGCAGCGCTCCGCCCGAGCGAGTGACACCGGTCACGTGGTGACCCCTGCTTACCGCCTCGGCCGCCACCCGGCTGCCGATCATCCCGCTCGCGCCGTAGATCGCGATCTTCATCTTCCGCTCCTCGAAATCCTGTGGACATTGACGCGAGCGACAGTAACCAGTGGTTATCGGCTACTTCAACGTGCTATAAGTACCTTGTGGTTACCAAGAAGGCGCGTCGCGGCAACGTGTTCGATCCGGACTGCCCGACCCGGCTCGTGCTGGATCGGATCGGCGACAAGTGGACGGTGCTCGTGGTCGAGCTGCTGCGCGACGGGCCGATGCGGTTCACCGCGCTCCGGGCCGGCATCGGCGGCGTCGCGCCGAAGGTGCTCACCCAGACACTGCGCCGGCTGGAGCGTGACGGCATCCTGACCCGGACGATCTACCCCGAGGTGCCGCCGCGGGTCGACTACGAGCTGACCTCGCTCGGGCGCTCCCTGATCTCCCCGATCAACGCGATCACCGACTGGGCCGAGACCCACGTCTCCGCGATCACCGCCGCCCGCGAACGCTTCGACGCCCTCTCCTGAGCCGCCCCCGCACGCCAAGAACCTCGCCGAGTCGTGGATTTCCTCGCCCGGAAAGCGTTTTCCGGCGACCGAAATCCACGACTCGGCGAGGAGTTTTGGCGTGCGGGGAGGTGGTGGCGGTGGGGTCAGGAGCGGATCGGTGAGTGGTCGGAGACGCCGGTGGTCTCCAGGCCCTTCAGCTTGAGGTCGGCGCGGAGCTCGCGCGGCAGCGAGAAGATCAGGCTCTCCTCGGCGGTCGTGACCTCCTGCACCTCGGCGTACCCGCGCTCGGCCAGCCACGTCAGCACGTCGCGGACCAGCACCTCCGGCACGCTCGCGCCGCTGGTCACGCCGACGGAGGTGACGTCCTCCAGCCAGGCCTCGTCGATCTCGTCCGCGAAGTCCACCAGGTAGCCGGCCTTCGCGCCGTGCTCGACCGCGACCTCGACCAGCCGGACCGAGTTCGACGAGTTGCGGGAGCCGACGACGATCATCAGGTCCGCCTCCGGCGCGAGCTTCTTCACCGCCGCCTGACGGTTCTGGGTGGCGTAGCAGATGTCGTCGCTCGGCGGGTCCTGCAGCTTCGGGAACCGCTCGCGCAGGCGTCGTACCGTCTCCATCGTCTCGTCCACGGACAGCGTGGTCTGGGACAGCCAGACGACCTTGTCCGGGTCGCGGACCTGGACGTCGTCGACGTGGTCCGGGCCGTCCACGATCACGATGTGCTCCGGCGCCTCGCCGCTGGTGCCGACGACCTCCTCGTGACCCTCGTGGCCGATCAGCAGGATGTCGTGGTCGGACGCCGCGAACCGGCGCGCCTCGATGTGCACCTTGGTCACCAGCGGGCAGGTGGCGTCGATCGTCTTCAGCTGCCGCTGCGCGGCCTCCTCGTGCACCACCGGCGCGACCCCGTGCGCGGAGAAGATCACCGTGGCGCCCTCGGGCACCTCGTCGGTCTCCTCGACGAACACCGCGCCGCGCCGCTCCAGGGTCTGCACGACGTGCTTGTTGTGCACGATCTCCTTGCGCACGTACACCGGCGGGCCGTACAGGTCTAGCGCCTTCTCCACGGTGACCACGGCCCGGTCCACGCCCGCGCAGTAGCCGCGCGGCGCGGCGAGCAGCACGCGCTTGGTCGTCGTACCCACTGAGGAAGTCACGGCCCCCATCGTACGTGCGGGCACAGCGGCGGCCCCGGGCCCACTGTGGGTCCGGGGCCGCCGCCGCGCGGTTACGGCGTGTGGACCGAGCCGTAGGGCACGACCTTGACCGTCCGGTGCCCAGGCCGGCCGCCGAGGACGACCGCGCGCAGTGACACGTTGTTCGCGGTGGTCGCCTCGTACAGCCGCTTCGCGGGGTTCGCGACGACCTGGATGTAGTACGTCCCGTTCGGCAGCCTGGTCACGTCGAACGACTGGCCGGGCAGAGCCTGGACGTAGGTGTCACCCGAGCCGACATCGAGCACCTCGCGCACCGACAGCGAGGACTCGCCGCCGCACGCGGTGTGCAGGTCGGTGTTCGGCGGGTGCCAGTTCGCGTTCTTCACGGTGAAGTCGATCGCGTCCGTCGCGGCCAGGCAGAACGCCTCCTTCTGGCTGCGCATCACCTGCGTCTTGTTCGCGTTCAGCAGCCGGTAGCTGGCGAAGTCGGTGAAGTGCCAGTGCGTGTGGCCCTCGCGCGGGTCCCACTCGAGGGTTCCGGTGGGCGCGTAGCCGACCTGCTTGCCGGTGCTGTCGTAGAAGTACTGGTACGCGTCCATCAGCCGCTGGCCGGACCGGCGGAAACCGTCCAGCACCAGCGGGGACGGACCGGCGTTCCAGACGTCCGCGGAGAAGTGCAGGTAGTCCCTGACTGCGGCGTGCGCGTCGGCGTCGCCGTGGTCGATGCCGATCTCCCAGGCCGGCAACGGGCGCAGATCGGGCTTCGGGCCGTCCGGCACCCGCGGCGTCCCGGTCGGCCGTGCCCCCGGCTGCAAGCCGGTGAGACCGGCGCGGCGGAAGGCCTTGTCGTGGCCGCCGTCGCGGGCGCCGTCGTGGCCGGCGTCGCCGCCGTCGTGGCCCTTGCGGACCGTGACCCGGACCGTCACCGCGGCCTGGCTCGCCGGGATGCCGAACGCGTCCCGGTACGCCTGCCGGACGAACACCGTGGCGGTGTACGTGCCGACGGGCAGTTTCACCTCCGGACCGCCGGCCGCGGTCGACCAGCCCTTCTGGATCCCCCAGACGCCGCCGAGGGTGAACGGGTTGTCGCCGCAGTACTCCGGATACGGCGACCGGTCCGGCGCATCCGGGCGCGTGCGGGCGGTGTCGCCGTTCGGGCAGAACACCTGGTCCCGCTGCGCCACCACCCGGCCGGCGGAGTTGATCACCGTGAAGTGCAGGAACCGGGACAGCCCGGCGAAGCTCGTGACCAGCCCCGCCGGCAGCGCGGTCTCCTTGCCGTCCGCGACGTGGCTCGCGACGATCGGTTTCGTGTAGTTCGGCCGCTTGGCGCGGATCTCGAACGGCTTGTCACCCGCGACCACGTGCGTACCGAGGTCGAGCGTGACCTGGCCGTCGTAACTGTCCAGCGTGACCGCCGAGGTGGCGGCCGCCAGACGCAGCGACGGCTGCGGTTGGCCGGCCGCGGCCGTGGTGGCCGGCGCGGCTGCGGCTA
>WNGB01019919.1_pt1 | contig 12151 bp, 12 predicted proteins | sample 5400681 | NCBI WGS metagenome assembly WNGB01 (sample SAMN13153367, study PRJNA577476) | soil metagenome | isolation source: 115 cm soil or saprolite under grassland replicate 2 | place: USA:California | collected 2016-06-15 | reverse complement strand
GCCGGGGTCGGCCTCAGCCTTCTTCATCGTCCCACTCGGCGACCGTGAACATCGAAACGGCGTCGTTGCCGCAGGCCAGGCAGAGCGCCTCGGTGACCCGACCGACCTCGGTCTCGAAAACGTAGCAGGGCGTGCCGCACTCCTTGCAGCGCAGGTAGGGGATTTCCCGGTCCGGGTTGGGCGCCGAAGGGGGTCCGTCGGTCAAGCAGATACTCCGCGACATTCTCGCATCGGGGGCGCGGCCGAACAAGCCGGACGCCCGCTCGGACCTCAATTGTCCATTCGTCGGGCTATCCTGATCGTAAATGCTCACAACAGTGCTTGCCGTCGCTGTCGGAGTACTTCTTTTCGCCGGACTCCTGCTTCTCGTGCTGCGATCGCGGGACCGCGACCCTCGCCTCGATCGCCTGCTCGCCGAGGTCGCAGCCGTGCGCGGGTCTTCGGAATCCATGGACCGCCGCGTCGAGGATCTCCGACGCTCGGTCGGTGAGAGGGTGTCCGCGGTCGAGGACCGGCTCGCCCAAGGGCAGAAGAATGTCGCCGATACGCTCGGCGAAGTGCACGAGAAGATGGGACGAGTCTTTCAGGCCTCCCAGAAAATCCAGGAGCTCGCCGGGGGGATGACCCGGCTGGAAGATCTCCTGAAGCCCCCGAAGGTCCGCGGCGGACTCGGAGAGACGTTTCTGGAACAGGCTCTCGCCGACGTTCTTCCGCCGGGTACCTGGAAGCTGCGCCACGTCTTTCCGGACGGGACGATCGTCGACGCGGCCATTCGAGTCGGAGATTTCCTGGTGCCCGTCGACAGCAAGTTCCCGCTCGAGAACTTCCGTCGCTCGAAGGAATCGGCGGACGACGCGGACCGCAAGCGAGCGCGCCGCGATTTCGCCGGCGACGTCCGTCGCCATGTCGATGCGATCGCCACGAAATACATTCGACCCGGGGACGGCACCTACGATTTCGCCTTCATGTACGTACCTTCGGAGGCGGTGTACTGCGAGATCGTCTTCGACGAAGAGGGCGTCTCGCTCGCGGACTGGGCGGCCGAGCGGGGAGTAATTGCGGTGTCTCCGAGACTTCTCCACGTCTATCTCGCCACGGTCTGCACGGGTCTGCGCGGGATGGCGGTCGAGGAGCGGGCGAAGGAGATCCTGGAACACCTGTCCGATCTCCGTCGCGAGTGGAACCTGGTCGAGGACCCGTTCCGGACGCTCGGCTCTCACCTCCGCAATTCCCAGAAGCAGTACGACGCCGCTTCCCGCGCGTTCGATCGGTTCGGAGGAAAGCTCGACACGATCGCCGAGCGAGGTGAGAGCGACTCGGGCGAGGTTCTGTCGGAGGGTCCCGCAGCGCTTCCCCCGCCGTCGTAGCTCGCAGGCGCGTTTTCTCGTGCGGAGACGGGCTGATGGCCCGTGTGTCGTGAGCCATCCGGGCTAGAATCCCGCGTCCTTTCGCGGGACGCCCCATGCCTTTGAGAGTGAACTCCGAGATCGGAAAGCTCTCCTCCGTTCTCGTCCACCTTCCCGGTCCCGAGATCGACCGGATGGTGCCGGCGATGATGGAGGAGCTCCTTTTCGACGACATCCTGTTCGGCAGCCGTGCCCGCGAGGAGCACCGCCGGTTCCAGCAGGTCCTCGGCTACGTCGCCGACGAGGTGCTGGACGTTCAGGATCTCCTGGCGGACGTCCTGGAAGCCCCGGAGCAGCGGTCCGAGATCCTGGAGGAACTCGGGACGGTGCTCGATTGGGGCCCCGACATGGACTATCGGCTGCGCGACTTGAACGCGGAGGAGCTCGCGTCGACGCTCGTCACGGGCATCGAGAGACCGCCTTCCGAGGTCGCCCTCTCTCCCTCGGATCTCTACTGGCTGCCGCCGATCCCGAACTACTTCTTCCAGCGCGATCCCTTGGTCGTCGTCGGGGACCGGGCGATCCGGGGCTCGATGGCGACTGCGGCGCGGCTCCGCGAGCCGCTCCTCTCCGGCTACGTCGTCCGCTACCATCCCCGATTCGCGGGCCCGGAGAGCGATCGCTTCTGGTTCCAGGAGTTTTCCGCGGACTACGGCCGGCCTTCCTCTTACGCGCGGATGCGGCCGATGCTCGAAGGGGGAGACATCCTGGTGCTGCGCGACGACACGCTCCTCATGGGCTATTCCGAGCGGACCAAGAAGACGACCATCGAACGTCTGGCGGAATCGCTCCACGACCGCGGGTCGCGCATCCGGCGGATCTTCGTCGTCGCGCTCCCCCCGGCGCGGTCGTACATGCACCTGGACACGGTTTTCACGATGATCTCGCGGGAAGAGTGTCTCGTTTACGCGCCGATGATCTTTCCGGACGGCGCGGAAGAGGCGGACGTCTACCGGTGCGACCTGACGCGCCGGCCGGTCGCCTGGACTTCCGAGAGCGACCTTCTCTCGGCGCTCAAGTCCGAGGGGCTCGACTTAAGACCCGTGCGCTGCGGTGGCAGCGACCCGATCTCCGAGCGGCGCGAGCAGTGGACCGACGGAGCGAACGCATTCGCGCTCGCGCCCGGAGTCGTCCTGATCTACGACCGGAACGAGCGCACCGCGGACGAGCTCGCAAGGGCGGGTTACACCGTCTTCGACGAAGCGGACCTCCTTCTCGGGCGCCGGGAGCTCGATTTGAAGCGGGGCAAGAGATACGCCGTCCGGCTCGCGGGGCACGAGCTCTCGCGAGCCCGCGGCGGCCCGCGGTGCATGGCAATGCCGCTCGTCCGCGAAGAACCGTGACCACGCCCTTCTTCCCGTTCGTGCGGCCGCTCGCCGTCGTGGCGTTCGGCGGGAACGCGCTTTTGCGTCCGGAGGATTCCGGCGATGCCCGCGAACAGCTCCAGCGAGCACGGACAGCAGTCCGCCAGCTTCTGCCGATCCTGAACCGCGGATACGAGCTCATCGTCGTGCACGGCAACGGCCCCCAGGTCGGAAACCTCCTCCTCCAGGCGGAGATCGCGGCGGAACGGGTCGTGCCCCAGTCCCTGGACGTCTGCGTTGCCGAAACCCAGGGCTCGATGGGGTTTCTTCTGGAGCTCGCGTTCGACAACGAGCTGAAGGCCGCTGGATTCCGCAAGCGGGTGGTCACGCTCGTCACCCAGGTCGAGGTCGACGCCGCCGATCCCGCCTTCCTCCGGCCGTCCAAGCCGATCGGGCCGTTCTTCACGCGCGAGCGCGCCGAGACGATGCAGAAGACCGCGGACTGGACGATGGTGGAAGACGCCGGCCGCGGGTGGCGCAAGGTCGTCGCTTCCCCCAAGCCTCTCGCGATTCGAAACGTCGACGTCGTGGCGTCGCTCGTCAACCGCGGCTACATCGTCATCGCGGCGGGAGGTGGAGGTGTTCCGGTGGTCGTCCCCGAAGAAGCGGAGGTACGCGGGGTGGAGGCCGTCATCGACAAGGACTACGCCGCGTCGATGCTTGCGGCTTCGCTCTCCGCGGACGTCTTCGTGATCCTGACCGGCGTCGAGCGGGTCTTGCGCGATTTCGGGAAGCCGACGGAGACGCCGCTTCCCCGGCTCGACGTCGCGACCGCTCGCGAGCTCCTCGCGCAAGGGCAGTTCCCGCCGGGCAGCATGGGGCCGAAGATCGACGCGGCGATCCGGTTCGTCGAGGCAGGCGGCCGCGAGGTGCTCATCACGCGCGCCGAGTGTCTTTCCGCCGCGCTCGACGGCGAGACCGGCACGGTGATCTGGAGGACGGAGTGACGGCAAGAAAACGCGACTACGTGAACGAGAACGACTGGGCGCCGGGCGAGATCGAGAAGCTCCTCGATCTCGCTGCGCGGATGAAGAGCCGGCCGGACGACTGGCGGGCCGCGCTTTCCGGCCGGAGCCTCGCGATGATCTTCGAGAAGTCGTCCACGCGGACGAGGGTCTCATTCGAGGTCGGAATGTTCCAGCTCGGCGGTCTCGGCATGTTCCTTTCGTCCCGCGACCTTCAGCTCGGCCGCGGCGAGCCCATCGCCGACACGGCGCGGGTGCTGTCGCGATACGTGGACGGGATCATGGCGCGGACGTATGCCCATGCGACGGTGGAGGATCTCGCACGATTTGCTTCGATTCCGGTGATCAATGGGCTGTCGGATCTGCTCCATCCGTGCCAGGCGCTCGCTGACTTCCTCACGATTCGGGAGCGATTCGGGACTGTGCGCGCGTTTCGCCTCTGTTATCTCGGTGACGGAAACAACGTGGCCCACAGTCTCCTTTTGACCGGCGCGAAGCTCGGGGCGCGAGTCTCGGTCGTCACGCCTCCCGGCTACGCCCCGGAGCCCCGCGTCGTCGATTGGGCGCGCGCGACGGCGCGAGAGACGGGCGGGTCGGTCCTCGTCACGACGTCGATCGAAGAGGGGATTGCCGGTGCCCGCGCCGTCTACACGGACGTATGGGCCTCGATGGGGCAGGAAGGAGAAGCCGCGGAGCGGGCCAGGAAGTTCGAGCCCTACCGCGTCACCCGCCGGGTTCTCGGGATGGCGGAGTCGGACGCCGTATTTCTGCACTGTCTCCCCGCCCATCGCGGCGAAGAGGTCGAAGCGGAGGTGATCGACTCGCCGGCTTCCGCGGTCTTCGACCAGGCGGAAAACCGCCTTCACGCGCAGAAGGCGCTCCTCGTCACGCTGCTCGAGGACGGCGGATGAGGGACCCCGGAGGACCCCCGACCGGCCGGGCAGCGATCTTCCGTGCCTGGCGCCGGGGGCTCTTAGTCGCCATCGGGACGATCGCGCTCGTCGCCGTGATCCTCGTCGCCGGACGGGACGTTCCCACATCGAGCCAGCCGGCGGAGAAATCGCCGGCAGTCGTCACGGTGCCGGCGGCGCCATTGAAGAGCGAACCCAACTCGCGCGCACCGTCGATCGCGGACCTGGTGCGTGGGGACGAAGTCACCGTGATCGCGGATCACGGCGCCTGGATCGAGGTGCAAGCCAAGAACGTGACCGGCTACGTCCGCGCCGGTGAGATCGAACGCGATCAGGAGCGCGAAGCCCGCGAGGAGAGAGCGAAGAAGATCCTGTCGTTTCCGGCGGTCTCCGGAGTCGTCGCGGAGGAGACCGCGGTGCTGCTTGCTCCCTTTCCCTTCGCCCCCCGGGCGGGAACGCTGACGAAAGGCACAGGAATCCAGATTCATGCGGTCGACCACGCGTACTTCGCCTTCCGGGACAGGGCGAACGGCGTCGCGTTCGTCTCTTCCGCGGACGTCGATCTCGTTCCGCCCGATCCGAAGCGTCCGGACATCGTTCCGGACACCACGGTCTCGCTGCGCCGTCTCTCGACGCTCGACCTGCCCACGCCCGAGCCGACGCCGATCGAGGCTCCGCAGCCCGCTCCCGAATCGAGCGCATCGGCCGGAGAACGGCCTGCAGCGGCGGCAGCGCCCCCCGTTCCGCCGCCGGGCGCTCCGACCGAGCCGGCCGTGCTCGTGTCCAAGGTGGATCCGGAATATCCCGATACCGCCATCCGCGCGCAGATCGAAGGCAGCGTCGTCCTGGAAATCGGAGTCGACGAGGCCGGAGCCGTGAGCGACGTGCAGGTGACGCGCGGCTTGCCTTTCGGCCTGTCCGAGGCGGCCGCCGAGGCGGTTCGGCACTGGAAGTACCGCCCGGCGCGCGGCCCCCAGGGTCCGATTCCTTCCCGCAAGACGGTTCGCATCCTTTTTACGCTGCGAAGCCACGGCTGAAGGACCCGAGGTGAATCGGGGACTATAATTTTTCGACAAGCATGCTGCAGGTGTTGTTCGAGGCGGAAGGCCGCTCACAGGTCTACACGCTCGTGCGGGATCAGGCCTCGATCGGCCGCGCGAGCGACAACGACATCGTTCTGAACGATTTCTCGGTGTCGCGTCGCCACGCCTATCTGAAGCACGAGAACGGCGAGTGGATCCTGTACGACAACCACTCGACCAACGGGGTTCGCGTCAACGACCGCCACGTCCCGAATGCTCCCGTGGGGAGCGGCGACCGAGCGGTCATCGGCACGTTCACGCTCCGGTTCCGCGAGGAGCCGGTCGAGGCGGAAACGCCGGCGAAGCGGATGATGGATTCGACCTCGACGTGTATTCGTCCGATCGCGGAGTTCAACAAGGACTTCGGCCTGGAGAAGGGCCCGGCGCCGGTGTCCAGCGATTCCACCGCAGGTCGTAAACGCGTCGTCCTCGACGTCGCCTACAAGAACAAGATCTTCGAGATCCTGGTGCAGGTCGCGAAGACGCTCATTTCGCTGGACGAGCTCGAGACGGTGCTCGACAAGGTCATGGACCTGATCTTCGAGTACCTCCCGGTCGATCGCGCGTTTCTGCTCCTGGAGGAGCAGGGCGATCTCCAGCTTCGGATCAGCCGGTTCAAATCGGGTCAGCGGATGACGACCGACGGAACGCTGCCGTACTCGCGCACCATCGTCGACATGGTCGTGCGCGACAAGGTCGCGGTCTTGACTTCCGACGCGCAGCAGGACGAGCGCTTCGAGGCGGGGCAGTCGATCCGGCTCCAGCAGATCCGCTCCGCCATGTGCGCACCGCTCTGGAACCGCGACTCCGTGATCGGCGTCATCCACGTGGACTCGCCTCTGCACGTCGGGACCTTCACGGAGCGCGACCTCGACCTCCTGACCGCGCTCGCGAATTTCGCGGCAGTGGCGATCGAGCGCGCCCGCCTTCACGACCGCGTGGCGGAGGAGAAGCGCATCCGGGGGAGGCTCGAGCGATATCACTCGCCGCAGGTGGTCGACGAGATCATCGCCGACGTGAAGGCCACCGGCTCGTTCAAAGAGGTGCGCACGAAGAGCGTGACGATCCTCTTCGCAGATCTCGTCGGCTTCACTTCTTGGTCGGAGAAGATGGAGGCGGCAGAGCTCGCGCGGATGCTCAACCGCTTCTTCACGCTCGCGTCCGATGCGATCTTTTCCCAGGACGGCACGATCGACAAGTTCGTGGGCGACGCGGTGATGGCGTTCTTCGGGGCGCCGATCGACCAGCCGGACCATCCGGCGCGGGCGGCGGCCGCCGCTCTGAAGCTGCGCGAGGAGGTCGCCCTCTGGAATCAGGAGCGTGCCGGGCAGGGGAGCTTTCCGCTCGAAGTCCGCATCGCGCTGAATACGGGAGAGACGATCGTCGGAGAGATCGGGTCGGCGCGGCGCGTCGAATACACCGTCGTGGGCAACGCCGTCAACGTCGCGGCGCGGATGGAGGAGTTCGTCGCGATGCCCGGCGACATCGTCATCGGGCCCCTGACCTACGAGGCGATCAAGCACCTCTATCGAGTCGCGCAGCTCGGCTTCTTCGCGCTGAAAGGCGTCTCGACGCAGATTCCGCTCTACAAGCTTCTGGGAGCGCCCGAGTCACAGGAGCTCGAGCCGGCCACGCAAAAGCAGTCCGCCCGCTGAGCGAGCTCCGCTTCGTTTTCGTCACGGGCCGGCCTGAAAAGGCGCAGGAGGCCGAGCGGCTCGGCTTCCGGCTCGAGCGGCTCGATCTCGATCTCGCCGAAACTCAGGCGCTCGATCCGGAGGTCGTGGCGCGGGAAAAAGCGCGATTGGCCTGGGAGCGGGTGCGCCGACCGGTCTTGGTCGAAGACTCAGGGCTCGAGATCCTCGCCTGGGGAGGCTTTCCGGGCGCGCTCGTCAAGTGGCTCGAGAAGAGCGCCGGACTCGACGCGATCGTCCGCATGCTCGAGCCGTTTCCGGACCGGACCGCGCGCGCCGTGTGCGTGATTGCGTGCTTCGACGGGGAGCGGCTGGTCACCGGGCGCGGCGTGACGGAGGGCAGGATCGCCCCGGCGCCCCGCGGCACGGGAGGATTCGGCTGGGACCCGATCTTCGTGCCGCGAGGTTCGGAAAAGACGTTTGCCGAAATGCTGCCTCCGCAGAAAGACGCGGTCTCGCACCGCGGGCGCGCATGGGCGGCGCTGGCGGGAGAGCTCGGTCCGTAGCACGGCGATTGCAGCATCCAAGTGGACGCCCTCACGCGGAGGGAATGAGAGAAAGAAAGAAAGAAAGAAAGAAAGAGGAGGAGCAACATGCTGGCGGAACTCTCGATCGTGCCGCTCGGGCGCGGCGAGCACCTGTCGTCCGCAATCGCGGAGGTCTTAGACGTCGTCGACCGCTCGGGGATCCGGTACAAGTTCACTCCATGCGGAACCTGCCTCGAAGGGGACTGGGACGAAGTGATGGAGGTCGTCCGGCTGTGCCACGCCAAGGCCCGGAAGGGGTCCCGGCACGTGCTGACGACCGTCCGCATCGAGGACGAGGAAGGCGAGAGCGACAAGCTCACGCGGAACGTGACGTCCGTCGAGGAAAGGCTCGGCCGCCAGCTCGCGGAGACCGGCGGAATCCTCGACGGGCACGACCGCGGCGCCAAGGTCATCGCGCGGGCGCTTCGCGACTCCGGGATGGAGGTCATCTACTCGGGCCTGCGCCAGACGCCCGAGCAGATCGCGACCGCCGCCATTCAGGAGGACGTCGACGTCGTCGGGCTCTCGATTCTCTCCGGCGCCCACAACGTTCTCTTTCCGGAGATCGTCGGGCTCTTGAAGGAAAAGGGGGGCGCCGACATCATCGTGCTTGCCGGCGGCATCATTCCCGACAAGGACATCGCGCCGCTGAAGGCCCTCGGCATCCGCGAGATCTTCCTGCCGGGGACGCCCACACAGGCACTCGTGGACTTCATCAAGAGAGAGGTCGTGGAGCGGGTCGGCGGGTGACCGAGGCGCTCGAGACCCGCGTCGACACTTCCACGAAGGAATTCTGCGAGCGGCGTTCCGCGATGGAAGCCCTCGTCTCGGATCTCCGCGACGAGCTCGCCACGGCGCGGAAAGGCGGGTCGGGACGCGAGCGTCACGCCGAGCAGAAGAAGATGTTCGTGCGCGAACGGGTGGATGTGCTGCTCGATCCGGGATCGCCTTTCCTGGAGCTCTCGCCGCTGGCGGCCCGCGGAATGTACGACGGCGAGGCGCCGGGCGCCGGGCTGGTCACCGGAATCGGCCGCGTCCAAGGCCGCGAAATCATGGTGATCGCGAACGACGCGACCGTGAAGGGCGGGACCTACTACCCGATCACCGTCAAAAAGCACCTCCGGGCACAGGAGATCGCTTTCGAGAACCGACTGCCGTGCGTCTATCTCGTGGATTCCGGTGGCGCTTTCCTTCCGCTCCAGGCCGACGTCTTCCCCGACCGCGAGCATTTCGGTCGCATCTTCTACAACCAGGCGCGGATGTCCGCGGCGCGAATCCCGCAGGTGGGCGTCGTGATGGGAATGTGCACGGCGGGCGGGGCGTACGTCCCGGCCATGTCCGACGAGGCCGTCATCGTTAAGGGCACCGGCACCATTTTTCTCGCCGGACCGCCGCTCGTGAAAGCCGCGACGGGCGAGGAAGTGACCGCGGAAGATCTCGGCGGCGCGGACGTCCACACCCGGATTTCGGGCGTCGCGGATCACTTCGCCGAGGACGACGCCCACGCTCTCGAGATCGCGCGCTCGATCGTCGGAACGCTCGGCGGATCCAAGACGCTTCCCGCCGACCGCGCAGAGCCCGAGGAGCCGCTCTACGACGGCCGGGAGCTTTACGGGATCCTTCCGCGCGACGTCCGAAAGCCGTACGACGTGCGCGAGGTCGTCGCGCGCCTCGTGGACGGCTCGCGCTTTCAGGAGTTCAAGGCGCGTTACGGCTCGACGCTCGTCTGCGGCTTCGCCCGAATCTCCGGGTTCCTGATCGGCATCGTCGCGAACAACGGCATCCTGTTCTCCGAGTCCGCGCTCAAGGCGACGCACTTCATCCAGATGTGCGCGCGGCGAAAGATCCCGCTCCTCTTCCTCCAGAACATCACGGGGTTCATGGTTGGTAAGGACTACGAGCGCGGCGGCATCGCGAAGGACGGCGCCAAGATGGTCCATGCGGTCGCAAACGCGGCCGTGCCGAAGTTCACCATCATCATCGGCGGCTCCTTCGGCGCCGGCAACTACGGGATGTGCGGGCGGGCCTACGGCCCCCGGTTCCTCTGGATGTGGCCGAACGCGAGGATCTCGGTGATGGGCGGCCCGCAGGCGGCGTCGGTCCTCTCGACGGTCAAACAGGACCAGCTGGCGCGCGCGGGAAAGCCGCCGATGAGTGAAACGGAGGTCTCCGAGTTCGAGCGCCCGACTCGCGAGAAGTACGAGGTCGAAGGAAACCCGTACTACTCGACCGCGCGCCTCTGGGACGACGGCGTTCTCGACCCGGCGGAGACCCGGACGGCGCTCGCACTCGCGATCTCGGCCGCCTACAACGCGCCGGTTCCCGAGACGGAGTTCGGCGTCTTCCGGATGTAGCGGACCGGAATTGACGGCGACCGGCCGGCGTTGCCTCCCCCGATGATCCATATTTTTCTCCCGCTCTTTCTCGCCGTACTCGCTCAGCCGGTCCAGATCGACATCCGCCCCGGCCCGGCGGAGACCTTTTCGGCGACGCTCGTCGGACCCGCGCAGGGGAGCCGTGGCGGGTCGTTCTCGGGCTTCGTTTCGGTGAACGGCTCGGCCGCCGAGATTCCGATCTCCGGGCGCGCCGAGGGATCCGGCGAGCGGCTGCGCCTTCCCGTGACGCTGCGCTATTCGGACGTCCCCCAGGACTGGGCGAACCGCTTCCGCCCGGATACGTTCGACTACCGGTTGAGCGGGCGGATCGCGGGCGGCGGCTCGATCGAGTGGGCCGGGACGGCCCGATGGGACGAAGTCGGCGTCGAAGGGGAGCGCGAGACCGCGCGCCGTTTCCTGCGCCTCGAGACCGTCGAGGTCACCGACATCTCGCTTTTCGAGAGCCAGGCGCGCGCGGTTGTCGCCGTACGGAATCCGTTCGCGTTTCCGCTGACCATTGCTTCGACGCGGTACCGGCTGACTTCGAGCGGCCGCGTCATCGGAACCGGCCGGACCCGCGGAATGACGCTGCGTCCGCGCCAGGAGAGCTCGCTCTCCCTTCCGATCGACGTGGACCACGGCGAGCTCCTCGGCGCCGCCGGCCAAGGCATCTTCTCGGGAGGAAGCCTCTCGGCAAGGCTGTCGGGCACGCTCGCGGTTCGGCTCCCGCGCGGCGACGTCGCGATTCCGCTCGATCTCTCCGGCCGGCTCTCGCTCACCCGATGAGCGAGTCGGAGGCGGTCTTCTCTCGCCTCCGCGTCGTGCGCGACGCCCCCCTCGCGCGCGTCACGCTCGCGCGGCCCGACGTCCGCAACGCCTTCGACGAGGTCCTGATCGACTCGGTGACCCGGGCGTTCCTGTCGTTCGGCGACGATCGCGAGACGCGCGTCGTCGTTCTGGAAGGGGAGGGACCGGTCTTCTGCGCGGGCGCGGACATCGAGTGGATGAGGCGCGCGGGGAGCTGGTCGAAGGCGGAAAACGAGGCGGACGCGGAGAAGATGGCGCGAATGCTGCGCGCGATCGACCAGTGTGGCAAGCCCGTGGTCGCCGTCGTGCAGGGCGCGGCGATCGGAGGCGGCGTCGGGCTCGTGGCGGCCGCGGACATGGCGATTGCCGCGGAGGACACCGTGTTCTCTCTCGCTGAGGCGAAGCTCGGAATCCTGCCGTCGGTGATCTCGCCGTACGTTCTGCGCGCGATCGGACCGCGGAATGCGCGGCGATACTTTCTGACGGGGGAGCGCTTCGGTGCGGCCGAGGCCCGCCGGATCGGGCTCGTGCACGACGTCGTTCCTCCGGGCGAGCTCGGAGCCGCCTGCGACCGGTTGATCGCGTCCCTCCTGACCTCGGCCCCCGAAGCCATTGGCGTCGCCAAGCGTCTGATCGACGAAGTCACCGGCAAGAGCCCCGACGAGGCGATGCCCGTCACCGTGCGGACGATCGCCGAGCGCCGCGCTTCCGCGGAGGCAAAAGAAGGCCTGACCGCTTTTCTCGAGAAGCGCCCTCCGGCGTGGGCGCCGAAGAAGCCTGTGAGATAAGGTCCAATCCTGAATGGCTGGCAGCTTCTAGGCTGCCATACGAGACATCTAAATCACTTCGAGCAGCGCGGTTATCGCCGCGTCAGTTCGGCATCGGCAATAGAATAGGCCCTGTGAGGCAGAGCGACTTTCCGGAGAACTAGATGGCGGATACTGCTGCCTTCGCTGTCCGATTTGGGCGGTCTAATTGATGTTGGGCCGCAGTTTGGAGAGGAGCTTCGTGATACCTAACTGC
>WNGB01011440.1_pt1 | contig 12151 bp, 11 predicted proteins | sample 5400681 | NCBI WGS metagenome assembly WNGB01 (sample SAMN13153367, study PRJNA577476) | soil metagenome | isolation source: 115 cm soil or saprolite under grassland replicate 2 | place: USA:California | collected 2016-06-15 | reverse complement strand
TAGTCATCGCCCCACCCGTACATGACTTCGGCGCGCCTGCGCGTGCCGCCGGCGGCGCTGTAGACCTTGTTCGCGGGAACGTTGTCGTCGTCGGTGAGCGCCCACATCCCCCGGGCCCCGCGGGTCTGCGCGAGCTGCCACAGCTCGGCGACGAGCGCTCGCCCGATGCCACGCCCGCGGTAGCCCGCGTCGACGCCGAGCTCGTTGAGGAACATCTCCGGTTGCGCCTTGTCCGGATGACTCAGCTCCGTTCCGGAGACGAAGCCCGCCGGCTCGCCCTCGACGTACGCGATCAGCAAGACGTTCGCGTCATCCGCGAGAAAGCGTCGTGTCGCCTCGAGGTCGACGGGATCGTCGAACAGCGCTTCGGCGGCCTGCACCCGCTCTTCCGCGCCACGCCCGGCGCGCCGGATGTCGACCATCACGCCGCGCGGAGGACGGCCAGCACCTCGTCGCCGTAGCGCTCGAGCTTCGTCGGCCCGACGCCCGGCACGGCTCCCAGCTCGAGCAGGTCGCGGGGCCGGCGACCCGCGATCTCGGCCAGAGTCGAGTTGTGGAAGACCACGTACGCCGGCAGGTCTTCGGCCGTCGCACGCCGAAGTCGCCACTTCTTGAGGGCGGCGTAGAGCGGATCGTCGGGCTCGGCCGGGCGGCGGGCGGCCGCCTCGACGCCGAGCTCGCCGAGAAAGCGGCTCGGCTTGCCGCTCCAGGTGATCGCCAGGTGGCGCTTCGCGCGCGTCATCCCGACGTAGAAGAGCCGGCGCTCCTCGGCGACCTCGTGCGGTTTCTTCGCCTGCCGGATCGGCAGCTCGCGCTCCTCGACGCGCGGGACGAACACCGCCTCGAACTCGAGCCCCTTCGCGCCGTGCAGGGTGAGCAGGTGGACGCCTTGCCGCTCCGGCCCCGTCGACCCGAACCGCTCCTCGAGGTCGTCGATGAAGTCGCGCGTCGTGCGGACGCCGTCGTCGAACTCCGCCGCCAGCTTCACGAGGCGCCCGAGATCGGCCTGGCGCACCACTTCCCGCTCGCCGAGCTTCTCCGGCGGCCGCTCGACCCAGCCCGCGTCCTGCGCGTAGCCGCGCACCGCGGCCGCGACGACCGGCGTCGCCTTCAGCTTGCCTAGGCGCTTGAGCAGCTGCCGCGCCGCCTCCCGGCCGAGCAGCGCGGCGCCCTGGAAGGGGATCCGCGCCTCGTGGAACGGCTCCTCGAAGTCGGCCAGGCGGGCGTTCGTCCGGCAGAGCACCGCCATCTCCTCGTAGGGGACGCCGGACGCATGGAGCTCGCGAACCCGCTCGAGCACGAACGCCCGCTCTCCGTCAGCGCTGTCGAACGCCCGCACGATCGGCTCCGGTCCGCCGTCGCGTGTCGCCCGGAGTACCTTCTGCGCGCCGCCGAGTGCAGGCACGATCCGGTTCGCGAGCGCGAGCACCTCGGGCGAGGAGCGGTAATTCGCCTCCAGCCGGACGACCGTCGCGTTCGGGAAGCGCCGCGGCAGCTCGAGCAGATACCGCGGCGTGGCGCCTGTGAACGCGTAGATCGACTGGTAGTCGTCGCCGACGGCGCAGAGCTCCTCGCCGGCGCCGAGCCAGCGGTCGAGGAGCGTCTGCTGTAGCAGGTTGACGTCTTGGTACTCGTCCACCGTGAACGCGCGGTAGCGCCCACGCACCTCCGCGAGGGCATGCTCGTCCTCGTCGAAGAGCCGGATCGCGAGCTCGAGCAGGTCCTCGAAGTCGACGAAACCGCGCTCCACCTTCTCGGACTCGTAGAAGCGGAAGACCTTCCGCATCAGATCGCGAGGAATCGGAGGCTCGTGGTCGCCGAGCCCCTCGTAGTAGGTGTCAGGCGCCAGCCGGCGGTTCTTCGCCCACTCGATCTCGGTCGCGAGGTCGCCGGCGGGCCGGAACTTGTACGGCGGCGGCAGGCCGTTCCCGATCCTCCGCAGAGTCAGCGCCTTCGAGGGAAGGATCCGGCTCGGCGCAGTGCCGAGCCGGTGCAGCTGAGCCAGCGCAGCCGAATGGAACGTCCTTGCGGTCACGCCGGACACGCCGAGCGTCTCGAGCCGGTGGCGCATCTCCGTCGCCGCCTTGTCCGTGAACGTGACGGCCAGAATCTCGTCGGTCGCGAACGTCCCGGCCGCCACCTGGTTCGCGATCCGGCGCGTGATCGTCGTCGTCTTCCCCGATCCCGCGCCCGCGAGGATGCAAACAGGGCCCCGTACGGCCTCGACCGCACGCCGCTGCTCCGCGTTCAGCCCTTCGAAGATCACCGGTCCACCCTACGGACGGCGCGGGACGGAACTGTCACGCTCCACGAACTGATCTCTGACAGAACTGCGCAACCTTCGCGAGCGATCGCACTTTGACCGAACCGACTTCTCCTTTGGACTGGCTCTAGGATTTCGGCCCCGTGAAGGCCCGGTATCTGCTTCTCGGAGGCCTTGCCGTCTTGGGAATCGCGCTCGGGCTCGCAATTCGTGGCCTCGGACCTGCCGTTGAGCGCTCGACCGGCGTGATCCGCGGCCCGCGTGGCGCGATCGAGATTCACTACTTACTCTGCAGCGGTCAGCGCGTACACTTCGTCCGGCTTCTGGACTACGGGCCCGGCTACGGCAGCGGCTGGATCGGGCCGGTCGTCTGGCAGTTGCGGTCGCGTTCGGGAGCGATCTTGGACCGGCTGAGAGTGGGGAAGGTTCCTCCCGGATTCGAGCAGGAGGTCAGGCGGCTTCCGCTGCCCGGTCCGAGCGGGCGCACGGTGGTGACGGATCCCGACGGCGAGGACGTCATGAGCTTCGTCCTCTCGGAACTGCGGAGCGACCGGATCTTCCGCGCCGATTACGTGTACGTCCGGCCTTCCACGTTCATCGCGAGCAAGGGTGCCTATTGCGCCCAGCGGAAGCGGGCTTTGCGCTACCGGCTCGCGTCGTATCCGCTCTTCGGAATCGCATTCTTCGCGCTCCTCGGCGCGCTCGTGCAGCGCGTCCGGACGCAGCGCCGGAAGCGGATCAGCCGCGCGGCGCAGCGACCGTCCTGAACTGCGTCGCGGGTCGGAGGCGCTGTGTTCAGGAGGCGATAAACCGGGAACACCCCATCCGGGTTTGTTTTGCCGGCACTCAGGAGGCGACTGGCACTCTCGACGGCTGGACTAGGCGTCATGGTCGCACTCGCCGCGACTGGTTGTGGCGAGGGCAACCGAGCTTCTGCACCGAAAAGGGCGGCGCAGGATTCACCGCGCTTGGTCTTCAACAGGTCGATTGGCGACGTTCGCGTGAACATGAGCCGCGCCGACGTCGAACTGCGGTACGGGAGGCCGGCTCGCGAGCAGGTCCTACGCGGCTTCTTTCCCGTGGGGACGCGCTATCAAGGCAAAGAACTCGTTCGCGCCGTCTATCGGCTCCACGGCGGCGTCCTCGAGGCCGAGTACGTCGGCGGCAATGTCAAGACCATCAGAACGACGAGCGCGTACTACCGGACGGTCAGCGGTATCGGCGTCGGCGCGCATGTTCCGCGGGACCGCTGCGTTCGCATGAACGAAACAGGTGAGGTGGGGCCGCGCGGCTGCCAGAACACTTGGTTGAGCTTTGACTTCGACGGCGAGTGCCTCGATGCCTGGCTCACATCGATGGGCGCAAGGACGATGACCCTTCTGTTCATGCATCGAGGCCGCCGCATCGAGGCAGTGCGGATCGGCGATCCCGACGTCATCCTCCCCTGCTTCTAGTGGAGAGTGTCCTCCAAGACTGCTGAGCCAACGCGTCGCGGCTCGCGCAACATGGTGGCCAGGCGCGAGACGACGTCGAGCGTGTCACCGCGCTCGACCATGCGCTCCAGATCGGCGAGCTCCTCGTCGAGCCACTCGACGTCGATCGGCGGCCGCGCTGCGCGCAGGATCTTCGGGTGTGACGTGGGCCCCACGGTCTCGCCCTCCGTCCACAGTTGCTCGTGCAGCTTCTCGCCGGGACGTACGCCGATGAAGCTGATCGGGATCTCCGTCTCCGGCTCCTTGCCCGACAGCCGGATCATGTTGCGCGCGAGGTCGAGGATCTTCACCGGCTCGCCCATGTCGAGCACGTACACCTGGCCGCGCCCGCCCATCGCACCCGCCTGGACGATCAGCGAGACCGCCTCCGGAATCGTCATGAAGTAGCGCGTCATCTCCGGATGTGTGACCGTGACCGGCCCGCCCTTCTCGATCTGCCGCCGGAAGATCGGAATCACGCTCCCGGAGGAGTTGAGGACGTTGCCGAAGCGCACGGCGACGAAGCGCGTCGGCACATCGTCGCGGTGCCCGTACGCCTCGACGATCCACTCGCACAGCGACTTGGACTGGCCGAGCAGGTTCTTCGGGTTCGCGGCCTTGTCCGTCGAGACGAGCACGAAGCGCGCCGCGCCGTACTCGACAGCGACGTCCGCGATCACGCGCGTCGTGAGCGCGTTGTTGCGGACCGCCTCGAGCGGGTTCGCCTCGAGCAGCGCCACGTGCTTGTACGCGGCGGCGTGGAAGACAACGCCCGGCTTGTACCGCTCGAAGACCTGGCTCATCTTCGCCCGGTCACCGCAGTCACCCAACACCGTCGCGACGGCGGAGAAGTCGCGGTCGTCGATCAGCTCGCGCTCGATGCCGAACAGCGCCGACTCCGACTGCTCCACCAGCACGAGCCGCGCCGGCTCCACGCGTGCGATCTGCCGGCAGAGCTCGGCGCCGATCGAGCCGCCCGCGCCCGTCACGAGCACGGTCTCCCCGGCGAGGTACTTCGCGAGCGAGCGGACGTCGACCTCGACCGGCTCGCGGCCCAGGACGTCCTCGACCTGCACCGGCCGGATCTGCCCGGCGAGATTGAGATCCCCGGAGATCAGCTCGTACAGGCCCGGCAGCGTCTTCACCGGGACGTTCGCAGCCTGGGCGATTTCCACGACCGCCTGGCGCGTGTCGCCGGAGGCGGACGGGATCGCGATCAGCACCTCGTCCGGCGGGTTGTCTCGCAGGATGTGCGGCAGCTCCTCGGAGGTTCCGAGCACACGGATGCCGTGCAGACGCAGGTTCTTCTTGCGCGGGTCGTCGTCGATCAAGCCGATCGGCGTGTAACCCAGCGCCGGCGACTTCAGCATCTCGCGGATCACGAGCTGCGCCGCGTCGCCTGCCCCGACGACGATCACTTCCTTGCCGCGCGCGACGAGTGAGGCGGCGCCCGGCCGCTCGATCAGGCTGCGCGCGATCAGCCGCGTTCCCGCGACGAACGCGAGCAGCAGGAGCCAGTCGAGGACCGCGATCGAGCGCGGCAGCGGAAAGCCTTTCACCGGGTGTGCGAAGTAGATGACGAGGTCCGCGCCGACGCACGCAACCGTGACGCCGCGCGCGGCGCCCCACATGTCGCGCGTGGAGACGTAGCGCCACCAGCGGTTGTAGAAGCCGAAGGCGATGAACACCGCCAGCTTGATCGCGACGGCCACAGCGATCGTGTCGACGAAGAGGCGGTGATATGGCCCAGGGACACCGTGGTCGAAGCGGAGCCAGAACGCGAGCCACCACGCGAGCGCGATCAGCGCCGCGTCGGCGAGCAGCTGCCAGAGCCGGTGCCGGTTGACGGGCATCAAGAGGCCACCGGCGCCGACGCCTGCACGACTGACACGACGCGCTCCTGCGCGGCGGCGTCGATCCCCGCCCAGAGCGGGACGGAGAAGTTTTCCTGCGCCAGCTGCTCCGTGACCGGCAGCGAGCCGCGCGCGTAGCCGAGATACGCCAAGGCCGGTTGCAGGTGAAGCGGTGTCACGTAGTAGGCGGCGTTCCCGATCCCGGACTCCTGCAACGCGGCGCGGATGCGCTCGCGCTCCGGTGAGCGGCAGACGAACAGGTGATACGCGTGACCGGGCTCATCCTCCGGTAGGTCGCACGCGGCGCCGAGGCCGAGCTCGGCGTAGCGCACCGCCGCCTCGCGACGCTCTGCGACCCAGCCGTCGAGCTCTGCCAGGAAGATGCGCAGCACGGCCGCCTGCAACTCGTCCAGCCGCGAGTTGTAGCCGAGCAGCTCGAAGTCGACCTTGTCGCGCGACCCATGGAAGCGGAGCATCCGCACCCGTTCGGCGAGCTCCGGATCGCCGGTCGAGACGAGGCCGCCGTCGCCGAGCGCGAAGAGGTTCTTCGTCGGATAGAAGCTGAAGGTCGACGCGACGCCCGTGCGGGCGATCTCCGGCGACCCGAACGCCTGCGCCGCATCCTCGATCACCGGCACGCCGAGTTGCGCCAGCTCCGCGAGCGGCGCAGGGCGGCCGAACAGATGCACGGCGATGACCGCCTTCGTGCGGTCCGTGATCCGCGCACCAACGTCCTCGGGATCGAGGTTCATCGTCGCGGCGTCGACGTCCGCGAACACGGGCGTTGCCCCGCGCCGCGCGACCGCCTCCGCGGTGGCGTAGAAGGTGAAAGACGGGCAGATGACCTCGTCTCCGGCGCCGATCCCGAGCGCGTCGAGGACGAGCACGAGCGCGTCGGTGCCGTTCGCCACGCCCACCGCGTCACGCACGCCGAGGTAGTCCGCCGCCTCGCGCTCGAACGCGGCCACGTTCGGGCCCAGGATGAACTCGCCGCTCGCGAGCACGCGGTCGATCGCCTCGCGGATGCGAGGCAGCAGCGGCTCGTACTGCGCCCTTACGTCAACGAGCGGGATCGGAGGCACGGCCAGCAAGTCTAGAGACACGTCGCCTACGGATCAGCAAATACGCAAGGAGGAGCACGACCAGCCCGATCACGGCGTAGTCGAGGTAGCTGCGGACGCTGTCGTAGTTCGAGCCGACCGCCCAGCCGACGCCCGCAAGGCCGAAGCAGAAGACCGCGGAGCCGAACAGCGCGAAGACGACGAAGCGGCCGAAGGGGACGCGGCCGATGCCCGCGGGAATCGCGACAAACGACCGGATGCCGGGGGTCATGAAGCCGACCGGCACAGCGACCGCGCCGAACCGCGCGAACCAGCGCCGCGCGCGCTCGAGCCGCTCGGGTGTCACGTGCAGCAACTTGCCGCGCCGCTCGAGCCCGAGCTCGGCATACCGGCCCACGAGCCACCCGCCCGCGGCGCCGACGAGATTCCCGAGCAGGCCCGCGACGACGATGACGAGATACGCCGCCGCATGGCCATGGACGCGCGAGCCGAACAGCACGACGTGCGCGCCCGCGAACGCGCCGGAGGCGACGGCGCCTGCGTAGAGCATCACCAGCTCGCTCGCCGCCGGGAGCACCGCCGCAACGACCATCAGCAGGAACACCGCGTAGACGCCGTGATCACCGATCAGCGACGTGAGCGAGCTCGTGACGCCGGCGACCGGCACGCGGGAGAGGCTACCCGCGCAGACGGAAGGGAGCGGTCAGCTCCACCGAGCCGGCGTCGTTCGTCGCGGTCACGCTGAAGATGTAGCGGCCTGCCCGTCCACGCCACGACACCGTCGCGTCGCCGGCCGGCGTGCTCCGAGTCGAGAGCGTGCGGACGATTGCCCCTGCAGAGGTCTCGATGCGCGCGACGACGCGTGCCGCCCGGGCGAGCTTGAACGCCGCCGTCGCGCGCTTGCCGGCAACGCGCACGGCCAGGAACCCGAGCGTGCTGTTCAGCGCGAACTGACGGTCCGCCACGGAGTGACGGCCGAGATCGTCATCCGCGACGACGCGGAAAGTCCAGTTCCCTTCGGGCTGGGCCGCGCCGTCCCAGTTGAAGCGGTAGGCACCGGGAGCGCGACTTCCGGTGTCGAGCGGCACGACGACGCCGCCGGGCCCCACGAGCGTCGCCGACACGGTCGACGGACGCACGAGCTTGTACGAGAGCGCCTGCGCGTCGTCGACGCCGTCGCCGTTCGGGGAGAGCACGCGACTCGCAGGCGGCGGCGCGTACACGCCGTAGTAGAAGAGCGTCAGCGCCTCCGCGACCGCTCGCTCGCCGCCGCGGTCGGAAGGGTGGCTGAGCAGCTTGCCGTCGAACGCCAGCTCGGAGGAGCCGCCCGAGTCGAGCGCCGACGCGGTGACGCAGCCGAGCCGCATCATCGTCAAGGCCAGCTCGAAGTTCGTGAGGCCGGTGCTGTATCCCGGCTGGCGGCCGTCGACCGCGACGAGCACGATGCGGCCGTCCGCGAGCTGCCCCACTCCTGCGCGCGGCTGGCGGGACGCGAGCTGATCGGTCGTGAAGCTCTCGAACGAGCGGAAGACGGGCTTTCCGTCGCGGACGACGACCGGGCCGCCTCCCACCGCTTCGGGCACATTCGTCCACGGCGGCGTCAGCGCCAACAGGATCGTCACCTTCGCGCCGACCGGTGCCTCGGCGGTCAGAAAGCCGGCCTGCGCGCCGCGCGCGACGAGCACCGCGCCGTCGGCCGGAATCGGCTGGTTCCCACCGGGCGCGTAGCCCGTCGCCGTCGAGATCAGCGGCGTGTTCGGCCTCGTCGCGGAAAACAGCTGCAGGATTGCGTAGGCGCCGCCGCTCTCAGCGGGCGTGCGCCCGCCCCACGCGCGCGTGTACAGGGTCGTGCGGTTCGGGCGCGGTGGCTCGTTGATGCCGAGGATGCGGCGCTGCCCCCTCCCCTGCCAGCTGCCGGCGAGCCGGACGCGTTCGACGTGCAACGTGCCGTCGGTGTCGACTCCGACCGTCGACCGTTCGTCGGCCGGCGCGGCGTCGAGGACGCCGGCGCGGATGAGACCGCCGGTCCCCGCGTTGACTCCGGCCACCGTCGCCTCGTCCGAGTAGCGGCGCTGCATGGACGTAACCCGCTCGCCTCCGAGGACGGCCTCGTTGGAGAGGATCGGCTTGAGCGTGTACAGCCCGGTGGGCCGTGGTGCGGCGACCACGTGGAGCACCACGGGGCCGTGCGCCGTGAACTCGACCTGCCGCGAATAGATGACGCCGGGCATGAGCGTCTGGCCGCGGATCGGCGTCGCGGCGTCCGCGAGAGTCGGCACGAAGACGGCTCCCGTGCAGAGCGCGGCGATGACGGCTTTGCGGAGCAAGACCCCGGCCGAGGGTAGCTGAAGCGCCCGCTAGATTTCGTCGCCTTGCGTTCGCGGCCCTCCGCCGCCCGAGCCGAAGGGGAGTCATGAAACGTGTCCTCGCCGTCGCACTGGTCGCACTCGCGGCCGTTGCCCTCTACGCAGCAACCGCGCCTGCCGGCGAGCAGGCCGTCACGCCGAAGCAGTTCGCTGCGCTCCAGAAGCGCGTGACGACGCTCGAGAAGACGAACAAGCAGATCATCCAGGCGCTCGGCATCATCGTCGGCTGCGCCTTCGACCAGGGCGCGATCCCGACCACGAAGGCGCCCGAGTACCACGTCACCGCGACCGGGGAGACGACGGACTTCTACGTGTTGACGACGAACGACCAGGACTGCGTCGACTTCATCAACTCACCGCTGACGAGGCAGCTGCTGCAACGAGCCCACCGCTGAGATCGGAGCACGGCCCCGCGATCGCCGTCGAGGAGGTCACGCGGGTCTTCGAGCCGCGCCGCAAGCGCGATGCGCGTGTCGTCGCGCTGGACCGCGTGTCGCTCGAGATCCCACCGGGGGAGATTCACGGCCTTCTGGGGCCGAACGGCGCGGGCAAGACGACACTCGTCAAGATTCTCTCCACGGTGCTCGTGCCGACGTCCGGTCGCGCGCGCGTCCTCGGCCACGACGTCGTGGAGGAGGCGAAGGCCGTGCGGCCGGTCATCGGCATCGTCTTCGGCGGCGAGCGGGGTCTCTACTGGCGCCTGACGGGCAGGCAGAACCTCGAATACTGGGGCGCGCTCTACAAGCTTTCCACGTCCCGAACGCGGAGCCGTGCTCAGGAACTCCTCGAACGAGTCGGTCTGGCCGACAAGGCGGACGAGCGCGTCGAGAAGTACTCACGGGGGATGAAGCAGCGCCTGCACCTCGCCCGCGGCCTCGTCGGAGACGCGAAAGTCCTCTTCCTCGACGAGCCGACGACGGGGATGGATCCGCTGGCGGCGCGCGAGTTCCGCAACCTGATCGGCGAGCTGAAAGGAGAAGGGCGGACGATTCTGCTCGCGACGCACGACATGGTCGAGGCCGAGAACGTCTGCGACCGCGTCACCCTGATCGACCGCGGCGCAATTCTCGCCACCGAGTCGCCCCGCACCCTGGGCAGCGTCATCTCCCGGTACCAGCGCATCGACGTCGAGGGCGTGGAGCCCGCGCTGATCACACGCCTACGCGACCTACCCGGCGTGCACTCGATCAGCGAGACCGACGGCAGCGCGCGCATCGAGATCGCTGAGGAGGGAGCGACCGGCGCCGTCCTGAAGCTCCTCGTCGACGCGGGCGTGACGTCGGTCAAGACGAGCCTGCCCAGCCTCGAGGAGGTTTACGTGCACCTGATCGGCGACCGCGGGCTCCAGATCTGATGAAGGGCTTCCTCGCGGGGGCGCGACTGCAGGCGGCGATCCTGCGAGCGGAGTACGACGTAATCCTGCCGTTCTTCACGGCGCCACTCTTCACGATCATCTTCCTGATGATCGTCCGCCACGGCGGCCGCGACGACCTCCAGCCAGACGCGCTGATCGCGCCGGTCCTCATGACCATGTGGTGGCTCGCGCTCTTTCAAGGTGGCAACTTCGTCACGTCCGATCGGTGGCAAGGCGTGCTCGAATGGGCTCTGGCCACGCCTGTGGGCCTGCCGGCCGTCCTCCTCGGTCGCATCGGCGGGATCATGCTGTTCAGCCTCGTCGGTTTCTTCGAGGTTTGGGGCGTCGGCGAGCTCGTGTTCGGAGTCGGCATCCCGTTAGACCATCCGCTCGAGCTTGCACTTACGCTGCTCGCGACGGTGTTCGCCATGTCGGGCACCGCCGTCGCGTTTGCGGCGTTGTTCGTGCTGACTAGGAACGCGATCACGTTCATGAACTCGGCCAGCTTCCCGTTCTACGTGCTCGGCGGCGTCTTCGTCCCGATCGCGATCCTCCCGGGCTGGATCCAACCGCTCTCCAGCGCCATCTTCATGTCCTGGAGCGCCGACCTCCTACGCGCGAGCCTGAAGCCGGAGCACGTCCACGACTTCTGGGGCCGACTCGGCATGGTCATGCTGCTCGGAGCGATCAGCTTCGCCGTCGGCCGGGCCGTCCTCAACCTCGTGCTCCGCCGAATGCGCGTGACCGGCGAGCTGGTGACGGTATGAGGAGCGTCCTGAACGTCATGCGCCATGCCTTCGCGGCGGGCGTCGCAGACTACAGGTCGATCTTTACCTGGCGCAGCTGGGTGTTCGGTTGGATGGTGCGGGTCGTTGCTCAGGTGTCGTTCTTCGGCCTGATCGGATTGCGCGTGGCCGACGACCGCTCGGCCTTCTACCTAGTGATCGGAAACGCGCTCGCCGTCGCCGCGCAAGCCGGCATCTTCTCGCTGAACATGACGACGGGCGAGCGCTGGGCCGGGACGCTGCCCTTGCTGGTCGCGAGCCCAACGAGCCCGGTCGTCGTCTTCGCCGCACGCGGGGCCTATCTCGCCGTCGACGGGGCGTTGAGCGCCATCCTCGCTCTTTTCATCGCCGGCCCACTCTTTGGTCTGCATCTGCCGTGGCCGCGCGTGCTCGTCGTGATCCCCCTCACGGGCCTGGTGGCGATCGCTGCGTACTGCCTTGGGACCTTCCTCGCTGGGATCGTCTTCCGCTTCCGCGAGATCAACGGGCTGGTTGTGAACACGACGTACGTCGGCCTCATGGCGGCGTGTGGTGTGAACGTGCCACTTTCGTACTACCCGAGCGCGATGGAGTGGCTGTCGCACGTCCTCCCGCTAACGAACGGATTGCTGGCGATCCGCGGCGTCTTCGCCGGCGCAGACGCGGGATCGATTCTCGGCCATGCAGCCCTCGAGGCCGCGGTAGGCGCGGCCTGGCTCACACTCGCGCTGCTTACGTTCAACCGGCTCGCGTCGCGCGGGCGGCTGGATGGCTCGTTGGACTACGGCGCCTGACTAGTTCCAAACTTTCACGTCGCGGTAGAGCGTGTCGCGTTGCACAGGCGTCTTGCCGAGCGCCTTGATCAGGTGAACCAGCTCTTCGGTCGACGTTCGGTGTGTCGTCCCCGCGGCCGAGACGACGTTCTCCTCGATCATCACCGAGCCCATGTCGTCGGCCCCGAAGCCGAGTGCGACCTGGCCGATCTTCATCCCCTGCGTCACCCACGACGACTGGATGT
>WNGB01011437.1_pt1 | contig 12151 bp, 18 predicted proteins | sample 5400681 | NCBI WGS metagenome assembly WNGB01 (sample SAMN13153367, study PRJNA577476) | soil metagenome | isolation source: 115 cm soil or saprolite under grassland replicate 2 | place: USA:California | collected 2016-06-15 | reverse complement strand
AGAGCGCGACGATCTGGCCGGTCCGCATCGCGGCGAGGTCGCCCGTCTCGAGCGCCTTGATCTGCGACACCTTCAGGCTCGCGACCTGACCGGTGGTCAGCGCCGCGACCTGCGCGCCGGTCAGGCCGGCGATCTGAATGGTCTTCAGCGACTGAATCTGGTTGGTCGTCAGCTGCGCGAGCTGATCGGTGCTGACCGCGCTGAGCTCCGCGGTGGCGAAGGCCGAAACCTGGCTCGGGCGCAAGCCGGCGATCTGGCCGGCCGTGAGCGCGTTGATCTGGGCGCTGGAGAGCACGCCTACCTGCCGCTGATCGAGAGCGTTCAGCTGCCCGGCCGACAGGCCCTGGATCTGGTCGCTGGAGAGCGCGCCGATGCCCTCCGTAGTCAGCGCCCGCATCTGGCGGGAGGTCAGCCCGGCGATCGCATCGGTGGCGATGGCATGGACCTGCGTCGTCGTGAGTGCGCCGATCTGCTTGGCGGTCAGCGCCCGGATCTCAGACGATGTAAAGACTGAGAGGTCGGTTGTCGAGTTCACCGCCGGCGGCCACGGGTAGAGGCCGCCGCCGGCGATTGGATCCACCGGCATCAGGCACGCCTCGCCGGTGTCGACCGTTCGGCCACACTGACGGATGACCGGACGGATCCAAGGCGCGGCCTAAGACATGTGGAGGAACCCGCGAACATCGCGAGGGCAGGAGCACAACTCCTGCCACGTCGGCGGTTCCGAAAGGACCCGCCCTATGAGGACTGCGATAGAATGCCTAGGCCGATCCTTTTGGACCAGGCGCTGCCGATACGCGGGCATCTTCTAGTGGCAAGAAAGAGGCTTCCCAAGCCTAGAACGCGGGTTCGATTCCCGCTGCCCGCTCCAACCTAATTTTCAGTTCGCCGGGTACGCGCCAGGTTCAGCGGCGACATCAGCTTTTTCCCATCCTGTTTGGTGACGCTGAGTAGAAACGAATATCGCTCGGCCTTGTCCGTGTACGAGTAGACCTCGACGGTCACGTCCTCTCCGGCCTGCAGCGACTCCTTCGTCCATCTATTGCCCATCAACCATGAGTTCGGGACGGTCTCGATCCGCCACTCGGCGACGTCCTTCCATTCCGGCACCTGGCCGCCTGCATCCTTCGCGTCGATGAAGATCATCGTGTGTGGACTCTTCCACTCCACGCGCGTGATCGTGCCTTGAAGCGTGACGACGTTCTTGGTGTCGAAGAGCGCGAGGCTGTGATGGGCGAAGGCGGACGAGGCCAGCATCAGCACAAGAACCGCGACTGCCAGGATGAATCTCATGTCCTTGACCTCTAGGCTCACTGCGGGGCGTACTGCGGCAGGCGCAGGTGGATCAAATCCGGATCTTCGTACTTCTTCTTGTCGAACAGCTTTCGCGCAAATGCCGAATCAGACGGATCGCAATTGTAGGGGACCAGCGGCGTCTGCATCGGCTCCCATTCGAAATGGTAGCGAAACGGCTCCTTCAGGATGAGCGGATCTTCGGTGACCGCTTCCATCCTCAGCCTGTCGCCTTCACGCCAGTACCGCTCGGTGACCTTCTTCTGCGTGGATGAAGGGATGTAGCTGTCGTGCATGCCGCGCGGATCGAACACGAACTGCGTTGTCTCGATCACCAGCTGGTTGTTCTCGTAGCGGCCCGTGGAGTGCCCCTGCACCGTGAAGTCATAGACGTCGGGTTTCGGGTGACCACGCCCCTCGAGCCAGACGGTGCGGACGACGTCCTCCTTTTCGTAGTTCAGGATGACGCGGTCAGGCTGCTGCGTGATCTGGAAGTTGTAGTTGTCGTTGAGGATCACCGGCACTGACACCGGACTGCAGTCGTAGCCCGGGAACAACACCTCGTCGAATGCCAGGCTGAACCCGATGGCCCTGGCTTTCGCCAGCAGGACCGGCGACGTGTTGGGCGGACGTCCTGGGATCGGTCCCTTCCGCTTCCACGTCCCCGTCAGATTGGGCGCTTGAGAAGACGCCGGTGGCGATTGCGCTGAGATGGCGGCGATCCCCACGACGAGCAGCACCGAGGCAGCAAAGTATCTCATCGTGCCGCGGAGTATCTATCGAAGGGATATCCCGGCGGAAGCGGAAACTATTCGCGTCCTCGGCGTTCCGCTTATCCCCGGCGACAGCAGGTGGAACCGGATATCGAAGGTGAACGCCAGGTGATCTGAGGTAAACCAGCGCGCTCCTCCCCCGAAGTTCTGGCTGGTCACCTGGCCGCTCTCCAGGCGGCTGGCCTGCCCCTTGTCGAACGCGGAACGCTCGGTGATGACCTGCGCCCTCCCGAGGCCCGCGCTGAAGTAACTCCACCCGGTGGCGGAGCCGAAGTTGAGCGACACCTGCGGCGCGACCGTCGTGATCGTCGCCGTCATATCCGGTGTCGTCGGAGCAGATGGCGGAGACGAGGGCGGCGGTGCGGTCTTGCTCGTCACGGGGGCGGGCGGTGACGCCGTGCCGCGAAACCGGAACACGTCCGCGCCGAGCCCGACGCGGGCTTTACCGAACCGAAAGAGGTACACGTGAGCCCCGAGATCCAGTCCCCACGCGCGGGTTGGGATCAGCGTTCCGGTCGGCACTGGCGGATAAAAGCGCGCGGACTGGGGCGCGCCTATGGTGGAGCCGCGCAGATCGATCACGTACGGCCCCGGAGGATCAGGCGGCGGTATTGAAGGTGGCGGTATGGCCGTCGTCTGCGCGGCGGATGCAGCCGCGACCGTTCCGACGATCACCAGGGCAAGAACCGCCGCGCGGAGGCTCACTTCGTTGCTTTCGCCTTTCGGCGCTCAGCCCAGTACTTGCGCATCCGCTCCGAGACGGCCTTGCGGTTCGCGGGTGACATCGCCTTCCGGCGCCGCCCACCGGCCGGAGTGGCCGCAGCGGCCTTGCCGTCTTCAGCGCTGCGGCGGCCGCGGCCAAAGAGCTCCGGAAACTCTGCGCGGATCGCCGCTTCCTCCTGCTTCAATTGCTCGAGCCTGGCCACGGCGCCCAGTCGCGCAAGCCTCCGAAGTTGATCTTGATTGAGACTGGCCATCAGTACCCTTTCGCTGCAGCAGCCGGCTGCTGTCCACGTGATTCCTGCACGATGCGCACGCCGGCACTCGCGCCGATGCGCGTGGCACCCGCGGCCACCATGGCCTTGAGTCCCTCGAGGTCGCGGACGCCGCCCGCTGCCTTGACGCCCATCTCCTCGCCAACCACGCGCCGCATCAACGCGACGTCGGCCGCCGTGGCGCCGCCCGGCCCGAATCCGGTCGACGTCTTCACGAAGTCGGCCGCGGCGGCCTTCGCCAGCGTGCAGGCGGTGACCTTCTCTTCGTCTGTCAGGAGCGCCGCCTCGATGATCACCTTGCTGAGCGCTCCCGCCTCGCGGCACGGCGTCGTCACCGCCTCGATATCGCGCTCGACGAGACGCAGGTCGCCCGACTTGAGCGCGCCGACATTGATCACCATGTCGACCTCGCGGGCGCCGTCGAAGATCACCCGGCGGGTCTCGTAGTGCTTCGTGTCAGGCGTCGTAGCGCCGAGGGGAAAGCCGACCACCGAACAGACCTTGACGCCCGTGTCGCGCAGCAGCCGGGCGCACAGTGCCACCCAGGTGGGATTCACGCAGACGCTGGCGAACTTGTATTCCGCCGCTTCCCGGCACAGCGTCTCGATGTCCTTCCGCGTGGCATCAGGCTTGAGCAGCGTGTGGTCGATCATCGTCGACACGCCGCTCGTCGTGCCACCGCCGGCGTACAGGCCGATGCGCGTGGCGCCCGCGTCGAGGACGCCCCGTAACCGATCGGGACAGCACTCGTACAGCACGGAGTGGCAGGCGCATCTCGACGGCGCCTGCGCCTGCGAGGCGGCCGCGATCTCCTCGACGATGATCTGGATGAGGCGCTGGATGTCTGGAGGCTGCATCAGTGCAAGGTCGGCATCAGACCCGGCGGGTCTCGAGGTCACGAATCTTCGCGAGCCGCCGGATGTAACGGGCTTCGCGCATGGGAGTTCCAATGAAGGTGTCGACGATCGCCAGGGCCTCCGCGGGCGTGACGAGCGTCGAGCCGAGGGCGAGGACATTTGCCCCGTTGTGCTGCCGCGCGTACCGCGCCAGCGTCTCGTTGAGGCAGTTCGCCGCGCGGACGCCGCGTACTTTGTTGGCGGCGATGGTCGAGCCGAGCCCGGCCCCGTCGATGGCAATGCCCGCATCCGCTTCCCCGCGCGCCACCTGCACCGCGACCGCACCCGCCGTATCCGGATAGTCCACCGGATCCGTGCTGTCGGTGCCGAGATCGTGAACGGTGACTCCCCGCCCTCGCAGGTGCTGCAGGATCGCCTTTTTCAACGCGAGCGATGTGTGATCCCCGGCGATCGCCACCGTGCGGATGTCGGCCGCCGGCGCCAGCGACGCGGCGTCGACGTCGGTGCCCTCGCGAACGATGGCGATACGGCGCTCCCGCAGCGTGTCTGCGGCCAGCGGCGTGACGTGGCCGCCCGGCACGAGGACGACGGTGCTGCCGTAGTCGAGCACGCGCGCATCGGCTTCGGTGATCATCTGGAAGCGTTTCATCGGGCGGAACGCTATGTTACTCTCGCGTGCATTGGACCCTCAACCATCTCCACCGATGAACGTCCTGATCTCCACCGAAGACATTCAACGCCGCGTCCGCGAAATGGCGCAGGAGATCGCGCGCGACCATCCCGACGGCGTTCACCTCGTCGCCGTGCTCAAGGGGGCGTTCGTCTTTCTGTCGGACCTGGCGCGCGCGCTGCCGGGTACTTGCTCGCTCGATTTCATGGCGGTGTCGAGCTACGGGAAGAGCACGTCGTCGTCCGGCCAGGTGCAGCTCCTGAAGGACCTCGATAGCGGCCTCGAAAACCGCCCCGTGGTCATCGTCGAGGACATCGTCGACACCGGCCTGACCCTCACCTACCTGCAGGACATCCTGCGAGCCAGGGCGCCACAGAGCCTCAAGACCGCGTGTCTTCTCAGCAAGCCGTCGCGGCGCAAGGTGGAGGTGAAGGTCGAGTACATCGGCTTCACCATCGAAGACAAGTTCGTGGTCGGGTATGGGCTGGACCACGCGGAGCAGTACCGCAACCTGCCCTATATCGCGGTGCTCGATTAGTTATTTGACTGCGGCGCGAACCTTGTCGGCCCACCCGCGCGCTTCCTGGAGAATCGCCGGCTCGTTCAGCGTCAGCATCTTCCGCTCGCGCATCAGGACCTTGCCGTTCACGATGGTCGTGCGGACATCGTCGCCCCTGGTCACGTAGACCAGGTGCGAAATCGGGTCGTACATCGGGGTTTGGCGCGCTGTGCTCATCCCCACGACGATCAGGTCGGCCCGCTTACCCCCCTCGAGCGATCCGATCTGCCGCTCCATGCCGAGCGCGCGGGCGCCCCCGATCGTGGCCATCTGCAGCGCTTCTTTCGCGCTCACGACCCGAGGATCGATCGACTGCAGCTTGTGGAGGAACGCCGCCATGCGCATCGCCTCGAACATGTCGAGATCGTTATTGCTGGCCGCCCCGTCGGTGCCAAGACCGAGCGCGACGCCTGCCTTCAGGTAGGCAGGCACCGGCGCCGTGCCGCTCGCCAGCTTCATGTTGCTCTCAGGGTTATGTGACACGCCGACGCCTCTGGCTTTGAGTACCGCCACTTCCGCGTCTGAGACCCACACCGCGTGCGCGGCCAGAACGCCAGGACTCAGAAACCCAAGGCGGTCCAGGTAACCGACGGGAGACATCTTGCGCTGCTCCTGCGTGATCTTCACCTCATCCTGGGTTTCCGCGAGGTGAATGAGCGTCGGCACGCCATAGCGCTTGGAGAGATCCCGGGCGGCCCTCAGCGTCTTCTCGTCGTTGGTGTAGATCGCGTGCGGCGCCACCGCCGGCGTAATCAGCGGATCGCCCTTGAACATCTTGATGAATGCCTCGGCGCGGGTCAGCGCTTCCGCGGGAGTCTTCGCATCAGCCACCGGAAACTGGATGACCGTCTCGCCAAGCACGCCCCGCATCCCCGCTGCCTTCGTCTCCTTCGCGATCTCCTCCTCGAAGTAATACATGTCGGCATAAGTCGTCGTGCCCGACTGGATCATTTCCAGCGCGGCCAGGCGCGTGCCGGCGCGCACGAACTCCGGAGATACGGTCTTTGCCTCCGCTGGGAAGATGTACTTGTTCAGCCACTCCATGAGCGACAGGTCGTCGGCCAGCCCCCTGAACAGCACCATTGGCGCATGCGTGTGGGTGTTGATGAGCCCTGGCATCACCACCTGGCCAGTGGCGTCAATCGTCTCCGTGCCGCGAAACTGGCGGCCAATGGCATCCGTGGTATCGACGCCGACGATGTCGGTGCCGTCCACGGCGACGGCGCCGTTGGCGATCACCCGGCCCGCGGCGTCCATCGTGACGACGGTCGCGTTGGTGACGACGAGCGAGACCTGGCGTTGGGAACCCTGGCTCCAGACCACCGCGAGGGCACCGCCCACGAGGAGCAGCAGCGCCAAGGTCACGATGCGGATCTTCATGGTGTGATTCTACCGGTAGCTGGGTGGCTCGGTAGCTGGGTAGCTGGGGACATCGTGCTTCCCCAGCAACCTAGCAACCGAGCTACCCAGCTACCAAGGTAGAATTTGTCTCCGTGCCCCTTCACATCGTCGAACATCCTCTCGTGCACGACGCGCTCGTGGAATTGCGTGATGCGCGAACGGCACCGCCGGCGTTTCGGCGCGCGGCCAACCGAATCAGCGTCCTGCTGGCGGCCGAAGCGCTGCGCGACGTCCCGTCCGTACCGTCCACGGTGATCACTCCACTCGGCCCGGCTGACGGCCGTGTCGTGAAGGCTGACGTCGTGGTGGTGCCCGTGCTCAGGGCGGGACTTGGGATGCTCGACGCCGTGCTGGAGCTGTTACCAGCGGCTCGCGTGGGCCACATCGGCCTGCAGCGCGACGAGGCGACGGCGATTGCGTCGAAGTACTACTCGAAGCTGCCGTCCGACCTGGCGAAGAGCTGGGTGCTGATGATCGATCCGATGCTGGCGACCGGCGGCAGCGCGGTGGCGGCGATCGATCTGATCAAGGCGTCGGGCGCAACGACGATCGCGATGATCTGCATCGTCGCCGCCCCCGAAGGCGTGAGGCTAGTCGAACAGCACCATCCGGATGTTGCGGTGTACTCGCCGGTGGTGGACAAGAAGCTCGACGCGCACAAATACATCGTCCCCGGTCTCGGCGACTTCGGCGACAGGCTGTACGGGACGGTATAACGTCGCATCAACCACGAAAGCCACGAAGATCACGAAGATCACGAAGCAATCAATGGTCGTTCGCGTTCTTCGTTCGCGGCCCGGTCACATGATCTTCGGTCCCGACGAGGTTGAGCCCTTCCTGGGCGTGACGGCACTGGAGGCGGCGGGCGTGACGATCGATCCGAACACGCAGACGCTGAGGAAGCTGCCGGCCGTTCGCATTTGAGCTAAACTCGAGTTCCTAACGTCAGTCCCCATATCGGGCGCGTGGCTCAGCGGTAGAGCACTCGCTTCACACGCGAGGGGTCGATGGTTCGATTCCATCCGCGCCCACCACCTCCAATCTGTTGATTCCAAACGACCGGAATCATGTTCCCAATCGCGAATCGAACCGCGCAGGCTCCGATGTCGGCCCTCTGGACTAACTCCGAGTCGAACCGCTGTTGAAGATCGGTGCCGAAGATGGCATCGTCGTCCGACGGTGGCAAGCGAATGACTGACGATTCCCGAATACTCCGGAAGGGCCCGTGCAAAGGCAAGCGAGTGGAATTTGCCTCGACCGGTGAGATCGAGTCGCTCCAGGAGATCGCGGAAGACTTCATGCTAAATTAAATATCTTTGGTTTCGAGCCTGGGGACTATCTCATTACGGACCTGTCGAGTCTCCATGATTTCGCCGGCGTCGACGACATGCAACCCCGCGACATGCTGACGAAGATCAGAGACGTCTACGGATTGGATGTCGCGGACCTGGCCAGCGCGAACCTGCTCGCGATCTTTCGGAGACTCTACGACCAGCGAGCCGATGAGCGTTCCAGCAGCGGGCGGACGCAGTAAACGCGGTCCCGATCAGGATATAAACCCGAGCGTCTACGTCGAGACGAGTATCGTCAGTTATCTGAGCGCCACGCGCAGTCGTGACGCCGTCATCGCGGCCCATCAGCAACTGACGCGTCGGTGGTGGAAACGGCGGGAATCGTACCGGCTGTTCATCTCCCAGATCGTTCGCGACGAAGCGGCCCTCGGTGATCCGACTGCGCGTGCCCGGCGGGCACGGGCCCTGCGCGGTGTCCCGATTCTGACAGTTACCGATCAGGCGACGGACCTCGCTGGAGAGCTGGTGCAAAGAGGCGCCCTTCCGAAGAAGGCTACGGTGGACGCTTTTCACATCGCGATCGCCGCCGCTCACGAGATGGAATATCTCTTGACCTGGAACTGTAAACACATCGCGAATGCCACTATGCGTGGTACGATCGAAGCAATCTGCCGCTCCGCCGGCCTGACACCGCCGGTCATTTGCACGCCAGAGGAGCTGCCGGAGGGGGATTTCAGATGACCCGACGCGATCCCATCATCGACGAGCTCCACCGAATCCGAGTGGACATCGGCAAGGCACATGACTTCAACGTCCGTCGAATTGCGGCGACTATCCGTCAACACGAAGAGAAGAACGCGGAGCACGTCGTTCGCGAATCGCCGAAGCGGGCGACGCGCCCGAAGAAGGCGTCGTAACTTCTCAGTTGGTCCGCCTGAGCCGGTCAACCGTCCTCAGCCAAGCGGCAAGGCGGTTCCAACTGGCCGCAGTTAGGGCCACCAACCTTCGCTCATGATCGCAGGCGAAGGATGCCCGCCGTAGCGCGAAGCGCGGAGGCGGGCCTGTCCAATCCCAGAACGAGCTTCGGCTGGCAAGCCAACCTTCGCGACCGAAGGGCGCAAATCTTGGGCACTCCCGGCCAGCAGCGGATCGCAGATTCTGCATCACACGACCGCGGCATGGAAAAGGGCTTGCGGGAATTTGGTTGATGCTCGCGGCAAGTTATTTGCGTCGCATTGGTGGATGGGCAGTGGCGTGTTGCATCGCGACCCTTCGATGGCGCAAGATAACAACGGTTCTTCGCCGTGAGTTCGGCCGGGAGCTTCCGGAGAAGCGCCGTACCGTTACCCGCGCCGAGCAAGCCCGCTGCCTGTCCGAACGCGGTTGAGCGATCGCCGAGAATCGCGCATTTGTCGAGACGCATCAGCACCGGCTAGCGAGAATGGCAATACCTTCACTAGCGACAGGCTCGAATCGACGCGTCGATAGCAAAAATTGTGTCCATTGTCGTCACGAATTCTGTGCCCCCGCTGAGGGGCCGGGGAGGAATGCGAGTGACCGTAAGACTTCGAACAAGATTACCGTTCGAGTCGAAGGTATCCGTGGTTGTGGTTGGGGCGGTGAAATACGTCGTGGACCGAGTGCGCGCCGAGTCATCGTAAGAGATGTGGTTCAACGCTCCAAGACTGTCGGGGTGGGCGTAAGCTGTTTGCCGACCAAACACGTCCCAAGCCGTGTAGACGTTGTTGTTCCCTACAGAGGTCGCCACCAAACTGCGAACGCTGATTCCCCCAGTCGAGACGCTCGTCGCGAGTCTTCCCTGGCTATCGTATGAATTGGTCGTCGTCGCGGAGAATGTGCCGTTTTCACAAGGACCACTTGGGCCGCTATACGTCGCTGTCCCAGACTGACTGGCCCATCGGGTTTTCGGCGGAATCACGCTCACTTCATCAACAAAATCCGCGACAGAACCATAGCTCGTCAACCAAGTGACATTTCTCCGGCACATGCCGTTGTTGGACATGCCGGTTCCCGTCTCTGAAAGCTGATTCGTCGCTGTGTTGTAAGACGCCGTGATGCTTTGCGTAGCGACCGATGGGTTCGTACCTGTCGAGGTTGTGGTGGTGGTCGCGGTCACAGACGCAGCGTAGTTCCGGCAGGCACCTGACGCTTGCAGACTAGTGGGTGATGTAGCCGTCCCGCCACAGCCACTCAAAAGCATTAGAAGGACAAGAACAGAAGAGCCTTTGAACCGCATGAGCCACCTTCGGGTGCGCTGGTCCGACAAGCATATCGCCCGCCCGAACCACCACGAAGACGGATGGAATTCCGCCAGTCGATTTGCTCACATACGGGACTTGTCCTGACCGTACACATCGAATCGCGGATGGCGCGTGATCGCGTCTTGAGACACAAGTCGCTGGTAGCTTGGGCAGTGGCGTGTTGCATCGCGACCCTTCGATGGCGCAAGACAACAATGACGAGAAGATTGTTAAAGCGCACTCTAAGCCTGCGGCCTCCGGGCAGCAGTCGGGTTCAGCGCTGAACGATCTCGCTCATCGCCCGGTTAGGCCGGCTTTTCTAGGCCCTTCAACCCCTCGATCTGCCTCAGCCATTGGATAAACTGGTTCGAATCGGGCCAAGACAGGTCCACCAACCCCAGCAATTCAAGGTCTGTGCGCTATCGACTCTGCTCTGCCTCGATCGCCGTCAGGCCGGCCAGAACGACGGGCTCCTGATTTGGAAATTCCGCAATTAGCGACAAGCGTCCGCCCATCGCCTCGACATATCCACGCAGCGTGGAGATGAGAAGATCGCTACGTTGCTCGAGCCTCGACACGCTGTCCTGACCGATGCCGAGGACTTCCGCCATCCGCTTCTGGGTGAGTTTGTGTGCCTGCCGCAGTTCTTGAAGCGTCCTTTCTTCAGCGATCAGAGCCGCGGCCCGCGCCGCGATCTTCTTGCGACGAGCTGTGCTCAACTGCTTCCGAACGTGATTCAAGTTCTTCATGGTCGTCGCTTCCCCTTCCTGGTTGCGCCCCGGCGGGTCTCCGCTTGCTTCAACTTGGCGAGATGCGTGTCGAATCGATCGTCAGCTTTGTCGATCAACTGCTTGTAGAACCGCTTCTCACTGCCGCCTGATTTGTCGCCGCCACACAGCACAACGGCCGCGCGCTTCGGGTCGAATGCGAACGCGAAGCGCCAGACTCCGTCAGCGGCATCGAAGCGCAACTCCTTCATGTTCTTGTGACGCGAGCCATTGAGCGTGTCGACGCGCGGACGCCCGAGCTGTGGCCCGAACGTCTCCAAGACTTCGATGTGGGCCAGCAGCTCGTCTTGTACCGTCTCCGGCAACGCTTCGAACTCCGACATGAACTCGTCGTGCAGGTCGACAGCCCAAGCCACAACCCACATTATGGTTGCGGAGGCATATGGAGTCAAGTCCATATCTCAAAACAGACGAAGCCTCGGGCACAAGAGCAATCGGCCATGATTACGCGCCAGACGCTCGCGTTCCGGCTTCGCGACTACCTCCAGCACCGCATCACGCGCGAGGCTCTCGTCGATTGGGCTGAACGAGCGATGATGGACGAAGGGTTCGACGACTGTGATCTCGACGCGCTCCCGTGACATTACGGCCAGACTCGGCCTCGCGACGTGCGCGAATTCGGCCTTACGTGGGAAGACTGCGAAGGCTGTCGCGTCTCGGGTACCGAACGAAGGTAGATGTGATTCAGACGAGCTAAGCGGGCCTTTCAACGGCCCGACGCTGCTCGATCCGCCTGAGCCACAGCACCAATTGGTTCGAATTGGCCCAAGATAGGTCCACCAACCTTCGCTCATGATCGCAGGCGAAGGTTGCCCGCCGAGCCTTGACGAAGGCGGGCCTCCTCACGATCTGAACGCGCTACATGAGCGGTCCCGGACGGTTCCTGTAACGATTGGCAATCGCGTCGGCGGTCATATACGCGAGCGCCTGGATGGTGAGCGTGGGATTGAACCCGCTCATCGAGGGAAACGTCGAACTGCCGACAATGAAGAGATTCGGAATATCCCAGCTCTGACCGTAACGATTGACCACGGACGTTTTCGGATCGTTCCCCATGCGCGTGCCGCCTTCATGGTGTGCGCCCGGAGCGCCCGAGCCGGCAGGGGAACGCCATACCTGCTTGGCGCCCATCGCCCTGCCCACCTCTTCAACCTTCGTCGTCATGAACTCGACGCGCGCGAGCTCGTTGGCGCGACGCCAGTCATAGGTGAGGCGCGGCGCGGGCAGGCCCCACTGGTCGCGCACGTTCGGATCGAGGTCAA
>WNGB01011435.1_pt1 | contig 12152 bp, 7 predicted proteins | sample 5400681 | NCBI WGS metagenome assembly WNGB01 (sample SAMN13153367, study PRJNA577476) | soil metagenome | isolation source: 115 cm soil or saprolite under grassland replicate 2 | place: USA:California | collected 2016-06-15 | reverse complement strand
ACCTCGCGACCGCCCCTCGCACCCTCGCCTCGCGGGCCATCGCGGCCGACCCGACCCGGCCGGGCGTCCTGTACGCGGTCGAGGCCTACCAGGTCCGGAACACGGCGGGCACCCTGAACGACGTGGCCGAGGTCTACTTCGCCCGCTCCGACGACTACGGTCGGACCTGGCAGACGATCTTCACGGTCGGCGACAACCCCCTCGACGTGGGCGACCTCGACACGAAGAACCTCTCCAAGTACAGGTCGCCCGTCAACGACGACGACGGCGGCCGGTTCACCGGCTTCGACCCCGACCTGACCAACGAGGTCATCACCAACCAGGCGCTGCCCCAGATGAGCGTCGACGCCAGGGGGAACGTCGCCCTGGTCTGGTACGACACGCGGCACGACCCGGCCAACCGCCAGCTCGACGTGTTCGGGGCGGTCAGCATCGACGGCGGCAAGAGCTTCAGCGCCAACTACCGCGTCACCGACGTGTCGTTCAACGCGCCCAGCACCTCCGCCCTCGCCAACGGCTCGTTCAGGGACGCGCTCAACGCCACCAACGCCTACCTGGGCGACTCGATCGGCCTGGCGCTGGCCAACGGCACCGCCTACGTCGCCTGGACGGACACCCGCAACGGCAACCAGGACATCTTCTTCGACCGCTCCACCGTGGACCCGGCGCCGCAGGGGCCGGGCGACCGGTTCGAGGCCAACGACACCGCCCAGACGGCGACGAACCTCGGCACGGTCCTCGGCAGACGGGTGGTGCCACGTCTGGTGGCCGGCGCCGGCGACACCGACTGGTTCCTGGTCCGGGCGGGCGCCACCGGCGACGTGTTCGTCTCCGCCTCCGCCACCACGGGCGGGCAGGCCCTCGGGCTGGAACTGTGGAGCGCGGACGGCACGCAGAAGCTGGCGGACGGCACCGACCTGACCGACTCGTCCGGGGCGGTGGTCGGAAAGCAGATCACCCGCCCCAGCGCGGCGAGCACGACCTACCTCATCCGCGTCTCCGGCGGCGGCACCAGGACCACCTACACGCTGGAGGCCCGCTCGCTGACCAGCGACCTGGGGAGCACGGTCTACAAGTCCCTCGGCGACACCCTCCCGGCCGCCGGCAACATGGTCTACCAGGTGGTGACGGCGGTGGCCGGCTCGCTGGACGTGACGCTCACCTCGGGCACCAACGTCGTCGGCAACCTGAACCTGCAAGTGCTGAGCGCCGACGGGGCCACCACCCTGGCGTCCGGCACGCCGACCGGCTCCGCGGGGCCGGGCGAGGTGGAGAAGCTCAGCCTGGCCGTCGAGGCGGGGCAGACGGTCCTCCTCCGCGTGTTCGGCGCGACCTCGGCGGCGAAGGGCGACTTCCAGTTCGAGTTCAAGAACCTTGACCAGTACGAGACCGCCCTCAACTCGACCCTGTTCTTCCCCGCCGGGGGCGTTCCCTCGGCGCTGGCGGTCGGGCAGTTCAACGACGACAACCACGACGGCAAGATCGACGACGACGACCGCCCCGACCTCGTCGTCTCCAGCGTCAGGGAATCGGACCCGGTCAGCGTGCTGATCAGCAACGGTGACGGGATGTTCCAGGCGGCCCGGCAGTTCAACGTCGGCCCCGGCCTCGACAACGCCGCCGTCCGGGAGGTTGTCACCGCGGACGTCAACAACGACGGCAAGGCCGATGTGATCGTCCCGAACTACGACGCGGCCAGCGTCTCGATCTTGCTGGGCAACGGTGACGGCACCTTCCAGCCCGAACGCCGCTCCGACGCCACCCCGAACCCGGATTCGATCGCCGTCGGCGACTTCAACCGCGACGGGAAACTCGACCTGGCCGTCCTGGAGCGCGTCCTCGGGAAGGCGAGGCTGGCCATCCTGCTGGGCCAGGGCGACGGGACCTTCAAGCCCCCGCAGCTGAGCGACGTGAAGTACGACAACGTCGCCATCCCCGTGCGCCTCGGCCAGTTCAACGACGACAACAAGGACGGCAAGATCGACGACAAGGACTTCCAGGATCTCATCGTCGTCGGCGCCAACGCCGGCGAGTTCCAGGTCTACCAGGGCAACGGCGACGGGACGTTCACCCCCGGTGCCACGTTCGCCAGTGGCGAGGTGACGTTCGATGCCCAGGTGGCGGACCTCGACGGCGACGGCAAGCTCGACGTGGTCACCGGCGGCGGCAATACCGGCACCGTCTACTTCTTCCGCGGGAACGGAGACGGCACCTTCCAGGTGGCCCGGTCCTTCACCGCCCTCGCGCCCCAGCCCGGCGACGTGGTCGCGGTCACGGGCCTCGCGGTCGTCGATTTCGGCGGCACCACCGCAGGCTCCGCGGCCGACGGGAGGATGGACCTCGTGGTGACGGCTCAGTCGCGGACCGGGGCGTCGGCCGCCCAGGTGCGCATCCTCCCGGGCCAGGTGAGCGGGGGCGTGTTCTCCTTCGCCGCCGCCCGGACCCTGGCCACCACCAGGGTCGCCGGTCGGATCGTCGCCGCCGACTTCAACGGCGATGCCGCCAGGGACGTGGCCGTCATCGATGCCGGCGGTGTCCGGGTCATCTATGGGAAACGCCCGGCCATCGTGCCGAACACGACGCTGGCGGCCGCACGCAACCTGGGGACCGCGGTCCACTTCGTCAGTCCCAGTCAGGCCATTGTCCCGGCCTTCCAGGACGCCTGGTACAAGCTCACCGTGCCGACCGAGGCCGCGCAGGGGGCGGGGGACGAGGTGCTCGACCTGTCCGCCCTGTTCCAGTCCACCCAGGGGGCCGGCCTGCAGATGGAAGTCCTCGACGCCGGCGGCAACGCCTTGCCCGCCGACCAGATCCTGCAGCACTTCCGCGACCCCACGGGCGAGCGCTTCCGCGTCCGCGCCGCGCAGGGCCAGGTGCTGACCCTGCACGTCTTCGGCGCCGCCGGCGGCACCGGGGTCTACACCCTGTCGATCGACGTGCTGCCGCAGGTTGTCTCTGTCGAGGCCCAATCGTTGTTGCCCGGCGAGGGTGGGCGGCCGGGGGGACCAATCACCACCCTGGTCATCACCTTCCAGGGCGACCGGCTCGAGCCGAGCGCCGCCGAAAACGCGACCAACTACCGCGTTACCTGGCTGGGACAGGACGGGCAGGCCGGTACCAGCGACGACCGGGTCATTTCCCTGGGGGCCGCCGGGGGTGGCGTGAGCGTCGTCTACGCACCGGGGGTCAACACGGTCGCCTCCAGCGGTCTTACCTACCCCACCGCCGTGCGCCAGACCGTCACCTTGTTCTTTCCCGACGCGCTGCCGGCCGGCTCCTACCTGGTCGAGCTATCGCCGGCGATTCAGACAGCCCCGTTCAACGCCGACGAGGCGCGCCTGCTGGTCGGCGGGACAGCCTTCGCAGGACACCCGGTGGTGTCCGTGGTGGGCGGCCAGGTCACTCTGGGGAGTGTCCGCCTGGAAACGGACCTGGTGGCGCCCGCCGGCAACCTGGCCGACCTGAGCACCCTGGGGCAGGGCAACTCGTTCCTGACCCAGTTCCACGGAAACAGCAGTGCGCTGCTCGACTCCCTCCAGAAACGCCTGGGGGACAGCCCACTCATCACACCGGCGCTGAACGCGCAGATCGTGGCTGCGGTTGGGCCGGGGGCGGCGGGGCTGTCCATCCTGGTGATCTGGCTCGACCCGGTGTCCATCGACCTGGCCGATTCTGAGGGGTCGCGTGCCCAGTACAACCTCCAGACCGGCACTGTTCAGAGTAGTTTCGCGCGGGCGTTCCTGGAGATGGGCGGGAATATCGAGGTAATCGTCCTCGCCGGCGTCACGGGCACCTTCACTCTGAACATCGCCGATGTCCAGCCGTCGGCCCGTGGTGGTGCGGCGATCTTCCAGGGCAGCCAGGTGGAGACGGTGGCACTGACGGATCTCATTCGCGGTGGCGAGCGCTCCTTCGAGTTCACGGTTGGCAATCAAAGCACTGGCACGGTTGCTTCCGGCGGTTCGCCTTCCGGGGGCACCACGGGAGCGGCCGCAACGTCAACCGCCGCGGCGCAGCCGACCGCCACGTCCGGCAGCACGACGGTCGCCGCCGCGACATCGACCCCAGAGGGGCAGCCGGCCGGCACCGTTGCGGCCGCCGCAACGTCAACCGCCGCGACGCAGCCGGCCGCTACGTCGGCTAGCACCGTTGTGGCGGCCACGACGTCAACCGCCGCGGCGCAGCCGGCCGCCACGTCAGACAGTATCACGGGGGTGACGGCGCAGGTCAACGCGACCAGTTCGCCTCAAACTTCATCCGGGGCAACGGGCGGCAACGTTCAGACCGTTTCCCTCCTGACAGCGGTGCTGATCGCGACCGTCTCGCTGCGGGGGGATGGTGTGCCCGGACTGGGCTCCACGGCCGATCCCGGCGGCGGAACTGGCAACACGAACGGCCCGGGGACCGCGGCCAACCGAGTAGCGCCCCTCAATCCCGGCGTTGGCGGTGATCCAGAGGTCATCCCGGAGGATTGGGATGAGTTGGCCGCCACCCGGGCCGCCAGTCTTGGGCTATCCGATTCCGGTCTGCGCGGCGTCATCGGATCCCTTCTCAAAGCGTTGCGCCGGAGAGGCCAGGACAGCATGCGCCGGCACGACACACCAGTCCGGCCGGGGCCGGTCCCCACGGCGCCCGTGCCGGCAGATGCGGGAGTGCTGTGGCTGGATCCCGTTCCGGACGAGAGTGCGACCGTCCTGGCGGCGGAGGGGGAAGTGTCCGCCGCAGAGGCGGCAGAGGCGCTCGTCGATGCGTGGCTCGCGGACAGCTCCCACGAGAGCATATCGGCTCTCCTGGGCCTTGCCACGCTGACAGTCGGCCTGTCCTGGTCAGGTTGGGTGGAGGAGTCTGAAGACACCCACCCGAGGCGCCAGCGAAGGGCGGTCCTGCACTCGCGGCATCGTGCTACCCGACTGGCCTGAAAGATACTTCCGGAGGACGGCTCTCCTGAGCCGTCCTCCGTCGGACACTTGCCTGACGGTGTCATCCTCCAGGAGGCTTCCCATGACTGCCCGGCCCGATTTTCAGAATGAGCACTCGGATCCTTCTGGAGTAGGAGATCTCACGGAGGCTCTGTCTTCCGGAGGGCAAGCTGACGTCCCGGTCCAGGACGCGACCGGCGCCTGGCAGGTCGAGCCGGAGCCGAGCGATGGTGCGGCCGAACCCGCGGCCTCGGCTCCGCTCGGCGAGGATGCCTTCGGCGCCACGGTGGACGTCCCCGCGGAAGGCGCTCCCGCGGCGGCCGATACCTTCGGCGCCACGGTGGACGTCCCCGCCACCTACGCTGCCCCCCCCGCACCCGATACCTTCGGCGGCACCCTTGATGTCCCCGCGGCGGGCGTTCCCGCGGCGGCCGATACCTTCGGCGCCACGGTGGACGTCCCCGCCACGCGAACCGGCTCCCCCCACCCTGTCGAGGAACCATCCCTGCCCGGCTCGGCGGCTGGGACGCACCAGCGGCGGGTCGATGCCACCGGGGCGCCGCCTCCCGGGGCCTACCCGCCAGTGGCGCCGGAGATGCGCTCGGGCCGCTACAGGCTCAAAAAGTTCCACGCCAAGGGCGGCATGGGCGAGATCTGGCTGGCCGAGGATTGCGACATCGGTCGGTCGGTCGCCCTCAAGAAGATGCGTGGCAAACCTTCAGCCGACCAGCAAGACCAGTTCCTGCGCGAGGCCCAGATCACCGGCCAGATGGAGCACCCTGGCGTCGTCCCCATCCACGAACTGGGCACCGACGAGAAGGGCAAGCCGTTCTACGTGATGAAGTTCATCCAGGGGCGCACGCTGTCGGACGTCATCGCCGAATACCACGCGGCCGCCGTTGGGGCACGGTCAGGAGACCAGGCCCCAACGGGGTCGCGCGAGGTCCAGGGGCTACGACTGCTGCAGCTGTTCCTCAACCTCTGTCAGACGGTGGCGTACGCGCACAGCAAGGGAGTGATTCACCGCGACCTCAAGCCGGACAACGTCATGGTGGGCGACTACGGCGAAACCCTGCTGCTCGACTGGGGCCTGGCCAAGCCGCTGGGCCAGCCGGACGAGCCTGTGACTCCAGGATCCACCCGCTTCAGTTACTCCGGCGAGTCGCTGGCAACGCAAGCCGGCTCGATCAAGGGCACGCCCACGTACATGTCGCCGGAAGTCGCCGAGGGCCGCATCGCCGACGTGGACAAGGTCAGCGACGTCTACCTGCTGGGCGGCATCCTCTACCACATTCTGACCGGCAAGCGGCCGCGCGAGGCCACCAACGTGTTCGAGCTGATCCGGTTGGCCAGGACGGTGCCGCCGGTGCCGCCGCGCAAACTCATTCCGACCGTTTCCAGGGAACTCGACGCGATCTGCCAGAAGGCCCTGTCTCTGCGCAAGGAGGACCGCTACCAGACCGCGACCGCGCTGGCCGAGGACGTGCAGCGTTACCTGGCCGGCGAGCCGGTGAGCGCCTATCGCGAGAACTTCTGGGAGCGTGCGTGGCGCTGGGCGCGCCGGCACCGTGTGGCACTGGGCCGCTCTGCCGTGGTGCTGTTTGTGGTAGGCCTGGTGGCATTCGGGGCCAACGAAATCCGCAAGGCCGAGGAGCAACGCGACGCCGAGCGGCAGGAGGCCGCTCGCAAACTCGCCCTGACCGAAGAGCGGCGCGAAAACGAGCGCAAGCAAAACGAACTCAAATTGCAGCTTGCCGAGGAACGCCGTCAGGCGGAAGAGCGGGAGGCCGCGCGCAAACAGACCGAGAGTGCGCAGAAGCTGAAACTGGAAGCGGAGCAGCGGCAGCAGGCGCAGCGCGAGGCCGAGGAAGCCAAGCGCAACATCGAGGCGCGTGCCCGGGTGGATCACTTCCGCCGCCTGGCCGACGAGGCGCAGCACTATGCCGCCTTCCAGGATCCCGGCGCCGAAAACGTCCCCTATTTCGACCTCAAACAGGGAGAGGCGAAAGCCCAGGCGGCGCTCGCGCTCGTTCAGCCCTGGGGGCCGCGGCTGGAGGAGTTGCCCCTTGCGGAGGAGCGTGCCCCCCTACGCACAGAACTCTATGACCTGTTGCTGCTGACGGCACAGACGAAAAGCCGCCGCGCTCAGCCCGGGACGGCCCAGGAGATCCTCGCCCTGCTCGATCAGGCCGCCTCTCTGCGCGAACCGACGGTGAGCCACTACCGTTTGCGGGCGGACGCCTATCGGCTCGCGGGGGACAAGGACAGGGCCGACGCCGCCCAGCGGAAGGCCGAGGATGCCGACACGCCGGCCATTGCCCTCGACCACTTCCTCGCCGCGGAACAGGCACGCACCGAGCACGCCCGGCAGGCCTCCGAGCAAGGCAAGGAGAAAGGCACGACGGCCAAACGCGAGCAGCTAACGCGGGCCGTCGAGTTGTACCGCAAGGCGCTGGCGCTGCAGCAGAAGCACTTCTGGTCGCACTTCCAACTCGGCCATTGCTACCTGGCGCTGGGGCAGGGCGACCTGGCGGTGGAGGCCCTGGGGGCGTGCGTGGCCCTGCGCCCGGAGTCGCCCCTGGGCTACACGATGCGCGGCCTGGTGCTGGGCCTGCAGAAGCGCTACCCGGAGGCCGTCGCCGACCTCGACCGGGCCGTCGCCCTCGACGCCGGCTTCCGCCCGGCGCTGCTGAACCGCGGCGTGGTGAACTGGCTGCAGAAGAAGTACGAGCCCGCCCTGGCCGATTTCGAGGCGGTGCTGCAGCCGCCCGCCGAGCAGCGGCTGCTGGAGGCAGCCTTCTACCGCGGCCAGCTCCACCTGGAGCGGCGCGAGGAGGACAACGCCCTGGCCGATTTCACCCTCGCGGTGTCGGAGAAACGCGGCGTCCACGCGGCGTACCTGCGCCGCGCCCGCATCCATTTCGCCCGCGGCGATGTGCAACGCGGCCTTGCCGATGTGGACGCCTATCTCCAGCATGGCCGGTCGCTGGATCCGAAGGACGCGGAATGGCTCGAACAGCGTGGGCGCCAGCTGCGCCTCCTCGCGGGGGAATTGCCCGGACCGGCCCGGAAGACCGTGCGGTTACTCGCTCTGGCCGACCTCCGGAAGGCGGTGGACCTGCACCGCCGCACCATGCCCCTGTACGACAACCTGGGGGCGGTCCTTGAGGATCTCGGCCAGGTGCGCCCGGCGATTGCGGCATACACCGAGGCGGTGAAGTTGTCTCCGAAGGAGGCGCGATTGTTAGTCAAGCGGGGCTGGGCGCACGAGAAGTTGCAGGAACTCAACGAGGCGCTGGCCGATTTCGCCGCCGCGCTGCAACTCGAACCGAGCCACGCGGAGGCCCACGCCGGCTTTGGCTACATCCAGGCGTGCCGCGGCCAGGCGCCCGCCGGGGCGAGTCGTCACGCCAGCGCGGCGGTGCTCCACAGCCCGGGAGATTATCTGCTGCTGCACAACGTGGCGTGCGTCTATGGGAAGCTCTCGGAGCGCGACGCGAAGCGGCAGCGCGAGTATCAGGATCTCGCTCTGCTCTATCTGCAGCGGGAGGTAGAGCTTTGGCGACGGGATCGGCAGGGGCCGAATCCGATCCCGCTGATTCGTGCCGAACCGGCATTTCCCCCGGCGCTGCGCGCACGGCCGGAGTTTGAGGCTCTGCTCAAGGAACCGCAGTAACGTCCTGAGTTGTGCGTCCGAAGGTCGTCGCCAACCGATCTGACCGTTCGGCCTCAGGGACACAAGGCCAGACTTGCATCGTTCCCTCTGCCGCACCCCGGTTCAGCGAACTTTCCTTGCCCCTGGAGATCAGCGACCTGGTTCATCACGTCCTGTCGGAGTAAGGAAACTGCTTGCGGAAGCGATCGATCAAGCGATGACGAGTCGCTTCGACCAGGAGTGCCATGCCCACGCTGTTCACCGCGGTTAACTTCGGCAGGGACTTCTTCGAGGCAAAGAGAGATTTCAGGCTGAACTCCCTTGCGTGGCCCAGGTTGGAAACCGAACGGTGCCGGACCGGCCGTGGGTGAACCCGTTCCTGGCTCGGCACCACGCGCCCAATCTAGCGCGCGTCGGTCCGACACGCCGACAGCAATTTGGCTCTTGGCGTTGGGTACTTCGGTCTGATCGACCGAAGTGACCAAGTCAAATTCCGTAGCACGCAGCGGGCCGACACGCCGAAGCAAACTGGGGCGAAGCGGCCAGACGTGCCCGCACCTGGCAACCCGTAATGTGCCCCCATGCACCACAATCCCGCGCGCAACAACGCCCAGCCGAGGCAAAGGCCACGTCTGACAACCGCTTCTTCCCGGAGCGACACATCACTGCCTACGCCACCTCCTCAAGGGCACGGATGCGTCTGCCGAGGTGGCCAAGGGTGATGCCCTGGATGCCGACCTCCAGCAGTTTGCACGCCGCGCGAAAACGCTGCTCGAAGTCAGTGCTGGCCAGATCCTTCACAAGGGTGGTCAGGGCGGCAGATAGCGACTCCTGGATCTGATGGATGGTGGCGTCGAGGATGCGCGCACAGGCGTCAGAATAGGCATCGCGAAACTCTGGCTCCTTCAGCCAACGCCGGAGGGTGTGCTCAGGGATGCCGCACTTGTCGGCAGCATCAGAAAGTGTGCGCGATACCAGCAGGACCGGGATTGCCTTTTCTTGTTCTTTTCGCAGGGCCATTGGATCCCCCTCCCCTCGTCGTATGGCCAGCGATCACAGGCCCCCACCCGCGCAAGGGTGGCCCCAAAGGTGCTGTTCAATCGCGGCCAACTGCGTCTCAACGTCGAACAACTCGATGCCCTTGGTCGCCTGGTCGAGGATGACCGGCGCCCGTACACTGATGCTGCAGTTCGGTTTTTTCAACGAGGTGCGGATGAAGAACTCGGTCGCCTGCGTCCTGATTGTGGTGGGGTCGCTGCTCCTGCTTTGGCCGGCTGTGATGCTGCTGCTTTCGCATGTGGCCTACCCCACTCCCTTGAGGACAGATTCAGAAAAGTGGGAGGGCGCGCTGCTGTCACTCCACGCGCTTGTCTGCTTCGTCCTTGGATTGACGATGGTGGGGATGGCGATCAGCTACTTTCGCCAGCGCCCGTAGTTGACAATCCGGACATTCGCCTCGGTGACGCCCGGCCGCCACACGAGTTCATCCGTCACGAGGAAGGCCACCGTCACGAGGAAGAGGGCCACGCCGGCGAGGTAGACGTGCTTGCTCATGGTTCCTTCCGGGTTGAGATGGTCACCAGCCGAAGAGGGAGCGGAGGCGACTGAGCGGGGGCGTTGTCTCTGGCTCCGACGACAGCAGCGAGCGAATCGCGAGCACGCGCCCCTGCTGATCGAACCCGAGGAGGCAATCCCCTGCCTCTGCGCTCCAGACGAGCCAGACATTGACACCAGGCTCCGGCTGCAAGACGCATGCCACCGGTCCGCCCGGCTGACCGAACAGCCCTTCGACCTCTGCCAGCGTCATTCCTGGTCGGAGGCGCTTGACGTTCGCCCTCGCCACGCCTGGCAACGGCTCCAACAACCGCTCCGTCACTCCCAGCGCCAGCGCCACCACCGTCAGAGCGATGCCGACCCACGCCACCTGCCGCGTCCAGCGTTTCATGGTCTGTGTCCTCCTGCGGTCACCGCGGCGGATGGCGCAAGTGAAAAGACCGCGGTGCCCGCCCTGCCTGTCGCCCAGTCAGCGGAGCAGACTACCGCGGCCAAGATCATCAGACCGCGCTGGCGCTGGGGAAGCAAGGCGAAAGTGCCTTGTCCGGCGTCCAGGATCGCGCAGGGCGAGCGCGGCGACGTGGAGCCGTTCACCCACCTGACACGCGGGAGAAGGGGAAGCAGCGAAGTTGTTCGCTGCTTCCACACCTGGTCAGACCCTGTCCACGAGGACGGTGACCGAGTCACTCAGGGGGCACAGGCGGCGCTGCTGCGATTGACGCGCCAAAGCGCCGCGACCTGACCGTGCCGCTCGCCCTGAGACTCTATTTCAGATTAAAGGGCTCCAGATTATTGTCGCCGTCCGTGATGGCAACTTTGAGTGGGGTGGTCTTTGGGTCGCTGTACTTCCCTGCGAGGAGGTCGGGCCCCGCGTTCTCGTCGTCGATTTTCTTCGACGGTGAGCGATAGATGATCGTCACCGCATACCGTCCAGCGGGCGCCCCGTCGTAGGATGCACGCGTGGTGAGCCGAAAGGAGCCATCTTTTTCCACGGCAGCGGTGGGACGGGAAGCTCGCGGATCCTGGTTATCCTGGGGAACGAACGTCACCCTGGCCCCCTCTGCAGGCCGACCTCGGAACAGCACCTGGCCGCGAACCGGGTGACGCCGGTTGGAGTCGTCCCTGCCGCAGGCCGCCACCGTCAAGAGCAGTCCCACAACCAGCAGCAACGTGAACGACCTGAACACTTTGATCGCATCCTGCAACGGGTAAGGAATGGGCTGCGGGACAAGTTGGCCCGAGCGCTAAAATGCCGGAATTGGCTCTCCGCCTCTGGCCGTGAGCAGGGCCAAAAAAATCTGCTCGGAAAGCTCTTTGCCGAGCAGGCGCACCGAGCCATCACCAAAGCCCGCGAAGGCGCCTGCGTCGTGGAAACTGTAGACGCCGCGGAAATTGCTGCAGTTCACCACGCACGCCCCGACGTTCTGCACTTTCCCATCGACACTCCAGGTGCCGACATTGAAATTGTTGTTGTGTGCCCAACCGCCGGTCCCGTTACTGAACGCCACGATGTTCCCCGAGGTATCGGAGGCAGGCGCGGCAGGCAGGTAGGTCGGGTAGTCGGGATCCGCCCGGGCCATCAACCGCTTGCCGTTGGCGAGGAAGGGCCAGGGTCTGCCGGACATCTCGCCGACCATCACGGTGTTGGAGAGCCCATCAGTCACGGCGATGACCCGTCGCCCCAGGGTAGGCGTCGGCCCCTCGGTGGTCTGTGGCCCAAAGGCCCCCGAGAGGTCCGCGGTGCTCGCCGAAGGGTAGGCGTGGGCGTAGGCCGTTGCGTTCGCCCCAGTGATCGCGAAGTAATCGGTGAGCGCGATCTCACCGAACGCCGTGCCCGCGATCACCACCGTCCGCGGCAGTCCGTTGGAAGGGCACTCCAGCAGGGGAATCGATGTCGTGACGATGTTCTGGTTCGCAGCAACGGTCCAGTTCCCCGGAACGTAGTTGGCCGCAAGAAGCCCCTGTTCGATGTAGGGCAGGATCGGCACAATCCAGCCGTCGTTGGTCCCCGACGCGTAGAGCGG
>WNGB01034238.1_pt1 | contig 12156 bp, 9 predicted proteins | sample 5400681 | NCBI WGS metagenome assembly WNGB01 (sample SAMN13153367, study PRJNA577476) | soil metagenome | isolation source: 115 cm soil or saprolite under grassland replicate 2 | place: USA:California | collected 2016-06-15 | reverse complement strand
GGAGGAACCCGGCGGCGCCGGTCCCACTCGCCCACAGGTAGGCCCACGTCAAGCCCCCCGTCACGACCGTGAGCAGGGCCACAAACGGGGTCCGCCTCATGCGACCAAGGTCCGTGGGGAGATACGTGACCAGGAACGAGCCAACCGCAATCACTGCCAGGGCCACGAAGAAGGTTCCCCAACCGATGGACGGATCTGCCGCCGGCATGGAACTCACCTCCAATACTGTCCTTGCCGTCAGATGACAGTGTCGCTACCGGGAGCGGCCCAGGACCGTGCCGATGGTCCCAGCACGTGCGGTCCGAACGTACCGGCCCGAAGAGGACCTCCGAGCGCCACGTTGGGCAGCGGCCCGTGGTGTAGAAAGAAAGACAAGGGAGCTTCGGTGTTCGTGGGCTGAAGCGACCGTCAATGGGAGGGGCCGGATGAGACGCCGATACGTGGGGATAACTGCCATTGGCGCGGCCGCCGCCTATGTCCTCTTTGTCAGGCCCAGGCATCTCCGGTGGGGAGCGACCGAGGCGGAGTTCCGCGGGTCCCTCCCCGGCGATGACCTCATCCCGAACCCCGACCTCACCGCGACGCGTGCCATCACCATTCGCGCCTCCGCCGATCAGGTCTGGCCGTGGATCGCCCAGCTGGGGCAAGGGCGGGGCGGGTTCTATAGCTACGACTTCCTAGAGAACCTCGTGGGCTGCGACATGCATAGCGCGAATCGCATCGTCTCCGACTGGCAGGACATCGGGGTGGGGGACCAGGTGAAGTTGCATCCGGAGGTCTCGCTCGCCGTGGCCATTGTGGAGCGGGGGCGATCGCTCGTTCTCCGCGGCGGGGTCCCGATGGGGAAGGCCCCTCCTCCCTACGACACCACCTGGGCCTTCGTGCTCCGGGAAAGACCGGACGGGACGACCAGGCTGCTGGTCCGGGAGCGATACGTGTACACGCAGCGGTGGGCACCCCTGCTGGTGGAGCCCGTCGAGGCGGTCAGCTTCGTAATGAGCCAGAAGATGCTCCGTGGGATCAGGGACCGGGCGGAACGAAAGAAGGATCGGATCCGGAGCGGATGAGTCCCGAGGCATCAGCCCACTCCGTCAGGAGGTGGAAATGGCGAACAGACAGTTCTCGCGGGATGAGGCCCGCGCCATCGGAGAGCGGATCGGGATCGACTGGGAGGCCGGCAAGGTGGATCTCGAACAGTTCCGGATGGAACTGAGCGTCGAGCTGGAGCATGGGAGCCAGGACCCGAGCACCGACGTCACCCACGATGACGAGGTCACCACCGGGAAGATCGCCCTCGCGCATCTCCATGAGATTCCGGACTACTATTCGCGGCTGGCAGCGATGGAGCGGGACGCGGATGCTTCGTCGTAAACGAACAGCATTCGGCAACCACTTCCAGCCGAGGACCCACCGCGCGAGTGGAGGAACGGGTGGGTGGATCGGCTTGGATCCGGTTCGTGCCGCAGAAGGTGGGCATGCCGTGGGAGCCTGGTCCTCTGCTCCGACTCGACCGCGGGCAACTCTCTCGCGATGCCACGGCCGCGCCGCCGACTGGCTTCGGTCCGAAGGTTGGTCGGGCGAGGAGCGTGAGGATGGGCTCTCGATCGCGGCGAAGCCGCTGCTGAGCCTCGACGTTCGGCCTGACGGGCAGGGTCTAGCACAGCTTGCCAGCAGCCCCTGTGCCCGGTGCGACGTATCGTCGCTGTCAGCTCGAGCCCCGAGGGAGTAGTGATGGCCGAGGTGAGGATTCCTACCCCTCATGGAGAGATGCCCGCGTGCGTGGCCAGGCCATCGGCCGAGGGACCGTGGCCCGGCGTGGTCGTGATCCACGACTTCACGGGCATGAGCCACGACCTGAGGAACCAGGCCAACTGGCTGGCGAGCGAGGGATACCTGGCCGCCGCCCCCGACCTGTACTACTGGGGCACCAGGCTGAAGTGCCTGCGCACCATCATGCGCGACATCGGCGCACGTCGAGGAAGGACGTTCGACGACATCGATGCCGTACGCACTTGGCTCGGTCAGCAGGACGGGTGCACGGGCAAGATCGGCGTCATCGGCTTCTGCATGGGGGGCGGCTACGCCATCGCGCTCGCCCCGGGGCGCGGGTTCTCGGCCTCGAGCGTGAATTACGGCGGCTGCCCGAAGGACGCTGAGACCTTCCTGGCCGGCGCCTGTCCCATCGTCGGCAGCTACGGTGGGAAGGACGGCTCGCCGCTGGGGCGCCGGGCCGCTGTCCGGCTGAAGCGGGCCCTCACGGCGCTCGGCGTGGACCACGACGTGAAGATCTATCCCGAAGCCGGCCACGGGTTCATGAACGACCACGACCCGGCCGACATGACGCCCCTGTTGGTGGTGCTAAACAAGATCTCGAGGACCCGCTACCACCACCCCTCAGCCAACGATGCCCGCCGGCGCATTGCGTCCTTCTTCAACACCCACTTGAAGTCGTGAGCGTGGGTGGCTCTACGCGACGGCCCCGGCGGTGCCCACCAGCACTGGTCGACGGGTCCGCTCATCGGGGGCACTGGTACCCCCACTGGTACCCCTGGAGGTTGGAAATTGACGAGAACTGGCGAGTTCGAGTAAGAAGGATCAGGCCTGGTCAGTGGGCTTGTCCGGGCCGTTCTCATAATCCGCCGGTCGGAGGTTCGAGTCCTCCCCGCCCCACGTTCCTGACCAGCGCTTTCATGCTCGGGCCGAGGTGCCTGGGGCCCGTGCCACCTCGTGTGCCAACGGATTGCCAACGTGGGAAGGGCCCCAACGCCGCCTCGAGCGCGGCAGCCGCCTCGGACGGTCCCTCCTGCCACGCGTGCTGGTACACGGCGATGGTGGCGAAGCGTGGCCAAGCACCACCGAGACGATTACCGGGTGCACGCCCCGGCGGCCGAGCTCGGTGGCGACGGCGTGACGCACGTCGTGCAGGCGCGTTGCAGGGTGCAGCCCGGCTTCGCCGGCGAAGCGTTTGAACGCGCTGGTGAACGAGTCCGGGTAGATGAAGAACCCATCCCCACGGTCGCACACGAGAGGGAACGGCCGGCCGAGCTCGTCGAGCGGGTCACGCCATCTCGGGCCCAGGGCGGTTCGCCGCCTCAACTGTTCGCGTCGGTGCAGCCGGATCCGCTCAAGGGCGAAGGGGGGAAGCTGAACGATCCGACGTGACCGTTTGGTCTTGAGCGGCGTGAACACGATGATGGTTCCGTCCGAGGGATGGCGCACAGGCTGGACGCCGCGACGGAAGAAGATCATCGTCGGCGCCGCGGTCTTCGTGGCGGCCATGGCCGCGCTTCGCCGCTTCGGACCGGCGCTGGGAAAGTGGGCCATGAGGAAGTGCGAGGAGATCTTCGACCACATGCCCGAGGAGGCCCCGCCCAAGCGGATGATGCGCGGCATCGAGGAGATCCGGGAGCAGAACACGCGAATCCTGCATCGCTTGGACGAGGAGCGGACGGCGCTGGCTGCTGCTTCAGGGGGGAGGGGATGACGATGACCTCGTAGCGAGAAGTTCGCCGCGGTCGAGCGGCAGGTGAGTGCGATGAGCATGGATACTGTGTGCCTGCCCCCACGACCTCGAGGAGTGAGCGCCTTTGCGGGGGGGTATCGCAGGGTTCGCTTCTGGGGACTGGTACCCCAACTGGTACCCCTGGAGGTTGGAAAGTGACGAGAACTGGCGAAGCAGGGTAAGAACTATCAGCGCTGGTCAGTTCGCTTCTTCGGCCCGTTCTTGCTGGTAGATGGCTTCCTTGTCAGCGGACTCATAATCCGCAGGCCGGTGGTTCGAGTCCACCCCGCCCCACCCCGAGCGTGCTGGTCAGCGTGGGGAGAATTTTCCCCCACCTTTGGCTGGTACCCAAACTGGTACCCGTCGACGTTCGGCTAGGCCTGGTCCGCCGAGCGCCACCGTGTTCCTCCAGTTTCGTCAGGAGGACGACTGTTTAGAGCACACAGCCGCGAGATCGAGGCCGAATCCGACCGGTGTGAAGACCTGGCATCCGACGTGACGCGCGGCCCGACAATCTGGCTGGTCTGGGGGGTGCCGTATGCGGCCACCGGGAGCTCCTCGGTGGCCAAGCGATCGGCGAGTGCCGCGGCCGCTGCTTGCCGAGGGTCTCCGCTCAGGGTGGCAACGTGCTGAATCTTCGCTCGGACACCCGCAGGGATCCAGCTCGAGGGGATGTCCCCGAGCATCTGTTCGAGGAAGCTCACGGAATCCGGATAGAGGATCCCCGTCTCGGTATCGAGAAGATCGAACCTTGCTCCTCCCTTCAGAGCGTCGGGCAAGTTGTCGACCTTCCGGATCTGGACGTTGATTCCGATGGCGGCGAGGTCGATCTGCACCACCTTGGCGACCTCCGCGCAGGAATCGCAGCCCGATGGGATCGGCATTACGACGTGGCCAGTGCGTCCGAGCATGAGCGCCCGGGCCTTCGCCACAGAGCGCCCCGACGGATACAGTTCTCGATCCCGGTAACCCGGAAGCGCTGGGGGGAGAATCTGGTCGGAGGGGAGGTCTCCCCACGCCGCGGCGAGCGCATCGCGGTCCAGGGCCATGGCGGCAGCTTTGCGGACCCGTGGATCGGTGAGGATCCCTCGGCTTGAGTTGAATGCGACGAACCTGGTCCCGAATTCCGGTGTGAGGAAGTATCGCTGGTCCCCATTCGCCGCCGCGGCGCTTCCCATCCCCCACCTTCGGTCCACCAGGCTGCCCGGCTCGAGCACGCGGTCGGGCAGGTCGGTGATGCCGTCCCAGTGGCCGTTCTGCACCTGGTCCAGGGCGGCGCTGCCGTCGATGCCCTCCCTGATCACGATGGCGTCGAAGGGATGAGGGCGGGGGCCGTGGTAGTTGGGGTTGCGCCGCAGGATCACGTACTCGCCGTTGTCCCATTCGGCGACGTAATAGGGCCCCGCCGAGAAGAGGCCCCCGTCCGGGTCCGGCCGGGGGCCCCCCGGCACGAACGGGGTCCCGATCGGCACCAGGCAGAAGAAGGGGAGGGCCAGCCGCTCCAGGAAGTCGGGTGAGGGCTTCACCAGGGTGATCCGCAACGTGTCGCCGCTGGCTCTGAGCCCGGAGATGGTCTGGGCCCGTCCGTCCAGAAAGGCGTGCTCTCCCTCGATGTCGCCGATGACCTGTGGTCCGGGCGGCTCTGTGCCATAGGGCCACCCGGCGAGCTTGGGGCTGAGCCCGCTCGATGGAGTACCGGAACGTCTCCGCGGTGACGGCCTCGTTGGAGGGAGGAGAGAACCGGTACCCCGGACGAACCGTGAACGTGTACGTGCGCCCGTCCGACGACATCGTGGGTATGGCGGCGGCGATCTCCGGCCGGAGCTGAAGCCCCTCGGGTGGCGGGCGGTCCGGGTAGTTCAGCAGCTTCGCGCAGGTGGCGTACTCGATCTGATACGCGCCGGTGCGAGTCTCGATCCGACGAGCAGGGCAACCGGGACGATCTTGCACGCGCTCGACAGCGGGAAGCACCGGCCCCCGCCGGCGACGACTGGGCCACCACCGAGGGCGTCGAACCCCTCCACGACGCGCCGCGCAGGAACGGAATGCCCATGTCCACGGTGGTCACGCGGCCCGCAGGATCAGTGACTCCAGTTCCACAGGGTCCTCGTGCTCGCGACGGGCCCGCGCTCGCCGCCTAACTCCGGGACCTCGTGTGAGAGGCTCAGAGCCCCCGCAGTCTTGAGCGCGTTCGTGTCCTGATCGCGGCTACCGGGTCGGGTCCCCGTCCACCCAACCTGTACGCCTTCCCCGCCTCGTGCGGAACCGGCAACGCGTCATGCTCGCCGCTGTGGTCGTCGCACACCGGCAGTCCGATCGTCTCGTCTCCCGCCGTGTCGGATGGCGTGGTCTACGTCGGCTCGAACGACGGCAAGCTGTACGCCTTCGATCTGGCCGCGGGGTCCGCGGGCGTGCCGCGCCCGGCCCTCCGTGATCTCCGGGCCGACCCGACCCTCCGCGTTCGAACCTAGCCACCGGCAAACGCCCGTACCTGTCAACTCATCGGCTCTCGATCGGGAGTCCCTCCGCGGGTGAATCGAGACGAGGGACTCTTGCCCGCAGCGGCGAGGATGGGCAGAGTTCGAGCCATGGCGGGCGGGCTGTTGGCGCGCGAGCGGGAGCTCGCGCTGGTGCACGCGTTCCTGGACGAGGCCGGAGCCGGCGCCGCTGCCCTCGTTCTCGAGGGCGAGCCGGGGATCGGCAAGACCACCGTCTGGCGCGCAGCGATCGAGCACGCGCGCGCCCGCGGCCTCGCCGTCCTGCACTCGCGCCCGCTCGAGCTCGACATGCGGATCCCGTTCGCGGGGCTCCGTGACCTGTTTGCGGATCGCCTCGATGTCGTCCTTCCGGCGCTGCCGGCGCCGCAGCGGCGGGCGCTCGAGACAGCCCTCCGCCTGAGCGATCCCGGCGATCGCCCGCCCGAGCCGGCGGCGATCGCCTTCGCCTTCCTTGGCGGGCTCGAGGCGCTCGCGCGGCAGGCGCCCGTGGTCGTGGCCGTCGACGACGCGCAGTGGCTCGACGAGCCGACGGCGAGTGTGGTCAGGTTCGCGTCGCGTCGCCTCGGTGACGCTCCCGTGCGTCTGCTCCTCACCCGGAGGGCGGGCGTGGACGGTGCCGAGCTCGGGCTCGAGCGGTCGCTCGAGCCGGACCGCCTGAGCTTCATCGCGCTCGGCCCCCTGAGCGTCGGAGCGATCCGGCGCCTTCTGGTCGACCAGCTGGCCGCCCCGCTGCCGCGCCCGTTGCTGATGAAGGTGTACGCGACATCGGGCGGGAACCCCTTCTACGCGCTCGAGCTCGTTCGCGCGCTGAAGCGGCCCGGCCGCCCGCTCGCGCCCGGGGAACCGTTACCGGTCCCCGAGACGCTCGGCGCGCTGGTCGAGGCGCGGCTCACGGGGCTCCCGCCCGGGACGGTGCGCGCGCTGGAGGTGGCGGCCCTGCTCATCGAGCCGACGGTCGCATCCGTCGCGGCCGGCGCCGACGGCGCCGGCCTGTCCCCGGCGGTGGCGGCGGGCGTCGTCGAGCTGGAAGGCGACCGGGTCCGCTTCGCGCATCCGCTTCTGGCCTCGGTCATCGTCGCGCGAGTGGAGCCGGGCAGACGACGGCGGCTGCACCGCCGCCTCGCGCGCGTCGAGGCCGACCCCGAGAATCGGGCCCGCCACCTCGCGCTCGCGGCGACGGGCGAGGACGAGGAGGCAGCCCGAGCGCTGGACGAGGCGGGACGGATCGCGCGCGCCCGGGGCGCCTCCGACGTGGCCGCCGAGCTGCTCGAGCGTGCGGTCCTGCTCACGCCCGTCGCCGACGCGGGCTCGCGCGCGCGGCGGCTGCTGAGGGCCGCGGAGGCGGCCTCGGACGCGGGCGACTGGGGGCGTGCGCGGACGCTGGCAGAGGACGCCGCGGCGCTCCTGCGTCGGGGGCCGCTGCGGGCCCAGGCCCTGCGCATCGTCGGTGAGACGAACTCGAACGCGGAGGTGCTCGAGCGAGCGCTCGAGGAGGCTGCCGGCGACCCGGCCCTCCGGGCGGGTATCTCCACCGCGCTCGCGAACGTCTACGTCGGGAAGGACTTCCGGGCATCGCTCCGCGCGGGCCGGGCTGCGGTGGCCGACGCGGAGCTCGCAGGGGACGCCGGGTTGCTGGCGCAGGGCCTGTCGATGGTCGCCTGGTTCGAGGGGGCCTGCTGTGCCGGCGATCCGGAGGCGACCGCGGCTCGAGCGGCCGAGCTCGAACGACCGACCCTGGACGAGACGCGCGGACTGTTCACGTCGACGTTCACGCTGGCCACCGTGTGGATGTGGCACGACGACCATGTCCGCGCCCGTGCAGGGTTCGAAGCCCTGCGCGAGCACGACGAGCGGCGTGGCGACGCATGGGGGCAGGCCCACGCCCTCTTCAACCTCGCGCAGGTGGAGTGGCGGGCGGGAGATTGGGGGCTGGCCGCCCGGCTCGCCGCCGAGGCGCCCGAGCTGTGGCCGACGGACGACCCCGCGTCGGAGGCCGCGCTCAGGTGGATCGGCGCGGTCGTCGCCGCGCACCGGGGGGACCTCGACGAGGCGCGCGGGGTCGCGGAGCAGGGCTTCGTCGCCGCCGACCCGGAGCGCAACCTCCTGTTCCGGGGCCGGAACGCGTGGATCCTCGGCGCCTGCGCCTTCTGGGCCGGAGACGTCGACGAGGCCGCACAGCGCCTCGAGGAGGCCCAACGGCTGTTCGACACGGTCGGCGCGGTCGAGCCCGGGATGCGCCTCTTCGCCGGTGACCTCCTGGACGCGTATCTCGCCGCCGGGATGGTGGATCGTGCGGAGGCGCTCTCGGAGAGCCTCGTCCACAGCGGTCGGGAGCTGTCCCGCCCTCGCGCGACGGTGATCGGGCTGCGCGGCAGGGGCATGGTGCTCGCCGCGCGCGGGGATCCGGACCCGGCGCTCGGTGCGGTCGGCGAGGCGGCGGCCGAGGCCACGTCGTGGCCGGTGCCGCTCGAGCAGGGCCGGACGCTGCTCGCGCTCGGTCAGCTGCAGCGTCGGGCACGTCGACGTCGCGAGGCACGGGAGACGCTGCAGCGGGCCGCCGGGATCTTCGAGCGGTTGGGCGCCCAGTTGCTCGCCGCACGGGCCCGGGCCGAGCTCGCCCGGATCGGCGGACGGGCGCCGGCCACGGGAGCGCTGACGCCGACCGAGCGCCGGATCGCCGAGCTCGTCGCCCGGGGGCTCACCAACCGGGAGGTGGCGGCGGAGCTGGTCCTCGCCGTGCACACGGTGGAGACGGCGCTGACGCGAATCTACGCGAAGGTCGGGGTCCGCTCCCGCACGGAGCTGGCGCGCCGCTTCGCGCTCGACCGCGACGCAAACTGAGGAGGTTTCCAGCTTTCGCCGGCGCGCGAGCGCTGTCAGCCTCGTCCGCATGCCGAGTTACCTGGTCGAGGCGTACCTCGCCGCCGATCCGACGGCGCTGGAGGAAGCGCGGGCCCGAGCCCGGAGGGCGGCCGAGCTCGTCCCGGCCGTCCGGTACCTGCGCACCACGTTCCTCCCCGGCGACGAAACGTGCCTCCACCTGTTCGACGCGCCCTCGGCCGAGGAGCTCGGTGAGGCCGCCAGACGAGCCGAGCTTCGCCACGAGCGGATCGTCGAGGCGGTCGAGACCGTGCCACCCGGAGCAAGGACCACCACAGCGGAAGGGGCGAGGGCGTGACGGGCAACGTGCGGTTCCATGCCCCATCGGCTGGGCGAGTCCCCGGGCGAACGAGACGGGGAGGCGGCAACATGGCTCACCATCATCGGCGAACGCGGTTCCGGGCGCGCGCGGCCGTGATCCTGGTCGCCGGGGTCCTGGTGGGGGTACTCGCGCCGGCCGCCCGGGCCGCCGCGCCCACCGTCTCGGGGTTCTCCCCCGCCAGCGGGCCGGTGGGCACCCCCGTCACCATCACCGGCACCGGCTTCACGGGGTCCGGTTCGACCTGCACGTCGACCACCGTGAAGTTCAACGGGGTGAACGCGAGCTGCACGTTCGTCTCGACGACCCAGCTCAAGACCACCGTCCCCGCCCTGGCCTCGACGGGCCCGATCTCCGTGACCAACGCCGGGGGCACCGGGACGAGTTCGACGAACTTCACCGTGACCCTGGGGATCACGATCTCACCGGCGAGCGGGCCTCCCCGAACCGTTGTGGCGGTGAACGGCTCCGGCTTCGCCGCGAACGAGCTGGTCGACATCTATTTCGACGTCATCGACATGGTCGTGGCCGTCGCCGGGTCCAACGGGACGTTCGCCGGCATGAGCTTCCACGTGCCCCGGACCGCCGAGCCCGGGGTTCACTGGATCACGGCCGGTGGCCGGCAGAGCGGGAAAGGGGCCCAGAAGTCATTCACGGTCCGGACGAACTGGCCCCAGCGGGGCCGCGTCGCCCGCCACACGGGGAAGAATCCCTGGGAGAACGTGCTCGACCCCGGCACCGTCTCGGGCTTGGAGGAAGCCTGGCACGGGACCACCGGGGGCGCCGTCGAGTCCTCCCCGGCCGTGGCGAACGGCGTGGTGTACGTCGGCTCGGACGACCGCAAGCTGTACGCCTTCCCCGCATCCTGCGGGACCTCGAACGCCACCTGCACCCCCCTGTGGCACGGGACCACCGGGGGTGCCGTACGGTCCTCCCCGGCCGTGGTGAACGGGGTCGTGTACGTGGCCTCGAACGACGGCAACCTGTACGCCTTCCCCGCCTCATGCGGCACGGGGAACGCCACCTGCTCCCCGCTGTGGCACGGAACCACAGGGAGCGTTGTGTCAGGCTTCGCCTTCACCTCCTCCCCGGTCGTGGCGAATGGCGTGGTGTACGTGGGCTCGTACGACCACAACCTGTACGCCTTCCCCGCCTCCTGCGGCACGGGGAACGCCACCTGCTCCCCGCTCTGGCACGGAACCACCGGGAACGTCATCGAGTCATCCCCGGCCGTTGCGAACGGCGTGGTGTACGTTGGATCGGACGACACGAGTCTGTACGCCTTTCCCGCCTCCTGCGGAACGGGGAACGCCACCTGCTCCCCGCTGTGGCACGGGCCCGCCGGGGACTACGTCCGGTCCTCCCCCGCTGTCGCCAACGGCGTGGTGTACGTGGGCTCGGATTTCCAGTACCTGTACGCCTTCCCCGCCTCCTGCGGCACGGGGAACGCCGCCTGCTCCCCCCTGTGGATAGGGACCACGACCGGCTTCGGGACCCACGTCCCGTCCTCCCCTGCCGTGGCGAACGGGGTGGCCTACGTCGCTGCGACCCAACCTGTACGCCTTCCCCGCCTCGTGCGGAACCGGCAACGCGTCATGCTCGCCGCTGTGGTCGTCGCACACCGGCAGTCCGATCGTCTCGTCTCCCGCCGTGTCGGATGGCGTGGTCTACGTCGGCTCGAACGACGGCCAGCTGTACGCCTTCGATCTGGCCGCGGGGTCCGCGGGCGTGCCGCGCCCGGCGCTCCGTGATCTCCGGGCCGACCGGACCCTCCGCGTTCGAACTTGCGCGGAGCCGGGTTGTCCCTACCGCAGGTTTGGGGCTGGGCCCCATGCGCCGCCTGCCACGCCGCCCATACGGTCGGCGCTGAGGTCGTCACCGGCCGCGAACGGCACGGCGAACACGTCAGGAGAGGGGCCAGGATGAGAGACATGCTCACACGCAAGGAGGATCGCTGTCATGACAGGGGGCCGCGCCCAACGTAGCTCATTCTCAAGTGGTCTGTGCGCCGACCGAAGGGAGGTCATCGTGAACAGGGTTCGAGTCCGTACGGTCCGAAGGGTGATTGCGCTGGGCGCCGTGGTCGGGTTGATCGGAGCCGTAAGCCCCTCGATCGCCAGCGCAGACGCTGGCGACGACCTCGTGATCGGCACCTCCAACGCGGCATGCGTCAGCAGTCCGTGCTTTCGTCCCTCCATCGATCCTTGGACCTCCCTGTTCGGCTGGACGGGCAATGGCAATCCACTGTTCCGGGTGAGCGACAACAACGATGGAAGCGCCGGCACACCTGGATTCGCCTTTGAAGGCACGAGTAACTACGGGACGGCCCTGTACGGTTTCGCACACGGGGGCTGGGCGGCGGTGAACGCGACGAACGACGGCTCCGGGGACGGGCTTTATGCCGAGAGCCGCAACATCAACCGCAGCGGGGTCTACGCCTACAACACCTCGGGAGGTTGGGGACTGGTCGGACGAACCGGAGGCGTGAACCACGAGGGGGTGTGGGGCGACAACACCGGGATCGGCCACGGGGTCAAGGGGACGACCGGGGACGTCAACGCGGCCGGGGTGTTCGGCCTGAACAGCGGGAATGGCAGCGGCGTGTGGGGCCGGGCGGTGCAAGGCGGGACCGGCGTGTACGGGGAGAACTTCCAAACCGGCAACGGGGTGCGGGGCTACAGCGCGGGTGGCGACGGCGTCATGGGGACGTCCGGCAACGCCGACCGGTCGGGCATGTACGCCGTGAACATCGGCGGCGGATACGGGCTCGTCGGTCGGACCACCTCCCCCAATCACCCCGCCGTGTGGGGCGACCAGCTCGGGGGCAACAACGGCGTGTACGGGCACGCCTCCAACGCCGCCGCCAGCGGGGTGTACGGCCAGAATGACGGCACCGGCTATGGCGTGGCGGGTCGCGCCGGGAGTGGCACGGGCGTGCTGGGGGACAGCGCGAACGG
>WNGB01018136.1_pt1 | contig 12156 bp, 11 predicted proteins | sample 5400681 | NCBI WGS metagenome assembly WNGB01 (sample SAMN13153367, study PRJNA577476) | soil metagenome | isolation source: 115 cm soil or saprolite under grassland replicate 2 | place: USA:California | collected 2016-06-15 | reverse complement strand
GGACCTCAGCGTCGTACGACAGGGTCAGGCCGACGTTCCAGGCCGCGCCGAGGAAGACCGGGCCCAGCCAGTGGGTCGGCAGGTCGACCCGAATCGTGTCGCCGCGCTCGAGATCGAGCTCCTCGACCAGGAGGGACGAGGTCTTCGCGACCCAGTTGGCGTACGTCGCCACCGAGAGCTCGACCCGCTCGCCGGTCGCGTCGTCGTAGAAGGTCACCAGCGGGCGTCCGGGGTCGCGGCGGAGCAGGTCGGCCAGCAGCGCGGCGAAGGTGGTCACCGGCCAAGGGTAGGCTCGCCTGCCGTGCCCACGACGACCCAGCCCGACTCGGCCGCCCCCGAGCCCGTCAGCGACTCCGTTCCCGGTTTCTGGGCGGTGATCCCGGCCGGCGGCGCCGGCACTCGCCTGTGGCCGCTCTCCCGGGCGGCGACCCCGAAGTTCCTGCTCGACCTCACCGGGTCCGGCCGCTCGCTGCTGCAGGCGACGCTCGACCGGCTGGCGCCGCTGGCCGACGACCGGTTCGTGGTGGTGACCGGCGCCGTACACCGCGACCGGGTGCTCGCCCAGCTGCCCGAGCTCAAGCCCGCCGCCGTCGTGGGGGAACCGTCCCCGCGCGACTCGATGGCCGCGATCGGCCTGGCCGCCGCGATGCTCGAGCGCCGCGACGCGGAGGCGGTGATGGGCTCGTTCGCGGCCGACCACGTGATCACCGACCCGGACGCCTTCCGTGACTGTGTACGACGCGCGGTCGACGCCGCCCGCCAGGACTGGCTGGTCACGATCGGCATCGAGCCGACCCACCCGGCGACCGGGTTCGGCTACATCGACGTGGGCGAGGAACTGTCCGGGCTTGCGGGCGTCCATCACGCGCGCCGGTTCGTCGAGAAGCCGGGCGCGGCCACGGCGGCGTCGTACGTCGCGGAGGGCTACCGCTGGAACGCCGGCATGTTCGTGGTCCGCCCGACCGTGCTGCTCGACCTGCTCGCGGCCAACCATCCCGAGCTGGCCGAGCGGCTGCGGGCCATCGCGGCGGGCGAGGCCGACCTGGCCGAGACCTGGCCGGCGCTCACCAAGATCGCGGTCGACCATGCGGTCGCCGAGCCGGCCGCCGACGCCGGGCGGGTGGCCGTCGTACCGGGGCTGTTCGGGTGGGACGACGTGGGCGACTTCGCCTCGCTCGCCGGGCTGCACCCGGCCGAGACAGCTGGCGGGGGCCCAGCCGTCCTCGGAGACGCGAGCCTGGTGCGCTCGGTCGACTCCACCGGCTTCGTGGTGCCGGCGGGCGGCCGGACGGTCGCGGTGATCGGCCTGGACGACGTCGTGGTCGTCGACACCGGCGACGCGCTGTTGGTCACCACGCGCGAGCGCGCCCAGGACGTCAAGAAGATCGTCGAGGCGCTCAAGGCGGAGGGCAGCCCGCTGACCTGACCTGCTCGCAGACATGACGAACGGCCCCGACCCAGCGGACTGGGTCGGGGCCGTCGGCGTACCTCACCGAGCGAGCCGTCACATGGCGGTCGGCTCGGGGGAGTCCATGTAGGGGTACTTCAGCATGAAGGACTTCAGCCCCTCGCCGGAGACCTCGGAGCAGTACTGCCAGACGCCCACCTGCTTGGCGCCGTCCGCAGCGTCGGTGCCGCCGACCGACCAGTGCGTGAACGCGATGTGCTGGTTGTCGGGGAACTTCTTGCCGTTCTCGTCGGTCGACAGCCACGGCACCGCGATGAACTTGTTGCGGCCGCTGCTGGTGCCCTTGAGCTTGTCGGCGATGCCGCGCAGCTCCGAGAGCTGAGCGTCGTCGTCGGCGACGGTCTCGTCGTACCAGAGGATCGTGTAGCCGTGCTCGAGGTTGTGCACGAGCGTGCCGAGGGCCGGCCGGTCGTCGGCGGTGTAGAGCTTCCGCTCCATCGTGGCCGGCTGGTAGTAGTGCTGGCCGAACGCCGGCGGGGCGTCGGTGTAGTTGATCTGCGTGCCCTCGTCGACGTGCTGCTGGTTGCCGGTCGCCTCCTTGGTGATCTCCTCTCCGCACACCGAGGCCGGGGCCCCGATCGCGCCGAGGTCGACCCCGCGGAACTGCCGCAGGTCCCACCAGTCCTTGATCGGCTTGAACGCCGCTGCGCCGACGATCAGCACAGCGACCGCGACGCACACGCCGACGATCGTGAGTGACTTGCGACGCTCGGCGCGCGCCTGCTGCCGGCGTACGTCGTCGATGACGGCACGTCGCGAGCTCTTGTCGGACTTGTTAAAACTCGTGGCCACGAAATCAGGCTTTCGGCGAAGAGGGTGAGGACGAGGGGAGAGTCTACGGAGTAAACCCGTGGAAGCGGAGGCGGATGGCTGATTCGTCACCAACCGGCTGCCCGGGGGTCCGCGCGGCGGCCTCCCTGACGGCCCGCGCGGCGGCGTCCGCCCAGCCGTGCGCGAAGGCCACCATGGCCACCACGTCGGACCGGGCGGCCTCCACCACGACGTCGTCGCCCTCGACCCGGACCCGTCCCGCCCGAGCCCGATCGAGCGCGTCGGCGAGCTCCGCCGGAGCGACGGCCGCGCCGAAGGGCGTCGAGCTCTCACCCCGAGCCGCCTGTACGACGGCCTCGCGCGCGCCGTACCCGAAGAGATCGGCGCCCTCGGGCCGGACCAGCGCGACCGCACCCGGCCCGTCCTCCTCCGGCGCGAGCACAAGGTCCGCCCGCCCCCGCACGATCGCGAACGGCCGCCCGCCGAGCTTGCCCTTCGCCAGCTCGGCCGCGCCCGCCAGCTCGTCGGCGACCGCCGGCTCGGTGACCGCCAGCGGGTTGCCGTGCGCGTCGACCCGCCCCGCGAAGCTCTCGAGCACCCGGACCCCCGCCGCGCCGATCGCGAGGTCGGTCTGGCCGGTCCGCCACGCCCGCCCGGCGGTGTCGGTGACCAGGACGCCCACGTTGGCGCCGGTCCGGTCCCGCAGCTCGGCCCGCAGCCGGCGGGCGGACCCGTCCGGATCCAGCGGCAGGAGTACGACGCGGCCGGGCTCGACGTTCGACGCGTCGATGCCGGCGCGCGTCCCCTCGCGAAGCCGCCCGTCCGCGAGAGGAGCGGCCTTGCTGACGACCTTGCTGGTCACCACCACGATGTCGCCGTCGCGGACGTGGGCCACCGCGAGCAGCAGCGCTGCCAGGTCGTCTCCCGGCCGCACCTCGGGTACGCCGTCGGGCGCGACGATGGTCAGCATCACGAGCCGAAGGCCAGCTCGGAGGCCAGGTCGACCGCCGCCACCACCATCGCCGCGGTGGCGTCGTGGTCGGTCATCATCAGGGGTACGGCGCGGCACCGGATCCCGGCCGCCTCGACCCCGGCGACCTCGGACTCGTCCACGGTGTCGACCAACCACCCGTCGAGTACGCCGTCGCGGCTCCGAGTCCCGTAGTGCCGGGCGACCGCACCGGCGGAGACCTCCACCCCGACCGAGGCGAGCAGCTGCGCCGCCATGCCGCGCACGTGCGTGCCGCCCACGATCGGCGAGACCCCCATGACCGGCGCACGCGTCTCCCGCAGCGCCTGCCGCACCCCGACCACGCCCAGGATGGTGCCGACCGAGACGACCGGGTTGGACGGCGGCAGCAGCACCAGGTCGGCGTTCCCGATCGCCTCGAGCACGCCCGGCGCCGGCTTGGCGGTGTCCTGGCCCACCACGATGACCTTCTCGGCCGGCACCTCCGCCCGCAGCCGGACCCAGTACTCCTGGAAGTGCACCACCCGGGTGCCGCTCGGCGTGGCCGGGTCGGGGATGGCGATGTGCGTCTCGACCCGGTCGTCGCTCATCGGCAGCAGCCGCACGCCCGGCTGCCAGCGCCGGCACAGGGCCGCGGTCACCTGGGAGAGCGGGTAGCCGGCCTCGAGCATCTCGGTGCGCACCAGGTGGGTGGCGATGTCGCGGTCGCCGAGCCCGAACCAGGTGGGCTCCACGCCGTACGCCGCCAGCTCCTCCTTGGCGCTCCACGTCTCCTCGCGCCGACCCCACCCGCGCTCGACGTCGATGCCGTCGCCTAACGTGTACATCACGGTGTCGAGGTCGGGGCAGACCTTGAGGCCGTGCACCCACCAGTCGTCGGCGGTGTTCGCGATGACGGTCACCTCGGCGTCGGCCGGGAGGAGGCCGGTGTCGCGGGCGTGGAGGATGCCCTGCAGGAAGCGGGCGCCGCCAATGCCGCCGGACAGCACGGTGATGGCGCGGGGATGCAGTTGCCTGGGTTGCATGGCCCTAGCCTGCCCGATGAGCCGAGTCCAGGCTTGCCCGGCTGCTGGTCGGACCGGTCTGGAGCGGGCCGTCCCGATTGGACCCCTTTGGGGCCGTATACCAGAAGCGGGCTTGACTTCCGGTGTACGACAGGCATGTAATTCCAATAGTGTCGTTATCCAAGAAGGCGGCCCGTGGGGGTCGTCCAACAATGACAGGGTCGAAGGGGCGAGAGTCGTGAGAGAGCTGTTTCTACTCGACGGAGACGCCGAAGAAATGGGTTGGCAGGAGCGCGCGCTGTGCGCTCAGACCGACCCGGAGGCGTTCTTCCCCGAAAAAGGGGGTTCGACGCGTGAGGCCAAGAAGGTCTGCCTCACCTGCGAGGTGCGGGACGACTGCCTCGAGTATGCACTGATGAACGACGAACGCTTCGGCATTTGGGGCGGCCTGTCGGAGCGCGAGCGTCGCAAGCTGAAGAAGCGCGCGGTCTGACCGCAGCCGTCTGACCCAGCCGTCTGACCCCAGGGCGCCCGCGGCGCCTTTCACCGGTGGCTTGCCTGCCAGTTAGGGTGACCGCCGTGGGTGAGCGAGTGTGAGCAATCCGGGCGAGGAGTACTACGGCGGACAGCCGCCCTTGAGGCGAGCGGCCGTGACGGCGATCCTGGTCAGTCACGACGGAGCCCGCTGGCTGCCGGCGGTGCTGGCTGGCATCGCTGCCCAGTCCGTCCGGCCCGACTACGTGCTCGGCGTCGACACCGGCAGCAAGGACGAGAGCGTCCAGCTGCTCGCCGACGCCCTGGGTCGCGGCGCGGTCATCCAGGAGAAGCTCACCACCTCCTTTCCGAAGGCCATCCGCCGCGGGCTCGCCGAGGCCCCCGACTCCGAGTGGATCTGGATCCTTCACGACGACTCCAACCCCGAGCCCCGGGCGCTGGAGAACCTGCTCGCCGTCGCGGCGCTCGACCCCAAGGCCGACATCCTCGGCCCCAAGCTGCGTGAGTGGCCCTCGCTGCGCCGGCTGCTCGAGCTCGGCATCACCATCTCCGGCACCGGCCGGCGCGAGACCGGCCTGGAGCGCGGCGAGTACGACCAGGGCCAGCACGACGACATCCGTCCGGTGCTGGCGGTCAACACCGCCGGCATGCTGGTACGCCGGTCGGTGCTCAAGGAGCTCGGCGGCTTCGACAACCGGCTGCCGATCTTCGGCAACGACATCGACTTCGGCTGGCGCGCCGCGCGGGCCGGCCACAAGACAGTGATCGTCCCCGATGCCGTCGTCTTCCACGCCGAGGCGGCTCACCGCGGCCTGCGCAAGACCGCGCTGACCGGCCGGCACACCCACCTGGCCGAGCGCACCGCCGCGCTCTACACGCTGCTGGCCAACAGCACGGCCGCGCTGCTGCCGTTCCAGCTGATCCGGCTGTTCTTCGGCTCGCTGCTGCGGGTGCTCGGCTTCCTGGCGGTCCGGGCTCCGGGCGAGGCGGTCGACGAGCTCGCCGCCGTACTCTCGGTCTATCTGAAGCCCGGCACGATCTTCGCGGCCCGGCGGGCCCGGTCCCCCCTGGCGTCGAACGACGCCCGCGTGCGCGGGCTGCTGGCGCCACGCTGGCTGCCCTACCGGCACGGTCTCGACTTCGTCGGCGACCTGGTGGCCGCGGCGACTGACCAGGCGGCCGACGTCGCCGAGCGGCGGCGTGCGGCGCGGATGGCGGAGCGCGGCGAGGTCGCGCCGGTCCACCGCGACGAGGACGAGATGGCCGAGGACACCGGCATCGTGGTCCGGTTCCTCACCAACCCGGTCGCGGTGCTGATGACCGGCTTCGTGTTGCTGTCGCTGTGGCTGGGCCACCAGGCGCTCGGCGCCGGCGCGCTGTCCGGGCCGGGCCTGTCTCCCGTGCCCGAGAACGCCGGCGACTGGTGGCAGCTGCTGGTGCAGTCCTGGCACCCGTTGAGCCAGGGGAGCGACATCGCGACCCCGCCGTACGTCATGCCGATGGCGCTGCTCGCCAGCCTGGTGTTCGGGCACCCCGGAGGGGCGCTGGCGGTGCTGCTCCTGCTGGCGGTGCCGCTCGCGACCTGGGGAGCGTGGCGCTTCCTGCGGGTGATCGGCCGGCTGGCCGACCCGCGCGGGTTCTCCAAGGTGCTGCTGATCTGGGGCTCGATCACCTACGGCCTGGTGCCAGTGGTCAGCGGGGCGTTCGCACAGGGCCGGTTCGGGGTGATCGCCTCGGCGGCGTTGCTGCCGTGGTTCGCGCACGCGGCGCTCGGCTTCGCCGACCCGACCCCCGACCGGCGCTGGCGGGCGGCCTGGCGCGCCTCGCTGTTGCTGATGCTGATGACGGCGTTCACGCCGCTGGCGTGGGTCTATGCGCTGCTGGTGACGGGGCTGGTGCTGGGGCTCGGCTACGCGTTCGCCCGCGGCCTGCTGTCCGACCGGTCGATCTGGTTGCCGCTGGTGACGCCGGTGCTCGCCGTACCCGTGCTGCTGCTGCCGTGGTTCCTGCCGATGATCCTCGGCGGCCACCCGCAGGCGCTGCTGCTGGAGTCCGGCCGGCTGCCCGGTCCCCTGGCGGGGGCGGTCGACGCGATGTCCGGGCGGCTCGGCGGCACCGCCGCGCCGCACTGGATCGGGCTGCTTCTCGGCGTCCTGGCGCTGATCGCCCTGCTGCTCCGCGAGGGCCGCCGGCCGGTGCTGGTGGCGTGGGTCGCGGCGGCGGTGGCCGCCGTACCCCTCGGGCTGCTGAGCCACCTGAGCCTGCCCCTGGCGGTCGGCCACGTGCGCCCCGGTCCGGGCTTCCTGATTGTGATCATCCAGGCGGCCGCGGTGACGAGCGTGGCGCTCGCGCTGCAGCGGACGCTGTCGGGCCGGGGCCGGATCCGGCAGTTCGGCGGCCTGGCCGCACTCGCGCTCGCCGTGGTCGTCCCGCTGGCCGGCCTGGGCTGGGCCCTGGTCTCCGGGGACAGCGACCTGGCCGAGGACGCCGACACCGGCATCCCGGCCTACATGACCCAGAACGCCGAGCTGGCGCCCGAGCGCGGCGTACTCGTGATCGGCGGGACCGTGCACGACGGCCTCACCTGGACCGTGCAGCGCGGCGACGGAGTCACCTTCGGGGAGGACGAGATCCTGGACTTCACCGACCCCGACTCCAAGCTCACCGACACCGTGTCCGCGCTGATCTCCCGGCCCACGCCCGAGGTGGTCGAGTCGCTCGCCGCACAGGGCATCGAGTACGTCGTTCTGCCCGCCCCGGCCGACGCGCAGGTGGCCGCCGGGTTCGACGCCACCGCCGGGCTCGCCCAGGCCAGCGCGGAGAACCCGCAGACCCGCGCCTGGCACCTGGTGCCGGCGCCTACCGGTGGTTTCCTGGCCGGTCACGGCTCGTGGATGCGATGGGTGTTGGTGGGGATCCAGCTGGCCGCCATCCTTTGCGTTGCCGTCCTCAGCGGACCGACGACCCGGAGGGAAGCGCAATGAGCACCGAGTCCGAGCACAACGAGCCAGTGGCGAACCGGCCCGAGCCGGGCGGCTCCAGGGCCAGCAACTCCCGGGCGACCGGATCCGGCCGGCGCGCGGCCAGCTCGTCGAAGCGCGGGATCGCCGCCGACCTGCCGCGCCGGGCCGGCCGCCGGGCGGGCGCGGTGCGAGACGCCTCGCCGAGCCAGAAGGCGCTGGCGGTGACCCTGGGGGTCCCGTTGCTGACCCTCGCGGCGATGGGCGTGACCTCCGGCTCACCGACGCAGCCGCCGGCCGCGGTCCCGCCCGAGACCACCTCGCTGACCACGCTGCAGGTCGTCTGTCCGGCACCGATCGCGACCGGGGGTCACGTGCTCCTGACCAGCGCCAAGGCGGCGAAGTCGGCCGGCGTACAGCTGCGGCTGGGTGCGCACCGGCAGACCGCCGCCCTGGGCCGGTTCCGCACCACAACCACCGGCCCGACCACCGCGATCGTGATCGACGCCCGCGGCCAGCTGGCGCCCGGGCTGGTCGCGACCCGGGTCAACGACCCGCAGGGGGCGGCCTCGGAGTGCACGGCCCCGCTGCCGGAGTACTGGTTCACCGGCGTCGGTGCCGGGTCCATCCACGCCTCGCGGCTCGAGCTGGTCAACCCCGACTCCGGGCCGGCGATCGCCGACATCGAGGTGCTGGGGGGCGACGGCCTGGTCGACGTACCGGACGTCCGCGGGGTCACCGTACCCGGCGGATCGGCGACCACGATCGACTTCGCCAAGGTCGCGCCCGACCGGCACGAGCTCACCCTGCACGTCAGCGTCGTCCGCGGCCGGCTCGGCGCCACCATGAACGACCTGTACGTCGCCCGGTCGACCTGGCACGACTGGCTGGCCCCGCAGCCGGCTCCGTCCACCAGCAACGTGCTGCTCGGTCTGGCCAAGGGGGGCGGCCAGCGTCAGCTGGTGCTGTCGAACCCCACCGAGAACGAGGTCCGCGCGGAGCTGCGGGTCATCGGCGCGGGCAGCACGTTCGTGCCGTCCGGGTTCCAGGAGATCTCGGTGCCGCCGGAGTCGACGGTGGTCAAGGACGTCAGCCAGATCGTCGGCACGGCGCTGGCCAAGGAGGAGTCGGGCCTGCTCATCACCGGCCCCGACGAGGACGGCATCCCGGACACTCCACGGACCACGATGCTGACCGCCAGCCTGCGCTCGATCGCGGGCGAGGACCTGAGCCACGCGGTCGCCGTACCGCCGGTGCACGAGGCGGGCGTGATCGTGCCCTCCGGGAAGGCGACGCTGGTGCTGGCCGCCGCCGACGCGACCGGAACCGCCAGCGTCACGTCGTACGCCGCCGATGGCAAGCAGGTGGCGACCAAGCGGGTCGAGATCAAGAAGCTCACCTGCCTTGCGGTCGCCCTGCCCGAGGCCGCGAAGTTCGTGGTCGTCAAGGCCGAGAGGGCGCCGCTGTCGGGAGCCGTCCGGGTGGAGTCCACCAAGGGCGTCGTCACCCTGCCGCTGACCGACCTGATCGTTGACGCGCTGGTGCCGCACGTGGCGGCCGGCTCCTACTGAGCCCCCTTGGCGGCCCTCAGGACGTCATCCGGACCGAGCCGTAGATGGCTCCGCCCGCATGACGTTGCGGGCGAGGCAAGGGCGAGGCGAGTCGGGTCAGGGCTCGTAGCGCGGGTCGACGTCCTCGGCGGGCAGGCCGAGCAGCTCGGCGACCTGTTCGACGATGACGGTGTGTACGAGCGCCTCCAGCTCGGCTCGGTCCTCGGCTCGGTGCTCGATCGGCCGCCGGAACAGCACGATCCGGGTCGGCCGCGTGGCCGCGCCACGCACCAGCGACGACAGCGGCACGTGCTCGACCTGCCAGTCGTCGGGGATCTGAGGGGTGTCTTCGACGGCGTACTCGACGAGGCCGAGCTCGCGCTTCCAGCGCTCCTCGAGCTCGGCGACGACGGCCAGCACCAGGTCGTCGAACACCTCGCGCGAGGTACGCCGTTCCGGCACCCCCAGCCGGGCCGGGAGGATCTCCGGACCGCGGAGGCCACGGCCGTGCCGATCGCGGGTCCGAGAGCTCCGCGGGAACCGCGACCGGGAGGCCGCCTGGGAGTTGCCGCCCTCCGTCGCCACGATCTGCTCGCTCATGACAGCGAGCCTAGTCCGGCCCCTCGGCGGAGGGGGGTACCGTCTGCCCCGTGAGTGCTGCCCGTCGCTGTTCGCGTACCGCCTGCGGCCGTGCTGCGGTCAACACGCTCACCTACGTGTACGCCGACCAGACGGCCGTCCTGGGCCCGCTGGCGACGTACGCCGAACCCCACGCCTACGACCTCTGCGCGACCCACAGCGAGCGGCTCTCCGCCCCGCGCGGCTGGGAGGTGCTCCGGCTCGCTCCCGAGCCGGCCGCCACCGGCCCGTCGTCCGACGACCTGCTGGCCCTCGCGGACGCCGTACGCGAGGCGGCCCGGCCGGTCGAACCCCGCCCCACCGGCCCCTTCGGACTTGCCGCCGACCCGCACGACGACCCCGACCCCGACCGTGACCCGGACCCCGGCCCGCCGGGCGGCCGGGGCGGCCAGAGCGGTCCGGGCGGCCCAGGCGGCGGCCCCCGCGAGACCGGCCGTCGCGGCCACCTCCGGGTCCTGTCCACCGACTGATGACTTCCATCGGGCACTCTCGTACCAGCGGCCCGACCTCCCGCTATAGGCTCACCGGCATGGCTCCCACGAGCGACCCCGCCAACCTCGATGCCGTCTTCAAGGCGTACGACGTGCGCGGACTGGTCGACGAACAGATCGACGACGACCTGGCCCGCAAGGTCGGGGTCGCGTTCGTCGCCGTGACCAAGGCGCCAACGGTCGTCGTCGGACACGACATGCGGCCCAGCTCGCCCGGCATGGCCGGCGCGTTCGCCGACGGCGCCGCGGCCGCCGGGGCCGACGTGGTGATGATCGGGCTGGCGTCGACCGACCAGCTCTACTTCGCCTCCGGCCACCTCGGGTACGCCGGCGCGATGTTCACCGCCAGCCACAACCCGGCCCAGTACAACGGCATCAAGCTGTGCCGCACCCACGCCCAGCCGATCGGCATGGACACCGGCCTCGCGGAGATCCGGGAAGCGGTCGAGAACGGCTTGGGTGACCACTCCGTCTCGGGCGTAACCCCCGGCGACATCAAAGAACACAACGTCCTGGACGCGTACGCCGCCCACCTGCTCTCGCTCGCGCCCGTCACCGGCCGCCGGCTCAAGGTCGTCGCCGACGCCGGCAACGGGATGGCCGGCCTGACCGCCCCCGCGGTCTTCGAGCGGCTGGGCGCCGACAAGGTCGAGCTGATCCCGATGTACTTCGAACTCGACGGCACCTTCCCCAACCACGAGGCCAACCCGATCGACCCGGCCACCCTGGTCGACCTGCAGGCGCGGGTGCTCGCCGAGGGCGCGGACATCGGGCTGGCCTTCGACGGCGACGCCGACCGATGCTTCGTGGTCGACGAGAAGGGCCGCGCGGTCTCCCCGTCGATCCTGACCGCGCTGATCGCGGCGCGCGAGCTCGAGCGGGAGCCCGGCGCGTCGGTGATCCACAACCTGATCACGAGCCGCGCCGTACCCCAGATCGTGACGGAGCTCGGTGGTGAGCCGGTCCGCACCCGGGTCGGCCACTCGTTCATCAAGGCCACGATGGCCGAGACCGACGCGATCTTCGGCGGCGAGCACAGCGGCCACTTCTACTTCCGCGACTTCTGGCGGGCCGACTCCGGCATGCTTGCGGCCCTGCACACGCTGGCCGCGCTCGCCGAGACCGACCGGCCGCTCTCCGAGCTGCTGGCCGAGTACGAACGGTTCGTCGCCAGCGGCGAGATCAACTCCAAGGTCGACGACCAGGCCGCGATCCTCGCCGAGCTCGAGGAGATGTACGCCGGCCACGACGACGTCACCGTCGACCACCTCGACGGGCTGACCGTCGACGCGGCCGACTGGTGGTTCAACGTGCGGGCGTCCAACACCGAGCCGCTGCTCCGGCTCAACGCCGAGGGCAAGGACACCGAGACCATGACCGACATCCGCGACGCCGTACTCGCAGTGATCAGGAGAGACCAGTGAAATTCACCCCAGCCGAATGCTCGCTTCGCTCCGCTTTGACCGGGGACCCCAAATGAACGTCGACGAGAAGCTCATGGCCATCATCGTCTGCCCCGCCTGCCACGGCGACCTGTCGGCGGTCGGCGAGGAGCTGGTGTGCTCCGGGTGCGGCCTGGCCTACCCGGTGCGCGACGACATCCCGATCCTGTTGGTCGACGAAGCCCGCAAGCCGGCCTGAGCGGCGGCACCCGGATGACGCTCTGGTTCGACGAGTCCCGGCTGGACAACGAGACGGTCCTCGCCGGGTACGACGGTCTGCTGCGGTCGCTGGCCGAGTCCGGCGCCCGAGTACGCCGCGAGGCCGGCGACACCGAAACCGCGATGGCGACCGCGATCGCCCGCGCC
>WNGB01022149.1_pt1 | contig 12157 bp, 14 predicted proteins | sample 5400681 | NCBI WGS metagenome assembly WNGB01 (sample SAMN13153367, study PRJNA577476) | soil metagenome | isolation source: 115 cm soil or saprolite under grassland replicate 2 | place: USA:California | collected 2016-06-15 | reverse complement strand
GCCGCAGGCTGCCCGTGTTGTCGGGCGTCGTGGACAGCGCCGAATGAGAGTCGGCCGGATCGGCTACATCAACTGCTACCCGGTCTACGCCGGGGTGGACCGCGGGGTGACCCCGCTCGCGGCCGAGCTCGTGACGGGCACCCCCTCCGAGCTGAACGACCTGCTCGCGGCGGGCGCGCTCGACCTCTCGGTCGTGAGCGCCGTGGAGTACGCGCGCAACGCGCGGGAGTACGTGTTGCTCCCCGATCTGGCGATCTCGTGCGACGGGCCGGTGCGGAGCGTGGCCCTGTTCAGCCGGCGGCCCGCCGCGGAGCTGGACGGGCGGACGGTGTTGCTCACCGCCTCGTCGCGGACGGCGGTGGCGCTGCTCGAGCTCCTGTGCCGCGACGTGTGGAACGTCCGCCCGCACTTCGCGCACGCCCGGGCGGAGGGCTCCGATCTCGACGGGCTGGCGCTCCTGCCGCACGAGGCGGTGCTGGTGATCGGTGACGCCGCGCTGCTGCTGTCGGCCCGACGGGCCTACGCCCACCGCTACGACCTCGGCGAGGAGTGGAAGCGGTGGACCGGGCTCCCCTTCGTGTTCGCGGTGTGGGCGGCCCGGCGGGACGCGGACCAGCCGGCAGCGCGCCGGGTGCACCGGGCGCTGCTCGCCTCGCGCGACTGGGGGCTCGCCCATCTCGCCCTCCTGGCGGAGGCGGCGTCGCTGGCGACCGGCGTGGACCTCGCCGACTGCCGCCGCTACTTCGCGGGCCTCGACTACGCCCTCGGCGACAAGCATCTGGCCGGCCTCACGGATTTCTTCCACCGGCTGGCGGCGCGCGGCCTCGTCCCCGACGGGTCGCTCCAGTTCCTGCACGTGGCGTGACCATGATCGATCGCACGACGGGCGAGTTCCGCTCCGCTCTCGAGCTCTACGAGAAGGCCCCGCTGCTCGAGCTGGGGATGCTCGCCGACCAGGCGCGCTGGCGCCTGCACCCGGAGAACGCGGTCACCTACATCATCGACCGAAACATCAACTACACGAACGTCTGCGTCGCGGACTGCAAGTTCTGCGCGTTTTACCGGCGGCCGAAGCACGGCGAGGGCTACGTGCTCTCGTTCGAGCAGATCGGGAAGAAGATCGACGAGCTCAAGACGCTGGGCGGCGTCCAGATCCTCATCCAGGGCGGCCACAACCCGTACATCCCGTTCGCGTGGTACCTGGATCTGATGCGCTACATCAAGCGCCACCACCCGATTCACATCCACGGGTTCTCGCCCTCCGAGGTCGATTTCTTCGCCGGGCGCTTCGGCATGACGATCGAAGCGGTCATCCGCGAGCTCGTCGCCGCGGGGCTCGACTCCATCCCCGGCGGCGGCGGCGAGATCCTGGTGCAGGAGGTGCGCGACCGGGTCGCCCGCAAGAAGGCCGGCGCCGACCGCTGGCTCGAGGTGATGGAGATCGCCCACCGGCTGGGGCTGAAGACGTCGGTCACGATGATGTACGGCCTGGGCGAGACGCTCGCCGACCGCGTCGAGCACCTGTTTCGGGTGCGGGACGTGCAAGCCAAGAGCGGCGGCTTCACCGCGTTCATCTGCTGGCCGCTGCAGCCCGAGCACACCGAGCTCGAGCACCTGCCGAAGACCGACGCCGTGACCTATCTGCGCACCCAGGCGATCGCCCGGATCGTGCTCGACAACGTGCCGAACATCCAGGCGTCGTGGGTCACGATGGGACCGAAGATCGGCCAGGTGGCCCTCCGCTTCGGCGCCAACGACTTCGGCTCCCTGATGATGGAGGAGAACGTCGTATCGGCCGCCGGCACGACGTGGCGGATGACGCTCCCCGAGATGCAGCGGCTCATCGCCGACGCGGGCTACGTGCCCCGCAAGCGGCGGCAGGACTATTCCGTCATCGACGAGGCGGCCTGACGTGGCCGACGTGCTGATCCTCGTCGGCTCCGAAAACGACAAGTCCCGCATCGAGCCCGCGTTCGAAGTGCTGAGCAAGGCGGGCGTTTCGTACGAGTTCCGCATCTCCTCCGCCCACCGGCAACCCGATCAGACCGCGGACCTCGTGAAGAACGCCCGCAAACAGGGCTTCAAGGTGGTCATTGCCGGGGCGGGTCTCTCCGCCGCGCTCCCGGGGTTCGCGGCTTCGCTGACGGATCTCCCCGTGATCGGCGTGCCGTTCGCCGTGGGTCCCCTCAACGGACTCGACGCGCTGCTCGCCACGGCGCAGGTGCCGAGCGGGGTCCCCGTCGCGTGCGTCGGGATCGACAACGCGAAGAACGCCGCCCATCTCGCCGTACGGATCGTGAAGATCTGACATGCGCGTCGGCATCGGGTACGACTCGCACCGATTCGCCGACCGTCGCAAGCTGATTCTGGGCGGCGTGATCATTCCCCACCTCCAGGGACTCACGGGGCACTCCGACGCCGATGCCGTGTCCCACGCTCTCACCGATGCCATCTTGGGCGCGGCCGGGCTCGGCGACATCGGCACGATGTTTCCTCCGACCGACCCCCACTGGCGCGACGCCGTCTCGCTCGAGCTGCTCAAGCAGGCCTACCTGCGTGTGGTGGAAGCGGGGCTCAACTTCGTGAGCGCGGACATCGCCGTCATCCTCGAGCGACCCAGACTCGCCCCATACGTCGACGCGATGCGGGAGAAACTCGCCGGCGCGCTCGTGACGACGCCGTCGAGCCTGTCGGTCAAGGCGAAGACGAATGAAGGGATGGGGTGGATAGTAGAGCGGTTCTCTGAGCGATCTGCTCCGCAGCCTCGAGGCCCTGCCCCCCGGAACGCTGTACGCGCTCATCGGCCTCCTCGCCGCCATCGAAAACTTCCTTCCGCCGGTCCCCGCCGACACCGCCGTCGCGCTCGGCGCGTTCCTCGCGGGCCGGGGCGTGCTCGACCCCTGGGCCGTCTTCGGCATCGGCTGGGCGGCGAACGCCGGCGCGGCGACGGCCGTGTATTGGCTCGCGCGCCGCTACGGGCGCCCGTTCTTCGCGGGACGCATCGGCCGCCGGCTCCTCCCGGAGGGCGTGCTGGCGCACATCGCGGCGCAGTACCACCGCCACGGCACGTACGGGATCTTCCTGTCGCGCCTCCTGCCGGTGTGGCGCGCCGTCGTGGCGCCGTTCGCCGGGATCGCCGGTCTCCCGCCCGCCCGCACGCTCCTGCCGCTGGCCCTCGCCTCGGCGCTGTGGTACGGCGCGCTCACGTTCCTCGTCACCACGCTGGGTGCGAACTTCGACGAGGTGGTGCGCGTCCTCCACCGCGTGAACGCGGTCCTGGCGGTCGTCGCGGCGGTCGCCGTCGGCGTGGCCGCGCTCACGATCCGCCGGCGGCTGCGGCGCTAGCGGGCGGCCCCGCCGTTGACGGCCGGCCGCCGATCGCCACTTTTGATTCTGTGGACCCGTCCTCCCAGGATACCTCGGACGTCCGATTCCCGCCGCCGCTCATCTACGCGGGCGGGTTCGTCGTGGGCTACGCGGTGCACCAGTTCGTCCCGGCGCACCTCCGCCCCGAGCTGTCGACCCCCCAGCGCATCACCGCCTGGTGTCTCGTGGCGGCCGCCGTGCTGCTCGCGGGGAGCGCGGTGTTCCTGTTCCGTCGTGCGGGCACGACGCCGAATCCCACCAAGCCGACCACGGCGCTCGTGCTGCACGGCCCATACCGGTTCACCCGCAACCCCATCTACCTCGGCTTCGCGGCGCTCTATCTCGGCCTCGCGCTGCTCGTGAACTCGCTGTGGCCCCTGTTGCTGCTGCCGGCCGTGATCGCGCTCGTGCAGACCCAAGTGATCGCGCGCGAAGAGGCGTACCTCGAGGCGAGATTCGGCGAGGAGTACCGGACCTACAAGAAGCGAGTGCGAAGGTGGCTCTAGACGAAGGCGGTTCGAGCGGGATGCCGTTGGGTGATCCCCGGGCTGAGAGCCCGGGCTCGGCTCGAGGTACGTCCTTAAAGACGCACAATCGCGCCGAGCACGCCCTCTCAGGGCGCGGATAAACGACCATGGCTACTCACATGTCATTGACGGATCCCGATCGCGCGTTCCAGCTGGAGCAATTCCACGACTACCTGGCCCTCGAGGCCGGAAACAGCGGGCACACCGTCGCGAATTATCTCCGGGACATCCGCCGGCTCGTCCGCCACGCGGCCTCCAAGGGTGCCCGCCGGTCCAAGGGTGCCCGCCGGCCGGACGAGATCACGGCGGCGCAGCTACGCGAATTCATCTACGACCTGAAGGACCTGGGGCTCGCGCCGGCCACCATCCGCCGCCAGATCTCGGCGGTGCGCACGTACTACCGGTTTCTGGTCGGGGAAGGGCACGCGGCGCGCGATCCGAGCGAACGGCTCGAGTCGCCGAGCCAGTGGCGCAAGCTGCCCGCCGTGCTCAGCGTCGCCGACGTGGAGCGGCTGCTCGCGGCGCCCAACACCGACGAGCCGCTGGCGATCCGGGACCGCGCGCTGCTCGAGTTCGCTTACGCGACCGGGGCGCGCGTCTCGGAGCTCGTCGGGCTCGGGCTCCAAGACATCCTGTACGAGGACGGCCTGGCGCGGATCTTCGGCAAGGGCTCGAAAGAACGGATCGTGCCGGTGGGCCGGCGCGCGCTGGGCGCCGTCGCCCTGTACGCCCGCGAGATCCGGCCGCGCCTCGACCGGGGGAAGGGGCGGGGCGTCCTGTTCCTCAACGCGCGGGGCACGCCGCTGTCGCGCGTGGGGGCGTGGAGCATTATCAAGCGCGCGGCGCGCCTCGCGGGACTGACCAAACGCGTGACCCCGCACACGCTGCGGCACACCTTCGCCACGCATCTCCTGGAAGGCGGGGCGGATCTGCGGGCCGTCCAGGAGATGCTGGGGCATGCGGACCTCGCGACCACCCAGCTGTACACGCACGTCGATCGCGACTACCTGCGCACGGTGCACAAGAGCTATCATCCGCGGGCGTGAACTGGGGATTCGGGGCTAGGGGTTCGGGATTAGGGGTGCACTCCCGAGCCGCGAGCCCCTAGCCCCCAACCCCTCGACTATGCCCGAGTTGCCCGACATCGCGCTCTACCTGCACGCGCTCGCCCCCCGCGTGGTCGGGCGGCCACTCGAGCGGGTCCGCATCCCCAGCCCGTTCCTGCTCCGCACGGCGGACCCGCCCGTCGCGGACCTCGCGGGCCACACCGTGCGAGCCACTCGGCGGCTGGGGAAACGCATCGTCCTGGCGTTCGACGGCGAGTACTTCGCGGTGCTGCACCTGATGATCGCGGGGCGGTTGCACTGGAAGCCGCCGGGCGCGCCCATCCCGCGGCGCAGCGGGCTCGCCGCCTTCGACTTCGCGCACGGCACGCTGGTCCTCACCGAGGCGGGGACGAAGCATCGGGCGTCGTTGCACGTCGTGTGGGGGGCGAAGGCCCTCGCCGCCCACGACCCCGGGGGACTGGACGTGTTGAGCGCCCCGTTGGACCAATTCTACGCGGCCCTGACGCGTGAGTCTCATACCCTCAAACGTGCGCTCACCGACCCGCGCCTGTTCGACGGCATCGGCAACGCCTATTCGGACGAGATCCTGCACGCGGCGCGGCTCTCGCCGCTCCGCTTCACGACGAAGCTCGGCGCGGACGAGATCGAGCGGCTGTGGCGCGCGACCCGGGAGACGCTGACCCGCTGGATCGAGCGGCTGCAAGCCGAGACCGGGGACGCGTTCCCGGAGAAGGTCACGGCGTTCCGCGACGGGATGGCGGTGCACGGCCGCTTCCGGCAGCCGTGCCCCGCGTGCGGGTCGCCGGTGCAGCGGATCCGCTACGCGGAGAACGAGGTGAACTACTGCGCCACCTGCCAGACGGACGGGCGGCTGCTCGCCGACCGCTCGCTCTCCCGGCTTCTGAAGCAGGACTGGCCGCGCTCGCTGGACGAGTGGGAGCGACGCTAGATTTCCTCCCATGCTCTTCGTCCTCGACAACTACGACTCGTTCACCTACAACCTCGTCCAGTACTTCGGGGAGTTGGGTGCCGAGCCGGTGGTGTACCGCAACGACGCGCTCACCGTCGAGGAGGTGCTCGCCCTCAAACCCACGGCCGCCGTGCTTTCGCCCGGCCCGCGCACGCCCGGCGAAGCGGGGATCCTCGTGCCGCTCGTCAAGGCCCTGGCGGGCCGGGTGCCGGTCCTCGGGGTGTGTCTCGGCCATCAGGCGATCGGTGAGGCGTTCGGGGGCCGGGTGGTGCGCGCCGACCGGCTCATGCACGGCAAGACGTGCGAAGTGATGCACGAGGAGGACGAGCTGTTCGAGGCCATCCCGAGCCCGGTCACGGGCATGCGCTACCACTCGCTCGTCGTCGAGCCGCGCTCGCTGCCCAAAGACCTCGTGATCACGGCGTGGAGCGCCGACCGCCCGCCCGAGGCCGAGATCATGGCCATGAAGCACCGCCGCTATCCGATCTACGGGGTCCAATTCCACCCCGAATCGATCGGGACCGAGCACGGGAAGCGGCTGCTCGGCAATTTCCTGCGGGTCGCCCGCGTGGCGGATTAGCCGCCGCCAGCAGGAGCCGTGCCGCGCGCCCCGCCCAGGGCTAGACGCCACGGCACGGATTTTGTATGTTCCCCCGTGCCCGTCCTCGGCGTCATCCCGGCGCGGCTGGGCTCCAGCCGCCTTCCGAAGAAGCCCCTGCTGCCCCTGGCAGGTGAACCCCTCATCCTCTGGGTGGTCCGACGTGTCGCGGAGGCCGGTGTGTGTGACCGCTGGGTGGTCGCGACCGACGCGCGGGAGATCGTCGCCGTAGTGGAGCGGGCGGGATACGCAGCGGTGCTCACGTCGCCGGAGCATCAATCGGGCACCGAGCGCGTGGCGGAAGTCATTGGCAACAAACCCTTTAAAGATTTCGACCTGATTCTGAACGTGCAGGGCGACGAGCCGCTGGTGGCGCTCGACGCGCTGCGCGGCGCCGTGGCGCGCGTGCGCGCCGGGGACCCGATCGGAACGGCCGCAGGCTCTCTCGACCCGGCCCTCGCGGGCGATCCGAGCCGGGTCAAAGTCGTGACCGACGCCGGGGGGCGAGCGGTGTATTTCTCCCGGGCGCCGATCCCGTTCGATCGCGACGGCGCCGGTGACGTCGTCTATCACCAGCACGTCGGCGTCTACGCCTACACGCGCGAGGCGCTCGAGCGCTGGGTGCGGCTGCCGAGCGTCCCCGAGGAGCGTTGGGAGCGCCTGGAGCAGCTGCGCCCGCTGCTTCACGGGATCCCGATCGGCGTGGCGCTCTTGCCGGGCGCCGCGGCGCCGGGGGTGGACACCGCGGACGATCTCAAATACGCAGAAGCCCAGCTGACCCGCCAACTGAGGGAGGTGAGTCCGTGAGTTCGACGAAGTACATCTTCGTGACCGGCGGCGTGGTGAGTTCCCTCGGCAAGGGCATCGCAGCGGCCTCGCTCGGCCGGCTGCTGGTGGAGCGCGGTCTGCACGTGACGATCCAGAAGTTCGACCCCTACATCAACGTCGATCCGGGCACGATGTCGCCGTTCCAGCACGGCGAGGTGTACGTGACCGACGACGGGGCGGAGACCGACCTCGACCTCGGGCACTACGAGCGCTTCATCGACCGCTCGCTGTCGCAGGTGAACAACGTGACGACGGGGCGGATCTACCTCGCCGTGATCACGAAGGAGCGGCGCGGCGAGTACCTCGGCTCCACGGTGCAGGTGATCCCGCACATCACCGACGAGATCAAGGCGTCGATCCGCCGGCTCGCCCCGGACCACGACGTCGTGATCACGGAGATCGGCGGCACGGTCGGCGACATCGAGTCGCTGCCGTTCCTCGAGGCGATCCGCCAGTTCCGCCAGGAGGTCGGCCGCGACAACACGCTGTTCATCCACCTCACCCTCGTCCCCTTCATCGCCGCCACCGCCGAGCTCAAGACCAAGCCCACGCAGCACTCCGTGCGCGAGCTGATGCAGATCGGGATCCAGCCCGACATCCTGGTGTGTCGCACCGAGCGGCCGCTCTCCGAGGAGCTGAAGCGCAAGATCGCCCAGTTCTGCAACGTGGACTTCGGCTGCGTCGTCGAGAGCCCCGACGTCAAGTCGATCTACGAGATCCCGCTCAAGCTGCACGAGCAGGGACTCGACAAGGAGGTGTGCCACCGGCTCCACCTCGAGACCAAAGAGCCCGATCTCCGGCCGTGGGCCGTGATGGTCGAGAAGATCCTGCGGCCGCCGGAGCGGGTGAAGATCGCGGTGGTGGGGAAGTACACCGAGCTCGCGGACAGCTACAAGAGCATCCACGAAGCGCTGGTGCACGGCGGCATCGCAAACGATTGCGGCGCGCAGATCGACTGGATCGCCTCCGACCGCTTCACCGACCACGAGACCGCGGGCGAGCTGCTCGGCACCTACGACGGCTTGCTCGTGCCCGGCGGCTTCGGCGTGCGCGGGGTCGAGGGCATGCTCGAGGCCATCCGCTGGGCACGGGAGCACAAGCTGCCGTTCCTCGGGATCTGCCTCGGGCTGCAGACCGCGATCATCGAGTTCGCCCGCAACGTCGTCAAGCTGGCCGACACCAATTCGAGCGAGTTCGAGCCCGAGTGTGAGAATCCGGTGATCGCGCTGATGCGCTCGCAGGAAGGCATCCAGGAAATGGGCGGCACGATGCGGCTCGGCGCCTATCCCTGCAAGCTGCGCCCCGGCTCGCGCGTGGCCCAGGTGTACGGCGCCCTCGAGGTGAGCGAACGGCACCGGCACCGCTACGAGGTGTCGAACGCGTATCGCGACGTGCTCGCCGAATACGGGATGCGCTGCTCCGGCCTCTCGCCCGACGGCTCGCTGGTCGAGATGATCGAGCTGCCGGACCACCCGTGGTTCGTCGGCTGCCAGTTCCACCCCGAGCTCAAATCCCGACCCACGCGCCCGCACCCGCTGTTCGCGGGGTTCGTGGGGGCGGCGCGCCAGCAGCGCCGCGCCAAGGGGGTGGCCGCCGAGACGGAGCGACCCTCCGAACTCGCCGGTCTCCACGACTGACATGGCCCAGCACTTCGGAGCCGCCCCGTTCCTCATCGCGGGGCCCTGCGTCGTCGAGTCCGACGACCTGAACGTCCGGGTCGGCGAGGCGCTCGCCGAGCTCGGGGCGAGGCTCGGAGTGCCGGTGATCTACAAGGCGTCGTACGACAAGGCCAACCGCTCCCGGCTGAAGGGCCCGCGCGGCCCGGGGCTCGAGCCGGGCCTCGAAGCGCTCGCCCGGGTGCGGGAAGCCACCGGGCTCCCGATCCTCACCGACGTGCACGAGGCGGCGCACGTGCCCGCCGCCGCCCGCGTCGCGGACGTGCTCCAAATCCCCGCGTTCCTGTGCCGGCAGACCGATCTGCTGGTCGCGGCGGGCCGGGCCGGTCGCGCGGTGAACGTGAAGAAGGGGCAGTGGATGTCCCCCGAGGGCATGGCGGGCGCGGTGGAGAAGGTGCGTGCGGGCGGCGCTCCGGAGGTCGCGGTGACGGAGCGGGGCACGTTCTTCGGGTACGGCGACCTGGTCGTGGACATGCGGAACTTCACGCGGCTGCGCGCCGCGTGCCGCGTGCCGGTGGTGTACGACGCGACGCATTCGGTGCAGCAGCCGGGGCAGGGCCCCGAGGGCTCGAGCGGCGGCCTGCGCGGGTTCATCCCGCCGCTGCTCTACGCCGCCGCCGCCGCGGGAGCCGACGGCTTCTTCCTCGAGACCCACCCCGACCCCGACCGCGCGCCGTCGGACGGACCGAACATGGTCCCGCTGGACCAGCTGGCGGGTATCGTGAGCGTGGCGCTGGACGTGTGGCACCGGGCCAGGGAGGCGGTCCGTGCTTGACGCCGCCGTCGCCCGCCGCCTGAAACTCGTCGGCTTCGACGTCGACGGCGTGCTCACCGACGGCGGCTTGTACGTCGGCATGATCGGCGGGCACCCCGTTGAGCTCAAGCGGTTTCAGAGCCAGGACGGCATGGGTTCCTGGCTGCTGCGCGGGGCGGGGATCGCGATAGCCCTCGTCAGCGGCCGGAGCGCCGAGGCGACGCTGATCCGAGCGCGCGAGCTTGAAGTCGAGGAAGTGATCCAGGATCCCGACGGCCGCGGACGGAAGCTCGAGCCGTTTGAGGCGTTGCTCGAGCGTCGTGGGATCGCCTGGGGTGAGTGTGCGTTCGTGGGCGACGACCTCGCCGACCTGCCGCTGCTCACGCGCGCCGCACTCCCCATCGCGGTCGCGAACGCCGTCGCTGAAGTGAAGGCTGCCGCGCGTGTGGTCACGACCGCCCGCGGTGGGGAAGGCGCCGTCCGTGAAGTGGCCGAGCTCATCCTCAAGGCCCGCGGCGAATGGCAGGGCCTGGTCACGAAGTACTTTCTGGAGCGTGGCGATGTCGCGCACGGAGTTCCCCCCCTCCGACCTCGTTGAGCGCGGCCGCCGGGTGCTGGCCCTCGAAGCGGAGGCGATCCGACGGGTCGCCGAGCGGCTGGGGCCCGCCTTCGCGGCGGCGGTGCGCCTGCTCGGGGAGGCCTCGGGCCGGCTGATCGTCTCCGGCGTGGGGAAGTCCGGCCTCATCGCCCGGAAGATCGCCGCCACGTTCACGTCCACCGGGACCGCGGCATCGTTCCTCCACCCCGTGGACTCGCTGCACGGGGATCTCGGCATCGTCGGCCGGAGCGACGTGGCGATCCTGCTGTCGAAGAGCGGGACGTCGGACGAGCTGTTCGGGCTGGTCAATCAGCTCAAGCGGCTGGGCGTGCCGCTCATCGCGATCACGGGGGATCCCGACTCGGTGCTCGCGCGGCAGGCCGACGTGGTGCTCGACGCCAGCGTCGCCGAGGAAGCCTGCGCCGAGACCCTCGCGCCGACGGCCAGCACCACCGCGGCGCTCGCGCTCGGGGACGCCCTCGCCGTGACGTTGCTCGAAGTCAAGGGCTTCCGGCGCGAGGACTTCGCCGCGCTCCATCCAGGCGGGACCCTGGGGCGCAATCTCCTGCTGCGCGTCGCCGACGTCATGCTGACGCGCGATCTGCCCACCCTCGGCCCGGACCGCCCGATGCGCGAATGCGTGGTGCTCCTGGCCGAGAAGCGCGGCACGGTGGCGGTGGTGGACCCGGCCGGGAGCCTCGTGGGGGTCGTCACGGCGGGCGACCTGACGCGCGTCATGGAGAGGACGGACCGGTTTCTCGACATGCCGGTGGGGGACGTGATGACCCGGACGCCGAAGACCACGGCTCCGGACGAGCTGGCCGGCGCCGCCGTGCAGGTGATGGAGCGGCACGGGATCATGGCATTGCCGGTCCTGGACGGCGGCCGCCGCGTGGTGGGCATCGTCCATCTGCACGACCTCATGAAGGCGGGGGCGGCGTGAAGTGCAAAAAGGCGTCGCGCGAGAGCGTCACGCATAGACGTCACGCAGTACCGTGGTACGCCGTATTGTGCTACGCCGTCATGGGCGGGGTGGCGGCCGGGGCCTGCGACTCCGGCATCAGGCCGACCGCGACGATCGCGGCGGCGGATTCCGCCGATCAGGTGCTGCTCAACATGTCGCACTACGTGACCGACGACGGGATCCAGCGCGCCCACGTGCACGCCGACACGGCGTACTTCTATTCCCCCGTGCAGGTCGCCGAGCTGCGCAACGTGCGCATCACGTTCTACGACCCGCGCGGCGCGGAGACCTCGACGCTCACGTCGCGGGAAGGCACGTACCATTGGCGCAACGGCGACATGGAGGCCCGGGGCAGCGTGGTGGTCGTGCGGACCGACGGGGCGACGCTGCGGACGGAGGTGCTGCGCTACAGCCAAACCCGGAACCAGGTGTACTCCGACCACCCCTTCGTGTTCGACGAGACCAACCGGCACATCGAAGGCGAGGGCTTCACGTCGGACCCGGACTTCAAGGTCGTGACGGCGATCCGCCCGAAGGGCACGGGCGGCAAGTTCACGCTGCCGAACCAATGATGGCCGCCGCCTTCTTCGTCGCGCTCGTCCAGCAGCCCGCGGCTCCCGCCGACACCGCGGCCGCCGGCCGGCCGTGCAAGGTCGTGATCGACTCGGTCGGGCGGCAGGCACGGCAGGTCGAGGTACGGCGCGGCGAGACGAACGTCTTCGCCGGGGGCGGCGTGCTGGCGCACTGCGAAGGCACGGAGAGCACCCTCGCCGCCGACAGCGTGGCCTGGTTCGCGGGCACGGGCCGGT
>WNGB01053689.1_pt1 | contig 12158 bp, 11 predicted proteins | sample 5400681 | NCBI WGS metagenome assembly WNGB01 (sample SAMN13153367, study PRJNA577476) | soil metagenome | isolation source: 115 cm soil or saprolite under grassland replicate 2 | place: USA:California | collected 2016-06-15 | reverse complement strand
CCGCCGGAGCCGGGGTTGCTCGCCGCAAGAGCCGTATCAGCACAGCATGACCGAGCAGCCAGCGACCAAGCAGGAACGCGGCGCCGAGCGCGTACAGCGCGACCAGGCCGGGGAGCAAGTCCGCGGCCAGCGACCGCCACCACGGGATCGCTGGCCCCTCCACCCGGCGCGGCAGCGCAGCCACCTCGGGCGGCAGAGGCGGGATCGGCTCCGCAAGCACGTCCGGTGCGACCGGAGGCCAGTCAGCCCTTCCCGGCTGGCCTGGCTCGTCGGGAAGGAAGACGTCGAACACGGGGACCGAAGGCGGCGCCTCGATAGGCGGGGCATCCGCCGCCGGCCAGGCGACGATCAGCCATGCCGGGCCGACGAGACTGAGCAGAGCGACAACGAGGGCCGCGGCGAGGCCCCATTCGCCCAGGCGCTGCTTGATGGCAGGCTGGCGGGCGCGACTGACGAGGAAACAGGTCAGCAACAAGAGCAGGCCACCGCCAACACCGCAGTGCAATAGCCAGGTGCCCGCTGTGGTCCAGGAACTCATGGCGATCCTCCCAGGGGCTAACGATCCTTGGCGCTGCGACGGGCCGCCGCAATCATGGCCTGCATCCGTTCCAGTTCCTCCGGCGCGATCCGCTCGCTGCGCAACAAGCTCTGTACCAGGTCGCCCGCGGCGCCGTCGAAAACGCGGTCGAGGAAGCCGGCGGCGCTGTCGTCGCGCGTGTAGCGCGCTGTATAGACGAACTTCCGCCCATGAACCTCATGCGTTGCGAGTCCTTTGTCTTCCATCAAGCGCAGCAGCGTCTGGACGGTGTTGTAGGCCAGGTCAGCATCCGCGCCCTGGGCCAGCTCCTTGTACACCTCGCGCACGGTGGACGGGCCGCGCTCCCAGAGCACTTTCAAGATGTCCAGCTCGCGCCCGGTCGGCGTCGGTAGTTCGCTCACTGCGCCGCCTCCTACACCTAAAAGGTAAAGCCTAATCTTTTAGGTATTGAACACCAAGAGGCAGCTGCGGTCAAGAGGAGTTCTGAATTCGCCGTCGAGTATGGCTTCTCGTTCCCAAACTCTGTTTGGGAACGCAGGCGGGCGAAACTCTGTTTCGCGGGACGCCTGGCGCGTGCGAAACGGAGTTTCGCGAAGATGCGTTCCCAAACAGAGTTTGGGAACGAGGGAAGACCAACCCGAAGCGTGAGCGAGGACGGTCCTCGCTCACGCTTCGGGTTGGTGAAGGCAGAACCGCCTTGGCGGTTCCGTATCAGTTCCACGCGGCCACTTGCTGCCGCGCCTGACGCAGCAGGTTCAGGACGTCCTCGACATCGGGGGCCTTGGGAACGGCCGCGAGATAGGCATTGAGCTGGTCGATCGCCTTGCCTGGGCGTCCCGCGTGCAGCAGACTGGCGCCGAGGTCACGGCGCTGCACGGCGTCGGCCGGATGGAGCTGGAGCAAGCGCTCCATCACGCGCACCGCCCGGGCGAAATCCGCCGACTGGAGATAGACCGCTTTGAGATTGTTGAGCATGCGCGCGACCATCGGCCCCAGCGGCAGCGCGACGAGCGTCGCCGGCGTCGCCCGGAACGACTGCCCGGTCACCTGTTCGACGAGGCGCTCGCAATCACTTCGGGACAGGCGGCGACCGCCGTGGAAGGGATCGAACAACTCCTCGCGGCTGCCCTCAACGGCCTTGACCACGAAATGACCGGGCAGCCCGACGCCGTGGATCAACAGGCCGGCGCGGGCACCGACGGCGATCGTCACGGCCGAGAGACTGATCGGAATGCCCGTCCGGCGGTCGAGCACGTCGTTGAGGTAACTGTTGCGCGCATCATAATACTCGCGTGCGTTGCCGTGAAAGCCCATCTCGTGGAACAGATAGCGACACAGTCCGGTCACCCGTGCAGTGAGGTCGCCGCGCAGATAGCGGCGTGCCTCGTGAGCCATGCCGTCCAGTTCGGACAGGTAGGCCTCCACGTCGAGGTCGGGGTATTCATCGCGCGCCAGGTGCAGGCCGAGTTCCGCCACGTCGAGCGGGGCGGCAGGGTCGTGTGCCAGGCGCGCCAGGGCATCATCGAGTTTCATAAGCCCATTCTAGCCCATCGGCAGGGCCAACGCTGCGCCGGACGGCGTCATGCTCCCTTCTCCGCCAACGGGGAGAAGGGAGCATGAGCCGGATTGGCGCTGCGCGCGGTGTTTCGCTGGGGGGTCCATTTTTCACAAGGGATTGACTCCCGCCTCCGACGCATCGATAATCCAAAGACCTTTCTGGCAGCATCCTCCCCGCCCGAAAAGACCCTCGGAAAGTGGGCAGGGCCATGAACGAAGACCTCGACAGGCCGGCGGACTGGCAGCCGGCGCAGGTGGCAGCGCTCGAACAGCTCGTCACCGCGCGCGAACAGGCTGTGCGCGAGCAAACCGTCCGGCTGGCCGTCGCCCTCACCGAGGTGCGTGAGTACGCCCGCCAACTCGAGCATTCCGAGGAGGCACTGCGGCGGCAGACGCACATCCTGCGCCTGGTCCTCGATAGCATTACCGACGGTGTCATCATCGCCGACGAGGACGGCACGGTGCGCCACCTCAACCGCGCTGGCGAGGAGATCCTGGGCAGTGCCCTCGTGGAGGCGCCCCTGGCGCAGTCGAGCGTCCGCTACGGTCTCTATCTGCCCGACACCGTCACGCCCTACCCGCCGCACCAGTTGCCCCTGGCCCGCGCCATCGCCGGCGAGACCGTCTGGGAAGTGGAGATATTCATCCGGAATGCGCGCCGGCCGGTGGGCGCCTGGGTGAGCGTCAACGCCGCCCCGCTGCGCGACGCCGACGGCTCGGCCCGCGGCGGCGTCGCCGCGTTCCGCGACATCACCGCCCGCAAGCAGGCCGAGCGCCGTCTGACCGTCCAGTACGCGGTCACTCGCCTTCTGGCCGAATCCGAGACCGTCGCCCAGACCGTCCCGCGCTTGCTGGAAACCATTGGGGCCAGTATGAGTTGGTCGGCCGGCGCCTTCTGGGCAGTCGATGAAGTGCGGGGCGTGATCTACTGCCTGGACTTCTGGCAGGAGCCTGGCGCAGGCGCCGCGGCGCTGGAGGCTGCGAGCCGGGCCGCCGCTTTCGCGCCCGGGGTCGGATTGCCCGGCCGCGTCTGGCAAAGTGGCTCTGCCGTCTGGCTCGCGGATGTACGCCACGACGATAACTTCCCGCGTACCAAGGCGGCGATCGCCAGCGGGCTCCTCGCCGGGTTCGCCTCGCCCATTGACTTCCAGGGGAAAGTCCTCGGCGCTATCGAGTTCTGGGGCCGCGCGGGGCACCCCTTCGACGATGACCTGAGCCACCTGCTCACGTCGCTCGGGAGCCAGATCGGGCAGTTCCTCCAGCGGAAGCGCTCCGAGGAGGCCGTGCGTCAGAGTCACGCTCTGCTGCAAGCCATCGCCGAGGGAATCACCGACGCCGTGTTTGTCAAGGATCTGGCCGGCCGCTACCTGATGATCAACTCTGCGGGGGCGCGTTTCCTCGGCAAGTCCGTCGAGGAGGTTCTTGGCAAGGACGATACCGCGCTGTTCTCGCCGGAGACGGCGCGGGCCATCCGCGAGGGCGACACGCGCGTGCTGGAGGCCGGTCGCACGCTCACCTATGAGGACGTCGGCACGGCGGCCGGCGTCACGCGGACGTACCTCTCGACGAAGGGGCCGTACCGCGACGCCCACAGCAACGTCATCGGTCTGCTCGGCATCTCGCGCGACATTACCGAGCGCAAGCAGGCCGAAGAGGAACTGCAGCGAACCGCGGCCGAGCTGGCGCGCTCCAACGAGGATTTGCAACAATTCGCCTATGTGGTTTCGCACGATTTGCAGGAGCCGCTGCGCATGGTCTCCGGCTTCTGCCAGCTGCTCAAGCGCCGCTACCAGGGCAAGCTGGATCCGGACGCCGACGAGTTCATCGGCTTCGCGGTGGATGGCGCCGCGCGCATGGAGAAGTTGATCCACGATCTGCTGGCGTACGCACGTGTCCACACGCGCGGCCGCTCTTTCGCTCCGATCGAGAGCGCGGCGGTTTTCGACCGGGCGGCGGCGAACCTGGCGGCGGCGATTCAGGAGACCAAGGCGATCGTCACGCATGGCCCGCTGCCGGTCGTGCTGGGCGACGAGTCGCAATTGGGCCAGCTGGCCCAGAACTTGCTGGCCAATGCGATCAAGTTCCGCGGCTCGGAACCGCCGCGCGTCCACGTTTCCGCGGAGTGCCAGGGCGGCGGCTGGCGCTTCGCCGTGCGCGACAACGGCATCGGCATTGCTGCGGCATTGCTGCCCAGGACCTGGAGCGCGTCTTCGGCATCTTCGAGCGTCTACACCCGGCGTCGGAGTATCCCGGCACCGGCATCGGCCTGGCTATTTGCAAGCGCATCGTCGAACGTCACGGCGGCCGCATCTGGGCCGAGTCCGAGCCGGGCAAGGGAAGCGTGTTCTACTTCACCCTGCCGGATGGAGCCGGTTAGTGCAAGAACAAGCGGCGTCTGGTTCGTAGTCCCGCCTTCAGGCGGAACACGCCATGCCGCCTGAAGGCGGGACTACGAACCAGACGCCGCTTGTTCTTGCATTAGGATGTATTGGCGGTCAGCGGCAGCAAAGAGTGCTTTCTCGATCCTTGATATCCCCAGAGCCCAAGGTGTCCCATGAGCAACGTCGATCCCAATGAAGAGATCACCCCTTTCCCGTTCTTCAACAGTCCGTCCGGAGCCTCTCCCTCCCGCGAGAGGCTGGCGCCGCGCGCGCGGCCGGGTCGCCCGATCCGCGTCCTGCTGATCGAGGACAACCGCGGCGATGTCCGGCTGATCGAGGAGTATCTCGCCGAGGTCGAGGGGCTCTCCTTCCACCTGGAGAATGTGAATCGGTTCAGCGCCGGTCTGGAGCGATTGGCTCACGGCGGCGTCGATGTGGTCTTGCTGGATCTCTCCTTGCCCGACTCGCGCGGCCTGGACACCTTCGTGCGTCTGCAGGCCGCGGCGCCGGGCGTGCCGGTCGTCGTGTTGACGGGCTTCAACGACGAAGTGTTGGCGATCAAGGCGGTGTCGAGCGCACCCGTCGCCGCCAGGCCGAGCGTGCCCTGCGCGAGACGCACGAGCAACTCCGCGCCGCCCGCGCGATCCAGCAGCGTTTGTTTCCCACCGCCGCGCCGCGCCTGCCGGGCATCGAGATTGCGGGGGCGTCCTACCCCGCCGAGGCGACGGGCGGCGACTACTACGACTACATCCCGATGGCCGACGGCAGTGTCGGCGTGGTCGTCGGCGATGTGACGGGTCACGGTTTCGGGCCGGCCTTGGTAATGGCCTCGACGCGCGCCTATCTGCGCGCCCTCGCCCAGACCAACACCGACGTTTCCGCCATCCTGGCGCTGGCCAACCGCGTGCTGGCGGCCGATGTTGCCGACGACCGCTTCGTGACACTGCTGCTGGCGCGGCTCGCCGTCGATGGACGGCGGCTGGTCTACAGCAACGCGGGCCATCAAGCCGGCTACGTGTTCGACGCGCTGGGGCTGGTCAAGCGCCAGCTGGGCAGCACGTCGGTGCCGCTCGGGGTGCTGGCCGACGCCGAGTTCCCGGCGGGTGAAGCGGTGCGGCTGGCGCCGGGCGACCTGGTGGTATTGCTGACCGATGGGATCGTCGAGGCCCGCGCACCGGATAACACGGTTTTTGGCGTGCAGCGCGTCAGCGACCTGGTGCGTCTCTACCGCAAGGACTCGGCGCGGCAGATCGTGACGAACCTGTATCACGCCGTGCGCGCCTTCTCGCAGAACATGCCGCAGGTCGATGACATCACGGCGGTCGTCATCAAGGTGACCGGGTGAAACCGGCTCATTGGATGGTCCCGCCGGGCGTCAATTTCCATCCCTTGATCTGGGCATCCTCGCCGCTGGAGAGCAGCAGGGATCCATCCGACTTCACAGCCAGGCACTGCACGTGCCCCTCATGGGCGTTGACCTCTTGCTTTTTGGTGCCGCTGACGAGGTCGTACAGGAGCAAACCGCCGGGCTTGGTCCAGACCACGGTCCGGTGGTCGGGCAGGATCACGATGCTCGGGTAGATGCCTTGCACTTCCACGACCTCCTTGTGAACCTTGCCGGCCGGCAGATCCCAAAACTTGATAGGCTGCGTCCCGCGCGAGACCAGGTATTTGCCATCGCCCGAGACCGCAAGAAACTCCCCGAGGGTTCTGTTGCCGTCGTTCACCGTCTGCAGCGGCTTTCCCGTCGCCACGTCCCAGACCTTGATCGTGGCCGTTTCATTCAGCGAGGCGATTTTCTTGCCGTCCTCGAAAAACCGCGACAGGGCTCGTATCCTGGCGCCGTCCTGCCAGGTAAAGCGCTCGTTCCCGGTAGCGGGATCCCAGCCAATAATCTCCATTTGACAGGCCATAATGAGTAAATCCCCGCCCGGCGAAAACTGCATCCCAGTGAGCGAGGAATCGAGCCGCCGTTTCTTGTCCTGGATGGTGCGGACTTCCTTGCCGGAGAGCAGGTCGATCAGGACGATCTTCCCTCCTTTTCGGAGTCGGAAATACGCTCCTGTCTTGCCGTCGGGGGAGATGGCGACGGGCAGTCGCGTTGTGCCGCTCTGGTCGTCGAACTGATGTAGTTTCTGCTGCTTGTCGAGATCCCAGACCTGGACGTTGCCGGTCTTGGTGAGGCCCATCGCCAGGAGGAGCTTGCCGTCGGGCGAAAGCGCCATCGACGTCGGGCCGATTTTCTTCTTCCCCCAGACGTCCATCATGCCGGTGTCGAGGGTAAACAGTGACTTGACCGACGCCGGTCCCTGTGGATTCGGACCGGTTCCGCTCCCGCAACCGAGCAGACCGAGCGGCGGGACGAAGGTGACGAAGAGAACTACTCGATTGTTGCGGATGAGGCGGTGAGTGAAGGTTGGCTGTTGCGTCATGGCGTGCTCTGCGGCGGAAAGGAGTGAGTTCCTGCGGTTATAATATGAGGTGGAGTGCCGCCGACTGCGGATACCTGGCTGTCAACGGCCAGTGCTCAGTTGACTTAAGTCAACTGCTTTGCTATTCTCTGCTGAAGGAATGCAGCATCATGTCGGCTCGCCAGGAGGTGCCAGGGATGCCGCCACTCTCTGACCCCGAGCGCTTGCAATGTTACAGGAACGCTCTCACGAACTGGCGCTTTGAAGGGTACATCCGGTTCACGGAACTTGCCGATAGGTGGGTCCGCAAGGAACTCGGCGGTTGCACCACACGAGACGTGGCGCAGTTGATGAACGACTTCGTGAATGGCCCGACGGCTGGCGTGATCGACGAGCAGAAGGAGACGCGCCCGGAGTGGTCCGAGCACGAGTACCACTACGACCTGCGCTTCGAGATCGCAGGGCGCCGCGTGTACATTGAAACTCGGTTGTTCTACGACGACCCCCAAGATCCCGACGATCCCGTTCTCTATGTGGTGAATATCCATGATGCATGACTCGCGAAACGAGCACCCTGTCGGCCGCGACAAGCCGTTTCCCTGGCGGTGCCTGAAGTGTTTGAAGCGGGACGTCTACCCGGCGACGGTCCCCTACACCGCCGAGGTCAACCACGACGGGCGCCTTTACGAGGTCCAGGTGCCGGCGCTGGAGATTCCCCGCTGCCGGGCGTGCGGCGAACTTGTCTTCACCAACCGTGTCGATGAACAGATCACGGACGCTCTCCGCGCTCAACTGCGGTTGTTGACCCCCGTTCAGATCCGAGCAAGTCGTAAAGCGCTGGGTCTGCTTCAGCAAGAACTGGCCGAGCGGCTGGGCGTGGCGGAAGCGACGATCTCACGTTGGGAGACAGGGACACTCATCCAATCGCGAGCGATGGACAACTTGCTGCGTGCCTACTTCGCGCTGCCGGAGCTGCGCGCGGCGCTCCGTGGAGTGCAACAGGATCCGGACTTTGGTGCTGTGGTGATGTCTCAGCAAAGCGGATGAAACAGAGAGGGGGGCATTCACGATTTTTGCGGTCCAGTGGACCGCAAAAATCGTGAATGTCCCCTTTCTCGTCCAGTCTGAATGTCCCCTTTCTCGTCCAGTCCCAATTCTGCAGTTGCTTGCCGCCCCCTCCCATGGGCGACTATCTTACCCGGCTCTCTGTGCCGTGAGGTTCGGACAATTGTAATTGCCCGGACACAAGTGCCGCGGTAGCATAGCTCTTATTCGTTTCCACCATGAGAGCGGTTCGTGGGAGTGTAATGCGCTCGCGGAGCGAGTGGACCACACTGTCCGCCATCCGACAGGGAACCGCTCGAAGCGCGGCAGAGCCGTGCTCATCAATCGCTGCGAGGCTCCCATGCCCATCCGGGTCCATTGTCCGTCGTGCCAGGCACTGTTCAACCTTGACGATCAACTGGCCGGCCAGACTGTCCGCTGCTCCCGATGCGGGCAGGTATTCCGGCTCCCTCCACCAGTCAAGCAAGAACCGGTCCCGATCACAGTCGTCGAGTCGGGCAAGATCAACCCACACCCGCTCCCTGCGTCTGAGTTGAGGACCAGCCCGCAGAGCCACACCGGCCCTGCCGCCGCTCTACAGTCGGCTCGCGAGAATCCTCGGGCGTCTCAGGTCGCCAAGGCGAATCAACCGAGCGACGCGCGCGCGGCGGAGGATAGTGATTCGGTCAAGTGGGAGTTCGTCTCCAAACATCGCTTCACCTGGCGCGGATTCTTCACCTGGACTTGGATGTGGCCGCTTATGGGGCTCCCTTTTGTCTTCATCGGGGTCGCCACCCTTATCTTCGCCCCAACTCGAACCGCAGAAGATGCCTCCAATAAACTCGGCTGGTGCGCTTTTGGCTTTGGTGTTACGGGGGTGACCCTCGTCCCGATGGTTTGGCGATTCTGCATTCGCGTATCGTCTGTGCGGCTTTACAAAGAAGGGCTGGAGTGGCGGCGCGGTGGCCGCGAATGGCGCTATTCGTGGCAAGAGGTCCGTGAAGTCTATCGGACCGAAGAGCATTTCCTGCAGGGGGGAGCGCAGCCGTCCGACTGGAATCGGACCTCGCGGTTACGTCTCATCTTTACCGATGGCAAAGAGGTCTCCTTCAACCACATCTTGTCGAAGTATGACCGCCTTGCGGGATACATCCAACAGGTCACAGCCCAACAGTTGCTTCCAGCGGCCACCGCCGCCTTGCTCAAGGAGGGTGTTGCCTTCGGCCGAGTCCATCTGAGCTGCGAGGGGATTCAATTCAAGGACGACTATTACACCTGGGACGAGGTTGCCGCCCGAAGGGGCAGGAAGAGCAAGGCATTGGGCTGCGGCGGGTCCCGAACTATATGCTGTTGCTGCACCTTCTCGTTGTCCTGAAGAAATAACTGAGGGCGACCGTCTCCGCCCGCAGTTCCGGATTATTACAGCCCTAACTCTTTCAGTTGCTTGGTGTCCACCGCCGCAGGAGCACCCGTCATCAGGTCGCGCGCCTTCTGATTCTTCGGGAAGGTGATCACGTCGCGGATATTCGTCGTCCGGGCCAGCATCATCCTGAAGCGATCCAGCCCCAGCGCGGATCAGAAAGGGGACATTCAAAGTTTCTACACTCTGAGAACCCGTGGATGTCCCCTTTCTCCGCCCGGAATGAGAAGGGCTTGTCCCCGAGAAAAGTGGCACGCTGCTCCTAGTGTGCTGGCGCAAGTCCAGCGCGGTCAAGGGCTTGTGTGACTATGCGCAACGTGCCAGCTCCCCGCCGGGTTGGCACGCTGGTCGGCTTCACGCGAGCGCTTCGCGGATGAGCGGCGCGTCCTCGGCGATCAGCCGCATCGGCCGCCCCTCGGGGGTGTACACCGTCTGGTTGGGATCGATGCCGAGCAGATGGTAAAGTGTCCGGCCGAAACTCTCGATCTTGTAGAAGGCATCCGTGACCTGCTCGCCGCGCCGGTCGGTAGCGCCGACCACTGTCCCGCGACGGAACCCGCCGCCCGCCGCCAGCACGAACTGAGCGTAGTCCCAGTGATCGCGCCCGGCGCGCGCCTGCGTGCCGCACTGCGGTTTGCGACCCATCTCCCCCAGCGCCAGCACAATCGTCGTGTCGAGCAAGCCGCGGGCGTCGAGGTCTTCGAGCAACGCCGATAGTGCCATGTCGAACGGAGGAATCTGTTGCCGCCCGGCGATGAAGTTCTCGCCGTGCCAGTCCCAGTAGCCGAGGCTGAAGTGGACCACCGGCACGCCCGCCTCGATCAGTCGCCGAGCCAGCAGGAAGTGGCGCGTGTCACCCGCCGGGTAGCGCGTCCTGGCCCGCTCGCCGATGCCGTAGCGATCGCGCGTCCGCGCGTCCTCCTTCGAGATGTCGAGGGCCTCACGCAAGCGCGGCGAGCGCAGCAGGTCGAAGGCAGTCTGCTGGTAACGGTCCAGCCCGGCGATCAGCGGATCGAGAGCATCCTGTCGGCGCAACCGGCCATCGACCGCGCGCAGCAGGTCCACGTCGCGCTCGAACGACGGCAGTTCGAGTTGCGGCGTCAACATCCGCGTGATGTCGTCGCGCGCCTGCACCGGGTCGAAGATGAGCGGATTGCAGGCCGGCCCGAGGAAACTGGAGGCGATCGAGTTGTTGATGTGGTGGTCGATCTTGCCAAGCACCGCGAACGTGGGCAGGTCCGCCGGTCCGGGCCGCAGCCGCGTCATCGTGCTGCCGTACATCGGGTACGCCGGCGTGCCGCTCGGCAGGCGTGGATTGCCCGTCAGCCAGTACATCGGGGCGCGCGAATGGTCGCCCGGACGATTCATCGTGGTGACCGAACGAATGATCGTGTACTTGTCCGCGATGCGGGCGAGCCGCGGCATCAACTCGCAGACGTCGAGGCCCGGCACATTGGTGCGGATCGGCCGGAACTCGCCGCGATAGTCCACCGGGGCGTTGGGCTTCATGTCGAACATATCGATGTGGGGCGGCCCGCCGGCCATCCAGACGCAGATCATTTGCGTGGCCCGCGTGGACCTGCCGCCGCTGGCGCTGGCCCGTGCGCGCACCAAGTCGAGCAGGTTCACACCGCAGAGCGACGCTCCGCCGATACGCAGGAAATCACGCCGATTTAGACGACGAAACGACTCGCAAAAGTTGTTCATAAGCCCCCCAATTCCCCAGGCACCCGTCGGTCGCCCAGGGAGGATTCAATCACCAACCTGTATCAATACATGGCGCGATGCATTCTGGCCACTGCGTCCGACCTTTGTAATGCCATAATCAACGAGCGGCGGGGTTTATCCCCGCCGTCTGGTCGGCGGGGATAAACCCCGCCGCTCGTCGCAGGGTGTCTTTTGAAAGGTCGGACGCGGCAGATCATCAACCCAGGAGCAGAGCACTCTTGGCGAGCCGTTCCAGGCTCTCGCTCAACTCGCCTTCGAGGGCGCCCCGCACCTCGTCGGGTTTGGTCCCTTCAATGGTCAGTACCTTGCGCTCTGCCAGCGCCACGAGCGCATCGAGCAGTGCCGCGCGGTCGCGATTGCCGTCGAGGTGTTGCAGCACCAAACGATCGAACGGGCTGAGCGTGACGAGGCGGTGGCGCCGATTTGTGACCGCGGCGCTCGTCGCCTGCAGGCGCGCCAGCGGACTCGCCGTCGGCCGCGGACTCGCCTCCAGAACGAATTGCGGCGGGTGGACGTGCAGCGCCACCAGATTGGACAGGTAACACTCCAGCAGGATTCCGGCCAGCGTGCGCTGGCCTTGCTCGGGAGTCGCCGGCGCCAGACGGCCCTGTACTGCGGACCACAACTCATGGAAGGAAAGAGTGCGCGGCCACGCCGCGAACAGGCAGTGCAGGGCGGCCTTGACGACAGGAATGTTCGTCGAGATGCTCTGCCCGCTGTCGGCGCGGAACGTCTCGGCATCCCCCGGCGATGCCTCCGCCGGCTGAGCGGGTCGCGCCAGCGCCGTCGCGGATAAGGTGGTCAAGAGTTGCGGTGATGGCTCCCGGTTGAGTACAACCTCGCGCTGGCAAAGGAGCGTCCGGCGGAAGGTGCGATTGCGCAGAAAGTCGAGGTACTGCTCCAGCCGGATCAGGTCGGACGAGATCTGCTGCAGTGTGTCGCTCACCTCCGACGGCAGGCCGCTCAGCGTCGAGTGGAACCACGCCTCGCCCAGGTATTGCAGGCCCTTTCCCGCGGCACGCTCGGCGAACTGGGAGAAATATAGCGGATAATTGACATCTTCTAGGTGTTCATGGAAG
>WNGB01011428.1_pt1 | contig 12158 bp, 13 predicted proteins | sample 5400681 | NCBI WGS metagenome assembly WNGB01 (sample SAMN13153367, study PRJNA577476) | soil metagenome | isolation source: 115 cm soil or saprolite under grassland replicate 2 | place: USA:California | collected 2016-06-15 | reverse complement strand
GGCGCTTGCGCCGCGAGGCCTCTATCCGAAAATGTTGATAACGGAACACCCGTACGAACGCCTATTACTCGCTGGACGCGCCCCAAGATATCCTCGACACCGATTAGCGATCGAGCCTGTTGAGCTGCCGTCTCATATTTTGGCCAGTCGTACTGAAAGGATTCCAGGGCACCATCATTTGTGAATGTGAGCACGACCCTAGAGCCTCCTCCCACGATTGGGACACCTCGGATAGAGCGGCCGAAAACAATGCGACTCGCCAACACTGAACGGGTTACTTCCCCGGTTGCTAGATTCTGATCACCTTCAATACGGTAATCAGCACGTATAGGGACGAGCTCTTCCTCAGAGCCGAGAACGATTACGGGTGCGAGGTTTGCGGCTATGTACGCACGGCCAGCGCGTACCAATGACTCGGGCGAGGTCTTTTGGCTTATGGAACGTGCCAGCGGGTATGCTCGTTTTTCGACCTCGAGATCTCGGAATCTGGCCCCCGAGCCGTCGGCCAGGACGTGTAGCGACCACGAGCTTGTTGTCACGTCGATTAGATCGCCCGGGCTTCGCGTCCTTAGAGAAGGGCAGGGCGCAAAGCACAACTTTTCGATCAACGCGGCCGTTGCTGCCTCCGGCGCGTTGATGTTAGATCGGCGCAAAAGCGACAAAGAGCGTTGCCTGAATCCTTGAGTAATAGAGAACTGAGCGGCCGCAATTGTTTCCGGAAAGTCCTGACTGAGCGCCGCCCTATCAGCAAGGAAAGATCCAATGACACACAAGCCGGCCATAAGCGACTTCATGGGGCTTCTCCTGACATTCGTGCTGTCCTAGTTGCTCCATTCACGCCAGCAAACATGGCCGATTTGTCCGTCCCGTAGTGGAGTGCTCGTCCGCACGCTCTCCAGATTCATATCGAGACGGGCGCGACAATCATTGGCGTTGACACCCGTCGCCGAGGCCGCGGGTCGGTTGTTGTTATTGGAGTACCACACAGCTTCGAGCCACGAGGTGCTGATGGCCTCACCGTGCTGCATTCGGCTGGCGAAATCAGCGCCTTTTTGCGGAGCGCCATTATAGACTGACCCATGCGCGCCCACAATGAGCTTGACACCCCCTCGGAAGGCCCGTCCCATTCTGTCCCACAAGTGCCCGTCTGACGAGTTGAGAGTATCGCAGGTATATGTCGCAAAGACCTTAAGTTGTTGGCCGGTATCACCGAACCGCATAGAACCCGACCAAGCCCGCGCCTGAAAGTCCCACATCGCATAACGCGACTGCCTTTCGTCGATTCCCCCGTGCGTCGCTATCAAGAAGAAGTCGACACTATCAGCTCCACCGCATCTACTGCACGTTTCGGCAGCGTTACCATCGACGAAAGCTACCTGTGCACCATGCAGGTTGAAGTAGAAATCAACCCAGTCGGTACGCTTGATAGTGTTAATGAAATTCGTGCACATCCCATAGTTATCCCACACCGGATCCCAGTTTTCTTGAAAATCGGCTTGGCATCGAACCCCGAAGTGAAGTGCGGAATGGGGCAAATCACCTGCGTACGAACTTGGCATTAGCATCAGCATTACGGCTAAACCTGACGCCAGTACAGCAAGAGGACGCGTTCCATACAGTGCTACCTTTGTCTTGCTTCTGGTTTTCTCCATGGCCGTCTCCTTAACCGAACTTGAGACCTAACGCGGAAGCGATAGCCTATCCGCTCCAAGCACTCGCTCGTCAATGGGGGCGCTTCGATGCGATAACAAATGCTAAACGTCCTCTGGCGGCGACCTGTAAAATGAAGTTGTGTTTTTGCACTGTGGCTCGGATACTCTCCTGACAGTAACAGGCCGCGCCGTGGAAGGATGCCGTACATTTTCGATTTCGCCGTGAGGGAGCAACCATGCTACAGGTGACTGCAGACGCGTTCTCCGGACTGCCCAATCCGACATGGACAGTCGACGCTGACGAAGCAAGATACTTGTTGCAGGAGATAAGCCAGAACCGCTCAGTTGTCGCGGCCGTGAATGAGGGATTTCAAGGGCTGGGCTATCGTGGAATCATTGTTGAAAGCTTGACTGACAATATTGCTAATAAATATGATCTTCCTGCGAGCTTCCGCGTTGGGCACACCGCTGATCAGAAGAATTTGGAGATAGCGGAAAGAATCTTGAGAAATATGCAGCAGGCGGCCGCGTTGGAAAATGCGGTGCACACTGTGTTGAATAGGGAGCTGCAGCGACTGGGATCACGTGAGGAGACCAGCGAACCCGATCGCGCTCCACAGTCAATGCCGCAGGGAGGTGGGCCGGACTCTGACGTAGGCTGCACAATCGAAATCGGCGCTTTCAATCCGGGATTTTGGAACGATCCGGCGTATATCGGGCGAAACAATTGTTACAACTACGCTTCCAACCGTAGGACCAACACTTTTGCGCAGCCTGGGCGCGCCACCGGTCATCAGGCGAACGTCATGGCTTGCGGCGACGTGACCAACGGCGCGCTATCAGATGGCCTCCATCGCCGTTTTCAATGCTTTCCCGATTCTGAGAAGCCACGTTGGCTAATGGCGTTGGTAGTAGCACCAGGTTATGATTATCACTGGTACCGGAAACAAAAAGAGGGATTTTGGGGACACAAGCCCGGAGGCACGGCGGCCAAGAACACCGATAACAACAGCGCGGTGGTTTGGAATCCGGAGACAGCAGCGCGAGCACCCTACAGCGATTTTTGCGGATACTTCTACGCCTGCAAAAGTCAAAGGATCAATTGAGTGGACTAAGCGGGTTCGGAGTTGAAGCGTGAAGCTGATATCTGCGGCCTGCGTTGCGTGGATAGCAATCTACTCGATTTCTGGTCATGCCCAGATGCAACAAGTGTCACTGCAAGTCGAGTTGGACATTTTTAGCGGCCGTCCGAACCCAGTTTGGGAATTGACGGCGCCGCAGGCGACAGAATTCATGGCACGTTTCCAAATGTTGCAGTCGATTGAGAAGCCCCCATCAGGAGCAAACGGCCTCGGCTATCGAGGATTCGTCGTGCGTCCCGCGGCAGGAGTGCTAAACGGTTTCGACGAGGTGAGAGTATACCGGGGGGTCGCTGTAGCTAGAGAGGGAAACCGGGCTAAGGCATTCACAGACCCAGAGCGCGTTCTTGAACGTCAACTGCTTAGCTCGAGTCGAGACCATATCCCTGAGCCGATCTTACAGGACCTTGAACGTGAGATAATGCGCTAGAAGCGCAACCGCGATGACGAGTTTCATTGCGGTATTGACTAGCTGACAGTTCGCTAGCTGACGGCTCCTTCACATCTATCAAATCCCTAAGCCACAGCAGCTGTCCACCATTCCCTCGCAAGGCCATATAGATACGCAGCATAGACGTCAACTCGACCGGCTCCGAAGTGATTCTCCTTTTCATGAGATTGTCCTACGATACGCACGGCCGTACTCTCAAGAGCTTCCTGGATCTGAACAGGGACAATTGGCTTTCCCGAACGAAGGCAGGCACACGCGAGCAACGCCAAACAGCCTGCGACGTGTGGCGTGGCGGATGATGTTCCGCCAAATGATACATAGGGCTGTGCGGAGGATCCGTTTCCGTCATACAGGAAATTGCAGGATTCGGTACCTGGTCCAGGGGCACACAAATCCGGCTTGATTAAACCAGTACTGTTTCCATCTACATAGGGATAGTCGACATACGGCGAGTTCTCCCAAGCTGCGGGACCACGCCCGGAATATGAGGCAAGTTCATCACTATCAGAAGTGGCACCGCAACCGATCGCGGACGAGATGTCACCTTGTATAACCTGCAGCGGGTGCAAACGCGGTGGCGGGCAGTTGCCCGGCGCAGCGATATTGTAAGGGAGAGGGTGGGAGCTCAGTTGGTTGCCTTGATTGCCAATGCTATTTGCATGAAGAATTCCTGCGGCCAAAATAGCTTCGCATGTGCGGCGCCAGCCAGGGTAGTTTGGACTGCTTGGAAATTTCCACGACATCGACATCGAAATGACGTGTGCCCCCTGTTCGATCGCAAATTGCATTCCGCGCCAATATTGAGCTTCTGTTCCCCCGACTCGGACCGCGATTATCGTCGCGCGTGGTGCAATCCCGGTCATCTTTCCGGCGGCGCCGTTGCCCGCAACAATGCCGGCGCAGCACGTTCCATGTCCCTGGCCATCGATAGGATCATCGTCATTTGATTCGAAGTCGTAACCATGGTGGGGGTACAGAGCGGACTGCCACATCTGCCCATGGAGGTCTGGATGATTGTAGTTCACGCCTGTGTCCAGTACGGCCACGAGACTGCCGCTTCCATCAACTCCGTATTGCCAAAGTAGTGGCGCATTTACCCGTCTGACACTCCAGGTCTCTGTCGAAAGGAGTTGATCAGGTGCGGCCGATGCCGAAGGACGCCTTACGGTTTTCCGCTTGCGCACGGCGGGACGACTACTAACGCGGGTTGAAGTGTCAAGCAGTTCTTGCAAGTCGGCATGACGCGCGAGCTCTACAAAGAGCACATCTGGCCGGTCCAGAACATGCCGAAGCGTATCAAGAGTGAGATCTGCCTTGACTGAATTGTTGATCCAAAAAGATTCGATTTTGCTAGCCCGACGAATCGAAACGGTGTCGTCTACTCGCAGTGTCTCGCGCTGCGCTGCTTCCAAAAACTCGAGCAGCGCCCGCTGGCTCCTTTCAACGCTGCTACGAATGACGTTGATCGTCGGCGACCGATCGCTTGGGCCAGCCAAACTCCCAGATGACAGCGCTTCCTTGGCGGGCTCTTCTCGCAAGAAAATGTTCACTTCAAAAACGTCATAGCTCTGGGCAGAGTCGAGCCTCTTCGCCAGGGCGGGGCCGGCTTTGGGGTGCATATATAAACCTCCCGCTGGTCGCTACGGTGGTGATACGCGATGAACAAGGAACGCATTTTCAATTCTTGGACCGTGTTTGTAGACTGCGAGCCAAGCGATTAGGAACGCTAAGCGACTACACGGGTTTTTTCCTTGTCGCGCGCCGGCCGCCGACGGGCCATTTTCAGCTTTTGAGCCGCCAATCAATTCAGAGAAGATGGCGCGTTTGACCAGGTTTTCGAAAAGCTCCGTTGGCGGAGTCTGGTTGCGCTTGGCGCACCCGTCTCTGCGCAGCGAGGCTGCTATCTCTCTACGATTGCAGACCAAAGGCGGTCCTAGCTGACATTTGTCTGCTTACGTTCGGGGCTCCGGGGCCGCAGCGCGCGCTCGCGTGACGCTCTTCAGGTGTTCCAGTGACTCTATTTTCTTTGCCAAATCCATATCCGCCACCGGCCGCGCGGTTACCGGAGGGACGTAGACGGTCAACCCCTGGTGCAGATCCTCGAAGCGCGACTCCATGTCAGCTAGCTTAAACTTAATGATCGAGGAGTCGAGCAGCGGATGATGGCTGCTGTAGACAGCGCTCAGCTCGTGGTCGGGCGGATAGATTTGGAGCAAATAATTCCTAATTCGGCGAAACCTTTGCGGTCTGCTGGGTGCAGTCGAGTATAGGACCGTTTCAATCGCGCCCACTTGCCACAGCAGACACGGCACATCCGGTTGTAGTGGGCGCTGCTTGACCAGCAAGTCGGTCGCCTCATACATCTGCAGGCCATTCATGGCCGGATCGAGACCGAGATCAATCAACATCGTATCGAGCGACGATATCCCAGCTAACACTCGGACGGTAAGTCCTAGGTACGGCGCGGCGTCGACAATCTGCCTGGTGGGATACACGTAGATCAAGGGATGGCCGTAGGTTGCGAACGTCACCGGTGCATGCTCGAGTGCGGCAGCGAGCACCATCGCGCTCATGGTATCGTACGCCTTGAGCCGATTCTCGTCCTCCTCGTAGCTGAGCGGATGCAAATCGGTGACCCTAGGGCACAGCGACCTCAGGTAAGTAAGGACCGCCGGAAGATTGGCGACCGCCAGGATCTCGGTCGATCGGCGGCACGCGGACTCGCATTCTCTCGTCACGTGTTCGATGCCCTTGACGCCAAGCCCGACGATATTGATGTCGGCGTCTCGCTGATTGTGAGTTGCGGAGACCATTGCATACTCCTCGCATGATCAAGATGACGCGGATATCTTCGATTACCGCATCCGGGCAAGGAACTCCTTGATGGGTTCGGTGCGATCACCCTCCATGTTAGCGATCTCGCGGCCGCGGCCTTGAAGTTCGGACTTGCGGGACTCATCTAGGGTCGGCAGCAGGGCGACGATATTTCTGATCATGGCGAACCTGATGGTGCAGGCCATGAATGCGAGGTCGGACACCTTCGTAAGCTGCCGCGACAGAAGCGCCGAACGCTCCTCGTCGGTGAGGTCGAAGTCTCGAAGACGTCCCTCTGGATCAGCCTGGATTGCACGGCGGAATTCCTCGTCCAGTAGAGATCGATCGAGGATTTCGGTAAGGGCTGCACGGGACATGTTCGCTCTCCTTAGGCGGAACATGCTGTATCACACAATGGGACAAAAGGTTGGGTAGCGGATTGCCGCTGCCGCCGTGCGGTCTCGGCGCGCTGTTCCGAAATCTGTCTTTTGCGAATCCGGATGCCGGCGTCCCAGCTCGCCAGCTCGGGCAAGACGTGATCGGGTTTGCGTGGCCGCGCTGCACCAAATGATTCCAATCTTCGAGGCCCGCCGCTGCCATCCTTGACCAGCGGCGCGAGTTTTCTGTATTACAGAAAATGCCAAAGAAGACGCGCCGGAGGAGGCGGGGACGCCCGCGATCAGGACACGACCCGCTGGTGCCAATCCGGCTGCCTGAGAAGCTCATGCGGGACATCGATACCTGGGCCCAGGTCTATCGCGATCCCTACAAGGGCATGAACCGTTCGACCGCCATCCGTTGCTTGCTGCTCCTCGGTCTACAGGCGGCGCAACTTCGCGTCGTGGACCCAAAGGATAAGACTACCTTTGAGGGAGCGACTCTCCCCATCCTGAAATTCTTCAGACGCGGAATGGTCGGAAAGTGGCTCCGTGAGGGCACATCGAAAGCCGCGAAATTGAAGCCGCCCGCGATGCACAAGGCTTCTCAGCGTGCGCGCCCCATGACAAAGGACGAAATCAATGCGATCGTCGATCGTGCAGTGGCACGTTCAAAGAAGGCTCGACAATGACCATGCGAGGCATATCTTTAGGGCAGGCCGAGCCGTTGAAGTGGTGGCACCATGAGCACGAAGACGCCATTCCTGACCTCCAAAGAGAACATCGCCGTAGACTTGATCTACGAGTGGTTAGGCGAGTCCCGCATCAATCGCACGTTTGAGGAGTACATGGCCATAGCGGCGCGCTTCCCCAAGCTCGAGGCGTGCCATGCCTATGTCAATCAGCGACTGAAAGAAAGAGCGGAGGCCCGAACTCCTCGTTACCAGATCTGCTATTTTAGAGCAGGCGACCGGTATCCTTGGTATGAAAATCATCCGAGTTCGTTGTCGATTGAAACCGTGCGGATGGGCTTGCTCAAGATGGGTAAGCCTGAGGGGCGCCGACGCAGGGAGGAAAGTAAGTATTTGATCTGATTAGGATTGTAATGTTGTTGCTGCTCGAGCCTCGATGCGGCGTTATGTGGATGGCTCTTTCTTTGGCGGAGGAGCCACATGCCGATCAGCGAGATCCGAAGAGCGTCCGTAACAACGCTGCGCGCGCACCCAGCGAACGCGCACGTGCACTCCAAGAAACAGATCGCGCAAATCGCGCAGAGCATTCGACAATTCGGCGTCACGGTGCCGCTCATTGTCGACGAGAACAACGTTATTTTGGCCGGTCACGGTCGTTGGCTTGCCGCCAAGTATCTCAGGCTCCGAGAGCTGCCCGTTGTGGTGCTTTCTGGGCTGACCGACGCCGAACGCCGCGCATATCTTCTCGCGGACAACAAGCTCGTCGAGAACGCCGGCTGGGATAGAAAAGCCTTGGCCGTTGAGCTTAGTCAGTTGGCGCCGCTCCTGGCGAAGGCTGGCTTGAACATCGAGTTGACTGGTTTCGAGCCCGCCGAAATCGATAGCCTAATGGGTGATCTCGTCGATCCGGAGCAGGACCCGGCCGACGAAGTACCTGACATTGGTACCTCACCAACCAGCCGCAGGGGCGACTTGTGGCTGCTGGCCCGACATCGCCTGCATTGCGGAGACGCTCGAGGGCCGTCGGATGTGCGCAAGCTCATGGGTCGTGAAAGGGCTGCCATGGTCATGACAGACCCTCCATATAACGTTGCCATTTCCTCAGTCCAAGGCAGAGGACAGATCAAGCATCGCGAATTCGTCGCTGCCTCTGGAGAGCTGTCCGGCCCGCAATTCACACGATTCTTGTTCGAATCGCTCTCACTCGCCGCGACCCATTCTGCGAACGGCGCCATTCATTTCATATTTATGGACTGGCGGCATCTTCCTGAAATCCTGGCCGCGGGGGAGGAGGTCTATGACGAGCTCAAGAACTTGATCGTCTGGGTGAAAACAAATGTCGGCCAAGGCACCTTTTATCGATCCCAGCACGAATTGATCTTGGTTTTTAAGAAGGGCGATGCGGCTCACACTAATAACTTCGAGCTTGGGCAGCACGGCCGCAGCCGTTCGAACGTGTGGACATACGCGGGAGTGAACACGTTTCGCTCCGGCCGTCTCGAGGATCTTTCCACGCATCCGACCGTGAAACCGGTCGCCATGGTTGCGGACGCAATTCGGGACTGCTCGCGCCGTGGCGATATTGTCCTCGACCCATTCATGGGCTCCGGCACCACAATCATGGCAGCCGAGCGTGTCGGGCGCCGCGGCTATGGTCTCGAGCTTGACCCGGTTTACATCGATGCCGCGGTCCGGCGCTGGCAAGCCTTCACGAAACGGGATGCCGTGCTGGCTAGCACGAGTAAGACCTTTGACGAGGTGACGGCTGCCCGTTCCGCTCGACCGGCGCGGAGGAGCAAATGAGCACGAGCGACAAGGTGAGGCGACCATCCATTCCAAGGGTTCGGATCAACAAGGGCATGCGTGAGGTCGGTTACGGCCGACCGCCGCGGCAGCATCGCTTCAAGCCTGGTCAGAGCGGCAACTCGAAGGGTCGGCCGAAAGGCGCGAAGAATGAGTCCACGATCCTGCGCGAGATTTTCGAGCGCAAGATTGAAAGCCGGTCGGGCGGTCAGTCGCGAAAAATCACGATCCTGGAAGGAATTCTTCTGCGGATCACCGAGGACTCGCTGAAGGGCAATACCAAGAGCGCAACATTCCTGCTCAACCGTTACGCCGCGATGGTGTCCGGCGAGCTCCAGCGGCAAGACCTCAGCGACGACGACCGGGAGGTGCTGGAGGCATTCGCCCAGAGGATTGAGGCTGGTCGCACGAACGATGGGAGCGGGTCGTGAACCGGACCGATCAGGACTTCCTCAACGCGGCACTCCGCTCGGATCTCCCAGCCTTTCTGCATCGAAGCGTATTGACGCTCAACCCAGGTGCGCCGTTCCTGGAGAATTGGCACATCGAGGCGATCGCCTACCAGCTGGAACGGATTCGGCAGGGGGAGATCACCCGATTGATCATCAACATGCCGCCGCGTTCTCTGAAGTCGATCTTGGTCTCGGTGGTATTTCCGGCCTTCCTGCTCGGCCACGATCCGCGCCGCAAGATTTTTGGCATCAGCTATGGCGGCGACCTTGCCGCCAAGCATGCCAGCGATTTTCGCTCGATTGTTCAGTCCCGCTGGTACCGCCAGGCCTTCCCCAAAATGCAGATTGCCCGCACGGCCGATTCCGATGTGTACACGACAGCCCGCGGGTATAGAAGGACGACATCTGTCAATGCAACTCTCACGGGCCTGGGTGGCGATTGCTTCATCATTGACGATCCGCTCAAACCCGTCGATGCCCAGTCCGATATCCACCGCAATGGCCTCAATGGCTGGTTCTCGCACACGCTGAGCTCAAGGCTCGACAACAAGGCGACCGGCATCATCATCGTGGTCATGCAGCGGGTTCATCTGAACGACCTGACCGGCCATCTGCTCGAGAACTCGGCCGGTTGGGAAGTGCTGAGTCTTCCGGCCATTGCCGAAGTTGACGAGGAGGTCTTGCTTGGGGAGGGCAACGTCCACCTACGCCGCGCGGGTGAAGCTCTGCACCCTGAACGCGAGCCTCTGGAGGTGCTGGAGAATCTAAGACGAGAACTTGGGTCGGACATCTTTGCAGCTCAGTATCAGCAGGCGCCCGTTCCGCCCGGCGGAGCCATGATCAAGCGGCAATGGCTTCGTTACTACGAGAAGGCCCCAGAGCGCGGCTATCGCACGAAGATCCTACAGAGTTGGGACACGGCCGCCAAGGATGGCGCGCAGAACGACTGGTCGGTCTGCACGACGTGGCTATTGTCAGAGAACTGCTTCTATTTGCTCGACCTCATCCGCGGGCGCTATGAATACCCGCGGCTGCGCAGCATCGCCATCGCACTTGCGGAAAAGTTCAAGCCGGACTCGATCTTGATCGAGGAGGCCTCCACCGGCATCGCGCTGGCCCAGGAGCTGCGCTCGGTTTTGCACCGTCCTATCGAACCGATCAAGGTCGAGCGGGACAAGATCGGGCGGCTTTATGTCCAACAGCAGAAATTCGAGGCCGGCCTCGTGCTGTTTCCAACGGGAGCGCGGTTTCTGCTTGAGCTCGAAGCCGAATTGCTGACATTCCCGCAGGGCAAGACCGACGACATGGTCGATAGCATTAGCCAAGCGCTGTCGTATAAACGTCCGACCTACGATTCGACCTATTCCTGGGTATAGGCGCGTCGCGCTGCGCTGGACCCAGTGGCGCCTCGACATCATTCGGACTTCTGGCCATTGCCTGGGCAATCGGCGCGGATCCAGCTCAAATATTGCGGGCGCCCTTGAGATAAGAGGCCTAACGGCGCGCCTTGGACCGCTGGTCACGCCGATCCATAGATGATCCGGCAGGGGCCAAATGAGCCATAAGATTGCTCACCTTCCGCTCGACTTCGCCGGCACGGCGAGCATGTGTGGTGCCGAAAGGAGGCGCCGCCCATGGACCCTGAAACGATCGAAATCACGATCAAGGCCTACCTTACAGAGATGCGGGCGCGGCTCGAAAAGGCGGTGAGCATCGCCAGGGCCGCCGAGGCCTGCGCGGTTTCCGGCAATGTCGAGAAAGGGGTCGAGGTAGCGCTCGATGTCGAGGAGCTGATCTATGAGGTCAATACCTTCCTCAATGCGGCCAGCATGATCAACCGCCTCGGCAAGACCTGATCTTGGTTTCTTTGAAAGTAGCTCCTCTTCCCCGCCAGCGCCGTTCGGCCTCCGCGGGGCTCCGGTGGTGACGGCGCGCCGTGCCGTCCTAACCGATAGAGGAGTTCGAAATGCTCAAGAGCAAGCGTGCCCACAAAGCGAAATCTGCGTCCGTCGCCAAGAATCGACCGAAAGCAGCCACCCCCAAGAAGCCGGCTCAACTCAAATCGCGAGCGAATTCCAAACAGGCGCAGGTGCTCGGACTGCTAAGCCGGTCCAGCGGCGCGACGATTGCCGCCATCATGAAGGCAACCGGCTGGCAGCAGCATTCGGTGCGTGGGTTCTTTGCAGGGGTGGTCCGCAAGAAGCTCGGCCTCAATCTTGAGTCCGATAAGACCAATGGCGAGCGCACTTATCGCATCGTCACCGGCAAATCCTCCAAGCCGAAATCCAAGGCGGCGACCGAAGGGCAGGGGGCTTAGCGGTGGCGCAGCGGGCGGTGGACCCTGCGGCGATCGAGGCCGAGGTCGACCATATCCGGTCCCTCGGCGTCGTCGCGTTGCGGCAACGCTGGCGTCTGATGTTCGGAGGCCCGCCGCCGGCGGGGCTGACCAAGGACATCATCGGCCGGATGATCGCCTACCGGATCCAGGAGGAGGCGTTCGGCGGGCTCGACCGCGAGATCGTCAAGCTCCTTGAGCGGTTGGCGCGCGGGGAGAAAGCCGGGACTGAGCTCAACCGGCGCCTCAAGCCCGGCACCGTCCTGGTCCGTGAATATCAGGGCGAGCGGCACACCGTCACGGTCGTGCCCGAGGGCTTCCTGTGGCTGGGGACGACCCACACCAGCCTTTCGACCATCGCACGGGCGATCACCGGGACCATCTGGAACGGCCCACGCTTCTTCGGGTTGCGGGTGCCCGGCGCGCCCGCGGTCGAAGAGCCG
>WNGB01011427.1_pt1 | contig 12159 bp, 11 predicted proteins | sample 5400681 | NCBI WGS metagenome assembly WNGB01 (sample SAMN13153367, study PRJNA577476) | soil metagenome | isolation source: 115 cm soil or saprolite under grassland replicate 2 | place: USA:California | collected 2016-06-15 | reverse complement strand
GACTTTCGCCACTGCGACATACGACAGCCACGAGGGCTGGGCCTTCTGATTTTCGTAGAGAGCGCAGACGTTCTTCCCGTCGTTCTGCAGCATCACGTACGGCGGCTGATCGGGAGCCATCGGCATCGGATTCGCCGTCCAGCCGAATAGCGATTCGTAAAACTGACTGGCTGCTCTCCAGTCGCTCGTCGCCAGTTCGGTCCAGCAGAAGTCTCCCGGCGGGTAACTCGTCTTTGTCGTCATGGTGCCGAATGTATATATGCGGCGAGCGCTGCGCGCCAGTGACGAAGCGGTGGCATTGCGAGAAGAGGCGTGTATCGCGGACGCGGCGCGTCGTGCACTTCGCGCGTCGATGCAGCCTCGATCAGAGATTCGTCCGCATCAACGAGCAGCGCCGCTTCGCGCGCAAATGATTCATTGGAGCAGACTCCGGCGTTCACGATGTGGTGCAGTCCAAAGTCCGCGTGCTCGATGAGCTCAGCGACACGTTGGACGAGATCGCCAACGTATGTCGTGCTCGCCCACACATCCGAAACCGCACGGACGCGCTCGCCCGCGCGAAGACGTCGATGCGCGGTGCTGATGAATGACTCCTTCCCCGGACCAAAGATCCACGAGCTGCGGATGATGAATGCGCGCGGATTCATCCGCGCGATCGCGCGCTCCCCTTCGAGCTTTGTCCGTCCGTACTCGTTGACCGGCTGCGGCTCATCATCAATCGCGTAGAACCTCTCTTCGGCTCCGCTGAAAACGTAATTGCTGCTGAAGTGCAGGATTGAGGGTGCCACTCGCGCGAGATTCACCGGCCCATCGACGTTGACCGCATGCGCGAGCGCCGGATCGCGTTCGCACTCGTCAACGCCAACGACGGCGCAGTTGATGATGAGCTGGGGCCGCAAATCGGCGATCGTCTTTTGCACTGCTGCGGCGTCGGTGATGTCGAGATCGGAGTGCGTGAGGCCTATCGCCCCGAAGCGCTCCACAACGGCGCTGCCGACCAGCCCGCGCGCCCCGGTCACCACGATTCTCATCAGTGCAGCGTCAGGCCGGTCGCCTTTTCGAGATCCGAGGAATCGTTCAGCATGATCCATTCGATGACCGAGACCGGCAGCGAACCGTTCGCGATCAGATCATCGTGAAACTGTCCGAGCCGGAAGCTCGTCCCTTTGGCATCGCGGTAGCGACCGAGGAGCTGCATGATTTGCCATTTGCCGACCATGTAGCTGATTTTCTGCGTCGGATCGGCAGCGGCACCTGCCGCCTCGCCCGCCGCAGCTTCGCGATCGAGGCCGCCGCCTTCCATGAAGTGTCCGACCGCCCGATCGAATGACCAGACGCCGGTGTGCAGATTCACGTCGACGCCGATGCGCGCCGCGCGATAACGCGCGAGCCGCAGCACCTGACCTGCGCCGGCAGAATCAGGCGCATACAACCCTTCGCGCAGCAACATCTCCTCGGTGTACAGCGCCCATCCTTCGACGAAAACCGTATCTCCGTGATGGCGGCGGATCTCATCGGACAGATGATTGGCGATCGAGATCTGCAGAAAATGTCCCGGAATGCCTTCGTGTCCTAGGATCGGGCGCGGCTCTTCGATCGCCGCGCGAATGTAGAAGTTGCGGCTCTGCGGGTTGTACGTGGGGATGAAATAGAAGCCGCTGTTGTCGGGATCGTACACGCCGGGAGGATTCATGAAGCCGCCGGGACTGGTCGGCTTGAACGCTTCCGGAAGCTGGCGAATGATGAACGGTCCGATGAAATCGGGAATCGTGACCAGCCGCTTCTCCTCGAGAAAGCGCTTCATCTCCTCTTCGCGGCTCTGGTATGCCTGCAGAAATGCCTGCTGATCCCCAGGAATCGATTTCGCGCGCTGCGGACTCGGATCGGCGAGCGAGGGATCGGGAAGCATCGCTTCGAGCGCGCGATAACGCGCCAGCTCCACTTCGCCGAGGTGCCCGACGTCATGCGCGCTGAACGGAAGAAGCAGAATGCGATGCAGCATGTATTCGTAATTTGCGAGGCCGATCGGCTTCCACTCGGCCATGGTGGGCAAGCGCTTCTCGAGCCAATCCGCGTAGGCGTGCGCTGCCGCGATCGCACCGTCGCGCGCTTTCACCAAGGCATCGTGCTCGGCTGACGTCAGGCCGCGGTCGAGCGCAGTCATGAGACTGCCGTTGTAGAGCGGATCGATATTGCGTGCGGACTCGATGGCCCACTGCGCATACAGCCGCACGGGTTGCGTGAGGTTCCGCTTCGACTGCTCGAGCATCGCAGGAATCTGTTCGAGCCGCTTGGTCGCGGAACGGGCGCGGTTGCGCGGTGTGTCGTAGTCCTTTTTGATCAACGAGAAAATGGCGTCGCTCGCTTCGCCCGTGTAGATGAGAGGATCCGTCGCGGTGAGGTTCCTCACGCCATTCGCGAAGTCAGGCGCTTCGAGTTGCGCGCGAAAAAGGATCGCGTCGATCTTGTCGTCTTTGCTCCAGCTCGAAAGGTCCGCGGCACGCACGCGCTCCAGCAGATCGTGAATGTAGGCAGCGCGCCTGGCGATCGCCGCCGGCGAGTTGTCGGTCAGCCGATCGTCGAAGGCGTGAAAACCCTGATCGCTCGCTGCGACCGGAAATTCGCGCTTCTCCCACTCGTAGTAATCGTGGGCGGCGGCGCGCAGAGATGCAGGTGTCAGCGACGCTGTGGTCGCGGCCATGATCAACACGGCGGCAATCATGCCGCGAAGTTTACTTCTACAGCCCGGCCGCGCGGCGAAGAGTCATGTCCAGCCGATCTTCCGTCCGAACGAGCTCGCGGTCGATATAGGCGCAAAGCACTTCGGCCGTTTTTCCGGTGATCAGCAGGTCTTCGCTCGCCTGTTCCGAGCGAATGAGAAGCTCACCCGCCCCAGATCGTTGAACTGTGATCGGCGAGTTCGCGGAGAAGCTCAGAAACGTTTCGACATCCGTGATTGTCTTGCCGGCAACACCCGCGAGGCGGAGAAGCTGACATTCGTTGCGAAGAAAATCGCGCGCAACCTGCGCGGCTTCCGGAGCATCATCGATGCTCCAGGTGACGTGATTCGCGAGAGGAGAGTTGCGATAGATCACGAGGCCTCCTGTTCAAAATAAACATGAGGCTTTCAGGACCCATGCCGTGCTTGCGTGATGCGGATCACGCCCGGCCTATTTATTTCGTCTTGGTGAGCGCGCGATTGCCGACACGCACCAGGGCGTTCTCGCGATCGATGCCGTGCCGCTTGTCGAGCACGGCCTGGCGGATGACCTTCATCATCGCCTCGAAGTGATCCTCCGCGCGATCGAGAGCTTCGCGCGCATCTTCGATCGCTTGCTGCATGTTGAGGATCACTTCCACTCCGGCGAGATTGACGCCGAGATCGCGGGTGAGGGCGAGAATCATCTCCAGCTTCCGGATCTCACCCTGTCCGTACAGCCGCGTGTTGCCCGCCGTGCGCGCCGGCTTGATCAGCCCTTCGCGCTCGTACAACCGGAGAGTCTGCGGATGAATGTTGTACCGTTCGGCGATCACCGAAATCATCACGTATCCGTCTGCTCTTCGGCGTGGCATTGCGTTCCCCGTGTCATCCTGAGCCGCGCAGACGGCGAAGGATCCCCCTTAGCGGGAAGATCCTTCGGCCGCGCTGCGCCGGCCTCAGGATGACGATGCGCAAAAGGTGCGCATCGTCACTTGTTCTCGTCGACGACTTCGGCTTCGATGACGTCGTCCTTCGACTGCTGTTGCCCGGCGCCAGGGGACTGCTGCTGTTGCTGCTGCGCTCCCGCCCCCGCCCCAGCACCCGCCGTCTGATACATCGCTTCGGCGAGCTTGTGCGATGCCTTCGTCAGATTTTCCGTCGCGCGTTTGATGTTGTCGGTACCACCCTGCTCCATCGCCTTTCGCGCTTCGCTGATGGCGGACTCGAGATTGCTGACATCGGATCCGGAGATCTTGTCGCGGTTCTCATTCAGCATCTTCTCGACGTTGTAGACGAGCGAATCGAGATGGTTCTTCGCCTCGATCTCTTCACGCCGGCCCTTGTCTTCGGCCGCGTGTGCTTCGGCATCCTTGACGAGTTTCTCCACTTCATTCTTCGCCAGGCCGGAAGAGCTGGTGATGGTGATCTTCTGCTCTTTTCCGGTGCCGAGATCTTTCGCCGAGACGTTCATGATGCCGTTCGCGTCGATGTCGAACGTGACTTCGATTTGCGGGATGCCGCGCGGGGCGGGCGGAATGCCCACGAGGTGGAACACGCCGAGAAGCTTGTTGTCTCGCGCCATCTCGCGTTCGCCCTGCAGGACTTTGATCTCCACCGAGGTCTGGCTATCAGCCGCGGTGGAGAAGATCTCGGACTTGCGCGTCGGAATGGTGGTATTGCGCTCGATGAGCTTCGTCGCCACGCCGCCGAGGGTCTCGATGCCGAGCGACAGCGGAGTGACATCGAGCAGCAGCACGTCTTTGACGTCGCCGCCGAGGACGCCGCCCTGCACTGCCGCGCCAATGGCCACCACCTCGTCAGGATTGACACCCTTGTGCGGCTCTTTGCCACCGAAGTAATCCTGCACGAGCTTCTGCACCATGGGGATTCGAGTGGAACCGCCGACGAGCACCACTTCGTCGATGTCCTTCGGCTGCATTCCTGCGTCGGCGAGAGCTTGCTTCAGCGGGCCCATCGTCCTGTTGACGATGTCGCCGACGAGCTGCTCGAATTTCGCACGGGTCAACGTCATCGTCAGATGCTTCGGTCCCGACTGATCTGCCGTGATGAAGGGAAGATTGATATCCGTGGACATCGTCGAGGACAGCTCGATCTTGGCCTTCTCGGCCGCTTCTTTCAGACGCTGCAGGGCCATCTTGTCCTTGGAGAGATCGATGCCCTGATCCTTCTTGAATTCGTCGATGATCCAGTCGATCAGGCGCTGATCGATGTTGTCACCGCCGAGGTGCGTGTCACCGTTCGTCGATTTGACTTCGACCACACCTTCGCCCACTTCGAGAATGGAGATGTCGAACGTACCGCCACCGAAATCGTATACGGCGATGGTCTCGTCTTTCTTTCTGTCCAGCCCGTACGCGAGCGCAGCCGCTGTCGGCTCATTCACGAGGCGTTCGACTTTGAGACCGGCGATCTCGCCCGCATCCTTGGTGGCCTGACGCTGCGAGTCGTTGAAATATGCCGGCACGGTGATTACAGCGCGGTCGACTTTTTCGCCGAGGTAGTCTTCAGCGGCTTGTTTGAGCTTCTGCAGGATCATCGCGGAGATCTCAGGCGGCGAATACAGTTTGCCCTGCACCTCGACGCGCACGTCTCCGTTCGGCGCCCTGGTCACTTTGTAGGGCACCATCTTCATCTCTTCATTGACTTCTTCGTACTTCCGACCCATGAAGCGCTTGATCGAGAAGACAGTGTTCTCAGGATTCGTGACCGCTTGCCGCTTCGCCACCTGCCCGACGAGACGCTCACCGCTCTTGGTGAACCCGACGACGGAGGGCGTCAAACGGCTGCCTTCTGCGTTGACGATGACTTTCGGCTCGTTGCCTTCCATCACCGCGACGACGGAGTTGGTCGTCCCGAGGTCAATGCCAATAATCTTGGCCATAATTAACTCTCCTTGATAGACTTAGCGCTAATCTTAGTGCGCTTCAGTCAAGTTACGCACTGTATCAAACCTGAGTCTATCATTGTTAAATTCCGCGCTGCAATCGGCGCGCCCGGCCAACTGTTATCATGCGCGCACTTGGAGGTGCTTTAGATGCTTCCTTCGAATCCTCAACCCGCCTGGATCAGCGCAAGTACGGCTGAGACCGAGGTGCGCACCCGCGCTTTCATTCGAAGTGTGTACGGCTGGATGTTCGGCGGACTGCTGCTCACGACGTTCGCCGCGTTGTGGGTGGTCATGTCGCCACCCATGCAGGCGCTGGTGCTCGGCAATCGGGCCGTCGCGTTTGGACTCATGATCATCGAGCTCGGTATCGTCGTGTTCTTGTCCTTCCGCATCACGAAAATGTCGGCAGGCGCCGCAGCGTCGGGATTTCTCGTCTATTCGTTTCTGAACGGCTTGACGCTCAGCGTGATTTTTTTCGCCTACACGCAGGCGTCGATTTTTCAGGCCTTCCTCACCGCCGCCGGCATGTTCGGCGCGATGGCCGTCTACGGCCTGGTGACGAAGAAGGACCTCACGTCCTGGGGCTCGTTCTTCTTCATGGGTCTGATCGGCATTGTGATCTGCAGCGTCATCAATATTTTCGTGCGCTCGAGCGGTCTTTCGTTCGTCATCTCTCTCATCGGCGTCTTCGTTTTCCTCGGCCTCACCGCCTGGGATAACCAGAAGCTGAAGTCGATGGCGACGGTGACCGGCCCGATGCAGGAGAACGTCGCGGTGATCGGCGCGCTGGCGCTCTACCTCGACTTCATCAACCTGTTTCTGTTCCTGCTCAGGCTATTTGGCGATCGGCGCCGTTAACGGGATGAAGGCCGGACCACCGGTCCGGCCTTCGAGAAACTTACTTGCTCTTGGTAGTCGGTGCCGTGTTGACGACGTTGGTCACGAGAACGCCACCGCTCGCGCCAGTGGTGATGCGGATTCCGCCGACGACCGGAATGTCCCTCGTCGCCGTGGTCGTCCGCAACGCGGATGTGCGCGTCGTGGTCGCTGTGCTTGTGCGAGTCACCACGCCCGTCGGCACTGTCACTCCGATCGCTCCCGTCGCGACGGGTGCCGTGAGTGCGCCAGTCGGAACTGGGCTGATGACCGTGCCGCCAGCGAGAGTCGTGCTGGCCATGCCGGTCGCCACGCCGCCAGTTGTGGCCAAAGCGCCGGTCGCAGCCGTCGCGCCGGTCACGCTGGTTACGCCCGTGGTCGCCGCGGTCGTTCCGACGTTTGTTCCGACATTCACTGCGGTCGTACCGACTGGCACAGCGGCGGCCGAAGCCATACCGATGCCCGGAACGATGGTAATGCCCGTCCCGGCATCACCGCCGGTGATCACCGGAGTCGGCTGCGAGCTGATCGACGAATTCACCGTCGCCTGCGGATTCACGATCATCGCCGGCGACCCATACTGCCCTGTCGCCACCGTCACGCCAGACTGAACCCCGCCCGGATTGACACTTCCCAGAATGCGGCCGCGGTACCCTTGCTGGGCAGCAAGATTCGCAATCGCATCGACGTCGACTCTCGGCGTCAGATACGTGAACGAGCTCGCCATCGGTCCAACTCGTTGCGTACCGGACGAAGAGCCCGGCGTCGTGCTGTGAATCACCGAGTTGTACGCCGGCGTCGACATCGCCGGCTGTCCGTTGCTTTCATATTGGTTTGTCGTGCAGCCAAATGCTGCAAACGTGAATACGAGAGAAGCGGCAAGCCAGCTTCTCCCAAAACTCTTTCTCGTTGTTGCCTTGCGCATATAGCCTCCTATTCGGTCCATCGCAAGTCTGAGGTTATTTTGAGCAAGGTATATGCCGTCATTACTGCTTGTTAAGTGATTGTGTTATAGAAGCTTAGGCCGAACTGAACAGCCATTCAGTGAAACAGGCGATGCAGCGCAATTTGTGCAGCCAGGTAGCCGCACATCCCATGCACTCCGGCCCCCGGCGGCGTCGAGCTCGAGCCGAGAAAAATGCGCGAATTCGGAGTGGCGTACGGATTGAGCTTCGGAAAGGGACGAGTCACGAACTGCAGCAACGTGTTGGCGCCGCCACCGATATCGCCACCAATGAGGTTCGGGTTGTGCGCCTCGAGCTCGGCGGTGTTGAACGTATGCCGGGCGATGATGCGATCGCGAAAGCCGGGCGCGAAGCGTTCCACTTGCCGCTCAATGCGTTCAGTCATGTCTTCCGTCGAACCGTTCGGAACATGGCAGTAGCCCCACGCTGTGTGCTTGCCGGCCGGGGCGCGGGCCGAATCGAACAGCGATTGCTGCGCGAGCAGGACAAAGGGCCGCTCGGTGATTCGGCCGCGCCAGATTTCCGCCTCATGACGCGCAATCTCCTCGATGGTGCCGCCGAGGTGCACGGTGGCTGAGCCTGCGCATTCGCGAGCGCGCCACGGAATCGGACCGTCGAGCGCCCAGTCGACTTTAAAAGCGCCGGGACCGTAGCGGAATCGTTCGAGCTTCCTGACGTACCGCGACGGCAGCTCATCGCGTGCGATCGCTGCGAGCTGGCGCGGTGTCACGTCGAAGATCACCGCGCGACTCGCAGGAATGTCGCGCATCGAACGCACAGGTGTGGACGTGCGGATCTCTCCGCCAAACGATCGCACGAGCCGGGCGAGCGAATCCGCAATCGCCTGCGAACCGCCTTTCGCGAATGGCCAGCCGGTGACATGGCCGGTCACTAAGAACGCAATCCCGAATGCTGCCGTCGCTGCGTGATCCAGCGGAACGATGGAGTGCGCCGCACATCCGCCGAACAGCGCTCGCGCAGCATCTCCGCGAAAGTGCCCCGCCGCGGCCATGGCCGAGCGGATCGCCTGGAGGCCAAATCGGACGAGCAGAATGGGATGCCGCGTGAAGACGCGAATCGGCCGCAGGATTTCATCAAAGAGGACGTCGGCCGCGTCGACGAGCGGCGCGATCAGCTTGCGATATTCACGGGCGTCAGCTCCAAAGCGGGCCGCAGTCGCCTCGACGGAGTGCTCGAGAATCGCCGCCGTTCCGTCATCGAGCGGATGCGCGATTGCGCGCGGAGGCTCGACCCATTGCACATCGAGCCGCAGCTCGCGAAAAAACGGCGAGATCACAGCCATGGGGTGAATCGCCGAGCAGATGTCGTGTCGAAAACCGGGGAGCGTCAGCTCGAACGTTCGCGCGCCGCCGCCGATCGTGTCGCTCGCCTCGAGGACGAGCACTGACAGGCCAGCGCGGGCAAGCACCACTGCGGCGGAGAGGCCGTTGGGACCCGCGCCCACAACGACCGCGTCGTATTCCGCCATCGGGTCCTCATATCACACCTGCTGGGCGGGCAAGAGATCACGCCGGCCGCCCGCACGCCGAGAATGGTTTTCATGCTTCGAGAGTTCACGCATACACATCGTTCACGCGATGTGCCACACTACGACGAGCGGTTTGCGGGGTTAGCTCAGCGGTAGAGCATCTGCCTTACAAGCAGGGGGTCACTGGTTCGAATCCGGTACCCCGCACCAAAGGCTGTGGAGGTAACGGACACGTGGACTGCGCATTGCGTAGCTATTTGCGATGCGCTTTCTCAAGCACAAGTCCCGCGTGCTCCTTCTCGATGATGATCCGTCGATGCAGCGGCTTGTGTCGGCGCTGCTCCAACGCGAGGGTTACCGCGTCGACGTCTTCCTCACCGGGCGCGATGCTTTACGCTCCATCGAAGCGAATGAATACGACGTGCTACTGCTCGATTTGATGATGCCGCACGAAGGTGGGGTGACCGTCATTCGTGAACTGCAGGCGAAAAAACCCGAGTTGTTGAAGCGTGCGATCGTTTTGAGCGCGTCGCCCCAGTCGGTGATCAACACCGTTGAGAACCAGGTCGCTGGTGTCGTGCGTAAACCATTCGAGCCGCGTCAGTTGATCGGCGCGGTTCGGCGCATCGGCGAGCGGCAGTGATCTTCAGTGTTCTTCCCGAGACGTTTGCGATCGTGCGGATCGGCGAGAGCGAGGATGTGCCTCGCTGGGCGTCGGGCGGGCCGTTCCTTTCAATCACCCGCACTACGGACGAGCTGTCGATCGTGTGCCGCGAGTCGTCCGTTCCCGCCGGCACTCACGCCGATCGCGGATGGCAGTGCCTGAAAATCGAAGCGCGAATTCCTCTGAATACGATCGGAGTCGCAGCCGAATGCACATCGATTCTGGCGAAAGCAGGGATCAGCGTCTTTCCCATCGCCACTTACGACACGGATTACTTCCTCGTGAAAGGCGATCGATTGGAGAAAGCATCGGACGCGCTGCGATCGGCAGGCCACTCGGTGCGCGTTTAGGATGGTCGCGCGGAGATCCTTCGCCGACGACGTGCGACACGGCCTGACGCAGCCGCAAAAGCAGTTGCAGCCCTGGTATTTCTACGACGCTCTTGGCTCCGCGCTCTTCGCAGCCATTTGCGAACTACCGGAGTACTACCTCACGCGCGCCGAGACGGAGATTCTGAAGCGCCACGGTGCGGAAATCGCGCGGGCGTTCGGGGCGCCGGATCGCATCATCGAGCTCGGCAGCGGCGACGGGCGCAAGACGCGGCTTCTTTTCCAGGCGATCACGAGCGCGTTCACATATGTTCCGATCGATGTCGATGCGTCGGTCCTGGACTCGATGAGTCGCGAGTTGCGAACGACTTTCCCGGCGCTGCGAGTCGAGGCGATCTGCGCCGACTATCGCGAGATCGCATCCCTGATTCCAGCCGCGCCGAAGACGGTCGTGCTCTTTCTCGGTTCGAGCATTGGTAATCTGGATCCGAGCTCTGCCGCGGCGATGCTTCGCGACGTAGCCACGGTGCTCACATGCGGAGACGCTCTGTTTCTCGGTGCCGATCTGCAGAAGCCGAGGGAAATCGTCGAACCGGCGTACAACGACTCGCTCGGCGTCACCGCGTCGTTCAATCTGAATCTGCTGGCCCGAATCAATCGGGAGCTCGGCGGGCATTTCGAGCTCGCAGCGTTCGAACACCGCGCTTTTCTCAACGAAACCGAGAGCCGGATGGAGATGCACCTCGTCAGCCGGCGCCGGCACTCGGTCACGATCGACGCGCTGCGGATGGAGGTCGACTTCGAGGCCGGCGAGACGATTCACACCGAAAATTCGTACAAGTACAGCGAGTCCGACCTGCAGACACTCGCGCGCGAAGGGGGCTTCGAGATCGAGCAGGTCTGGACCGATTCACGCGGCTGGTTCGCGGATCTGCTGCTGGTACGGGTGCGGGGTCAGAGCTTCGGTTCGCACTAAAATCCGCAAGCGGTAGAGAGTTGTTGCCCCAAATTCGCTCTTAGAATGGATGATGCAGGCAATCTCCGAGATTGACCTTCCCTGAATCTCCACAGGATGTAGAAATTAGGCGCAAACCGAAGCTCTGACCCCACGAGAATGCTCGGCGAGCGATTCCGGTTTATCATTCGACGCCTTGTGCCGGGGTAGCTCAGTTGGTTAGAGCACCAGATTGTGGATCTGGGGGTCGCCGGTTCGAAGCCGGCCCCCGGTACCATTAAGCGCGTTTGCCCGTTACCGTCCAACCCCGCCTTTCCCGCGGACTGCGAGATCTCCTGCCCGAGCAGATGCTTGCGCGGCAGGAGATGGTCGACACTATTCGCCGAGTCTACGAGCTATACGGCTTCGTTCCGCTGAACACGCCCGCGATCGAGTACCTCGATATCCTCTCGGGAACTGCGGGACAGGAAACTCAGCAATCGCTTTTTCTCGTCACGAATCCGGAGCAGGAGGAGCTAGGCCTCCGCTTCGATCTGACGGTCCCGCTGGCGCGCGTAATCGCCCAATATCCCGATCTGCCGCGACCCTTTCGGCGCTACCAGGTCTCATCGGTCTGGCGCGCGGACAAGCCGGACAAAGGGCGTTTTCGCGAGTTCACGCAATTCGATCTCGATTCGGTCGGCACGGAGTCGGAAATCGCAGACACAGAAATCCTGGCGGCGATGTGCGACACGCTTTCCGCGCTGCAGATCAAACGATATCTCGTCCGTTTTTCCAGCCGCGCAGTTCTGAATCGGCTGCTCGATTTCGGAGGCATCGCGCAGGAACGATCTGTCGATGTGTTCCGCGTTCTGGACAAGCTCGACAAAGTCGGAATCGAGAAGGTCCGCCTCGAGCTGATGCAGGGATACAAAGACGAATCGGGCGATTTCATTCGAGGACTCGGATTGACGCCGGAGCCGGTCGATCGGATCGAGCGCTTCCTGGCAATCAGAGGCGATTCGCGGAAAGATGTCCTGCAACACGTTCGAGATCTCTTCGGTGCGTCAGCGCAAATTGAGGGCGTCGAACGGATCTCCAATCATCTCTACGCGCTCGGATATGGCGACGATCACGTGGCCATCGATCTTTCGATCGCGCGCGGACTGGCCTACTACACCGGGCCGGTCTTCGAGGCGGTTCTGCTCGATGCGCCGCAATTCGGTTCGGTATTCGGCGGCGGTCGATACGACAATCTGGTGATGCGATTTCTCGGCGAACGGATTCCCGCGG
>WNGB01016136.1_pt1 | contig 12161 bp, 10 predicted proteins | sample 5400681 | NCBI WGS metagenome assembly WNGB01 (sample SAMN13153367, study PRJNA577476) | soil metagenome | isolation source: 115 cm soil or saprolite under grassland replicate 2 | place: USA:California | collected 2016-06-15 | reverse complement strand
CGCATCGGCGCCTCCCCGTCCCGCGGGCCCACCGCTCGACGCGCCGGCGGTGGGTGGTGGCAGGGGCGGTGTCGCGCGAAGCTGGGCGCCTTCCCGGTCGGCACGCTCGTAGCCACCGGCCGCCGCCTCCAAGGCGGCGACCAACTCGTCGACCGCCGCCGTCAGCCGCTCGGCCGAGGCGGACCAGCGCGTCCACAGCGTGGCGAAGGCCGCCCGGGCCTCACCGTCGCCGAGGGCGGCGTCCACGCCCACCAGGCTCGCCCCGAGCTGGGCCCGTACCTCGAGCAGGCGGCCGGCGAGCGCGCGGGCGGCCAGTGACGCCCGCCGCAGCCGCTCGGGCGTCACCACGATCGTGACGGCCATGCACGCCTCCTCGGAATCGGTCGATCAAGCCACAGCACGGTTGTAGCCCGGCCCGCAACGGCGCACAAACGGCTATCCCCACCCCCTGGCCGCGGCCACAACCGGCAAGGCGCCACGCGCAGGGGCCAGGCCAGACCCCGGCCCGCTGCCTGCGCGACCTGCCGCACCAGCAGGCGTTCGCCGCCTATGAGCGGATGCGCCGAGCACGCGTCGAGAAGATCATCGCCATGGCCGCCCGCACCAACAGCGACAAGGCCGCCGGGCCGATCGCCCGCGTGCTCCGCGACCTGCTGATGCCCGTGGCCATGAAGCTGCTGGCCAAGCCGGAGAAGATGGCCTGGCAGTACGACTACCGGATCGACTGGGACGACCCCGTCGGTGGCGTGGCGGCGGCTCGGCCTCAGATGACCGTGTCGGGATCGGGGCCGGCCTGACCTTCGAGCCTGGCCCAGGGGACGAACTCCTCGACGCTCTCGCCGATGTCCTTGGCGATGAACGCGGAGGCCAGCTCGTCGATGCGCTCGTCGCTGAAGCCCTGGGCGCCGAGCATGGGTCGGGCCTGGTTGGCGAGCAGCCGGGCACTCTCGACCTCCGCGGCCACCGGCTCGGGCGCGGAGTCGGGGGTGAGCGGCTCCTGCTTGTCGATGTGGGCCGAGCGTGCCGGCGGATGGGTGCCGACCGGCCGGTCGGGTCGATCGGGGTGCTGGTTGCTCACGGGCCTCACCTCCCTGCTCCCGAGGTACCCGGCGGCGGCGCTGCATACGCAGGTTGGTACACTTCGCCTTCGCGCCGCCCTGGCGGGCGGCACTGGCCGGCGCCGCGTCGCGGCACGCCGATCGCCGTCAACCCCGAGGAGCAGGCACAGGTGAAGGACGTCGGTATCGTCGGACTCCCACTGGCGGGCAAGACGACCCTGTTCAACGCGCTCACCCGCGCCGGCGCGCCGGCCGGCGGCGCCGCGGGCAAGGCGAACGTGGCGGCCGTGCCGGTGCCCGACCATCGCGTGGACGTCCTCGCCGACCTCGAGCACTCGCGCAAACGGGTGTTCGTGCAGGTCCGCTTCGTCGACGTGGTGGCGCCCGGCGGCGGCAGGGGCGGCGGCCTGTCCGCGCAGGGGCTCGGCGCGCTCCGCGAGGCGGATGCGCTGGCCATGGTGCTGGCCGCCTTCGACGGCGGCGATCCGGCCGCGGCCGCCGCCGACCTCAACCTGGAGCTGACCGTCGCCGACCTGGAGAGCATCGCCAGCGGCGCGGAAAAAGCCGCCAAGCGCGCCAAGGCCGGCGTCAAGGGTGCCGCGCTCGAGGCGGACACGCTGAGCAGGGCGCGTGATCTGCTGGACGCCGGCACCCCCCTGCGCGCGGCCGACTGGGAGCCTGAAGAGGAGAAGGTGCTGCGGAACTTCTCGCCGCTGACGCGCAAGCCCGTGCTGGCGGTCGTCAACTTGGGGGAGGACCAGCTCGCCGAGGCCGCCGGGCAGGCCGCGGAGGTCGAGCGGGCGTTGCAGGTCCCCGCGGTCGCCGTGCCGGCCGCGCTGGAGGCGGAGGCGGCCGAGCTGGAGCCGGCGGAGGCGGCCGAGTTCCTGGCCTCCTACGGGGTCGAGCGCGGCGGGCTCGACCAGGTCGTCGGGGCGGCCTGGCGGCTGCTGGACCTGCAGACCTTCTTCACCACCGGTGAGGACGAAACCAGGGCCTGGGAGGTCCGACGCGGCGCCACCGCGCCGGAGGCGGCCGGCCGGATCCATTCCGACCTGGAGCGGGGTTTCATCCGTGCCGAGGTCATCGCCTACGACGACCTGGTCGCCGCCGGCGGGTGGGACGCCGCCCGTGCCAAGGGCCTGCTCCACGCCGAGGGTCGCTCCTACGTCGTGCAGGAAGCCGACTGCCTCCACATCCGCTTCAACGTCTGACGCCGGGTGAGGGTGCGGGAGGAGCGGCGCTACCCGGTGGAGGCGGTGGTGAGGAGGCGCTGGACCGGCGGATGGCGCGGGCGGCCCTGGTGACGTCGTCGACGCGCTCGCGGGCGGCCGGCAGGAGCCGGGCGACCTCGTGGTGGTCGGGCTCGCCGGCGAGCAGCCGCAGCTCGGCGTCCAGGGTGATGGCGACCCGTTCGAGCCGCCGAGTCAGGCTGGGCAGGTCGCCGACCACGCCGGCGTTCGCCTTGACCATGGCGATGGCCTGCGGGGTCCTGGTGATCGCCTCGGCCAGCTCCCCGCGCAGGAAGGCGACCTCGCGGCGAGGGCCGGGCGGCGCGGTCCACATCTGCACGACCCGGATCTGCCGGCGCCAGCGCAGCTTGGCCTTCACGAACCGCCACGCCCACCATGCGGCGAGCGCGGTCACCGCGACCATGAAGACCAGCACCGCCAGCACGGCGAGCAGCACCTCGGCCATCCCCCGGACCTCCCCTCGAAACGCCTGGCGACCACGATAGACGGCGGCGAGGCCTTTGTCAGGGCGGCCGGCGCACCCCGCGGCCTCCGCGCCGCCTCCGCGGCCAGAGCGCCGAGCCCACGGCCAGAGCGCCGAGCCCGCATCCTCAGCGGATGGCGCCGGCGTGGAGGTCCTCGAGGACGGCGGCGGCGGCGCGGCGGCCGGAGGCGAGCGCGCCGTTGATCGAGGCGTTGTCGCGATGGTCGCCGCACAGGTACAGGCCGGGCTCCAGGCGCACCGGGCGCTCGGGCGGGTCGAGGGCGCCGACCGGCTGGGCCGGCTGCGCGTGCTCGATGCGGTAGGTGGCCAGCAGGTCCCAGCCGAGCACGCCCGACCCGAACCAGTCGGCGAGCTGCCCGACCACCGCCCGCTCCAGCGCCTCGCCTGGCTCGACCTTGCCCAGCACGCTGACCGAGACCAGGTGGCGGCCGGAGGGCGCGTAGGTCGGCGACACCGCGCTCGGCACGCAGCAGTGGCTCACGGGGCCGGATCCCTCGCCGTTGACGATCAGGATCGGCTCGTCCAGCGGCGGGTGCTCGGTGGCGAAGTACACGCAGGTCGCCGGCATGGACCCGGGCGGGGGCAGCACCTGCTCGCCGAGCAGCCAGGAGGCTGACGGCCCGTCGGTGGCCACCACCACCGCGCCGGGCCGCAGCAGCTCGCCACCGGCCAGGGTGAGCTTGCCGCGCTCGACCCTGGTGGCCGCGCGGCGAAGGTGCACGCCGGCGGGGAGGGTGGCGGCGAGCTGCTCGGGGATGGCGACCATGCCGCGGCTGGGGATCGCCGCCCGGCCCACCGCGAGCATGCGGAGCGCGAGCTCGAACATCCGGCTGGAGGTTTCCAGCCTCGGGTCCATCAGCACCCCCGCGAACAGCGGGCGGAACAGCCGCTCCACCATCGTCTCGGAGAACCCGTACCAGGCCAGCGCGCCGCTGGTCGGCGCCTCCGGGCGGGCGAGCATGGTGGCCAGGTCCTCGTGCAGCGCCCGCCGGCGCAAGCGGGCGAGGCGCAGCTTGTCGCGGGTGCCACCGACCGGGGCGAGCAGCGCGGTGAGCGCGGCCAGCGGCTGGCGGAACGGGTCGGTGACCTTGACGAAGCGCCCGTCGATGCGGATCAGCGTGGCCGGCTCGAACGGGTGCAGCTCCAGCGCCCGGTAGTCCAGCAGTCCCCTGGCCTCGGGAGCGGCGGTGAGCAGGGTCTGGAAGCCGCGATCGAGCAGGAAGCCGTCGACCACGTCGGTGCGGACGCGCCCGCCCACACCGTCGGCGGCCTCCAGCACGGTCGCGTTGACACCGTGATCCGCCAGGTGACGAGCGCAGGACAGACCGGCCAGGCCGGCACCAACCACGTAGATGCCGTCGTCCCCCACCATGGGAGCCCCCGTCTACTACGACCCCGATGCGTCGATACCGGCGGCGGCGGCGTCTTGCCGGAGCCCCCGGGGAAGCGAGAAGTGGACGTCCTCGGGCACGACCTGGACCTCGCGGACCTCGTCGGCGCCGCGCTGGCGGAGCGCCTCGACCAGCTCGTCCACGAGCCATTCGGGAGCCGACGCCCCGGAGGTGACGCCGACGCTGTCGACACCCTCGAACCAGGCCGGATCGACGGCCGAGGCCTCGGGGATCAGGTGGCTCGCGCAGCCCAGTGAGCGCGCGACCTCGACCAGCCGCTTGGAGTTCGAGGAGTTCTCCGCACCGATGACCAGGATGAGCTGGCACTCGTCGGCCAGCTCCTTGACCGCCGACTGGCGGTTCTGGGTCGCGTAGCAGATGTCGTCCGATCGCGGCCCGGCAAGCACGGGGAAGCGGTCGCGCAGCACGCCGATCACGCCCTGGGTCTCGTCCACCGACAGGGTGGTCTGCGTGAGGTAGGCGACCCTGTCGGGGTCGGCGATCTTGACGGCGGCGGCCGCCCGCTCGTCGCCGACGAGGTGGATGGCGCGTGGGGCCTCGCCCATCGTCCCGATGACCTCTTCGTGGCCTTCGTGACCGATAAGGACGATGTCATAGCCCTTGCCGGCGAACTTGCGGGCCTCCTGGTGGACCTTGGTCACCAGCGGGCAGGTGGCGTCGACGACCTTGAGATCGCGCGCCCTGGCCTGCTGGTGGACCTCCGGGGCGACGCCGTGGGCCGAGAAGACCACGGTCGCGCCCGCCGGGACCTCGTCCAGCTCGTCCACGAAGATGGCGCCCTTGGCCTCGAGCCGGCGCACGACGTGCAGGTTGTGCACGATCTGCTTGCGCACGTAGATGGGGGCGCCATAGGTCTGGAGGGCGACCTCGACGATGTCGACTGCCCGGTCCACACCGGCGCAGTACCCACGCGGCGCCGCCAGCAGCACGCGACGCGGGGCTGAGAATTCCGGAATCGGCCGCTTGGACATGCCGCCATTCTAGTGGCTCGGGCGAGCCGCGCGCTGCCAGCGCGGCGACCTGCGCAACGCGCCACGTCAGGGGGCCGGATGGAGCGGCTCGACCGGGACGCCGAGCCCGGCCGGCGGCGAGGCCGGCGCACGGCCGAACTGGGTGTCGTACAGCTCGGCGTACAGGCCCCCGGCGGCCAGCAGCTCCTGATGGTTGCCCTGCTCGACCACGCGACCGTGGTCGACGACCAGGATGCGGTCGGCGTTGACGATCGTGGACAGCCGGTGGGCGATCACCAGGCTGGTCCGGTTGGCCAGCGCGGCGGCCAGCGCCGCCTGGATGTGGACCTCCGATTCCGAGTCCAGGTGCGCTGTCGCCTCGTCGAGGATCACGATCGTCGGGTCGGCCAGCAGCAGGCGGGCGATGGCGAGCCGCTGCTTCTCGCCACCGGACAGCCGGTAGCCGCGCTCGCCCACGACCGTCTCGTACTCCTGGGGCAGGGTGTGGATGAGGTCGGCGATGCGCGCGGCGGCGCAGGCGGCCTCGATCTCGTCCATGGTCGCGTCGGGCTTGGCGTAGAGCAGGTTGGCCAGGATGGTGTCGTGGAACAGGTGCGGGTCCTGGGCGACCAGGCCGGTGGCGCCGCGCAGGCTCTCGATCTGGAGGTCCTTGACGTCCACGCCGTCGACCCGCACGGTCCCCTCGGTGGCGTCGTAGACGCGCGGGACCAGCATGGCGATGGTGGTCTTGCCCGCACCCGAGGGCCCCACCAGGGCGATCAGCTCGCCAGGCTCGACCGTGAAGGAGACGTCGCGGAGCACCGGCTGCCCGGGGTTGCCGCCGACCAGGTTGGCCGAGCCGAGCAGGCTGGCGATCGACGACTCGTCCGCGCTCGGGTAGCTGAAGCCGACGTGCTCGAACTGGATGCGGCCGGAGGGCGGGTCGGGCAGCGGCCGCGCGCCCTGGCGGTCGGCGATCGGGCTCGGATAGTCCAGCACCTCGAACACGCGGTCGAAGGACACGAACGCGGTCATGATGTCGACGCGCGCGTTGGTGAGCGCGGTGAGCGGCTGGTAGACCTGGGTCACGTAGGCGGCAAGGGCGACCACGTCGCCGGCGCGCAGGCTGCCCGAGATCACCAGCCGGGCGCCGAGCCAGTACACCGCCGCGGTGCCCACCGCGCCGACCAGCCCGAGCGCCGCGAAGAAGATCCGGCCGTACATCGCCTGGCGGATGCCGATGTCGCGGACCTCGCCGGCCCTGCCCCGGAACTCGGTCAGCTCGCGGTCGCGCCTGCCGAACAGCATCACCAGCAGCGCGCCGGCGACGTTGAAGCGCTCGTTCATCATCGTGTTCATGGTCGCGTTGAGCTGCATCGACTGGCGGGCGATCGCCTGGAGCCTGCGGCCGACGCGCTTGGCGGGCAGGACGAACACCGGCAGCACGACCAGCGCCAGCAGGGTGATCTTCCAGTTCAGCAGGACCATGGCGGCGAGCGTGGTGGCCAGCCCGATCACGTTGGACAGCACCGAGCCCAGCGTTCCGGTGAGCGCCTGCTGCGCGCCGATCACGTCGTTGTTCATGCGGCTGACCAGCGCGCCGGTCTGGCTGTGGGTGAAGAAGGCCAGCGGCTGGCGCTGCACGTGGTCGAACAGCGCGGTGCGCAGGTCGTAGATCAGCCCCTCGCCGATCCGCGCCGACAGCAGCCGCTGCACCAGGGCGAGCCCGGCGTTGGCGAGCGCCACGCCGACCGCGGCGGCGCCGATGAAGTTGACGAGCCCCAGGCTGCGCTCCGGGATCGCCTTGTTCAGCAGCTCGCGGACCAGCAGCGGCGGGGTGACCGCGACCAGCGACGACAGCCCGATCGCCAGCAGGTAGACGGTGATCTGGATCCAGTAGCGCCGTGCGAAGCCCCAGACCCGCCGTACCACGCCACGGGACAGCTTGGTGCCCGGCTCGTAGTCGAGACGGGAGGAGCGGACGTAGCGGCCATACATCATGACTGACTGCCAAACAAGCGGAGGGGCGGCTTCATTCCATTCTGCCCGGCCGCCGCGACAACCGGGGGCCGGTTCAGGCTGCCCGCGCCGGCTCGGGGTCGAGGGCGGGCGCCGCCTCGACCAGGGTGGGGCGGCGCAGCCGCGCCAGCACGGTGGCGGCGGTGACCATGCCGAGCGCCAGCAGGAAGGCGGCGGCGGTCCCGGCGTGCTGCACCAGCGAGCCGGCCAGCCCGCTCCCCACGGCGCTGCCGGCGGTGAAGGCGCTGCTCACCCAGGTGAACGCCTCGGTGACGGTACCGGGCGGCGCTGAACGGTCGATCAGTAGGTACAGGCAGGCGATGGTCGGCGCCACGGCGACCCCGGCCAGCAGCATGCACAGCGCGAACGGCAGCACCCCGACGGCGGCCACCATCAACGGCGACAGGCCGACGGCCACCGCGCCGAGGAGCACGACCACGCGGCGCTCGGGGCCGCGGCCCGACGCCAGCGCGCCGGCGACCAGCCCGCCGACCATGCTGCCGCCGCTCCACAGCGACAGGAACAGGCCGGAGAGGGTGCGGCTGCCGAGCTGCTCGGCGACGGCCGGCACGGCCACCTCGACCACGCCGAACGCGGCCGCCATCAGCGCGATCACCGCCAGGGCGGTGCGCACACCCGGCCCGCGCAGCGCGCCGGCCCAGTCGCGGTCGCGCGGCCGCGGGCGCCAGGACCGCGACGCCGGCGTGGCGGCGAAGAGGCTGGTCCCGACCAGCACGGCCGCGGCGATGGCCAGCATCGCGGCGGCGGCCGACGCGACCGTGATCAAGGCGACCACCAGCAGCGGCCCGGTGATGAAGACCACCTCCTGGGCGGTCGCCTCGAAGGCGAAGGCCGTCTGCAGCTGCGATCCATGGCCGAGCATGGACGACCACAGCGCCCGCATGCAGGCGCCGATCGGCGGGACGGTCGCACCGCCGATCCCGGCCAGCACCGGCAGCAGGCCGATCGGCCCGTACCAGGCGACGATCGCCAGGCCGCTGAAGGCGGCGGCGCAGACCACGGCGCAGCCGAGCAGGACGCGTGTCTGGCCGCCGCGGTCGACCGCCCTGCCGATCAGGGGCGAGGCGATCCCGGAGCCGAGCGCGAACGAGCCGGCGGCCAGCCCAGCCAGTGCGAACGAGCCGGCGGCGTCGCGGACCAGGAGCACGATCGCCAGGCCCGCCATGCCGATCACCAACCGTCCGAGCAGCGCGGACGAGACCAGCCTGGGGACCTGGGGCGTGCGCACGATGGCGCGATAGGGGCTGAGGGTCATGGGCTGATGGTGCCTGGAGGGCGGCCGCCCTGACCAACTATTTAGCCAGGGCTGAATCGTCGTACGCTCGATCCATCGAGGAGGGCACCGATGATCGAGATGGCCTTCGCGGCCGAGGACCTGGTCCACACGCGCTTCGCCATCTCCCCGCTGTGGGAGGCGGTGGCCAGCGTGCGGGCGCTGCGCGACCCGGGAGCCCACGCGCTCCACCTGCCGTGGGTCGAGATGGCCGGGCCACGGACCGGCGACCTCGACCTCAGACCGCTGGAGGCGTTGCTGGCCGGGGGCGGCGGCTACACCCCGGACTTCCTCACCCCGCCGCCGGGCACGCCCCTGCCGGACCTCTGGGCGGAGCTGGAGCGCCTGCGCGCCACGACGCCCAGGGAGGTCCGGCGCGAGCTGGCGCGGCGCTTCCCGAGCCGGCGCATGCCGGCGGTGCTGCGGCCGCTCGTCGCCGACACCGAGGCGGAGCTGGGCCGGCTCGCCGACCTGATCGGCTGCTACTGGGACCGCGCGCTCGCGCCGGTGTGGCCGCGCGTGAAGGGCCTGCTGGACGCTGACGTGCGCTACCGCGCCAGGCAGATCACCGACGGCGGGGCATGGCGGCTGTTCCGCGGGCTGCACCGCTCGGTCAGCTTCGCCGGCGGCTCGCTGCGGATCGCCAAGCCCTACGACGCCCAGGTCGACCTCGAGGGCCGCGGGCTGCTGCTGGTGCCGTCGGCGTTCTCGTGGCCCGAGGTGTTCACGATCATCGACCAGCCATGGCAGCCGAGCCTGGTCTACCCGCCGCGGGGCGTCGGGACCTTGTGGGAGGCCAGCCACCATGGCGCGGACGCCTCCGAGGCGCTGGCCGCGCTGATGGGCCGCTCGCGCGCCACCATCCTGACGGAGCTGGACCGGCCCGCCTCCACGGTGGAGCTGGCGCGCCGCCTCGGGATGGGCGCCAGCCGGGTGTCGCAGCACCTGGCCGTGCTGCGCGCCGCCGGTCTGGTCGCCGGCCACCGCCAGGGCCGTTCGGTCCTCTACGCCCGCACCGCCCCCGGCCAGGCGCTGGTCGCCGCGCCCGCCCGCGGGGCTGGGCCAGCGCGCGCTTCGGGCGCCGCCCCCGCCGGCGGCAGCCCTAGCCGCCCGGCTTGGTGAGCGGGGCGTAGCGGAGCAGCAGGCGCTTGCGGCCCTGGCCAGGGAAGTCGACCTCGGCCATGGCGCGGTCGCCCTGGCCGGACAGCGCGCGCACCACCCCGTTGCCCCACTGCCGGTGCACGACCGTGTCGCCTGGGGCGAGGTCCAGGTCGAGCGCACCGCGCTGCTGGTCGGCGAGGCGCTCGGCCGGGGTGGAGGCCCGCTTGGAGCTCGGCGCCGGCGGGCGGCCCGCCCCGGCGGGCCGGGGGCCGAAGGTGTTGCGGCCGGCGCCGAACGCGGGGCTCGCGTCGCCCCACTCCGTGGCGGCGCGGCGGAAGCTGCCGGCGGTGCTGGAGGGCGAGGCGACGCTGACCAGCTCCTCGGGGACCTCCTTGAGGAAGCGCGAGGGCAGGTTGTAATTGGTGGCGCCGAACAGCGTCCTGCTCCAGGCATTGGTGAGGTACAGGCGCTCGCGGGCACGGGTGATGCCCACGTAGGCGAGCCGTCGCTCCTCCTCCAGGTCGCGCGGCTCACCGATCGAACGGACGTGCGGGAAGACGTTCTCCTCCAGGCCGACGATGAACACCACCGGGTACTCGAGGCCCTTGGCGGTGTGCAGCGTCATCAGGGTGATCGACTGGCTGGCCGTCTCGACCTCGTCGGCGTCCGAGACCAGCGCGATCGACTCGAGGAAGCCGGCCAGTCCGCCCTCTGGCTCGCGCAGCTCGTACTCCTCGGCAACTGACTGGAGCTCGCGGACGTTCTCGACCCGGCCCTGCCCCTCGATGGAGTTGTCCGCCTCCAGCTCGCGCATCAGCCCGGAGAGGTCCCAGGCCTCCTCCACCAGCACGCTGGGGCTGCGGCCCTCGTCCATGCCGGCGCGCAGCTCGTCCAGGACGGCGATGAAGTCGGCGACCCCGCGCGCCTGGCGCGTGCCGAGCCCGGGGATCTCGCCGGCGCGGCGCAGCGCCTCGCCGAAGGGGATCTCTTCCTCGCTGGCGAAGCGCTCGACCGTGCGCTCGGAGGTGTCGCCGATGCCCCGCCGCGGGACGTTCAGCACCCGTCGCAGGCTGACCGTGTCGAGCGGGTTGACAACCGCCTTGAGGTAGGCAAGCAGGTCCTTGACCTCGCGCCGGTCGTAGAACTTGACGCCCCCGACCACCTTGTACGGCAGCCCCGCCTTGACGAACACCTCTTCCAGCACCCGCGACTGCGCGTTGGTCCGGTAGAACACCACCATCTGGCCGTAGCGGTAGCCCTGCTTGCGGAGTCGCTCGACCTCCTCGGCCACGAAGGCGGCCTCGTCGTGCTCGTTCTCGGCCTGGTAGCGGGTGATCGGCTGCCCGTGCCCCAGAGCCGTCCAGAGGCTCTTGGGCTTGCGCTCCAGGTTGTTGGCGATCACCGAGTTCGCCGCGGAGAGAATCGTCTGCGTCGAGCGGTAGTTCTGCTCCAGCAGGATCACCGTGGCGTCCGGGTAGTCCGCCTCGAAATCCAGGATGTTGCGGACGGTGGCGCCCCGGAAGGCGTAGATGCTCTGGTCGCCGTCGCCGACCACCGAGAGGTTGCGGTGCTTGGAGGTGAGCAGCTTGAGCAGCTCGTACTGCGCCACGTTGGTGTCCTGGAACTCGTCGACCAGCACGTAGCGGAAGCGCTGCTGGTATTCGGCGAGTACGTCCGGGTGCTTCCGGAACAGCCGCACCGTCTGCATGATCAGGTCGTCGAAGTCGACGGCGTTGGCCTCCTCGAGGCGGCGCTGGTACAGCGCGTACGCCTCGGCGACCTTCTTCTCGAACCAGGTGGTGGCGCGGTCGGCGAACTTGCCCGGGGTCAGCAGCTCGTCCTTGGCCGAGCTGACCGCGTGGCGCATGGAGCGCGCGGACAGCCGCTTGGGGTCGTAGTTGAGCTCGCGGCAGACGGCGGTCATGAGCCGCTCGGCGTCGGACTCGTCATAGATGGTGAAGTTCGAGGCGTAGCCGAGCGGCGAGCCGCTGCGCCGCAGGATGCGCACGCAGGCGGAGTGGAAGGTCGACACCACCATCGCCTTCACCGCGCCGCCGACCAGGACCTGGAGGCGCTCCTTCATCTCGCGGGCGGCCTTGTTGGTGAAGGTGATCGCCAGGATCGCGGTGGGCGGCACGCCACAGTCCCGGACCAGGTGGGCGATCCGGTGGGTGAGCACCCGGGTCTTGCCGGACCCGGCGCCGGCCACGATCAGGGTCGGGCCGTCGGTGGCCAGCACCGCCTGGCGCTGGGCGTCGTTCAACCCCTCGAGCAGCTCAGGGGATGCGGCGTGGTGTTCTCGTGGAAGAGCGGAAGCGTCCATCGCCACGGAGTATACGGGTGCGCGGTACGACCCGGACCCGCGCACCCGGTGGCCGGCATTCCGGGGAGCAAACCTGGCCAGGCTGGGGCGGATTTTGGATTGTTCAGCCGTGCTTGCCGTCGGGCTGGCCCGCGAAGGAGCGGGTGGCCTGGCCGGTGACGTTGGACAGCAGGTTCGACAGCTCCATGGGCAGCACGAACTTGGTCGACGAGGACGCGCCGATCTGCTTCAGCGCCTCCAGGTACTGGAGGCTCATGGTGTTGGCGTCGA
>WNGB01011420.1_pt1 | contig 12161 bp, 12 predicted proteins | sample 5400681 | NCBI WGS metagenome assembly WNGB01 (sample SAMN13153367, study PRJNA577476) | soil metagenome | isolation source: 115 cm soil or saprolite under grassland replicate 2 | place: USA:California | collected 2016-06-15 | reverse complement strand
TACCGCCTCGAAGACCTGGGCGATCGCCGCGTGCTCACCGTGGGCGGCCGCGACTACCCGACGAGGTACAGCGCGCGGCTCGTCCAGATGCTCGTCGAGCGCAAGGGCGCCGGGCGCGCGCCCGAGTACTTCGGCTACAAGGAGACGCGGGGGCGCCATTTCCTCGATCCGCTCTTCGCCTATCTCGGCCGCCGCGGCGCCCGCGATCTCTGCGTGCTCGAGGTCGGCTGCTCGTTCGGGCACATCACGGAATACCTCGCCGAGCAGCCCCTGGTGCGGGAGATCGCCACCTTCGACACGGACCCCGCCTTCGCGGCCATGGTGCGGGTCAAGGTCGAAGAGATGCGGCTGGGCCGTGTGCGCGACGTGCGGCTCCTGTCCAACGAGGAGACGCGCCGGCTGCCATATCCCGACGGGCGCTTCGACCTCGTGCTGGTCCTGGGAGTGGTCGAGCACCTGCCCGTGCGCGGCCGTCGCCAGATCGTGGACGAGTACTACCGCGTGCTCGCGCCGGGCGGCCACATCGCCATTCTCGACACGCCCAACCGTCTCTTCCCGCTCGAGACGCATTCCGTGGGTCTGCCCTTGATCCAGTGGCTGCCCGCGCCCCTCGCCTTCGCGTATGCCAAGCTCGCCCGCCCGGGGCGCATGCGGGGCGTCGACTACGCGGGCTTCGTGATGGACGGGACGGGTTGGCGAAACGCGTCGCTCTCCGAATGTCTGCCTTCGTCGGGCTGGCGGTATCTGGAGGACGTGACGGAGGAGGCGGGCTTCGGCTGGATCTTTTTCCGCGACACCGCGCGATCGCGCATCCGCCGGAGCGTCCTGCCGGCTTTCCGCCTCGTCTGTGGCGGGCTTCGCCGCGTCGGATTGTCTCCATCGCTGGCCCTGCCGTACCTGAACCTTCTCCTCAGGAAGCGGAGAGCCGAGACCCTTCGGAGCGACGCGGCGCCACAGTGACCACCCCCGCCGTGTCGGTGCTGATGGGCGTCTGGAACGGGGCGCCCCGCGTGCGGGAGGCGGTGGGCAGCGTGCTCGAGCAGACCATGGGCGATCTCGAGCTCATCGTCATCGATGACGGCTCCACCGACGCGACGCCGGCCATCCTGGAATCGTTCGGTGACCCGCGTCTCCGCGTCGAGCGGCGCGCGCGGGGCGGCCTCACCTCCGCCCTCAACCGGGCGCTCGGCCTCGCGCGGGCGCCCTTGATCGCGCGGCTCGACGCCGACGACGTCGCCTTGCCCGAGCGGCTGGCGCGGCAGTGCGCCTTCCTGGCCGCGCGTCCCGACGTCGGCCTGCTCGGCACGGGCGCGCGCGAGGTCGACCCCTCCGGCCGGGAGATCGACACGGTGAGTCCGCCCACCGACGACGCGGCCCTCCGCGGCGCCCTCATCCGGGGCAACCCGTTCGTGCATTCCTCCATGATGATGCGGCGCGCGGCGGTCGAGCTGGTGAACGGCTACGACGCCGATTTTTCCGTGGCCCAGGACTACGACCTCTGGATGCGCATGAGCCGGGTGACGCGCATGGCGAACCTCTCGGAGCCGCTCGTGGTCAGGCGGATCCTCCCCGGACGCGTGACGGCCACGCGTGACACGGAGCGACTCCGGGCGGAGGCGCGCGCGAGGTGGCGGGCGGTGCAGGCCGGCACCTATCCGGCCTGGTGCGTGGTCTTCGTCCTTCGTCCGCTCCTCGCCCAGACCATTCCCGCGAGCACCCGGCGGCTGCTCCGCCGGTTCAGGAGCGGGTGAGTGTCGGCCCCGCTCCGCATCCTCGAGCTCGTCGTCTCGACCGACTTCGGCGGCGGCCCCGCCCAGGTCAAGGAGCTCGTCGGGCGGCTTCCGCGAGCGGAGTTCTCGGTGACGGTGGGGGGGCCGGCCGGGGGACAGTATGGCCGCGTCTTCACGGAGCACGGCGCCCGCTTCGTCGGCATCGGTACCGGCCAACTCGGCCCCCGGCCCTTCCTCGACGTGCTCGGGCTGATCAGGAAGGAAGGGATAGACATCGTCCACTCCCACGGCAAGGGCGCCGGGCTCTACGGACGGCTCGCCGCTCGCCGCGGGGGCATCCCGGCCGTGCACACCTTTCACGGTATCCACTACGCGGACTATCCCGTGGGCGGGGGGCGCGCCTACGTGATGCTCGAGCGCGGGCTCGCGCGGATCACCAAGGCGGTCGTGCACGTGTCGGAGAGCCAGGCGCTCGAGGCGGCCGCCCTCGGCCTCGCGCCTGCCGGGCGCAGCCACGTCATCGTCAACGGCGTCGATGCCGACCGCATTGCCGCGGCGGCCATGACGCGGGCGGCCGCGCGCCAGATTCTCCAGCTCGAGCCGGATGCGCTGGTGCTCGGCACGGTGGCGCGCTTCGACCCGGTCAAGGCCCTCGATACCCTGCTGCGCGCCTTCGCCGTCGTCGCCGCCGATCGGCCCGCCGCGCGCCTGCTCATCGTGGGCGATGGTCCCGAGGGCCCGCGCCTTCGCGCGCTCGCCGCCACCCTCGGCATCGAGGACCGCGTGAGGCTTCCGGGATTCGTGGCCGACGCCTCCCGGCTGCTGCCCGCTCTCGATCTCTACGTCTCCGCGTCCCGAAAGGAAGGGTTGCCGTTGGCCCTCCTCGAGGCCATGGCGTGCGGGCTGCCCGTGGCCGCCACGCGGGTGCCGGGACACGTGGACGTGGTCGAGCAGGGGGTGACCGGGCTCCTCGTCGCCCCCGCTGACCATCGGGACCTCGGACGGGCCATGGGTGACCTGATGGTGGAGCCCGCTCGTCGCTCGGCCATGGGGCAGGCGGGGCGGCGCCGCGTGGAGCATTGCTTCTCGGCATCGCGCATGGCGGCGGAGACGGCCGACCTCTACCGCTCGGTGGCGGGCCGTTTTACTGGCGGCCGTTGAGCCGTAGCGTATAATCTCCGCAACTATGCGAATGCGTGAATCTTCTCCTGGAGCGTCCTGAATGCGAGTCCTGATCACCGGCATCACCGGGTTCGTGGGAAGCCACATGGCCGAGTACGCCCTCGCCAAGGGCGCCCAAGTCTTCGGCTCCACCAGGTGGCGGAGCAAGACGGAGAACGTCGACCATCTCCGCGACAAAGTCACCTTTCTCGAGTCCGATCTTCGGGACCTGTCCTCGGTGCGCTCGCTCCTCGAGATCTCCAATCCGGACTTCGTCGTGCACCTGGCGGCGCAGAGCTTCGTGGGCGTGTCCTGGCATGCCCCCGCGGAGACCCTGACCACCAACATCCTCTCGCAGGTGCATCTGCTGGAGGCGATCCGCGGCCTCAAGATGTCGCCGCGCTTCCTCGCCGTCGGCTCGAGCGAGGAGTACGGGCTGGTCCATCCGGACGAGCTGCCCATCACCGAGTCCAATCCGCTGCGCCCGCTTTCGCCCTACGCCGTGAGCAAGGTCACGCAGGACATGATGGCGTTCCAATACTTCAAGAGCTACGGTCTGCCCATCGTCCGCACCCGGGGGTTCAACCACGAGGGGCCGCGGCGCGGCGATGTCTTCGTCACGTCCAACTTCGCCCGGCAGATTGCGGAGATCGAGGCCGGACTGCGCGACGCCGTGCTCTACGTCGGCGATCTCACGCCGCGCCGCGACTATTCCGACGTGCGGGACATCGTCCGCGGCTACTGGCTTTTGCTGGAGAAGGGAGAGCCGGGCGAGGTCTACAACCTGTGCTCGGGCACGTCGTGGGCGATACAGCAGGTGCTCGATTTTCTGCTCGACCAGTCCAAGGTCAAGGGCATCACGGTCAAGACCGATCCCGCGCGCCTCCGTCCCTCCGACGTGATGATTCTCGAGGGCGATCCGGGCAAGGTGTTCAAGGCCACGGGGTGGAAGGTCGAGATTCCCTTCGAGCGCACTCTCACGGAGCTCCTGGACTACTGGCGGCAACGGACCCGCGCGTCGTCCCGCTGAGCGCCGTCCCGGGAGCCGCCATGGCCACCCGTCGCATGCCTGAAGATCGCGTTGCGGAGTCTCGCCCGCCTGCCGGGGGCGCTCCCACCGTCGCTCTCGTCCACGACTGGCTCACCGGCATGCGCGGCGGCGAGCGCTGTCTCGAGGTCTTCTGCGAGCTCTTTCCCTCCGCCGATCTCTTCACCCTGCTCCAGGTGCCGGGCTCGGTGTCGCCCGTCATCGAAAGCCGCCGCATCGTTACCTCGTTTCTGCAGCACATCCCGGGCGCCTCGCGGCGTTACCGTCACCTCCTGCCTCTCTTTCCCGCCGCGATTCGCGGGCTCGATCTCGGCGGCCACAACCTCGTGCTCTCCTCCAGCCATGCCGTGGCCAAGGGCGCGCGGGTGCCGCCGGGAGCCCTCCACATCTGCTACTGCTTCACGCCCATGCGCTATGTGTGGGATCTCTACGACGAGTACTTCGGTCCGCGGGCCGGCCTCGCCACGCGTCTGCTCATGCCGCGGGTGGCCGCGGCCCTCCGGCGCTGGGACCGCGCGACCGCGGCCGGCGTGCATCACTTCGTGGCCATCTCGCGCTTCGTGGCGGACCGGATACGGCGCAACTACGGCCGGTCGGCCGACGTGATCTATCCGCCCGTGGACGTGGCGCGCTTCCGCATCGAGGAATCGCCGGGCGAGTTCTATCTCGTGGTCTCGGCCCTGACGCCGTACAAGCGCGTGGACCTGGCGGTGGAGGCCGCCAACCGCCTCGGGCGCCGCCTCGTCATCGTGGGGAGCGGGCCGGAGGAGGCGCGGCTCCGTGCCCTGGCCGGCCCCACCGTCGAGCTGTACGGCTGGCGCGACGACGCCGAGACGGCGGAGCTGTATGCCCGCTGCCGCGCCCTGCTCTTCCCCACCCTCGAGGACTTCGGCATCACGCCGCTCGAAGCCATGGCCGCGGGGCGGCCCGTGATCGCGCTCGGGCAGGGGGGCGCGCTCGAGACGGTGGTGCCCCCGGGCGGCTCCGAGCCCGCCACCGGGCTCTTCTTCGAGCGCCAGACCGTCGAGGATCTCGTGGCGGCCATCCGCCGTCTGGAGGCCGGGACGGAGCGCTTCGAGCCGAAGGCGCTCCGCCGCCGCGCCGAGAGCTTCGACCGGGCCGTGTTCAAGGAGCGCGTCGAGCGGTACGTCACGGCGCGGTGGCGGGAGCACGTCACGTGCTGAGGGCGCACTCGCGGCTCCTCGAGCAGGTGATGCTGGCCGGCGACCTGCTGCTCGTCGCGGGCTGCTGGCTCCTCGCCTACTACGTCCGCTTCTACGTGGCGGGCCCGCCTTCCCGCCACGGCATTCCGTTCCTCCAGCCCTATCTCCTGATGCTCCTCCCCATTCTCGTGGTGTGGGGCATCGCCTTCCGCGCCTTCGATCTCTACCGGCCGCGCCGCATCGGCTCGCGCCTGTCCGAGATGGCCGGCATCGGGAAGGCCTCGACCATGGGCGCCCTCGTCCTCGTCAGCGTGATGACCTTCGTCTTCCGTGAGTACGACTACTCCCGCGTGGTCATCGTCTACTTCTGGGTCTTCTCCATCGCCTCCGTGTCCTTCGCGCGTTACGCCTTCCGCGAAGGCCTCCGGGTGGCCCGCCGCCGCGGGTACAACCAGCGCTATGCCCTGGTGGTGGGGGGCGGCGATCTGGCCACGGGGGTGATCCATCGCCTCCGCTCCCGACCCGACACGGGCATCCGCATCCTGGGCCTCGTGGGAGACGACAAGCGCGCCGCCGCGGGGGCGCCATCCCTGGGCGGCTTCGCCGACCTGCGCGCGGTGCTGGATGCCCACCAGGTGGATCACGTCATCCTGGCCCTCCCTCACGAGGACTACGGCCGGCTCGGCGGGCTGCTCGAAGCCATCGGAGACGAGCCCGTGACCATTCACGTGGTGCCGGATCTCGGCCGCTTCACTTCCCTCAGAGGCGGCGTCGAGGAATTCGAGGGGCTGCCCTTCGTCCATCTGCGGGAGTCGCCGCTTTACGGCTGGAGCCAGATCGGCAAGCGGATCTTCGACGTCATCTTCGCGCTCGCCCTCCTCATCCTCCTCTCGCCCGTGCTCCTCGTCCTCGCCCTCGCGGTGAGGCTGACCTCGCCGGGCCCTGTCCTCTACGGGCAGGAGCGCATGGGGCTCGACGGCCAGCGCTTCCGCATGCTCAAGCTGCGCACCATGCGCGTGGACGCGGAGCGCGAGACGGGCCCGGTGTGGGCGCCGCGGGAAGACTCGCGTCGCACGCCCATCGGCGCCTTCCTTCGGCGCTTCAGCCTCGACGAGCTGCCGCAGTTCGTGAACGTGCTGCGCGGAGAGATGAGCGTGGTCGGGCCGCGGCCCGAGCGACCCGTCTTCGTCGAGCGCTTCCGGCAGACCGTGCCCGGCTACATGCTGCGCCACAAGGTCAAGTCGGGGGTGACGGGCTGGGCGCAGGTCAACGGCCTCCGGGGCAACACCTCGCTGGAGACGCGCATCGAGTACGACATCGAGTACATCGAGCGCTGGTCGTTCTGGCTCGATCTCAAGATCATCGGGATGACGATCGTCCGCGTCCTCTTCGACCGCAACGCGTACTGAGGTGATCGCGCTCCGGCGCGGCCTTCTCGTCGCGTTCGTGGTGGGCCTGACCTGCTCCATCACGCTGTGCGAAGGCGCCCTGCTCCTCCTGACCCTGCTCTGGCTCTGGCGTCTCCGCGACCCCGAGGTCCGCGCCGCGCAGACGTGGCCGCTCTGGGGTCCCGTGCTCGCCTTTGTTGCGGCCAGCCTGCTCTCCGCTTTTGCCTCGGGCCACGTGGCGGCGAGCCTCGCCGCCTCCAAGGGGCTCTTGCTCATCGCCGCGCTCTATGTCACCGCCGATGCCCTCGCCGACGCCCGCGACGGGGACCGCTTCCTCTCATGGCTGGGCCTCGCCGCGGCCGGCGCCGCCCTCGCGAGCCTGCTCCAGGTCCTGGCCTGTCCGTCTCCCGAGCCGGCCCACGGGCTGGCGCGCTGGTTCTTTCACCGCTGCGATCGGGCGCGGGGATTTTTCAGCATCTACATGACCCTGGCCGGCGTGCTGAGCATCGCCCTGCTCGCCCTGTTGCCTCGGCTGTTTCCGGGCGGCGGCCTGCGCCTGCGGTGGGCTCTCCCCTGGCTCATCACCTTGGCGGGGCTGGTGGCGACCTACACGCGGGGCGCATGGATCGGCTTCGCGGCGGGCGCGGTCTCCCTCCTCCCGACCGAGCGGCGCGGCCGCCTGCTCATCCTGGTGGGGCTCGTGCTTCTGCTCGGAGCGGCTGCCGTCGGTCCCTACGAGCTGCGGAACCGCGTCCGCCACATGTTCGATCCCGGGGAGTCGGGCATCGTGGAACGGCGCTACATGTGGCAGAGCGGGCTCGCCATGTGGCGGGAACGGCCGCTCCTCGGCTGGGGCCCCGGCGGAGTCAAGCGCGAGTACTCGCGCTACGCCCTGCCGGAGGCATACAAGAAGCGCACGGGACACGTGCACAATACGCCGCTGCAGATCGTGGTCGAGCGCGGGATTCCCGGGCTCGCGGCCTGGCTCGCCATCTGGATCGCCTTCTATTGGCAGGCCATCTCGCTCCTGCGGCGGCTCGATCCGGGCGCCACGCGCGAGCGGGCGATCGTGATGGGGAGCGTGGCGGCGGTGACCGGCTTCCTCGTGGGAGGACTGTCCGAGTACAGCTTCGGCGATTCCGAGGTCGTCATGCTGGCCTGGACCATCATGGCCTTGCCGTCGGTGGTCGCGAAGGGGACGACCCGTCCCGGAACCGGACCACCTGGCCGGGCTCAGTAGCTGTCGGAGAGCTCCGTGGACGAGCGAACCTTGATGAAGTACTCCTTGAACCGGCCGAGATCGGCGTCCGAGACGAGGTCCGACACCATCACGCAGACCAGCCCCGCCTGCTTCCACACGATGAGGGAGAAGCCGTCTTCGGTCCTGACCGCCGGGCGCCAGCGCGCGATCTGCACCCGTTCCCGGTCCGGGATGGCCACGTTGGGGGCCCGCGTGATGATGTAGCTCACCGAGTGGCCGGCGCGATCCTGATAGGTCAAGGCGAGGGCGCGGCCACCTTCGAGATAGGCGGGCTGGGCATTGACGAGCGTGATGTCCGCATCGCCTGTGAAGACCCACTGGAGCAGGACCCCGCTCTCCCGCATGACCCGGGGCAGGGAGTCGGGCACCGCGCTCGGATCGACCTCCCCCGCGAAGACCGCGCGCGCGTACTCGGACACCACCGCGCGGGAGAGGCGCTGCAGCTGGTCCGGGCTCGAGCGCGGCAGCGCGGGCGCGAGCCACAGCAGCATCACCATCGCGGTGGCGAGGGCGGAGAGGCCGGGAGCCAGCCAGAGCGAGGGGCGGCGACGGCGAGGCGGGTCGAGGGCGTCTCCCACCGCCGCGCGCAGGCGCGTGGGCGCCTGACGGCGCGACAGCCGCTCCCGCAGCAGCCGCCCGATCTCGTCCGGTTCGTTGCCGTCGATGCCTGGGGTCATCTCGTCAGCTCTGCCCACCGTAGTCCGCGAGGAGCGCGCGCAGCCGTTCCTTGGCCCGGAAGATCCGTGACTTCACCGTGCCCACCGGGCAATCCATGATCCGCGCCACCTCCTCCAGCGAGAGGCCTTCGACCTCGGCGAGGAGGAGCGGCGTCCGGAACTCTTCCGGAATGCGCCCGAGGGCCCGCTCGAGGTCCATGTGGGCGCCGGCGCTTTCGCCGTCCTCGGCCGGGGCGTGGTGGAACATCGGGGCCTCGCCGTCCGGCACGCCCGCCTCGCTCAGCGCGGGCTCGCGCTCGCGGAGGCGGTAGAAGGTCAAGAAGGTGTTCCTCAGGATCTGAAACATCCAGGCGCGCATGTAGGTTCCCGGCTCGAATCGATGCGAAAAACGGAGCGCCCTCGCATAGGTCTCCTGGACGAGGTCCTCGGCCTCCGAGCCGTTGCGGGTCAGATAGACGGCGAGGTTGTAGAGGGCGTCGATGTGCCGGAGCGCCTGCTGCCGGAACTCGTCGTCCGCCACGGCCGGCTCGAGCCCCGCCTACTCGAACCAGCGGGCAGGCAAATCGGAGGGCCGCACCTCGTGCTCGTCCGCGAGGGCATCGAGGAGCTCCCGGATGGTCTGGTACAAGACGGGGTGCTCCAGCTCCGGGGCGAGGTCGGCGAGGGGACGCAGCACGAAGGCGCGCTCGTGCATCAGGAGATGAGGAATGTGCAGGTGATCGTGGCCGCTGATCACGCGATCGTCGTAGAGGAGGATGTCGATGTCGAGGGGGCGTGGCTCGTAGCGTTGGTCCTCGAGCCGGCCCGGGGCGCGCGTCCGCCCCATGGCCCGCTCGAGCGCCTGCATGCGCTCCAGCAAGGAGGGCGGCTCGAGAGTGGTCTCGATGGCCACCACGCAGTTCAAGAACCACGTCTCCCGGTTCTGCGAGCTCTCGCCCGGTGTCCGCTCCCACGGCTCGGTCCAGTACACGGGTGAGGCGTCGACGAATTCCACCTCGGGCAGGCTGCGGAGGCGGTCGACGGCCTGGCGCAGCAGCGCGGCGCGATCACCCAGATTGGACCCCACGGAGAGAAATACCCTGGCCATGCCGGACCCTCGCCCCGCTCAGCGGCGGCGGGTGAGCTCGACCCCGGGTATGCCCTGCAGGCCTTCCATGGGCGGCGTGAGCTTCCGCACGCGCACGCGCACCTCGGCGCAGGGGAATTCGCCGAGGAGCATGGTGGCGAGCCGCCCGGCCAGTCGCTCGAGGAGATTGACGCGCTCTTTGGTCGACACCTCGACGATACGCGCGGCCACCAGACCGTAGTCCACGGTGCTCCTGAGATCGTCCGACGCCGCGGCGGGGCCGAGATCCACGTGGAGCTCCGCGTCCACGGAAAACCAGGCCCCGACCGTCTGCTGCGCCTTCGTCACCCCGTGGTGGCCGTAGAAGCGCACGTCCTCGAGGAAGACCTTGTCTCGGCTCAGAGCTTGAGCCCCTTCAGCCGCTCCATGGCCTCGGCGAGACGCTTGGCGTCGATGGTGAGGGCCACGCGGTAGAAGCCCTCGCCCGAGGGGCCGAAGCCCACGCCGGGCGTGACGACGCAACCCACCTCGTCGAGCAGGCGCGAGGCGAAACTGCGCGAGTCGAGGCCCTTGGGCACGGGCGCCCACACGAAGAAGGCGGCCTTGGGCACGTCCACCTCCCAGCCGAGCGACTTGAGCCCCGCCACCACCACGTCGCGCCGCTCCTGGTACACGCGCCGGTACTGCGCGGGAATATCCTGAGGCCCCGTGAGGGCGGCGATGCCGGCCTCCTGCACCGCCTGGAAGACGCCCGAATCCACATTGGTCTTGATCTTGCCGAGGCCGGACAGGTAGCGCGCGTTGCCCACGCAGAACCCGAGACGCCAGCCGGTCATGGAGTAGGTCTTGGACAGCGAGTGGAACTCCACCCCGACCTCCATCGCTCCCGGCGTCTCGAGGAACGAGGGCGGGATGTAGCCGTCGAAGCGGAGCTCGGAGTACATGGCGTCGTGGCACACGATGATGCCGTGCGTGCGGGCGAACTCGACGACCCTGGCGAAGAACTCGCCGGTCACCACGGCGGCCGTGGGATTGTTGGGGTAGTTGAGGTACATGAGCTTGGCCCGCCGCGCGACATCGGCGGGAATGGCGTCGAGATCGGGCAGGAAGCCGTTCGTCCTCGAGAGCGGCATGAAGTGCACCTCGCCGCCCGCGAACCACGTCCCCGCCGCGTACACCGGATAGCCGGGATCGGGCACGAGCACGACGTCACCCGGATTGACCCAGGCCAGCGGCATGTGCGCGGTGCCTTCCTTGGAGCCGATCAGGGTGAGCGCCTCGGTCTCCGGGTTCAGCGTGACGCCGAAACGGCGCTTGTACCATTGCGCGACCGCCGTGCGAAAGGAGAGCAGCCCCTCGTAGTCGGGGTAGCGGTGATTGGCGGCGTTCTCCGCCGAGCGCTTGAGGGCCTCGATGATATGGGGCGGCGTGGGCAGGTCGGGATCGCCGATGCCCATGTCGATGAGATCGGCGCCGCGGGCGCGCGCCTCGCGCTTCTTCTTGTCGATCTCGGCGAAGAGATACGGGGGCAGCTTGCGCAGTCGCTCGGCCATCTCGAACGTCTTGGGGGATTCGGCCACGCTAGGCCTCCTGGAGCTTGATGACGGGGTTCTTGAGGCTGCCGATGCCATCGATGCGCACCTCGACGCGATCGCCGGGCAGGAGCGGTCCGACCCCGGCCGGGGTGCCCGTGGCGATGACGTCGCCCGCGAGAAGCGTCATGACGGCGGAGACGCGTGCCACCACGTCCTCGACGGGGAAGACGAAGCCCTTGGTATTGCCGACCTGACGCTGCTCGCCATTGACCCACGTCTCGACCTCGGCGGCATTGGGATCGATGTGGGTGGAGATGCAGGGCCCGATGGGGCAGAAGGTGTCAAACGCCTTGGCGCGGGTTCTCTCGTGATCGTGCTCCTCGATGTCTCGGGCCGTGAGATCGTTGAGGCAGGTATAGCCCAGGACGTACTCGCGCGCGCGCTCGGGAGAAGCGTGCCGGCAGCGCTTGCGGATGACGATGGCCAGCTCCCCCTCATAGTCCACCCGGCTCGCCTGGAGCGGGTAGATGATGGGATCGTCGGGCCCGCACAGGGCGGAGAGCGGCTTGAGGAAGAACAGCGGCTCGTCGGGGACGGCCAGACGCATCTCCTCGGCGTGCTCGCGGTAGTTGAGGGCGAGGGCGACGATCTTCGTGGGGACCACGGGCGCGAGGAGCACGGCCTGCTTCACCGGCCAGCGCTTGCGTCCCTTCTTGAACGTACCGTACGGCGTGCCCGAGTACTCGACGATGTACGTGCCGTCGAGGACGCCGTAGCGCGTTTTGCCCGCCGCCTTGAACCTCACGATTTTCATTCGAGCCTCAACATGCCTTTCGGCATGTTGACCGTGGGCGAGATGGTTAGGGCGACCCGCTGCGGGCGGACATTCGTCGGCATGTTCTGCTTGGGCGAGATGGTCAGGGCGGCGCGCTGCGGGCGGACATTCGTCGGCATGTTCTGCTTGGGCGAGATGGTCAGGGCGGCGCGCTGCGAGCGGACATTCGTCGGCATGTTCCGCTTGGGCGAGATGGTTAGGGCGGCGCGCTGCGGGCGGACATTCGTCGGTATGTTCTGCTTGGGCGAGTTGGTTAGGGCGGCGGGCTGCGGGCGGACAGTCGTCATCGTGCTGATC
>WNGB01039174.1_pt1 | contig 12162 bp, 10 predicted proteins | sample 5400681 | NCBI WGS metagenome assembly WNGB01 (sample SAMN13153367, study PRJNA577476) | soil metagenome | isolation source: 115 cm soil or saprolite under grassland replicate 2 | place: USA:California | collected 2016-06-15 | reverse complement strand
TGGTCCGGGTCTGGCCGGGCAGCTGCACGTTCAGGTAGTACGGCGGCTGCTTGATCTGCTGGTCGGGATTGTCGGGCGCGTTCGGCACCTGCCAGAAGTCCTGTCCGGAGAAGAACTCGGCCGGGTTGGTGACGTGGAATTTGGCCAGCAGGTTGCGCTGCACCTTGAACAGGTCGGCAGGGTAGCGGAAGTGTGCCGCCAGGTCGGGCGGGATCTCGGCCCTCGGCGTGATGAGGTGACCCCCGAATGCCTTGTTCCACGCCTTGAGCACCGGATCCTGGTCGTCGAACTGGTACAGCGTGACCGTGCCGTCGTACGCGTCGACCGTCGCCTTCACCGAGTTGCGCATGTAGCTGACGTTGTCGCGGGCCAGCGCGAACGTCCCCTGGTTGGTCAGCTCGTCGCGGGTCTGCTCCTGCAGGTTGATCCGCTGCGAGTACGGGTAGGTCGCCGCCGTCGTGTAGCCGTCGAGGATCCACTTGATCCGCCCGTCCACCACGGCCGGGTACGGGTCACCGTCGATGGTCAGGAACGGCGCGACCTTCTCCACGCGGGAGCGCGGGTCGCGCACGTACATCAACCGGGAGTCCTTGTTGATCGCGTCCGAGAGCAGGAAGTTGCTCTCGGTGTTCTTCATCGCGAAGACCAGCCGGCGGAAGTACGAGCCGATCGGTACGCCGCCGCTGCCCTCGTAGGTGGAACGCTCCTCGGCGGTGGCGTTGGTCGGCTGCGGACGGTCGAACTCCACCCTCTTGTTGGGGTCGGTCTGCCCGACGATCGCGTACTCCGTCGACTGCTCGCCGAAGTAGATCCGCGGTTGGCCGACCTTGATCTCCTCGGTCGGCGAAGCACAGCCGGCCTGCTGCTCCTCGCCGAGGAAGCCGGAGACGAAGTACGGCAGGCCGCCGCAGACCACCTGGTTGGCGGGTGCCGCGACGAGGCCGTACCCGTGGGTGAAGACAGTGTGCCGGTTGAGCCAGTTCTGCTGCTGCGTGGTCAGCTGATTGTCGTTGATCTCGCGTACGCCGACGACGAAGTCCTTGGTGCTGCCGCTGACGGTGTACCGGTCGACGTCCAGCTTGGCACCGAAGTCGTAGAACCCGCGCACCTGCTGTTGCTGGGTGAACGCCTCGGAGACGAGCTGCGGATCGATCAGCCGCACGTTCTGCGCGCTCGGGTTGGACGCGAGCGTCGACGGCGGCGCCAGGTTCGACGCGCCGTACGGGCTGATCTGCGTGTCCTGCAGGCCGAACGCGGCGCGCGTCGCGTTGATCGAGCGCGCGATGTACGGCGACTCCTTGTCCTGCAGGCTCGGCTGCACCGTGAAGTTCTGCACCGCGAGTGGGTAGATGCCGCCGATCGCCACCGCCGAGATGGCCAGCAGCGCCAGCGAGATGCCGGGCCAGACCAGGTTGCGTATCACCGCGTTGGAGAACACCAAGATCGCGACGGCCACCACGATCGAGATGTACGCGAGGATCTCCTTGGCCGGCAGCAGGGCGTTGACGTCGGTGTAACCGGCGCCGTAGAGACCCGGCGAGACGTGCTGCTCGAGCAGCAGGGCGCGCCGGTCGAGGATGTACGCGACCGCCTTGAGCAGCACGAAGAACGCGACCAGGGCAGTCAGATGGGCTCGGGCCGCCGAGGTCATCCGTTCGCCGACGCCCTGGAGCCGGACGCCGCCGAAGATGTAGTGCACGGCCAGCGACCCGATCACCGAGAGCACTACGGCGGTGAAGCCGACGCCGAGCAGGTATCGCCACAGCGGGTAATCGAAGATGTAGAACCCGATATCCACGTTGAACTGCGGATCCTTGACGCCGAACGACTGGGAGTTGTGGAACAGCATCCAGTCCTTCCAGCGCCCCTGAGCGCTCAGGCCGGCGAAGAAGCCGATGATGCCGCAGATCACGGTGATCCAGATGCCGATCCGAGGCCCGATGACCATGCGGTAGCGCTCGAGCGTGGCCTGTTCGGCCGAATGCGGCCGCAGCAGCGGCCTCAGGCGGTAGGCGAGGTAGAGGTTGACCGCGATGATCAGCGCCATAAAAAGGCCGATGACCAGGAAGAGTACGAGCCGGGTCACCAGTACGCCGGTGAAGACCTCGGTGAAATGGACCTCGTTGAACCAGAGGTAGTCGGTGTACGCGTCAATGCCCCAGCCGAGCAGCGTGAAAAGAAGGAATACCCCGACCAGGACGCCGACGGTGACGCGACCGCGCCGGCTCATCCTCGGCAGAGGACTGTTACGCATGACCAACGTTGGCTCCGAACACTCGGTCTCGCCGGTTTCCGGCCCTCACGGACCGGTTTCACACTACGGTGTCGCGCCACCCCGTCCGGGCGGCGAGGAGATTTGTTACGAGGCTGCGCATGGCTCCGGCGTACCGCCGGTGGTGAAGGTATGCAGCGCGGTGAGGGCGTCGTCCACGGTCGCCACCTCGGCCATGGGCAGGCCGGGCACGGCGTTCTTGACGGCCTCGGCGCAGTTGTCCTTCGGTACCAGGAACAGTTGTGCGCCGGCCTGCTTGGCCCCGACGAGCTTCTGCGGGATGCCGCCGATCGGCCCCACGTTGCCTTCGTCGTCGATGGTGCCCGTACCCGCAATGATCTTGCCGCCGGTGAGGTCCGCGGGCCGCAGCTTGTCGACGATGCCCAGCGTGAACATCAGGCCGGCGCTCGGGCCGCCGATCTCGTCCAGGTCGATGCTGAGGGTGAAGGGGTGGGGCTGCTGCTGCTCGATCCGGACGCCGATGCGCGGCGGGTCGCCGGCCTTGTCCGCTTTGGTGGTGATCTGCACGGTGCCGGCCTTGCCGGCCCGGGTGTAGCCGATGGTGAGCGTCGTGCCGGCCTTCTTGCCCTGTACCAGCGAGGTCAACTTGCTGGCGCTGGTCACGGCCTTGCCGTCGACACTGGTGATGACGTCGTCCTCGCTCAACTTGCCGGCCGACGGTCCCGGCGTCGTCACCGCGGTGACCACCGTTTCCACCGGGTAGCCGAGCTCGCGCAGTGCGACGGTCTCGGCGCTGGTCTGCGAGGTCTTGAACTCCTGCTGGTTCTGCTCCTCGACCTGCTTCTCGGTCTGATTGGGCGGGTAGATCAAGTCGCGCGGGACGACGGCCTGTTCCTTGCTGAACCAACCGCGGATCGCCCAGACGAGCTCGACCTTCGGCTGGACCCCGACGGTGGTGAGCCTCAGTTGCCCGGCGGACGTCGAGGTGGACGCCTTGGTCACGTGGATCACTTCTTTGCCGTTGTCCGAACCGAGTGTGTTCACGGTCGGCCCCGGCTTCAGCACTACGTAGGGCAGGGGTGCGGCCATGACACCAATCGCCAGCAGGGCGGTGATCAGGGCGCCGAGGATTACCGTGACACCACGACGTCTCATGCGCGTGAGCTTAGCCATCTACCCTGAGTTCTCTCTGAGCTGACACCTCCATTGGTCACGGGAGCCGTCTGCGCGCGTACCGTTGACACGTGCCTGATATTCCGTTCGGCTTCTCCCTGCCGGGCGCCGAGCCGCCCGACCCCTCCGACCCGCAGCAGATGCAGCAGTTCATGGCGCAGCTGCAGCAGATGTTCGCCACGCCGGGCGGCGGCCCGGTCAACTGGGACCTGGCCCGTCAGGTGGCGGCCAGCCAGCTGAGCGGCTCCGGCGACCCCGCCGTGACCATCGTCGAGCGTAACGGCGTCGAGGAGTCTCTGCGGCTCGCCGACCTGTGGCTCGATCCCGTGTCGGCGCTCCCCTCCGGCATCCGCACCGCCGCGGCCTGGAACCGCAACGAGTGGATCTACAACACGCTCGACGTGTGGAAGAAGCTGTGCGACCCGATCGCGGGCCAGATGGTCGGCGCCATGAGCGACCTCGTTCCCGAGGAGGCCCGCGCGCAGCTCGGCCCGATGCAGTCGATGGTCGCCACGCTCGGCGGCGCGCTCTTCGGGGGCCAGCTCGGCCAGGCACTCGGCCAGCTCGCCGCGGAGGTCCTCTCGGCCGGCGACATCGGGCTTCCGCTGGGACCGGCCGGCACGGCCGCGCTCGTACCGGCCAACATCAAGGAGTACGGCGACGGCCTGGAGGTCCCCGAGGATCAGGTACGCCTGTACGTGGCACTGCGCGAGGCGGCCCACCAGCGACTCTTCCAGCACGTGCCGTGGCTGCGCGCGCACGTGCTGAACGCCGTGGAGACCTACGCGAACGGCATCACGGTGAACCGCGAGGCGATCGAGGAGGCGATGAGCCGCGTCGACCCGTCCGATCCGGAGTCGATGCAGGCCATGGCGCTCGAGGGCGTCTTCACACCGGAGGACACCCCGCAGCAGAAGGCGAGCCTTGCCCGCCTCGAGACGGCGCTCGCGCTGATCGAGGGCTGGGTCGGGTACGTGGTCGACGCTGGTCGGCCTGGAACTGCGACCGCGGCGGCTCCGCGAGGCCGGTGCCCTGTGGGCGGCCGTCACGGAACACCGCGGGATCCAGGGCCGGGACGCGCTGTGGAGCCACCCCGACCTGCTGCCGACGGACGAGGACTTCGCCGACCCGCAGACGTTCGCGCGGTCCCAGGCCGACTGGGACATCTCCGAGCTGGAGAACCTCGGCAAGGAGGACGGCGAGGACAAGCCGGAGGCCTGACGGCGGCGATCTGCTTCACGGCCCGAGCGATCCCGTCCGGCCGTGCGGGCGCGCCGGCAGGGCGATCCGGACGGCGCGCGCGTCAGCCGCCGAGCAGGGCCCTCGTGTTCTCCCAGCCTTCCAGGGCCGGGTCGAGGGTGGCGAGGTCGGCCGGGCCGCGCAGCCGGCGCCAGTCGGGCGTCGACTGGACGTCGCCCGGCCGCGGTGCGGTCTTGCGCAGCATCATGGCGGAGGCACGGTCCAACTCGTGATCGATGAGCCAGGGCGGCGGAGGTAGGCGGGTCGCGACACCGAGCAGTCCACCGTCCGGGCCGCCCGGCGCGACCGCGACCGGCTTGGTCTCGAGCGGCCGTAGCAGCTTGCCGAGGATCATGCCGGGTACGTCGGCGGCGTCTGCGGCTATGACCGCGGCCTGCTCGAAGCCGTCCGTGGTGGCGGCGGCGAGCACCGGAAGGACCGTGGCCGTGGCCACCTGGTAGATCCGCATTCCGGGCCAGGCGATCTCCTCGGCCAGCGGGCGGTCGTCGGGGGTGGTGGCAATGGCGGGCTCGGCCTGGGCCAGCATCGCGAGCAGATCGACGACGTCCTCGGCCAGCGCGGACCGCCACTTCCGCAGATCAACCCCGGGCGGATGCCAGGTAACCGGCACCAGCAGTGCCACCACAACGCGCCGGACCACCCCACCAACCTACCGTCGGCCGGGTCAGTCGTCGGCTAGGACCAGGCCGGTGGCGGCCGAGATGCCTTCCAGGAAGCCTCGGGCACGCTCCGCTTTGGGGTAGCGGTTGACCAGGTCCCAGAAGCGGGCGCTGTGGCTCGGCACCACGAGGTGGGCCAGCTCGTGCAGGAGTACGTAGTCGATCACCCACTCGGGCATCTCCTGGACGCGGTGCGAGATCCGGATCGTGCCGTCGTCGGGCGTGCAGGAGCCCCAGCGGCCGTTCTGGTTGGTGACCCAGCGAACGCTGGCCGGCGCGATCCGCCGGGCATGATCGGCGAGGTAGCGCGACGTCAGCCGCCGGGCACGCAAGGTCAGTTCGTCATCCGTACGCTGGACCCGCTCCTCCCGAGCGGCCAGCCGGGCCAGCATCCGTTCGACCCACTCGGTCTCCTCGGCTCGGGAGAACCGATCCGGGATGAGCACGACGACCCGCTCGCCGTCGCGATATGCGGATACCGTTCGCCGGCGGCGCCGGCTGCGCCGCACTTCCACGACAGGCTTGCGCGCGCGGGCCATTACCGGCTCGCGAGGCCCAGATTCGGGTTCACGTTGAGACGGTAATTCGTGAGACCCATGTCACCGCAAGGGTACGCCCCACGACGTGCGCCGGATATGAGCACTTCGTTGTGGAACGACGGAAAAATTTTCCACAGCCACAACAGGGCAAGACGATAGCCGATCGGCCGGATGTACCGCCGGCCATACGGCCATCCTATTTCGGAGCCTTTGCCAGTTTCATCGTGGTCGCCGGCAAAAGACCGTAGAAGGGACAGTCCGCCCCGCGGACTCGCGACATCGACGACGCCGTCGATGCTGCGCTGACATGGAAATGGCCGGACCTGGGTAGTGATCTGCCTCGAGCGGGTGGCCACATCCACGTGGTCGCGGAGCGGGTCCAGCGCCGAACACAGGTCGCGGCCTGGCGCCGCGAGCAGGGCACCGGGCCGACCCGGCCGACGACATGACGAGGAGGAACCGTGGCCGACAACACGTACACCGGCTACTGCGTCAAGTGCAAGGAGAAGCGCGACTTCCAAGGCACCGTGGAGGTGTCGAAGACCGGCATGAACATGGCCAAGGGCAAGTGTCCGGTCTGCGGTACGACGGTCAACCGGATCCTGGGCAAGGCGAAGGTCTGACCCGGCCGTCCGGGAGAGCGTAAGGGAGGGGCGGCCGACCCGCCCCTCTCTTCCCACGCGCGGCACGTTGCGTCATGGCGATGAATCACGCCCCGGCTGTGGACAACTCCCGCTGCCCTGTGGATAAACCTGGGTCCGGGGTCTGGCGCCCTGTGGACAGCCGGGGCTCTCCGCGCACCACTCGTGACAAGCTGTCACGCATGATCCGGTCCGGTTTGCTGCGGTGTCCGCGGACGACGCCCGCGAGCTTCTCGACGCGCTGCACGCGGCCGGCTTGGTGCTGTCCGCGCCGAGCTTGTTTCCGGCGTCCCTGCCGGACGCCGCGCGCCGGCGGCTTGGTGGCGAGGTCGCCGCGCTCGCGCTGCACCGACGGCAAGACGGTCCGTCGCCGGCCCAGACCCTGCGCAAGCGCGCCGTGGCCCGGGTGGTAATCGCCGGCCGGGGACGGCTCGCGGCGTCCATCGCGGTCGCCCTCGCCGAGGGAGGCGTCGGCCACGTCCATCCCGACCTGCCGGGCGCGGTCGGCCCGGCCGAGCTGGCTGGCGGCCCGCTGACCGCAGCCGACATCGGTCGCCCGCGCGCCGCGGCGGTCGCGGACGCCATTCGCCGCGCCGCGCCGGAGACTGAAACCCGCACGGTACGGCGCGGTTCGGCGACCCTCGTCGTCCAACTCGGGTATGACCAGCCGGTGTCCCTGCTCGCCGCGGGTCATGCCCGGCGGCGCCAAGCCCACCTGGCCGTCGCGATCCGGGAGGGTGCGGCCGTGATCGGCCCGCTCGTGCCGGCCGCCGGCGCCCCCTGCTTGAACTGCATCGACCTGCACCGGCACGACCGCGACGCGTACTGGCCGGAGCTGTCCACGCGGCTCGACGGCGCGGCACCAGAGCCGTGCGGTGTCGCCACGCTCCTCGCGGCGACCGGCTACGCGACGGCCGAGGCGCTGGCTTTCCTGGATGGCGGTACGCCCGGGACGCTGGGCGCGGCCGTCGAGATCACCGCTCCCGGGCGGTTCCGCCGGCGTACCTGGCCGCCGCACCCCAGGTGCCCGTGTACCCGGCGCGGACTCACAGCCGACCCGGCCAGTTGAAAGCCGAACGTTCGGTCACAATGATCTGGTGAGCGACATACCGCGCCGTGCGGCATCCCGGACCGTCAAACTTGCCGCGCTCCCCCTGGGCTTCGCCGGGCGCACGGCACTCGGACTGGGCAAGCGGGCGGTCGGTATCGCCAATGACGTCATCTCCGCCGACATCCAGCAGCGCACGGCCGAGCAGCTGTTCAGCGTCCTGGGCCAGCTCAAGGGCGGGGCGATGAAGTTCGGCCAGGCGCTATCGGTGTTCGAGGCGGCGCTGCCCGAGGAGATGGCGGGACCGTACCGCCAGGCGCTCACAAAGCTTCAGGAAGCGGCGCCGCCGATGCCGGTGGCGAGCGTGCACAAGGCGATCGCCGAGCAGCTCGGGCCGGACTGGCGGGAACGGTTCGCCGAGTTCGACGACAGCCCGGCCGCCGCGGCCAGCATCGGCCAGGTGCATAAAGCGGTATGGAAGCTGCCGCCGGCCCGCCGGAACGCGCGGCCGAAGACGCTGCAGGTCGCCGTCAAGGTGCAGTACCCAGGGGCTGGCGACGCGCTGCTCGCCGACCTCAAGCAGCTGTCCCGGCTGGCCGGCATGTTCCGGATCATCCAACCGGGCATTGACGTCAAGCCGCTACTCGCCGAGCTGCGTGCGCGGATCACCGAGGAACTCGATTACGCGTTGGAGGCGGAGGCGCAGAGCGCGTTCGCCGCCGCGTACGCCCACGATCCCGACATCTTCGTGCCGCGCGTGGTCGCGTCGGCCCCACGGGTGCTCGTCACCGAGTGGGTCGATGGCACCCCGTTGGCCACGGTGATCAGCGACGGCACCGAGCCCGACCGCAACGAGGCCGGCCGTCTCATGGCTACGCTGCACTTCTCGGCGCCCACCCGGGTCGGCCTGCTGCACGCCGACCCGCACCCGGGCAACTTCCGGATCCTGCCCGACGGCCGGCTCGGCGTCGTCGACTTCGGCGCCGTCGCCCGGCTTCCCGGCGGGCATCCCGAGCCGATCGGTCGCCTGGCCCGGCTCGCGCTCGACGGCCAAGCCGAGGCTGTCGCGGACGGTCTCCGCGTCGAGGGCTTCCTCAAGCCCGACGACGAGATCGACGCGGAGGCGGTGCTGAAGTTCCTGCGCCCGATGATCGAACCGGTCGCGGCGGAGGAATTCCGTTTCACCCGGGCCTGGCTCCGCGGCGAGGCGGCGCGGTTGTCCAGTCCGCGCTCGCCGGCGTACCAGCTCAGCCGGAAGCTCAACCTGCCGCCTTCGTACCTGCTGATCCATCGGGTGACGCTCGGCTCGATCGGCGTCCTCTGCCAGTTGGAGGCGAAGGCTCCGTACCGGGCGATCCTCGAGAGGTGGTTGCCAGGCTTCGTGCCGGCGGCTTAGCGAGAGGCTCGCCCGCACGCGCGGACGAGCCTCTCGATGCTGGTTGGTGAGGGCGTCGGCTAGAGGCGTCCACCGCCGAGTTCGTCGGCGGCCCGGCGATGGGCCTGCATGGCGATTTCGCGGGCGGGACGGTACGCCTCAGAGCGGCGGTGCGCCTGAGGCCGACGCATTCGGGCGCGGGACAACGCTTCTTGGAGAAGTTTCACCTTAGGGGCTCCGTTCGTGCTCATCGCTACTGTTTCCGTCTCTCGGTAGGGGGTGGTGATGGTCATGTCATGCCGCCAGTCGGACCGAGTTGCGGGACTCGAGACCGTTCGCGGCGAGCCGCTCCTCGACCTCGATCGCCAGCTCGGCGTCGCGAGCGACGTCGACCTTGCGCGGACGGCCGCGGGGCCGCTTGCGCGGGACGATCGCGCCACGCTCGAAGATCTCGCCGCCCCAGACTCCCCAGGGCTCGCTCCGCTCGACCGCGCCGGCCAGGCACTCGACGCGCAGCGGGCAGTCCCCGCAGAGCGACTTGGCCAGTTCCAGCTGGGCCGGGGAGTCCGAGAACCACAGGTCCGGGTCGAACTTCCGACAGGGCAGGTTTGCCTCAACCTCGACGCTCACGTCGAGTGGGGCCAGCGCCAGACTCATAAAGCCCGGTCACCTCTCTCTTCTCTCGATCTTCTGGATCGCCGTGCAGGCCGGCCGGTGAGCCGGCAATAAGTGAGGCCGCGGATCCCGGTTACGGGTTCCGCGGCCTCGAGGTGAGCCGGTTGAGGTCTGTTGATCAGACCGGCCTTCCTCGAGGCGGGACACCGCTGGCACCATCCGTCATGCGCTTGACGGAGACGTTGCTGCCCACGAAGCCCTTGATGTAGATGGACCCACTGGTCCCGTTGCTGCCGCCGGTGAGAACCAGAGTCCGAGCCAGCTCGGCCTGGGTCTGGACCTGGTGCACCTGCGAATCCGGAGCCGGCTTGGCGGCCCGCACCGCGGCGGACGCGGTGGACGGCAGCCAGGAAGCCGACGGAGCGCAGACAGCAGCAAGCAGCAGCGACGGTCGCTGAATCGTGTAGCTCTCCATCGATGCCACCTCCTCCACTTATTTGCGCTCGATGATGGTGTTACGGGCCCCGTTGAGCATGGTGAAAAGCCGCGCTCGTCAAGGTGTGCAACGAGGCTAAGCCTCGCGCTACACAGAGGGCAAACGAATTAACGGACTACTTTCCGAAGTTTTCTGCCACGAGATCATCGGGGCTCGCGCCGCCCACGAGCGCGAAGACCGCGGGGCCGTACTGGCCCAACTTGCGGGGGCCGATCCCAGCGATCGCGAGAAGCTCCGGCGGAGTGCTCGGCCGGCGTTCCGCGATGGCCACCACCGTCGCGTCGGTGAACACCACGTACGCAGGGACTTTCAGCTCCCCCGCCACCCGCGACCGCCATGACTTGAGCCGCTCGTACAGGTCCTCGTCCAGGTCGGACGGGCAGGTGGGGCAGCGCCCCAGCTTGCGGTCCGCACCGGCCAGCAGCGTGGCTCCGCATACCCGGCAGGAGACGACTTGGCTGCGCCGACTGACGGGTTTCCGACTCAGGCTGGACGCGGCTCGCTCGGGCCCACCCGAGCGGTCCAGTTGCGGCAGGAACCGGCACGGCCGCCGGGGCCGGCCGCCGGGCGAGCGGGACTGCCCGTACGAAAGCCAGAGCCACTGCCGTGCCCGGGTCACTCCGACGTAGAGCAGCCGGCGCTCCTCTTCGAGCTGGTCCGGCGTCTTCGCGTAGGTGGTCGGCAGGGTCCCGTCCGCGAGGCCGACCAGGAACACCGCGTCCCACTCCAGACCCTTCGCCGAGTGCAGTGAGGCGAGCGTCACACCCTCGACCGTCGGCGCGTGCTGCTGCTCGGCGCGCCGCGCCAACTCGTCGCAGAACGCGACCAGCGACACGTCGCGCCGCGCCGCATCGGCCGGCCCCACCGACGACAGCGCGGACGCCGACGCGGCGGCATCGGCGTTCGCCATCTCCTCCGCCAGGCTGACCAGCGCGGCCAGCGCCTCCCACTGCTCCCGCTGGGCGCCGCCGGGCGGCGGCCGGTCGCGGGCCCAGCCGGTGGCGGAAAGCGCCTCGACGACCGCCTCGACGAGCGGCGCCTCCTCCGGAATGGACCGCACCGCGGCGCGCAACGCGACCATGGCCCGCCGCACTTCGGCGCGCTCGAAGAACCGCTCGGCGCCGCGCACCACGTATGGCACCTCGACCTCGGCCAGCGCCGCCTCGTACGACTCCGACTGGGCGTTGGTCCGGAACAGCACCGCGATCTCGCTGGCCGGCGTGCCCGAGCCGATCAGCTCGCGGCAGCGCCGCGCCACCGCGGTGGCCTCGGCGGCCTCATCCGGGAAGATCTTGAGTTCCGGTTCGCCGCCGGGCGGCCGCTGCCCGACGAGTTCGAGCCGCAGCTTGGCCTCGCTGCCGCGAGCCTGCTTGATCACCGCGTTCGCGAGGCCCACCACCTGCGGCGTCGAGCGATAGTCGCGGACCAGCCGGACCACCACGGCGTCGCGCCGCCGCCGCGGGAAGTCGATCAGGTACGACGATGTCGCCCCGGTGAACGAGTAGATCGTCTGGCTGGCGTCGCCGACCACGGTCAGGTCGTCGCGGCCGCCCAGCCAGGTCTCCAGCAGGCGCTGTTGCAGCGGGTTGACGTCCTGGTACTCGTCCACCACGAAGTGCCGGTACTGCGCCCGGATCTGGTCGGCGACGTCCGGGTGCTCCTCGATGCCCCAGACCGCGGCGCGCAGCATGTCCTCGAAGTCGATCACGCCTTGGCGCCGCTTCAGCGACTCGTACGCAGCGAAGATCTCCGCCACCTTCGCGGCCTCGTACGGCGGGTCGCGCAGCGCCTTGGCCGCCGCCACCACGTACTCCCCAGGCTCGACCAGCGAAGACTTCGCCCACTCGATCTCGCCGGCGAGATCCCGCGACGCCGTCCGGTCGGCGCGGACCCCCACCCGCGCGGCCGCGAGCCCGACCAGACGGGCTTTGCTCTCCAGCAGCTCCGGCATGGCACGGCCCTCGAGCAGCCGGGGCGCGAAGTAGCGCACCTGGCGCAGCGCCGCGGCGTGGAACGTACGCGCCTGCACTCCCGCCGAGCCCAGCGCGGTCAGCCGGGCCCGCATCTCGGCGGCGGCGCGGGTGGTGAACGTCACCGCCAGCACGTGCCGCGGGCTGATCTCC
>WNGB01011416.1_pt1 | contig 12162 bp, 13 predicted proteins | sample 5400681 | NCBI WGS metagenome assembly WNGB01 (sample SAMN13153367, study PRJNA577476) | soil metagenome | isolation source: 115 cm soil or saprolite under grassland replicate 2 | place: USA:California | collected 2016-06-15 | reverse complement strand
GCGCACCTCCCAGATGCCTTCGTCGGGCTTGCGCCAATTGTCACAGACCCAGTCGGCCACGTCGCGCACGGAGACCCAGAGGCCGTGCGAGAGGGGCCGACAATACTTGTTGTAGAGGTAGACCGCGTCCATCAAGTCGCCCGTGACATCGAGCTGGAACTGACGGGCAGCGTCGTTGCCCACCCGGACGGGCCGGGAGCCCTGGTAGCCGCTCAAGTGATCGAGGGTCGTCTCCGGGACTTCGCACCGGCCGTCGATTCCGTAGAGGACCTGCAGGCCGGCGCCCGGCTCAGCCTTCCGGCATCGGGCCTCGAGAAACTCGATGAAGCGCTCCGCCTCGTTGGTGAAACCGACGCGCAGGAACGCGTAGACCGTGAAGGCCGCGTCGCGGATCCACGTGTAGCGATAGTCCCAGTTCCGAGCGCCTCCGATGCGCTCGGGCAAGCTCGTGGTCGCTGCCGCGACGATGGCGCCTGTCGGGGCGAACGTCAGCAGCTTCAGCGTCAGGCAGGACCGTTTGACCATCTCGCGCCAGCGCCCGTGGTACCGACTCCGAGCGATCCAGGACCGCCAGAAGCGCAGCGTCGCTTCAAACTCCTGCTGGCACGCCGCCATCAGCTTTTCGAGCGGCGGCGGCGCCACGTCGTTCGCCTGCGCCAGCACGGCCGGAATCTCCTCGCCTTCCTTCAGAACGAATTCACAGACGAGCGCCTCGGACTCGACGCGGCAATCGAGCGGAGTCAGCAGGTCCACGACCTGGCGCTTCGAGGAGAAGCGATAACCCGAGGGTGTTCGCTCGATCTGCGACGGCTCCCGCGCGTAGTCGAAAGCAGGACGGCATTCCAGACGAAAGGGGATCGAGCCGCGAACGCCGCGGACCAGTCGGATGAGCTGATGGTCCTCCCTCTTCTTGCGGCCTTCCGCGTTGTGGATCGGCATGAAGTCCACGATCTCTCCGACGCCGTCCGGCGTGAGGAAGCGCGTGAGGAGCACGTTGGAATCGGGCAGGTACATCTGCCGCCGGCGCGCGTCGGGAGACTCGGCGGCGATGCGAAAGTGTCCTCCCTTTTCGTCGTCCAGGATCGACGCGAAGACGCTCGGCGAGTCGAAGTGCGGCAGGCACAACCAATCGATCGTGCCGTCGATGCCGACGAGGGCGGCGGTGTAGAGATCTCCTACGATGCCGTGGTGCTCGATCGGCAGATAGGTCACCGCGAGGCTGCCTCCGGCAGGTAGTCCTCCACGATCGGGAAGTCCGCGAGCTCCTTCGACACCGCCGCTCGCAGAAAAGAGTCGACCCAGTGGTAGATGTCGTAGTCCCGAACCGCCTGGCGAAGCCTGCGCATCCGCAGCCACTGTTCCGCCGGCGGCAGACGAATGGCCCTTTCCAGGGTCATCGCCACGCCTTCCACGTCGAACGGGTTGACGAGGAAGGCTCCTTGCTGGAGCTGCGCCGCCGCGCCCGCGAACTCCGACAAGACGAGGGCGCCGTCCTCCTGCACGCGCGTGGCGCAGTACTCCTTGGAGACCAGGTTCATCCCGTCCTTCAGGGGCGTCACGAGCGCCACGTCCGCCGCCAGGTAGTAAGCGGGCAGGCGCGGACCTTCCAGGCTGCGGTAGATGTAGTGAATGGGGACCCAGCCCGAGCGCGTGAACTGGCCGTTGATCTGGCCCACCAGCCGCTCGATGGCGATGCGGTGCTCGCTGTACCGGGGCACGTACTCGCGGCTCGGAACGACCACCTGGAAGAGCGTCACCTGGCCGCACAGATCAGGCCGGCGCGTCAAGAGCGTGCGGAAGGCCTCGAGCTTCTCCGGTATGCCCTTGGTGTAGTCGAGCCGGTCGACACCGAGAACGATCTTCCGATCCGGTTCGTCCTGGCGCAGACTCGCGGCCTTGGCGCGGACCTCCGGCTCCGCGGCGCGATGCTCGAATTCCTCGACGTCGATCGAGATGGGAAAGGCGCCCACGCGGACCTTGCGCCCCTCCAGCGCCACGGTCAGGACGGGCCCCTTGCCCGAGACCTCGGCGCCGGGCAGGAGAAGCCGCACGCACTGGAGAAAGTTGCGCCGGTCGCGCATTGTCTGGAAGCCGATGAGGTCGAAGTCGAGCAGCGCGCGCAGGATGGGGAAGCGCCACGGCAGCTTCAGAAAAATATCGAGAGGCGGAAACGGGATGTGCAGGAAGAACGCGATCCGGCTGCGGACGTTCAATTCCCGCAGCTCTCGGCCCATGGTCATCAGGTGATAGTCGTGCACCCAGATGAAGTCTTCGGGACCGCTGTGGCGCGCCGCAACCTCCGCGAACTTCCGGTTTACGGCCTCGTAGGTCCACCAGTACGAGGGATCGAAATGGCAGTGCGGAAGCAAGTCGTGGAAGAGCGGCCAGAGAATCTCGTTGGAGAAGCCGTGGTAGAAGCCTTCCCGCTCCTTCGGCCTCAGAGTCAACGGGACGAGCTCGTAACCCAACCGGTGTCGCGACCCGGCAAAGGCCTGCTCGGCCCCCGGCAGGTCTTCCTCGGCTCCGGTCCACCCGATCCACCGCCCGCCGCGGTTGGAGAGCACCGGCCGCAGAGCCGTGACGAGGCCTCCCGAGCCCGGCTCGATCGTCCAGCCGTTCTCGGTCTTGGAAGCCGCGTACGGAAGGCGGTTCGATACGACTATCAGGTTCACGGCACAGCCTCCCGCGCGCCCGCCGGAGCGGCTTGAGCCCGCTCCCACTCGTCGAGGAACCAGAGCAACTCGCCGGGCGGCTTGATCCAGAGGTCAGCCGACGTGGGCCGCTCGCGGTCCCGCACGAGAACCGCGAGACCCCGGCCGGCAACGGCTCGAAACGCATCCTCGTCCGTGAGGTCGTCGCCCAGGTAAGCCAGGACGGCGCCTGAGCCTTCCTCGGCGGCCATCGTTTCCACGACCAATCCCTTCTGGTGCGCCCGCGGGCGCAGCTCGATGCCCCCATCGAACCGGACGATGTCGCAGGCTGCCTCGAGGGCGGCGGCTCCCAGACCCTCCTGCACGGTGTCTCGGACGGCGCTGAACATCATGGGGTCTTCCCCACGGCCGTGCACCGCCAGTCCGAAGGGCTTTCGTTCGAGCAGTGGGCCCCAGCCGCGCTGAGCGATCCAGGCTTCGGCTTCTCTTAAAAAGCGCGTCGCCTCCTCGGGCATCGGAGCCGCGCGGACCGTTCCGTTGGGCATCAGGCGCTCGGCGCCGTGGGATCCCCACAGCTCGACCCCGTGATCTGCGCCCACGAGCGCCTGGAGATTTCGCACCGAGCGGCCGCTCGCCAGCGCCACGCGCGAACGGCCCGCGCGCGCGATGCGGGTCACGAGCGCCCAGACGTTGAAAAACGGGAGGGCTCGATCCCTCCGGACGGTGAAGGGAGCGAGCGTCCCGTCGTAGTCGAGCATGAGCACGCGTGCTGACGCCCCGGACAGACGCCTAAAGAACCGGCGTGGGTCGATCCCCGCCTTGAGAACCCTCATGACGGTCGAAACTGCAGGAAATGTGCCGAAGGCAACCTCCGGGAGCGGCGTCTGGAGGATGGCAGCAGCCTTGCATCAGCCGACTGCGAGTTCTTGCATCAGCCGATTGTGGGTCCGTTGGCGTTCTCGAGGAGGGAGGCCGGAGATGATCGCAGCAGTCCAATCCGACGAACACGAGCCGACCACCAAGCGGGAGGTGTGCGCCCGGTGCCACAAGCCGGTGATACCGCACGAGGAGACGGATCACGGGCCGCTGTGCCGGCCCTGCACGCTGGAAGCGACGGAAATCCGGCTGGAGTATGTGATCGACGGTCGGATCTATTCGAAGAGCCTCAAGGGACGTCTGCGTTCCGTGGTCCCTGCTCCGGGGGCTTGACCCTCAGTTGCGTTCGGGAGCCGACGGCGGGCTCTCGCCGATGTCCTCGTTCCAGACGTCGGGGTGGTCGCGGATGTAGCTCGCCAGAAGCTCGATGCATTCGCGCGAGGCGAGGTCGACGAGGTGAATTCCGTTTTCATGCAGCCAGGTAAGACCGCCCAGAAAGTTGACCGACTCCCCGACCACGACGGTCCCGATCTTGAACTGCCGCACGAGGCCGCTGCAGTACCAGCAGGGCGCGAGCGTCGTGACCAGGATCGTGTCGCGATAGGAGCGCTGGCGGCCAGCCTTGCGAAAGGCGTCTGTCTCGCCGTGGATCGAAGGGTCGCCTTCCTGCACGCGGCGGTTGTGTCCGCGGCCGAGCAGGCGCCCCTGCCCGTCGAAGAGCGCCGCGCCGATGGGGATGCCTCCCTCCTCCAGGCCCTGCCGGGCCTCCTCGATGGCGACTCGAAGCATCGCCTGGTAGTCCATGCCGGTCATTCTAAGATCGCCCGCGTGCCGCTCGCGGAGTACCGCCGCAAGCGCCGCTTCGGGGTGACGTCCGAGCCGCGCGGGAGCACGCGAAAGCCCGCGAAACGGCGAGCTCTCCGTTTCGTCGTTCAGAAGCACCGCGCCACCGCGCTTCACTATGACTTCCGTCTGGAATGGGCCGGCGTGATGCATTCCTGGGCCATTCCCAAAGGACCGTCTCTCGATCCGAAGGTGAAGCGGCTCGCCATGCCGACCGAGCCTCACCCCATCGAGTACAACGCGTTCGAAGGGATCATCCCGGAGGGCGAGTACGGAGCCGGCACCGTGATGATCTGGGACCGCGGAATCTGGGTGCCGGAGGTCCCGGATGTTGCGGCGGGCCTCGCCAAGGGCGAGCTCAAGTTCTCTTTGCACGGCGACAAGCTGACAGGCTCCTGGGTGCTCGTCCGAACCGGACGCCGCGGCGAGGGCCGGCCCTCCTGGCTCCTCATCAAGCACCGGGACGAGGCGGCGAGCACGAGCGACATCGCAGAGGACCAGCCGCGATCGGTCGTCTCCAAGAGGCTCCTCTTCGAGATCGCGCGCGACGAGGGCGGCAATATCCAGAAGGCCGCCGAAGGCGATCCGCCCGCCCTCGTCCGAAAGGCAATCCAAAATCCCGACCTCATCGCTCCCGCGAAGACTTCCAAGCGCAAGAGCGTCTGGCATTCCAACCGCACTCGCGGCCCCACCGGCCGGCGCCCCGCGCCATCCGGATCGAAGAAGCGCTAGCGACGCGTGGGCTCGAGCATTCCACTCCGCGTTGATCCGATGCTGGCGACGCTCGTCGATGAGCCGTTCCGCCGCGAAGGATGGGTCTTCGAAGAGAAGTACGACGGTTACCGGATCCTGGCCCGGCGAGAGGGAGAGCGCGTGCGGCTCTTCTCGCGCAACGGCAATGACAAGACGGCGGCTTTTGCCCCGGTCGCGCGGGCGCTCGAGAAGCTGCCCGACCGGGCGTTCCTCCTCGACGGCGAGGTCGTGGCCTTCGACCGGCGCGGTGTCTCGCGCTTCCAGCTTCTCCAGCAGGGTCAAGCCGAGCCCGTTTACGCCGTCTTCGACTGCCTCTTCGCCGGTGGCCAGGATCGGCGGCGCGAGCCGCTGGCGAAGAGGCGCGTGGTCCTCGAACGTCTGCTGGCGCGCGCGGACGGCCTTCGGCTTTCCCGGCGCCTCTCGAAGGACGGCCTCACCGCTTTCCGCCAGGCGCGCCGCCGCGGCTTCGAAGGAGTCGTCGGCAAAGACGAAGCCTCTCCCTACGTTTCCGGGCGCTCGCGCTCGTGGCTCAAAGTCAAAGCCCTCCAGGAGGAAGAATTCGTCATCGGCGGCTACACGCCGCCCGAGGGGTCGCGGGCGCACTTCGGCGCGCTCCTGCTCGGCGCTTTCAAGGGCAAGACGTTCGTCTACGTCGGCAAGGTGGGCACGGGTTTTGCGGCGCGCACCCTCGTGGATCTTTCGCGCCAATTCTCTCCGCTCAAACGCCCGTCGCCCGCGTTCGTCAATCCCCCGCGCGATAAGACAGCCGTGTGGCTCGAGCCGCGCCTGGTCGCCCAGATCGGCTTCCAGGAGTGGACCGAGGACGCGAAGCTGCGGCAGGCCCGGTACCTCGGACTGAGAGACGACAAACCGGCGCGCGAGGTCGTGCTGCCGGAGCACGCCGCATGACGCGCGGTGCGAGCCTGCTGACGCATCCGGACAAGGTTTTCTGGCCCGAGGAGGGCTGGACCAAGCTCGATCTCGCCTCGTACTACGAGCGCGTTTTCCCGAAGCTTCAACCCTGGGTCGAGGGACGCCTGCTCACGATGGAGCGCTGCCCCGATGGGATGCGCGGCCAATGCTTCTACCAGAAGCAGGCACCGGCCGGGCTTCCCGCCGCGACGCCCACCAAGGAGATCCGGCATGCCAACCGCGTCACGCGCTACGTCGTCGGCGGCAGCCTCGCGACCCAGCTGGCGCTCGTCAATCTCGGCTGCATCGCCGTGCATGCATGGGGCGCCCGCGCGCGGGCACCGCGCAAGCCCGACTGGGTCTGCTTCGACGTCGATCCGACTTCCGGCCGCTTCGCCGATGCGGTGCGAGCGACCCGGAGGCTCAAGAATCTGCTCGACGCACTCGATGTGGTCTCCTACGCCAAGACCTCTGGCGGACGCGGCATTCACGTCTTCGTGCCGATCCGCTCGGGACCGGATGCGGACGACGCCCTGCGCTTCGCCCAAGTCGCAGGCTCCCTCCTCGCGGCGCAGCATCCGAAGGAAATCACGGTCGAGCAGCGCCTCGCCGCGCGAAAAGGGCGCGTCTATCTCGATCCCTTCCGCAACGGTTTCGGCCAGACGGTCGTGACGCCTTGGTCCGTGCGCCGCCGCCCGGGCGGACCGATCTCGACGACGCTCGATTGGGAAGAGGTCACCCCGCGCCTCTCGCCGGAGCGCTTCAACCTGAGCACGATCGACCGGCGGCTCCAATCGCGAGATCCCTGGGCGAAATTCTTTCAGAGCAGGCAATCTCTCCCAAAGGCCATCGCCGCCCTCCTCGCCACAGCGAAGAAAGACGGCTAGACGCGATCGGCCCGGGCGGCTACGTCCCGCTTTCGCAGCAAACGCAGAGAAGCGACCAGAGCGACGACCATGAGCGTCAAGAGCGCCAGTTCGATCATCGCGTTGCGGAACTGACTCTCCACGCCCTTCTCGAGCAGCGTCCCGAATTCCGCGGTGACCACGAGAATGCGCCGCGTCGCCGCGATGAGCCCGACGATCAAGAACGGCTCGGGGACGAGGGCGTGCTCGCGAAAGGAGATCTGGACGGTGTAGAGGAGCTCTACGATCATCAAGATGAGCAGAATGCGATCGAGCTGATTGACGACGGCAACGAGCGGGGACCCTGCGGCGATGCTCTGCCACAGACCGATCACTCCGCTTATGAGGAGAGCTCCCGCGCTGCATGCGAGCAGAATCCCCAGACCCACGTAGACGACGTCCTCGGCGCGGCCGAAGCCCTGCGCGATCAAAAGTCGCAGACGCGAGGGCTCAGCCGAGCTTTCGCCGTTCGCGTCTGCATCATTTCTCCGCGGCACGACTCCCCCGGCGCGCACTTGCGAGGCCCGGCGCCGGCTAGAGTCTTCCCGTCAGGAGAAGCAGGATGACGATGATCAGAACGATGCCCAGGAGGCCGCTCGGCCGATAGCCCCAACCGCGGCTGTAGGGCCACGCGGGGATAGCCCCGAGAAGCAGGACGATCAGAACGATCAGCAGAATCAGGCCCATCGGTTCCCTCCTCAGCGAAAACCGAGTTGCAAAGGCTGTGCCTCCTCTCGGCCGCGATCGGCGAAACGCAGGAGCGCGCCGGCGAGGGGCCCGGATATTGCAGCACTTCCGATCGGAGGTTCCGTCGATGAGAAAACGCAGCTCTCGCCGGCGCTACGGAAAGAAAGCTTCGGAGAAGGTCGAGCGGGCCATGAGAGAGCGAAAGCAAGGCAAGCTCCGCTCGGGCCGTTCCGGAAAGAAGGTCACGAGCCGCAAGCAGGCGATCGCGATCGGCCTCTCAGAAGCGCGCCGAGCCGGCGCCAAAGTCCCCCGCAAGAAGGCCTCTTAGGGCTGCCGTTCGCCAAGCGAACGCCGCAGCCGAAAGCCTCCGCGCCTACTTCGCGGCCACCGGCACCGCCTGGTCGGCGGGATCGGCGTAGCCCTCGGCAGCTTCATGCCCGCCGTGATAGTCGCTGGCATCGGGCCGCGCGATCTGTGATTGGGGCACGACCCGGTCACGGCGAATGCCGCAAAAGTCTTCCACGCGCTTCCAGCCACGGTGGGCATTCTTCTCGAAAAACTCTTCCATCCCCTGCTTCAGGCCGCGGATCACGTTCGGGCCGATCGCGCGGTCGAGCATCGCCGCCGTGCAGACCTGCACCGTCCCGCAGCCGAGCAGGAAGTACGACAAGGCGTGCGAGAAGCTCGCGATGCCCCCGATTCCGGAGAAGCTCTTCTCGGGAAAAGCCTGCGTCATTTGAGACATCTTCGCGAGCGAAAGAGGCAGGATCGCCGGGCCTCCCAGGCCTCCCGTCGAAACGTAGCCGCCCACGTGAATCTCGAACTCGAGCGTCTCGGGATCGATCAGCGGCAGCGACGTGAACGTGTTCGACGAAGAAATGGCGTCGGCTCCGCCCGCGAAGGCCGCCCGCGCCTCCATCACGATGTCCGTGGTCGAAGGCGTGAGCTTGGCCCAGATCGGCACCTTCGCGACTTCCTTGACGGCCTGCGTGACGACGGAGATCAGGCCCTGGTCTTTGCCGATGTTCGAGCCCATGTCCTTGCGGTCCATGTGCGGGCAGGAGAGGTTGAGCTCGAAAGCGTCGGCCCCGGCGTCCTGACAGGCCTTGGCGAGAGTCTGCCAGCGCTTCAGCTCCGTGTCCGAGCCCGAGCCCGCCATGATCGAGGCGACGAGCACGCGGTGCGGCCACTCCTTCTTGATCCGCTCGATTCGGGGAATCCACCAGTCGAGCGGCCGGTCGGAGATCAACTCCCAGTTCCATGAAGAGTGCAGGGCCGTGTTCGGCCGCTTCTTCATCGAGATCGCAGGCGAGTCCACTTCCGAGCGCAGGAACTTGGTCTTCGGACCCTTGACGTTGACGACCGGGTGCAGGCCGATCGTCTTCGTGACGACTCCGCCCCAACCGGCGTCGAAGGCGCGCAGGATGTTCGACTCGGATTCGGTCGGCGGCGCCGAGGAAAGAAGAAACGGGTTTTCGAACTTGAGCCCGGTGAAGACGGTCGAAAGATCGGCGCTCATCCAGCCTCCCCCTCGCAAGAGTGAGAAGCCCCGAATTCTACGCCCCGCCGCCGCGCGGTGTAAGACACACAATCGACGACACTTGTCCGGCGCTTGCCGTGGGAACTAGTATTAGCTCCTTTCCCCGCCCGGGAAGGGAAGGGAGGTCGGAATGGCCGAAACCACAGTTTCCAACGAACACGCCGTCGCGTCAGGCTCGTCCGCTTCGCCGGAGGTCCTCACCAACTTCGTGGGCGGCCGATGGGTCGAGTCGAAGGCCCGCGAGACTCTCGACGTCCACAACCCGGCCCGGGGCGAAGTGATCGCCAGGACGCCGCTCTCGACCGCGGAGGACGTCGCCACCGCGGTGGCCGCCGCGAAGAAGGCCTTCCCCGCCTGGCGCGACACGCCTCCGGTCGTCCGTGCGCGCGCGATGTTCCAGTTCAAGCAGATCCTCGAGGAGCATTTCGAGGAGATCGCCCGGATCGTCACGACCGAGCACGGCAAGACGCTCGACGAATCGCGCGGCAGTGTGCGCCGCGGCATCGAGTGCGTTGAGGTCGCGTGCGGCGCGCCCTCCCTTCTGATGGGCTATGGCCTGGAGAACATCGCGGCGGGCATCGACTGCAACGTCATTCGCCAGCCGCTGGGCGTGGTCGCCGCCATCGCGCCCTTCAACTTTCCGGCCATGGTGCCGCTCTGGTTCCTGCCTTTCGCCGTCGCGACCGGCAACACGCTGCTGGTCAAGCCGTCCGAGCAGGTGCCGCTCTCGCAGCGGCGCATCTTCCAGCTTCTCGAGAAGTGTGACTTTCCGCCGGGCGTCTTGAATCTCGTCAACGGCAGCCGCGAGGTCGTCGAAGCGATCTGCGACCATCCGGACATCCGGGCCGTCTCGTTCGTCGGCTCGACGCCCGTGGCTCGCGCCGTGTACCAGCGCGCGACGCATGCCGGAAAGCGCGTCCAGGCCCTGGGAGGCGCCAAGAACTTCATCGTCGTCATGCCCGACGCCGATTGGGACCGCTCGATCGGTGCCATCACGGAGTCTTTCTACGGCTGTGCCGGCGAGCGCTGCCTGGCGGGCAGCGTGCTGGTCCCTGTGGGCGAGGCGCACGAGGCGGCGCGCGAGCGCCTCGTCGCGTCCGTCAAAGCCTTGAAGGTCGGCGATGGCATGGAGCCCGGCGTCTCGATGGGGCCGCTCATCAGCGGCAAGCACCGCGAGAAGGTGGCCGGCTACATCGAGAAAGGGGTCCACGAAGGAGCGAAGCTGCTCGTGGACGGGCGCGGCCTCAAGATCCCCGAGAGGGAGCGCGGCTTCTTCCTCGGACCGACGATCTTCGACGACGTTTCGGCGTCGATGGCGATCGGACGCGAGGAGATCTTCGGGCCGGTGGCCTCGATCACGCCGGTGAAGTCACTGACGCAGGCCATCGACGTCATGCAGGCGCATCCGAACGCCAACGCCACGTCGATCTTCACGTCGAGCGGAAAGGCGGCGCGCGAGTTCGCCCGGCTGGGCACCGCGTCGATGGTCGGCGTCAACATCGGCGTCGCCGCGCCCATGGCGCAGTTTCCCTTCGGAGGCGCCAAAGATAGCTTCTTTGGAGATCTCAAGGTGCATGGCCGCGATGCGTTCGAGTTCTACACGGACAAGAAGGTCGTGATTTCGAGATGGTTTTGACCAGGGTCCCGAGTGCTTTGTCCTTAGTCCTTAGTCGGGGCGAAGCGCAAGGATCGGACCAAGGACTACGGACGAAGGACTAAGGACAAAGGGCTAAGAGTTCGCATGTCACGAAAAGTCCTTGGCGGCCTCGTCCAGTGTCACGCGCCGATCACCGACCCTTCTGCTCCGATCGAGAAGGTCATCGAAGCGGCCATCGACGCTCACGTCCCCTTCATCGAGGAGGCCGGCAAGCACGGCGTCCAGATCCTGGGCCTCCAGGAAGTCTTCAACGGCCCGTATTTCTGCCCGTCGCAGGACGCCCACTGGTACGACATGGCGGAGCCGGTGCCGGGCCCGACGACGGAGCGGATGGCTCAGTACGCCAGGAAATACAAGATGGCGATAGTCGTGCCGGTCTACGAGCGTGAGCAGGCCGGCGTCTACTACAACACGGCGGCCGTCTACGACGCCGACGGCTCGTACCTCGGCAAGTACCGCAAGAACCACATCCCGCACACCTCGGGTTTCTGGGAGAAGTACTTCTTCAAGCCGGGCAACCTCGGCTATCCTGTCTTCCAGACGCGCTTCGCGAAAGTCGGCGTCTACATCTGCTACGACCGCCACTTCCCGGAGGGCGCGCGGCTGCTGGGCTTGAACGGGGCCGAGATCGTTTTCAACCCTTCGGCCACGGTCGCCGGGCTCTCCCAGTACCTCTGGAAGCTCGAGCAGCCGGCTCACGCCGTCGCCAACGGTTATTTCATGGCGTGCTCGAACCGCGTCGGGACGGAGGCCCCCTGGAACATCGGCAAGTTCTACGGTTCCTCCTACTTCGTCGACCCGCGCGGCAACTTCCTTGCCGTGGGCTCGGAGGACAAGGACGAATTGATCACCGCGGAGATGGATCTCGACCTGATCGAAGAGGTTCGGCGCGTCTGGCAGTTTTTCCGCGACCGGCGGCCCGAAACCTACCAGCCGATGGCCGCCATCTAGCCCGCATTATTCATGATCGACTCCGGCCGCCGCTCCGATCTTCTTCGCGACCTCCATGAGGCGGTCGCGCTACGCTACCGATGGGGCGTCAGCGCTCCTCTGCGATGCACCCCGGCATCGCCGTCGTCGCGCTTCCTCGTCTCGGCGAAGAATCTCTGTCGCGGACATCGTGTTTTCTTGCTTCAGCCAGCTGGGTCGACGACAACCCCTTTAGGCGCAGTCACCTATCCGGGTTCCGGCCGGGTGACCATGAAACGACTGACCGAAAATCGTGAATTTCGTTCAAGTTGTTCAGGCGACCTTTTGGTGAGTGTCGAGGCCGAGGGCGGTGAAGACTTCATCGAGGGCTTGAGCGAGGGGGTCTTGCGCCACAGCCGTGTGGAATCG
>WNGB01021736.1_pt1 | contig 12164 bp, 11 predicted proteins | sample 5400681 | NCBI WGS metagenome assembly WNGB01 (sample SAMN13153367, study PRJNA577476) | soil metagenome | isolation source: 115 cm soil or saprolite under grassland replicate 2 | place: USA:California | collected 2016-06-15 | reverse complement strand
TCGGACCTCATCTATGGCCTGTCGGTGACGGGACAACTGTTGCACTTCGGCGGGGTGGCGACGGAGCCAGTTGGCCATGCCAGCCACCGGACGGTTGAACCGGCTCATCGCTTCGAGCGCCATCATCCGGTGGGCCAACTCGCTCAGTACGTGCGCCGAGGTGAACCCCTGAATGTCCTGGTTGTCGATGCGCTCCAGAAGGCGTTTGCAAGCCAGCCCGTGCCGTGGGTCCGCGGTAATGGCGTAGACCAGACAATTCGTATCGATGAAGACGGCCATGCCGGAGGGGATATCGTTAAACGTCACGTGGCCCCCACTGTCCTTCGTCGGGATCGTTGAGCCAACGGTCCAGTTCCTCAAGGTCACCCTTCCACGGGAGCATTCCGTACAACCGCTGCACGGCGCTGCCGGTGGGGTGGATGGTGATGGTGACCTTCTGCCCCTCGGTGAGCGGCAGTTCGCGGGGCAGCTTGAGGGTGCCCTTTTCGTAAACGGCTTCGATTTCGAGACCTTGCATGGTGTAATCTCCGGAAACGACAAGGACCAGTGGACGAGCCAGCGGCCAGCGCCCCCTTCATTCCTTCTCGGACAGGAGCAGCCGGATATCGTCTGCCACCCACGCCGGCCGCAAAAAGTCGAGGTTGTAGATCTCGCGCACGTTGCCGCGCCGGTCCACCAGAAACACCCGCGACGGATGATCGAGTTGTGCGTTGGCCGCGGGTTTGGCCCACATCCCCCACGACGCGACGACCTTCGCCACCTGCTCCGGTGGCCCGGTCAGAAAGCTCCAACTCGCCGGGTCAGCGTCGTAGAGCCTCATGTAGCCGCGCAGCACCTCCGCCGTGTCCCGCTTCGGGTCGAGCGTGATCGACACCAGCCGCACCGCGTCGCCCTTCAGCAGCCCGCGCGCCTGCAGCTCACGCTGCACCAGGCCCATGCGATGCGTTGTTGCAGGACACGAGCCGCTGCAGGTCGTGAAGACGAACCCGACCAGCAGCACCTTGCCCTTGAGGTCGGCGCTGCGGAGCGGCTTGTCGTTCTGATCGGTCAGCGCGAACTCCGGCGCCTTCCGGATCACGGCAAGCCGCGACGGCCCGCCGGACTCAACGCCCGCCGCGATCGTGAGCAATACCCACAAGCCCGCAGCGCCAGCGAGGGACACCGGTCGTCCCCTCGCTGGCGCTGCGGGCTTGTGTACGGTTAACATTCTCATGATGGCCCTTTCAATTGAGCAGCATATCGTGGCCGCGCGCCGGCCCGGTCTTGAAGCCGTTGAGATCGACGTGGAAATCCGGGTCGAGTTTCATCCCGTCGGGGCTGATATTGGCCAGCTTGATCCAGAAGCGCGGAGCACTGTCGATTGTGCTCAGCAGCGAGTTGGTGATGTACATGCGCTTGCCGTCGCCGGTGACGTGCATCATGTTCGGCTGCTCGCCGGGTTTGAGTTTGCTGTGCAAACGAGGATTTTTCAGATCGCTCACGTCCCACTGCTGGACCTCGTTGTCGAAGAAGCAACTGACGTACAGGAAGCGGTCGTCGGGCGACTGCCGCAGATCGACCGGGAACTTGCCTGTTTTACAGAGTTTGCGGGTCGTGTATGTCCCGTCGGCCTGGCCCTCCCACACCCAGATGGAATCGTCCAGGGCGCAGTTGGTGAAGCCGTGGTTGGTCCCCTCCTTGCGCGACCAGCGGCACTCCAGCGGAGCCGCCCCCGCCTTGAGGGTCGCGATCGGCTTGCGCTCGCGGAAGTCCCAGACGACCAGCTCCTTGCCGAATTTCGTGAAGTCCATCTTCGCCAGCGGCTTCTTGTAGTTGTTGACGAAGGTGAAACTCGACGTCACCATGCGATTGAGGTCCGGCCGCACCGCGACGTCGTAGCCGTAGGGGGCGTCCTTCGGCTGGTCGAGTTTGCGAATGAACTTGCCGTCGTTGGTGAACTCCGCCAGTCCCGCCGGCAGGCCGCCGTCTTTGGCACTCAGAAAACTAATCAGCATGCGGTCGGGGAGCGCATACGCGGTGTGTGGACTCGCCAGGCCCGCCTCGGCGCCGAAGTTCTCGATGACCTTTTTCAAACGCGGCTGGGCGGGGTCGGTCGCCACGTCGATCAAAAACACCCGGCTGGAGAACAGCGTCAGGCCCCAGATGTGGGTGCGGTCGTCGGTGAAGCCGAAATGGTGCGTCTCGTTGCCCGACGAGCCGAGGTCGAGCTTGTGGAGGATCTTGCCGTACTTCGGAGATTTACGGTCCACATCGACGACAATCAGGAAGTCGTTGTCCTTGGCGTCGGCGTCCACGCAGTAGACGTAGAGGTATTTCTCCGGGCGATCGAGGCGTTTGACGAACGGCGACAGACAGGTTTCCGCCTCGGCCGGTAGCCCAGAATACCACCAGGCGAGCGCAGTCAGGCAAAACGTCAGGGCGAGCGGGCGCCGCAGTCGTCGCATCATGGGAATCCCTCCGTATGCAGTGCCTCGGAATGGCTTGAGTGACCCTGACAGCTTAGCGGACGAGCGCGCAGGCAGCAACGGCGGGCGGATCACCCTGCTTCGTCGGGCGGCAGGGGCGTCGCTCCTGGCGGCGGTGTGCCCTTGCCGGCGCGGATGTACTCGGCGCGCCGCCGCTCATACTCCTCGGGAGTCAAACGCTCCAGTTCCGTCTCGCCGCCGTGGACGGCCGCCTGGAAGATCTGTTTCAAGAAGGGGATGCACCAGCCGCAGCCCGTGCCGGCGCCGCCGCACTGCGACAACTGACTGGCGACCTTGGGCCGCTCGCGCCGCGCGAAGTTGACGAGTTTCCGCCGCGTTACGTGGAAGCAGTAACAGACTTTCTGCTCGGCGTCCATGAGATGACTCCCGGTGCGCCCTGGCGAGGGGGAACGTCCCTTATTGTAAGCCGGAACGGAGACGCCGCGGAAGACGGCTTTGCCGAGTTGGAGAACTTCGAGGTGGGGGACAACACGCGCTCAAGTGAGTCAGGTCACTAACCCGAAGCGTCAGCGAGGCAATGAGCTAAGACTCCCTCGCTCACGCTTCGGGTTTCTGTTCGCGAGAACTTAGCAAAAAAAATCGAAAAAATCGAAAAAGTGGTCTTGTTTCTAAAAAGCGGTGTCTTATGATGAGGATGGAGATCGAGAAATAACAAGAGTCTGAAACTGACTGGGCGACGGTTTCGGGGTCATTGTTTCTCGGTCTCTTTTTTTATTACCCCATCTCCCCCATCATCACACTCCTCTCACTCCAATCCCAACAGTTCACTCAGTTCCTTCCAGGTGTCCTCGCGGGCTCTCTGATAGCGCGTGATTTGCTCTCGCTCCCCAGTCGTCCAGTACGCTCGCAAGGCGTTCCCCTGACGGCGGAGCAGACCTGTAAGGTTCTGGATTACCTCAATACCCGCCTTTTCCGCCTCGGAGAGATCCAGTTCGGCGAGCCGGTCCAGTTCGCGATCTACCATCTCAATCATGCCGCCGACGGTAGTGAGCATTTGCTCCGCCTCGGCCTTGGTATACGCCTCGCTCTCGACGCCGTCGGCCAGCAAGCCGATGTTGAGGTAGGTCTGATAAACATGCGCGCCACTCATGGTGCCCAGCGCTTTGAGGAATTTCTCCTGCGCCGTGCGGGGAAGGGGCGTCTTCTTCTCCCTGGCGGTCGAGCCCTTGTCCTTGAGCGCGACAGATTTCCTGGCCTTGTCCGCCTGCGCGAGCGTTTCGTCGTTGTTGTCCGGCGCAGGCGACTGGGAGCGCGGCGCGGTCAGGTTCAGGACGAAAGCGGTAGCGCCAGCGGTGAGCGCGACGAGGACCACGGCGCCCGCTGCGGCCAGCAAGAGTGTCCGTCGGTGCAGTCCTCCCGTGACTTCGCCCGGGGGACGGTAAGGAAGGGCGCGGGGAACTTGAGCGGCAGCCGGCATGGTTTCGCGGACGTGACGCTCGGGATCGGCAGAACCACTTGGCGGACGAGAAAGATCGGACATGGCTTCTTTTCGCTCGTTCGGGAAAGGAGACGAAACAGAGCCCGAAACGTCTGCAGGGTGCAGACGTTTCGGGCTCGGAACGAATCGCAGTTTCGGTGCCGCACGACGCGCGGCGATAAACCCTCTAGCGTTTGCGGCCACCGGAGGCAGGCGCGGCAGGGCGGCTGCCCGTGTTGCGACTACCGACCGAGGAGCCGGCGTTGCGGCCACCCTGATTCGCGGCGACGCGCGATGGGTTGCTGCCCTTGCTCGCGGTGGTCGTCGGGCGTGCCGTGCTGCCAGCCTTCATGCCGATGTTCGCCGCTGTCAGTCCGCCCTTGCTGCTCTTGGCGGCGGTGGTCGTGGGCTGGCTTGTCTTGCTGCCGCTGCTCTTGCTCGACGCCACGACGGGATTGGTCTTCGCGACGTTGGTGGGCGTGGTCGTCGCGGTCTTACTGGCGGGCTTGTTCGCGGCGACGGCTGTTTTGGTTGTGCCGGTTGTACCCTTCTTGGCGGTGGACCCGGTGGGGCTGGCCGGGGCTTTCTTGGCAGTGGTGCCCTGAGTCGCGCCTGTGCCGGTCTTGCTGGCCGACGCGGTCGTGGTGCCGCTCGCCGACTTGCTCCCGAGCGTGCTGCCCGCCGGACCGCCGCGGGTGCCACTGGTTGTGGTGGTCGTCGAGGTGGTCGTCGGGCTGGTCTTGGTGCCGCCCGTGCCGGTGGACGTGGTGTTGCCGGAGGGCGTCGTCCTCGTGGTGGGCGGGTTCGCGGCCACCAGGTTGCCGGCGCGCTTGCCGCCAACGCGCGTGCCGACGAGCGTGCCGCTGAGGGAGGTCTTGCTGGCGGTTTTGGAAGCGGCGGTGGCCGCGGTGGCCTGGCCAGTGCCCGTGCCGGTCGGGGTTGTGGTGCTTGTGCTGGGCTTACGTCCCGTGCTCGCCGTCTGGGTTCCTGCCTGTGGGCTGCCGGTGAACCGCACGGCGACCTGCAGGCCAACATTGAACGTGCCCTTGCCGCTCACGCTGATGTTCTCGCGGATCGTGACCGGACCGCCGCTGCCGTTGACCTTGAGGTTCTCGCGGATGTTGACGTTGCCACCCTTGCCGGCGACGTTGATGTTCTCGCGGACCGAGGTTTTGCTGCCGTCGGTCTTGATGCGCTCGCTGATGTTGACCGAGGTCTTGCCTTCACAGGCACCCTTGACGGCGGCGAAGCCACTGCCGAAGGCCCCGTGACTGCCGCGTTTGCCGCCCTGCTTGGTAGTGCCGGTCGTGCTATTCGGGTCGGCCGCGGTTGAGGTGCTGCCCTGCCCCGTGGACTTCGACTTGCTGCCTTTGGTGGTGTTGGTGTTGCTCGTGGCGTTGTCCGTGGGAGTGTCGGTCACCTGAATGCCGACCTGAAGCATTCCACTGCCGAACATCCCCTTGTGGTGATGCTTGTGGTGCTGAGGTTTTCCGCTCGTCGGGTCGGTGGTTGTGGGGCTGTTGCTGGGTGTGGTCTGGGGGGCTCCTTGCCCCTGACCGCCATTGCCCGCGCCGCGGGGACGGCGCCCGTTGCCGCCCGCACCATTGCCGTTGTCGGCGAACACGTCGGGGGTGGCGTTGTTGGCCGCGTCGGCGACCTGCTGGAAGCCTCCGCCGAACGCTCCCTTGTGGTGCTTGTGGTGCTTCTTGTGGTGACCCTTCTCCCCGAAGCGGAGAGCGCGGATGAGATCGCGCAGGGCGTGGTCGATCTGGTTGATCTCCTTGCGCGGGGCGCCCTGATCGACGGCCGTCTCAAGGAGGTTGACAACGCTGTCGATACTGTTCACCAGCTGGCCATTCAGACCGCCGAAGCCCTGGGCTTCCGTGGACTGCAGTTCGGCGAACAGGAGCAACCCGGCGCTCAGCAGCGCCGCGCACACAAAGCGACGACGGTAGGAAAGGCTCATGGGTTCTTCTCCAAGGAGTTGTTAGATCTTCAGTCACAACGAAGAGCTGACAACTACTTCTTCAGTTTTTTCCCGGCCGGCGGCGCCTTGGTGCCCTTGGTCCGGGGTGTTTCGTTGCCTTCGGCGGCGCGTTTCACTGCGGCCCGCCCGGTGTTGACGGCGTCGAGGAGAGGCTGCATCGCCTCTTCCTTCTCCGACATGCGATCGAGTTCTTCCTGCAGCGGCAGCATGACCGCATCGCCACGCTCACCCACGCGACGCATCTCCGGCAAACGTGGGGAATTGGGCGGCAACAGGCCGCGTGCCCGGTTCAGGTTCTCCGCCACGCCACGCACAAGCAAGCCTTGCAGATGACCGCCGAGAACATTGGCGCGGACGCTGTCCTTGGCGAGGACCGCCTTTTGCGCTTCCTGAGCCAGTCCCTCGGCCAGATCGCTGCAGTAGTTGGCGCGCTTGAGCGGGTCGTCCTCGGCGGCGAGGCGCACGGCCCCTTCGACAAGTTTGCGGAGCAAGTGCCGGTCGCGGCGGAACTGGCTGAGGCGTTTGGCGGCGGTCGCATCGGCGGGCGAGTTGTCCGCGAACGCCAGGCCGCCAGCGGTGATCAGGGGCAGCAACAGCAGCAGGAGGCGTTTCATTGGGTCTCCTCCATGAGGGCGCGGAGCTGCTGATCACCCTTTTTCGCCGCGGCGGCCATCTGGAGTAACGGGGCCGCAGAACTCGCCTTTTGAGCCAGGCGGCGAGCGTCCACCTCGACCCGCGCCAGCTGAGCGCGGATCGGGTCGAGAACCGCGCGCCGCTCTTTCTCAGGGAGATCCTTGAGATCCTTCGCCCGCGGCACGACGCCGTCGCGAATCACCTGCTCGTAGAGACTTGCCAGATCCTGCAAATCCTTGACCGGAGCCACCGGCGTCAAGGTGTGCGTCTCGCGATGCAGAGCGTCGGCCAGTTCCGCCAGCGTTTCGACGCGCTTGCGCGGCGTGTCCGCCTCGGCCAGGCGCACGTCGTAGTCGGCGACGTGCTCGAGGAGCGGTTGCTTGTTGGGCGCTACCTTCGGAGCGTTCGGGTCGGGCCCTGTGGCCTGATCGTCGTTGCCGCCGCGCGACAGCAGGATACCCAGGTAAACACCGCAGGCGACAAGAAAGACCGCAGCCGCCGCAGCGACCAGGCGCACCTGCGGATTCTGCCAGCGCGCCGTCAGAGGCAGCGCGGCCGGCGCGGGGGCCGGTTCCTCACTCGCGCTGCGGGCTGGCTTCCGGCCGAGAAGTTGCGTCAGCAGGCGTTTCTTGCCGCGGGAGGACGGGACCGGGAGCAGCGGCACGTGGCGCTCGATTCGCAACAACTGCCGCTGATAGGCACGACAGGCGGGGCAGTCGGCGAGGTGGCGACGGATGGACGACCGGGGGGCGTCGGGTCGTTCACTCGCGAGCAAACGGCGTTGGCAAGTGTCGCAGGTCATGGCTCTTCTCGATCCAGGTGAGGCGCCAGATTTTCCATCAACTTTTGCCGGGCCTTGAAGACGCGCCAGCGGGCGGTTTCTTCAGTGGTTTGCAATACCTCGGCGATTTCGCGGAAGGACAGGTCTTCTTCGACGCGGAGCAGGAACGCCGCCCGGAAGTCTTGCGGCAGCCTGCCGATGGCCCGGGCGAGCACCTGGAGGGCCTCGCGGCTCATCACCTCCTCGGCCGGCCCTGCGCCCAGGGCCATCAACTGCTCGGGGAAGGCCTGCTGCTTCTTTTTCACCGCTCGGCGGATGTTCACCAGGTTATTGTGGCCGATCCGAAACAGCCAGGCCTGGAAACTCGAGCCGGCCCGAAAGGAGGCCAGGTTGGCGAACGCTTTCAGAAAACTTTCCTGGGCGACGTCTTCCGCTGTATGACGGTCATGCGTCAAGTGATACAGCCAGCGATACAGGCGATCCCAGTAATGTTCGACGAGCAGGGTGAACGCTTCGCGCGAGCCTCGTTGGGCCCTTTCGATCAGCCCATGTTCGTCTGGGAGGACCACGCGTCTGACCGTTGCTCTCACAAAGGTAGAACACGCCCGCGAGCGATTCGTTGGCGATTTTTTCTCGTGGATGGTGGCACGATCATTATGGGCAGAGGGACAGGTCATACACAAGAGGCGGTTTGGAGAGCGGGGTTGAGAACCCCTCCCCCTGCTCCCCCTCTCCTTGCAGGGGAGGGGGTTGGGGGGAGGGGGTCTCACGCCTACTCCTTCACGGTCAGATTGGCGACGTAACGCTCGTACTCCTGACGCTGCCGGTCGGCGGTCAGTTGCAGTCGCTCCTGCTCGCCCCGCAACCGCTCGATTTGCGTTTCCTGGGCGAGGAACTTGTCGAGGTACTTCTTGTAGACCGGCTCCGTCTGCGGGATGACCTTCATGTTCTCGCGCTGCCTTGCCTGGTCCTCGCTGATGGTGTTCAGCTGGCGTTTCACCTGCTCGAATTCATGATTCGTCGCGGCGAGCTTCTCCTTCAAGCCGACGGCCTTCTGCACGGCCGCTTTCAACTCAGCGCTGGCGGGGCCTTGCAGCAAGAGGGCCAGCGTGTCGTTGTCGGCGTTCGTCAGCACCACCTGATGGAGTTGCTGCCGTTCCTCTACGACCTTGAGCGCCGCCGACTCGCCCTTTGGCACCTTCACCTCGAAGCGATAAAAGTCGCGGCCTGCCTTCACGCTCTTGGCCGGCTCGATGAGCGAGTACACCGGCGCCCGCGAAGGATGCTCGACGATCACTAACCGGTCCCGATCGGCGCCATTCTTGATCTGATAAGTCTTGATCTCACGCAGCTTGTAGGTTCGTTCGAGGGTGCCCTTGATGATGCGAATGGAGACGATCCGATCAGGCTCCTTTTTCGCCTCGGGCTTCACCTCGACGGCCTGATCGATGGCGTAACTGAGGAGTCGTTCCTCGCCGGGCGGCAGGTCGCGGATGAGGGCATCGCCAGCGTAGCTGCCCTCATTGAAGATCGTGATTGGTCCTTGCATCAGGTGCAGGCCGGTCGTGTTCTTCAACTGGAGGCCCAGCAGCGGATGGGCCGCCTGGACTTGCTCGTTGTAGATGCTGACGTTCGTCGCATCGAGGTCGCTGTTGACGATGGGCACCAGGGCCGATTTCTGCCGCGGCAAGTTCAGCGGTTCCTTGATGGCGTACTGGAACGCCTCGCCCAGTTTCCCTCCCTCGGCTGCGGTCGGCACGCTGCCGGCGAGATCGTCCACCACAAAGCCACCTTGCTTCTCAATGGCGTCTGCCACCTTGCGTCTTTTGCCGTCGTCCTTTTTGCCTGCGCCCGCATTGGTCGCGATCCGCGAGTCCGGCATCGGCGTTGTCGGCTGGTCACCCCCGGCCGTGCTGCCGATCGTGGTTCCGACCGACGTGAACGTCTTGCTTCCGTCGTAAGCTCGGGGACGCAGCCCGGCGAACAACTCCAGTTGGGCCAGCGGCCGATCGACATAGAGCGGTTGATACAGGTCCATGCGGAACGAGATCGGCCGGCCGGAGATCAGCTGCACCTGCACGTTCTGCCAGTCCTCGGCGGTTGGGTTTTCGACCAGCGCCCAGCCTTGCAGGAACGCCTTTTTCTGCCCGCTCAGCACCAGGCGATAGCTCGTCTTCCAGATGGGATGCTCGACGACGTAACCGACCTGAACATTGCGCTTGCCCTTGCCGCTGAACTTGAGGGCGAGGGTTTTCTTCTGCCGGTCATGGCTGCGGGCGAGGACATCGAGGGCGCGCTTCACCTCGCTGTCGATCACCGGATTGACAAAACGGACCTGGGATATCTCCGATAGCTTGAGCGCCCGCATGCCCTCGGCGCACCACAGGTTGAGCAGTTCGACCTCAAGGACGGCATCCTTGCCGACGGGCTGCTTCTGGGTTTCGACGCCCATGATGGTGCCGGTGACCGCGGTAGCAGGCCGGTCGCGCGGGCTCCAGGTCACCTCGACCTTTTCGCCGCGGGCCTGGCTGAGCACCTGGCCGTAGGTCGGGTTTTCGCTCAGGTTGACAGCGAAGTTGCGCAGGGTCTTGTCCACGGGATCGTAACTGTCGTAGCCGACCGCGTGGATCTGCCCGCCGCTGCGGTCGCGGAGTACAAGGCTCTTCAGTAGATCGTTAATATCGCTCACAGGGAACGCCAGTTCGACGGAGGTGGTGCCCTCGACTTCGCCCTCGCGCTGGAAGTAGCCGACGCCGCTGGTGAACAGGGCGACGCGGCTAATCGGCAGACGCGGCTCGACGGCGCGGGCGGCCGGCGTCGCGCCGGATTTGTCCAACTGGGCGGGCACGGATGTTGGCCACGACAGAGCGATGACGAGACCGGCGGCGACGAGGCCGACCAGCACCAGAATCGGAAGTGTGCGACGCATGAGCAAATCCTCCAGAAACAAGAGGGGGTCGGAGTCAGCAGGCTCAATCGAGTGATGGAAAGCAACACAAGCCCGAAGCGCCAGCGCCGGGACCATGCTACCGTCCCGTCGCTCGCGCTCCGGGCTTGTGTCCCGGCGCTCGATCGAACAAATTATGGAACAGCGGTCGGTGCCGGCGTCTCCAGCACTTTGCGCCAGGCCTGGGCGGTGGGTTCGGGGTCGCGGCCGGTCAGGGAACGCAGGGCGCCGAGGACGGCCTGACGATAGGGCGACCTTTTCTCCAGGCGTGCGAACACCGCCTGATAGGTCTTCGCCTCTGCGTCGCTGAGAGTGCGGGTCCGCACCAGGAAGTCGAAGCGCTGCAGTTCCGGCCAGTTGCCGTGATTGACGACCTTCTGCATACGGGAGAAATCCTGTCGCAAGTAGGTCACATCGGCGCGCACGACCACATCCGGCGACGAGAAGCCGTAGCGCCCCGGCGACAGCGATTCGCCAGGGATGGGCACGGCGGCGACGAGGGCGTCGTCCGGCGCGCCGGGCGTGTTGCCGGGCGGATGGCAGAGCAGACAGTTACGATGATGGTTGAGGCGAACCAGTTCGCGAACCACCGGCACCTTCTTGCCCTTGATCGCGCGGAGAGTCGGGGTACGCGGGTCGGGCTGATCCAGCAAATCGACCAGGTTGGACAGCAGGTCGGTGCGCTTGAGATGCGTAATCGCCGTGGCGGCGTTCTCGGCGATCTCCGGCCAGGGATAACTCAGGCCAGCCAGCAGGGTGTCCTTGACGTCGGCGGGCGGCCGTTTTTCCAGGGCGACGAGGGCGGCCTTGCGGACGGCGTCATCGGCGTCGAAGAGAGCCAAGCGAGCCAGCGCGAGGGTGGCGTCCTTGTCGCTGCGTGCGGCCAGGTAGGAGACCACGCCGGCGCGGAGGTCGGTGGCTTCCGCGGGGAGCATCTGCGTCAGGGCGGCAAGAACCGCGTGGTGCTGCTCCTTGCGCTCGGGTCGCGCTGCATCCAGCGGCGGATATTTCTCCTCCCACCGCCTCCAGGCTTCCTTGGCGGTGAAGGTCTCGGTTTTCCTCGGGAGTTGCGAGAGCCGCCTTTCGAGGACCATGCTCCGGAATCGTTCAACCGCACTCGCGAACCACTCGCCGCGTTCTTTGCTCAGCCGACAGTCGGCGCCCATCACAAAGGACAAGCCGGCGAGGTCCGGGCGCTGGGCGAGGAGCAACTCCATGAAGTGGTCGGTCCTCTTCTGGTTGAGGAAGTTCATTTTCGCGATCTGATGAGCCGTCGCCTCCAGCAGTTTGTCCGCCTCAGCGTCACGCTTCAGGCGGGCCTCAATTTTCTCCTTTTCAGAGAGCTTATCAAGGTTGGCGGGGAGTCGCGTGACGTTGAGAGGTTCCTGGAAATGCACCTCGGGAACCTGCGTCAAATCGCTCAGCAGCGGTGCGGTGCCAGGTAACAGCCTGGGCGGCACCGGCAGGAGATCTTTCAACTCCGTTTTGGGGTCGATCTTGAAGGTGAAACGCCGGATGGGTGGGGACTCTTTCTTCGCGGCATGGGCCAGTTGCCAGGTGCCAGGCAGCGGGCTCAGGGCGAGAGCGCCCAGCGACACCAACGACCACAGCGCCGGCCGCAGGAATGCCTTGAGGGTGGTGTGACGCCGATCTCTCATACCAGATCCCTCCTGAAAGGTGCAAGATGGAGGAAGACAGGAGTATACTGCGGGGCGCGGAGCGGGTAAAGCCCCGCGCGAAAACGGCGGTGTTTCTCTAGCCTGGAGACGTTGCGGTTGCCGAAACCTAACAGGGACCGCGCGGGCGCGCGCGGCGGCTACTGACATCCCACCCGGAACTCCCTGGCGGTAAAATAGCATTATGTGTGGACGCTTTACCCTAACGGCTTCCCGCGAAGCCTTGCACAACCTGTT